>WOYI011387125.1_pt1 | contig 43815 bp, 42 predicted proteins | sample 6423411 | NCBI WGS metagenome assembly WOYI01 (sample SAMN13441803, study PRJNA592873) | oil field metagenome | biome: oil field; feature: oil-well bore; material: oil-contaminated soil; isolation source: oil-contaminated soil from oil-well borehole | place: Germany: Wietze | collected 2016-10-18 ... | reverse complement strand
TCGCCCTTCTTCACCGACGAATGCTGCATCGCCATGTTCATCACGTCCGCGCCAAGCCGTTTCCCGGCAAGCTCGAACGAGGCCTGCGTCCGGGTCGACGACTCGAAGAACATGTTGATCTGGGTCATGCCTTCGAGCGCGTCGGAATGCTTCACCGTGCGCTGGTTCAGCTCGACATACTTCTCGGACAGGTCGAGGACGGTGCGAATCTCCTCCGGGGCCAGATGTTCGATCCCGAGAAGGTGACGCGCGCGGAAGGTCATGAAGGTCTCCGGTCCCCGTTTCGCCCGCTTATGGCAAATGGACGCGGCGCGGGCAACGAAGAATGCGGGCGCTTGCCGCGGCCGGGCCGGGGGCCTAGCTTGGACGGGATGGAGTCGGGTGCCGAACATATGGATTTCCATGCCGCCAAGGCGCTTCTGGAATGGCAGATGGAGCTTGGCGCCGACGAGCCCATCGGCGAGGCGCCAGTGAACCGCTACGAGGTCGCGGCGGAGGCGCCGAAACCCGTCGCCGAGGCGGCGGCGCAGCCGCTCGCCGAGGCGTCCCCCGACCCGGTCGAGGCGGCGAAGGCCGCCGCCGCGGGCGCGACCAGCCTCGAGGCTCTGGCGGCCGCGCAGTCCGCCTACGACCTTTGCGAGTTGAAGAAGGGCGCGCGCAACTTCGTCTTCGCCGACGGCAATCCGCAAGCGCGGGTGATGATCATCGGCGAGGCGCCGGGGCGCGATGAGGATATCGAGGGCCGGCCCTTCGTCGGCCGGGCGGGGCAGCTCCTCGACCGGATGTTCTCGGCGATCGGGCTCGCGCGGACGGCGCATCATGCGGACGAGGCGTTCTACATCACCAACGTGATGCCCTGGCGGCCGCCCTCGAACCGCGATCCGGAACCGGACGAGATCGCGATGATGCTGCCGTTCCTGAACCGCCATGTGGACCTCGTCGACCCCGACGTGATCGTGCTGATGGGCAACACGCCCTGCGCCGCCGCCCTCGGCCGGCGCGGTATCCTGCGGCTGCGCGGAAGCTGGACCGAGGCCTTCGGGCGCCCCGCGATGCCGATGACCCACCCGGCCTATCTCCTGCGCAACCCGGCGGCAAAGCGCGACGCCTGGGCCGACCTGCTGGAGATCAAGGCCCGCCTGAAGGACCCGACATGAGCCGCATCGACGATAGCAAGGACTTCATCCCGGTCCGCATCGCCGTCCTCACGGTATCGGACACGCGCGGCCTGGCCGACGACAAATCCGGCGACACGCTCGTCGCCCGGCTGACAGGGGCGGGGCATCGCCTCGCACACCGGGCGATCCTGCCGGACGAACGCGCCGAGATCGCCGGACAGCTCCGGGAATGGATCGCCGACCCGGAGGTGGACGCGATCCTGACCACGGGCGGCACCGGGCTCACCGGCCGCGATGTGACGGTCGAGGCGCACCGCGACGTCTACGAGAAGGAGATCGAGGCCTTCGGCACCGTCTTCACCATCGTCTCGATGCAGAAGATCGGCACCTCCGCCGTCCAGAGCCGCGCCTGCGGCGGCGTCGCGGGCGGCACCTACCTCTTCGCTCTGCCCGGCAGCCCCGGCGCCTGCAAGGACGCCTGGGACGAGATCCTGAAATGGCAGTTCGACTACCGCCACCGGCCCTGCAACTTCGTCGAGATCATGCCCCGTCTCGACGAGCATCTGCGACGGAAGTAACGCCGCCGTGCATCGTGCGGTTTGCCCTTGGAGGAATGCCCCGCGAGGTCTAGAATTGAAAATGGGGCACTAAATGATCGGGTTGCATGCGTTTTCTTTCCCGCAGTCTTCTGGGCCTCTTTCTGCTGGCGCTGACGCTGGCGCTACTCGCCGTGGCGGGCGTGACGCTGAAATCCGCGTTCGACATCCGCAACGCCGATACCGGCCCGTCGCGACCGGCGGAGGAGCGCGCCTTCACCGCGCGGGTGGTGACGCTCGCGCCCGACCGGATCGCGCCGGTCATGACCGCGTTCGGCGAGGTGCGGAGCCGTCGCCGGCTTGAGCTTCGCGCCGCCGCCGCCGGTCCGATCGTCGAACTCGCCCCGGAATTCGCCGACGGGACGGCCGTCGCGGCGGGCCAGCTTCTGGTGCGGATCGACCCGGCGGACGCGCAGTCCGCGCTCGATCTCGCGCGCACCGTCATGCGCGAGGCCGAGGCCGAGGCGCGCGATGCCGAAACCGCGCTGGGCCTTGCCCATGACGATCTCGCCGCCGCCGAGGTGCAGGAGGCGCTGCGCGCGCAGGCGCTCGAGCGGCAGAAGGAGATCGCCGGGCGGGGCCTCGGAACGGCGGCCGATCTCGAAGCCGCGGAACTGGCAATGTCGAATGCGAGCCAGGGTGTCGTCTCGCGCCGGCAGGCGCTGGCGCTGGCCGAGGCGCGGGCCGAAAAGGCTTTGACCGCGCTCGACCGGCAGCGGCTGACCGTGGCGGACGCGGAGCGGCGGCTGGCCGAGACCGAACTGCGCGCAGAATTTTCCGGCGTCCTTTCGGGCGTGACGGCGGTGGCGGGCGGGCTCGTCGCCAAGACCGAGAAGCTCGGCGAACTGATCGACCCCGAGGCGCTCGAGGTCGCGTTCCGCGTATCGACCGCGCAATATGCACGTCTGATCGATGGCGAAGGGCGGCTGAAACCCCTGCCGGTCAGGGCAGCGCTCGATGTGTCCGGTGCGGACCTGACGGCGCGGGGCAGCCTCGCCCGGGTCGATGCGGCGGTGGGGGAGGGCTTGAGCGGCCGGCTGGTCTTCGCGACCCTCGACACCGCGCGGGGCTTCCGGCCGGGCGATTTCGTGACGCTCGCCATCGCCGAGCCGCCGCTCGACGGGGTGGCGCTGATCCCGGCGCGGGCGGTCGGGTCGGACGGGACGCTTCTGGTCCTCGGCCCCGGCGACCGGCTGGAATCGGCCCCGGCCGAGGTGTTGCGGCGGCAGGGCGACGACGTGATCCTGCGTGTCGGCGACCTTGCCGGACGCGAGGTCGTGGTCGAGCGTACCTCGCTTCTCGGTGCGGGTATCCTCGTGCGGCCGGTGCGCGGCGACGGGGCGGCCCTCGCGGACGGGGCGGAGAATCATGCGGCGCTTGTCGATCTCACGCCCGAGCGCCGCGCCGCGCTCATCGCCTTCGTCGAGGAAAGCGCCGCGATGCCGGCCGAGGCGAGGAACCGGGTCCTGGCGCAGTTGCGCGCGGACCGCGTGCCAGCCGAGGTCGTCAGCCGCATCGAAGCCCGGATGGGGGGCTAGCAGATGGCGGGACGGCACGACCGCTTGGCGGCGGCGGGGGGGATCCTTTCCTACTTCACCCGCCATGCGACGGCGGCCAACCTCGTCCTCGTGCTCTTCATTGCGGCGGGCCTCGCCGCGCTGCCACGGATGCGGGCGCAGTATTTCCCCGACGTGGTGATGCAGGAGATCAACGTCTCGGTGGAATGGGAAGGGGCGGGGGCAGACGATGTCGACGGCAGCATCGTCCAGCTTCTCGAACCCGGCCTGATCGCCGTCGAAGGGGTCGAGACCACGACATCGACCGCGCGCGAGGGCCGGGCGAACATCTCGCTCGATTTCGAGCCGGGATGGGATATCGGCCGGGCGGTGGACGAGGTCGAGGCCGCCGTCGCCGCCGTGACGAACCTGCCCGCGGACGCCGAACTCCCCGACGTGGTCCGCCGCGCCTGGCGAGACCGGGTGACCGACATGATCATCACCGGGCCCGTCGCCCCCGATCAGCTTGTGCGGATCGCCGACGAATTCCTTGCCCGGCTGTTCCAGGCCGGCGTCACCCGCGCGACGATCGAGGGGCTGACGCCGTCCGAAATCGTCATCGAAGTCTCGATGCTCGAACTCATGCGCCACGATCTGACGCTGGGCGACATCGCCGACCGCGTCGCGGCGGAGACCGAGGCCGATCCGGCAGGCGACATCGCCGACGGATCGGCCCGGCTCAGGACCGGAAGCGAACGGCGCAGCCCCGCCGCGCTGGCGCGGATCGTCCTCAGGTCCGAGCCCGACGGCACCTCGCTGACGCTCGGCGACGTGGCCCGCATATCCGACAGCGGCGGGATCGGGGAACACGCCTACTTCGTCGGCGACAACCCCGCCATCGCGCTGCGCGCCGACCGCTCGGCCGACGGCGACGCCATCGCCATCCAGCGCCAGGTCGAGGCGGTCGCCGACGAGATGCGCCGGACCCTGCCGGCGGGCGTCTCCATCGACATGATCCGGGTCCGGTCGGAGGATATCGCCGCCCGGCTCGACATCCTGCTCGCCAACGGCGCGATGGGGCTCGGGCTTGTCCTGGCGCTGCTCTTCCTCTTCCTCAACGCGCGCACCGCGTTCTGGGTGGCGGCCGGAATCCCGGTCGCGATGCTCGCGGCCGTCGCGCTGATGCATGCCTTCGGCCTCACCCTCAACATGATCTCGCTCTTCGCGCTGATCCTGACGCTCGGCATCGTCGTCGACGATGCGATCGTGGTCGGCGAGCACACCGATTTCCGCGTCCGCAAGCTCGGCGAATCCCCGTTCACGGCGGCCGAGACGGCGGTGCAGCACATGGCGGCGCCGGTCTTTTCGTCAACCATCACCACGATCATCGCCTTTCTCGGGCTGACGGCGATCACCGGGCGGTTCGGCGATCTCATCCAGGACATCCCCTTCACCGTGACGGTTGTCCTCGCCGCCTCGCTTCTCGAATGCTTCCTGATCCTGCCCAACCACATGGCCCATGCGCTGTCGAAGGCCGGACGCGGGCGCTGGTACGACGCGCCGAGCCGGGTGATGAACCGCGGCCTCGGCTGGGTGCGCGACCGGCTGGTGCGGCCGCTGACCGGCTGGGTGATCACCGCGCGCTATCCGGTTCTGGCCGGCGTGCTGGCGCTTCTCGCCTACGAGGCCGGACTTTTCATTCGCGGCGACGTGCAGTGGCGGTTCTTCAATTCGCCCGAGCAGCCCTCCATCACCAGCAACTTCACCATGCTCGCGGGGGCGACCCGCGACGACACGGTCGAGGTGATGAAAGGACTTCAGGCGGCCGCCGAGGAGGTCGCGGCGCGGTTCCGTGACGACTACGGGGTGGAGCCGCTGTCCTACGTGCTCACCGAGGTCGGCGCGAACGCCTACCGGCCGCTGGCGAGCGCCGAGGGCAAGGACGGCGACCTGCTCGGCGCGATCTCGATCGAGCTTACCGATCCCGATCTCAGACCCTGGTCCAGTTCCGAATTCGTGACGGCCTTGCAGGAAGCCGCGCCCAACCATCCCTTCCTCGAAGAGTTGTCATTCCGGGGCTGGCGGCACGGTCCTGCCGGCGAAACCCTCGACGTGCAGTTTTCGGGCGCCGAGGCGGCGACGCTGAAGGCCGCGGCCGAGGCGCTGAAACGCGCGCTGGCGCCCTTCCCGGAAGTCTCGGCGCTGGAGGACAGCCTGCCCTACGACAAGGACGAACTGATCCTCGATCTCACGCCGCAGGGCCGCGCGCTCGGCTTCACGGTCGAGGCGCTCGGCCGCGAGCTTCGGGCGCGGCTCAGCGGCATCAAGGCCGCGAGCTTCCCGGACGGCCGCCGGACGGTGGATGTAAGGGTGGAGTTGCCCGCCTCGAATCTGACCGCCGATTTCCTCGACCGGATGCTGATGCGCACGGCCTCGGGCGGCTATGTGCCCCTGTCGGATATCGTCACGGTCACGTCGCGCAGCGGCTTCTCGACGATCCGGCGCGAGAACGGGTTGCGCGTCGTCTCGGTCACCGGCGATATCGCCGAGGACGACCCCGACCGGGCGACCGCGATCCTCGATGCGCTCGACCGCGATATCCTGCCCCGGATCGCCGAGGACTTTGGCGTCGGCTATCACCTCGCCGGCCTCAGCGAGCAGGAGGACACGTTCCTCAGCGACGCGCTGATCGGGCTGATGGCGGCGCTGGCCGGCATCTACGCGGTGCTCGCCTGGATCTTCTCGAGTTGGACGCGGCCGTTGGTGGTGATGGCGGTCATCCCCTTCGGCCTCGTCGGCGCGCTCCACGGCCATGCGGTCTGGGATCTGCCCATGTCGATGTTCTCGGTCGTCGGGCTGATCGGCATGTCGGGGATCATCATCAACGACGCCATCGTGCTGATCAGCACCGTGGACGACTATTCCGCCCGGCGCGCGCTGATCCCGGCCATCGTCGATGCGGTCGCCGACCGGCTCAGGCCGGTGATGCTGACCACGGCGACGACGGTCCTCGGCCTCGCGCCGCTGCTCTACGAAAGCTCGCGGCAGGCGCAGTTCCTGAAGCCGACGGTGGTCACGCTGTGTTACGGGCTCGGCTTCGGCATGGTGCTCGTGCTTCTGGTGGTGCCGGTGCTTCTGGTGGTGCAGACCGATGTGGCCCGGCGGCTCGCCGCGTTCCGGCGGGCGGCGCGGCGGGGCCGCCTGCGGCCGCTGATCGGCGGCGCCGCATTGGCGCTTGTGGTGCTCTTCGCCGTCCTGCTCGGCCCCGCGCTCATGTCGGGCGAGGGGCTTGGCGCAGCGCTCGGCCGGTTCGCCCTCGGCGCGGCGGTCCTGCTTCTGGCGATCTGGGGGGTGGCGGCCGTGGTCGCGCGGAAGGCGCGGTCTCAGCCGGCGCAGCCCTGAACCTCGACCACCCGGCCCGAGCCGCCGAAGATCGTGATCCGGACCGAGGAGCGGTCGAGCGCGAAGGGTTTCGCGTTCGCGGGCACGAGATCGGCCGTGGCGCGGAGGTCGCCGCCGGCCCGGCGCGTGTCGGCCTGCGACACCCAGACGCTCTGATCCGCGAGTTCGACGACCGCGAATTCGTCCGGCCCGACCTGCGGCAGCGTCAGGAGCGAGGTCAGCCTCAGCCCGTCGCGGATCGGTTCGGCCGTGCAGCGGGACGCCGACAGCCCGGCCTTCGGCCCCGCTTCCGGCATCCGGTCGAGCGAGGCGAGGATCACCGGGTCGGGGCGCGCCGTCTGGCCGAGATCGGCGGCGATGTCGACTGTCACCGGCACACAGATCTCCTCGCAGACACCGAGGTCGATCCGGGCGCTGACCGAGACCGGCCGGCTCGCGTCGGCGGGGCGGATCTCGATCGGCAGGACCAGTTCGTGGCGGTAGCCGATGGTGCGCATCCCGTTGATGTCGAAGACTTCGGGCATCGGCCAGTGGAAGGCGACGCCGCCGATGTTGTCGGACCCGCTCCAGTCGAAGCGCGGCGGGATGCCGCCCTCGCCCGGCGCGCGCCAGTAAGTCTTCCAGCCCGGCGCGAGATCGAGCCGAAGCGCCGCCATCTGCGTTCCGCTTTCGGTCCGCCAGCCTTCGAGCAACGTCGCGTGGAGGATGTCGGAGGGCAGGCCCTGCGCCGTGGCAGGGGCGGCCGCGCTCAGGGCGACGATGATGCCGATCAGGGCGGATCTGGAGGTTCGGGCTTTCATTCCGGTCAAACTAGGCGGTCCGCCGCCGAATGGAAGTCACAACCGTGCCACTCACGAAGAGTTTTGTCGCACCCGGCCCTTGCACCTCCCGCCGTCACGGCCGATCTTTGAACGAGGAGGCGCGGCCATGAACCTCAGTGGAAAACTTCTGATCGCGATGCCAGGCATGGGCGATCCCCGCTTCGATCACAGCGTCGTCTTCCTCTGTGCCCATTCGGACGACGGGGCGATGGGCCTGATCGTCAACAAGCCGGCGCCGGATCTCTCGTTCGACCAGCTTCAGGACCAGCTCGGCATCGCCAAGACCGACCGCTCGCAGGAGATCCGGGTGCATTTCGGCGGGCCGGTCGAGCATTCGCGCGGCTTCGTGCTGCATTCGGCCGATTATGGCGGGGCGGGGACAACGCTGAAGGTGGATGACCGCTTCGGGATGACCGCGACGATCGACATCCTCGAGGCGATCTCCGAGGGGCGGGGGCCGCAATCCTCGCTCCTGGCACTCGGCTATGCCGGCTGGGGGCCGGGGCAGCTCGAGGAGGAAATCCTCCGCAACGGCTGGCTCACCTGCGACGCCGCGCCGGATCTGGTCTTCTCCGACCAGAACGAGCGGAAATGGAGCCGCGCGCTGAAGACGCTCGGGGTCGATCCCCTGACCCTCTCGGCAGCGGCGGGACGGGCCTGAGGCTGGGGCCTCACAACGGTCCGGGTCAGGCCGGCGGCCGCGGTGCGGCGGCGCGGCGGAGGCGGTCGTTGATGGCGCGGCCAAGGCCCCGGTCGGGGATCGGCGAGACGCAGATCGGGCCGGTCGCCCGCGCATCGGCCTCGCGGAGATAGTGAAAGAGATTGGCAGCCGCCTCCACCAGATCGCCCGTGGGCGAAAGATTGAGATCGGCCGCGAGCGCCTCGGGTCCGAAGCCGAGCCAGAAGGCGCCGGGCCCGGGCGCGGCGACATCGCGCCGCACCGGCGCGGCGGGCGCGTAATGCGAGGCGAGTTGTCCGGGCGCGTTCGGGCGCCCCGCGTCGCCGCCGGTCTCCAGCCGCTGGCCGAGACACTCCTCCAGCGCCTCGGCCGGGATGCCGCCGGGGCGCAGCAGGGCCGGGCCGTCGGTGAGGCCGAGGATGGTCGATTCGACCCCGACCGCGCAGGCGCCGCCATCGACCACCGCCGCGATCCGCCCCGAAAGCCCCGCCATCACATGCTCCGCCCGCGTCGGGCTGACCTTTCCGGAGGGATTGGCCGAGGGTGCGGCGAGCGGCCCGCCGAAGGCGCGAAGCAGCGCCTGCGCCACCGGATGCGCCGGCACCCGGACCGCGACAGAGGGCAGGTCGGCGGTGACGAGCGGCGAAAGCCGGGCCGAGGGCCGGAGCGGCAGGACGAGCGTCAGCGGCCCCGGCCAGAAGGCCGAGGCCACCCGCTCGGCCCGGTCGTCGAAGACCGCGACCGCGCGCGCCGAATCGAGATCGGCCACATGAACGATCAGCGGATTGAAGCGCGGCCGCCCCTTCGCCGCGAAGATCCGCGCGACCGCGATGTCCGAACGCGCGTCGCCGCCGAGGCCGTAGACCGTCTCGGTCGGGAAGGCGACCAGAGCGCCCTCCTGCAGGAGTTGCGTGGCCCGGGCGATGCCCGGTTCGGTGGCGTTCAGCAATTCGGTCACACATCCTCCGGCATCGTGACGTAGCGTTCGGGTTGAAGGGGGCTGACCTTGCGGCAATTCTGCCAACCAGACTAAGTGAATACGCGCCGGGGCGGAGATTGCCAAGGCGACGTGGAGGAGAGTTCATGCCCTATCGCGCGCCCCTTGCCGACATTCGCTTCATTCTCGAACATGTCGTGCCCCTTGGCACGGTCGCCATGACCGAACGCTTCGCCGAGGCGACGCCCGACCTGGCAGAGGCGGTGCTGACCGAGGCTGCGAAGCTTTGCGACACGGTCATGGCCCCGGTGCAGCGCGCGGGCGACCTCACGCCGGCGAAGCTCGAGAACGGCGTGGTCCGCGCCTCGCCGGGTTTCGCCGAGGCGTTCAAGGCGATCGCCGAGGGCGGCTGGGTCGCCGTCTCGGCCCCGGTCGAGCATGGCGGCATGGGCCTGCCGCAGGTGCTGAACATGGCGATCAACGACATGATGTCGGGGGCCTGTCTTGCGTTGCAGCTAAACCCCTTGCTCACCCAAGGCCAGATCGAGGCGCTCGACCATCATGCGAGCGAGGATCTGAAGGCGGTATACCTGCCGAAGCTGATTTCCGGCGACTGGGCCGGCACGATGAACCTGACCGAGCCGCAGGCCGGAAGCGATGTCGGCGCGCTGCGCACGAAGGCCGAGCCGAACGGCGACGGAACCTACGCGGTCACGGGGCAGAAGATCTTCATCTCCTGGGGCGACAGCGACGTGACCGGCAATATCTGCCACCTCGTCCTCGCCCGCCTGCCGGGCGCGGCGTCGGGAACGAAGGGGATCAGCCTCTTCCTCGTGCCGAAGTTCATTCCCGATGCGGGTGGCAGTCCGGGTGCGCGGAACGGCGTGAATGTCGTCAGCCTCGAACACAAGCTCGGCCTGCACGGTTCGCCCACCTGCGTGATGGATTATGACAAGGCCAAAGGCTGGCTCGTCGGTGAGGAGCACAAGGGCATGGCGGCGATGTTCACGATGATGAACAACGCGCGTCTCGGCGTGGCGATGCAGGGCATCGGCGTCGCCGAAGCCGCCTGCCAGGCCGCCGTCGACCATGCCGCCGAGCGGAGCCAGATGGGCAGGATCATCGACCACGCCGATGTGCGCCGGATGCTGGCCACGATGAAGGCCGAGGTCTTCGCGGCGCGCTCAATCGCACTCGCCTGCGCCGTCGCCACCGACATGACGACGGCGACCGGCGAGGAGGACTGGCGCGCCCGCGCCGCCTTCCTCACGCCGATCGCCAAGGCCTACGGCACCGATACCGGCTGCGCGGTGTCCGAGACCGCGATGCAGGTGCATGGCGGCATGGGCTATGTCGAGGAAACCGGCATCGCGCAGTTCTACCGCGATGTCCGGGTGACCGCGATCTACGAGGGGACCAACGGCATCCAGGCGATGGACCTCGTCGGCCGCAAGATGGCCGATGGCGGCGAGGCAGCGTTTCGTCTGCTGGAAGAGATCGAGGCCGGCGCCGAGGCGGCGCGCGCCGCCCTGCCGCAGCTTGCCGGCGATGTCTGGTCGGCGGCAGAAACCTTGCGCGAGACGACCGAGTGGATGGTCGGGCAGGGGATGCAGGACCGGTTCGCCGGTGCCGTGCCCTACCTGCGCGCCTTCGCCCGCGTCCTCGGCGCGCATTACCATCTGCGCGCGGCGATGGCCGAAGGCGGCGACGGGCCGCGCACGGCGCTCGCTCGGGTGCATATCCGCCGGCTGCTGCCGCAATACGCCGCGCATCTCGCAGAGGCGCGCGAAGGGGCCGAGGGTATCTTCGCGATGACGCCCGAGGCGCTGGCCTCATGAGCAACCTGCCGACAGCCGAGGGCGGCATCCGCTATCCCTTCGCCGAGCCGCCGGAGCCCGGAGAGGCCACCGAGATCGCCGAGGGCGTGCTCTGGCTGCGCCTGCCGCTGCCGATGGCGCTCGACCATGTCAATGTCTATGCGCTCGACGATGGCGACGGCTGGACGCTGGTCGATACCGGCTTCGACAGCCCGAAGGGAAGGGCGCTTTGGGAGGCGGCACTGGCGGGCCCGCTGGCCGGGAAGCCGGTGACCCGCGTCGTCGTCACGCACTACCATCCCGACCATATCGGCCTTGCCGGCTGGTTCCAGGCGCGCGGGGCGGAGCTGGTGACGACGCGCACATCGTGGCTCTTCGCGCGGATGCTGGTGCTGGACGAGCAGCCGGTGCCGGCGGCGGAGGTGTTGGAGTTCTGGCGCCGCGCGGGGATGGAACGGGGGCTCTTCGACCGACGTGCGGCGGAGCGCCCGTTCAACTTCCGCGATGTCGTGGCGCCCCTGCCGCTCGGCTATACGAGGATCGCCGAGGGGGACCGGCTGCGGATGGCCGGGCGTGACTGGATCGTGCGCGTCGGCCATGGCCATGCGCCGGAACATGCGACCTTCTGGGAGGAGGGCGGCGACCTCGTCCTCGGCGGCGATCAGCTTCTGCCCTCGATCTCGGCCAATCTCGGGGTCTATGCGACCGAACCCGCGGCCGATCCGGTGCGCGACTGGATCGAGAGTTGCGAGGGGTTCCGGCCCCATGCGCGCGAGGGGCAACTGGTTCTGCCAGGCCACAAGCTGCCCTTCACCGGCTTGCCGCTGCGGCTGGATCAGATGATCGAGAACCATACCGGCGCGCTTGCCCGGCTCGAGGCGCATCTGGCGGTTCCGCGGGTGGCGGCGGAATGCTTCCCGCCGCTTTTCAAACGGCCGATCGGGGAGGCGCAATACGGGCTCGCGCTGGTCGAGGCGGTTGCGCATCTCAACCATCTTCTCCATCGTGGCCTTGTGGCGCGCGAGCGCCGGGAGGATGGAGCCTGGCTTTGGCGGAGAACGAACTGACCGATCTGATCCAGACCTCGGCCGAAGTGCACGAGGCCTCGGCGATGCCCTGCGCGCGGGTGATCCATGCCGATCCCGACGCGCCGAGGACGGCGGAGATGGAGCCCCTGCCGGAGGGCATCTCGGGCGAGCCGATCGAGGCCAAGAGCCCGGCGCAATGGGCCTATGAACGGCTGATCCTCTACATCAAGAATTTCGAAAGCCAGCTCGACAACGAACACGAGGTGGCAATGGGGTTCACCGGCGGCGATGCCGGCGTGCTCCGGATCGAGGGGATCGGCTATTTCGATCCAGATGTCGTCACCTTCTACGGCCGCGACGAAGACGGCGCCCGCACCCAGCTCATCCAGCATGTGACGCAGCTCAACGTCATGCTGCGGGCGCTTCAAAAGGCCCCGGAGATCGAGGAGCCGAGGCGGATCGGCTTTCGTCTGGCCTCCGATCTGGAGCGGAAGTGACGATGGCGCGGGGCGCAAATCCGCACCGGCACCGCCCCTAATCTCTTTCGGGGTCGTGACAGGGCCGCGTGAATCGGCTATTCGGGCGGAAACGCAGGATCGGGAGCGCAAAGATGGCGGAATACAAGCAGGGAAGCATGGACATCAAGGCTCAGGAGAGAACCTTCGACGGCTTCGTCCGCATGGTGACCTGGGGCGCGATCGTCGTCATCGGCGTCCTGATCTTCATGGCGCTCGTCAACGCCTGATCGCCCTTCCCGGGAAGCGAATGCCCATGCGCCGGCTTGCCTTCAGCCTTGCCCTGACCCTTGCGCTCGCCGCCTGCGGCGCCGAGCCCGTATGGGCGCCCGACGAGGCCGTCGCCCGTGCCCGTTATGTGACCGGCGAGCCGCCCTCGATCACGCTCTTCACGGTAGTTCGCAAGTCCAGCAACGAAGGCGCGCATTCCGGTCTCATGATCGACGGCAGCCAGCGGGTGATGTTCGATCCCGCCGGTACCTGGCACCACCCGACCGTGCCGGAACGGAACGACCTGCACTACGGCATCACCGAGCAGATGCGGAAGTTCTACATCGACTACCACGCGCGCGAGACCTACGACGTGATCGAGCACAAGGTCCCGGTCAGCCCCGAGGTCGCCGAGATGGCGATCCGCCGCGCGGAAGCCTACGGTGCCGTCAACAAGGCCTTCTGCGGCAATTCGGTCAGCGATATCCTCAAAGGCCTGCCGGGCTTCGAAACCGTGCCGCGGACCTTCTTCCCGAACCGGATCATGCGCACGTTCGCCGAATTGCCCGGCGTCACCACGAAGGTGCACCACGACGGCGACCCGGACAACAATTCCGGGATCCTGCTGATCCAGAAAAGCTCCGTCAGTCAGAGCGGCACCTGAGCCTTCAGTCGAAGATCCCCGTCACCCGTCCGAGCAGCATGAACGCGCGCGCGGTGCGCGTCTCGGCCAGGGCCGCGATGTCCTGATCGCTCGCGTTCTTCTCGAACTCGGTGAAGGTCTTGTCGAACTGGCGCAGGAAGTGGTGCGCGGCGTCGCGGAAGATCGTGTCCTGCCGCATCCGCCCGGCGGTCAGGGCGAGGCTGGAGCGGTCGCGCACCCCGCCGAGGGCGGCGATGGTCTTGCCGCGCTCGCCTTGCGCGAAGCGCCGCCAGATTTCGGGCCGCGCCCGGTCGGGACGCAGGTCGTCCATGTAGATCCCGTCCTGACTGAGGAGGGTCAGCGCGTCCTGCGCCGCGCGGATGAGCTTGGCCAGCGCCCGGTCGTCGAGCGCCCGGCGCAGCGCCCGGAAGCCGTCCTTGTCGCCCGCGTTGTCGGGGAAATTCAGCGCCCGGATGAAATCGGAGACCGAGACCGGACTGGCCAGCGTCTCGGCCGGGGTGCCGAGGGCGAGCGTCGGCTGCTCGTCGCCCGCCGCCGCCGGTTTCGGCGCGGCCAGGGCGGCCTTGCGGTCGGCCGAGGGCTGCACCGCCTCGTCGTCGCGGCGCGAGGTGAAGGTGGCGATGGCGCTTTCCGCCTGCCGGGCGGCCGCCGCGATCTCTTCCAGCCGCTTCTCGACCGAGGTCTTGGTCAGACCCGCCTGCGACTGGCTGACATAGGCATGGCGCATCGCGTCGATCGCCGCCTGCAGGCGCTGCGCTTCCGACCGCATCGTCCGCGCGGTGCGAAGCGTGATCGCCGCGATCCAGATCAGCGCGACCGGCAGGAAGATCGCCACCAGCACCATGATCGTGCCCAACGGGCCGCCCGACCCTTCGCCGTCGCCGGCGAAGAGGAAGAACCCGCCGACGAGCGCGAGCCAGACAAGGCTGACGGCGCCGGCGACGATGTCGCCCGGGGCGATGGCGGGATCCTCGGCGGGGCGGGAATAGAGCCCGAAATCGGTGCGCGGCGCGCTGCCCGGTTCCGCTGTCTGCTCTTCTGCCATCATCGGTCCTCCGCGCCGGCTTCAGACGTAGCGAATGCTCAGCACTTCATAGCTCTTCTCGCCGCCTGGAGTGCGCACTTCGACACTGTCGCCTTCGTCCTTGCCGATCAGCGCCCGGGCGAGCGGCGAGCGGATGTTGAGAAGCCCGGCCTCGATATCGGCCTCGGCCTCGCCGACGATCTGGTAGGTCTTCTCCTCGTCGGTATCCTCGTCGACGAGGGTGACGGTCGCGCCGAACTTGATCGCACCGGAGAGTTTCGCGGGGTCGATGACCTCGGCCCGCGACAGCAGCGCCTCGATCTCCTTGATCCGGCCCTCGACGAAGCTCTGGCGTTCGCGCGCGGCGTGATATTCGGCGTTTTCCGAAAGGTCGCCGTGTTCGCGCGCCTCGGCAATGGCCTTGATCACGGCGGGGCGTTCCACCGATTTCAGAGCTTTCAGTTCCTGGTCGAGCGCGGCATGGCCGGCGCGGGTCATCGGTACTTTTTCCATCGTCGCCTGTCGAAGAACAATCGGCCTAAAAAATGCCGGGATTATGCGCAACACAAAGCTGGTAAACCCGGTCTGCGCCGTGAAAGTCAATAGGCGCGGTCGGCCGGGCCGGGCTGGGTGCCCAAAAACTACGAAATCGTGCCGAGGCAGAGATTTGAAGCTGTTTTTCCGATTGACGCTGGCCTATCTCGCGATTTCCGTCCTGGCGACCGCGTTGTACCGCGATCTTGGCGAAGAGGTCGTCGTCGATGCGACAATCACGACCCTGGCCTTTGCATCGGTGATGAAAGGCACGCTGGTCTGGGCGTTTCCGGCCATCGCGATCGTTCCCTTCGCCGTGGGCTGGCGGTTCTTCGCCACCAATCTCGGTCAGGTCGGCTATGCGGTCTTCGGCAGCGTGATCTTTCAGGCCGCGTTTTCGTTCCTGAAATCCACGATACCCTTCATTGTGCCGTTCCACGCCGACCCGCCACTTGCCGCCTTCGACCGCTGGCTGCATGGCGGTATCGACCCGTGGGTGATCGCCCATCGCTGGGCGCCGGTCCTGCCAATGGAACGGCTCTTCAACGTTTACCTGTCGATCTGGACGCTGGCGGCGATCGGGCTGGTCGTGGTGATCGCCATGACCGACCGCGACCGGCAGCGGATCGCCCGCTATCTGGTGTTGTTCTTCGCGGCCTGGATCGTCCTTGGCAATCTGCTGGCGCTGGCCGTGTCCTCGGTCGGGCCCGTCTACTACGACGCACTGCTCGGGGGCGACCGGTTCGCGGGGCTGACGGCCGCGCTGGCCGAGCCGCCCTTCGCCGGGTCCCGGATCAGCGAGGCGCAGGGCTATCTCTGGGCGGCCTATTCCGAAAGCGGCATGGCGCTCGGCTCGGGCATCTCGGCCTTCCCGAGCGTGCATCTCGGCGTGGCGACGATGACCGCGCTCTACATGGGCGAGCGGAGCCGCTGGCTGATCCTGCCGGGGGTGCTCTTCGTGGCGGCGATCCTCTTCCTGTCGGTCTATACCGGATATCACTATGCGGTGGACGGCTATTTTTCGATCGTCTTCATGCTCGGGGTCTGGGCGGTCGTGCGGCGGCTCCAGGGCGCAGAAGGCCGCTGGCGGGCGCCGATTGCGCGGCCGGGCCGGTCCGCCGCGCCACGCTTCCCACAACCCGACGTGTCGCGGGGCTGACCGGGGCCACCTGGCCCCGCGCTCCCTCCTTCGTCATCGACGGATATGCCCCGGCGCCCGCCGCATACGGTGCATTGTCGGCGCCTTGCCGGCATTATCCGTCCCGGACAGGGACAGCCGCCGCGTTGCGGAACAAGGGCGCGGCGTCATTGTTGCGTCGCGCGACCCGGTGGGATAACGATCTTGCGCGAAGAACTGGGCGTCTTGCGGCGCGGCGAAAGGGAGTCAGATGGCCGAGATTGTGCGCGAATCGATGGAATATGACGTTGTGATCGTGGGGGCGGGGCCGGCGGGGTTGTCGGCGGCGATCCGGCTGAAGCAGCTCGATGCCGATCTGAATGTCGTCGTGCTGGAGAAGGGCTCCGAGGTTGGCGCGCATATCCTGTCGGGCGCGGTTCTCGACACGTCCGGCCTCGACGCGCTGATGCCGGACTGGAAGGAGAAGGGCGCGCCGATCAAGGTCGAGGTGAAGCGCGACAACTTCTACATCCTCGGCGAAAGCGGTCAGGTCCGCATCCCGAACTGGCCGATGCCGCCCCTGATGTCGAACCACGGCAAATACATCGTCTCGATGGCCAATGTCTGCCGCTGGATGGCCAGCGAGGCCGAGGCGCTCGGCGTCGAGATCTTCCCCGGCTTCGCCGCGTCCGAGCTTGTCTATGGCGACAAGGGCGAGGTGAAGGGCGTCGTCGCCGGCGTCATGGGGCTGAACGCCGACGGAACGCCGGGCCCGAATTACGAGCCGGGGATGGAACTGCATGGCAAATATGTCTTCCTTTCGGAAGGTGTGCGCGGGTCGCTCGCCAAGGAGGTGATGGCGAAATACGACCTTTCGAAAGGCCATTGCCCGCAGAAATTCGGCCTCGGCATGAAGGAGATCTGGGAGATCGACCCCGCGAAGCACCGCGAGGGCACGGTCACCCATACCGCCGGCTGGCCCCTGGGCAAGAACGCCGGCGGCGGGTCGTTCATCTATCACCTCGAGAACAACCAGGTCTATGTCGGCTTCGTGGTCCATCTCAACTACGAGAACCCGCATCTCTACCCCTACATGGAGTTCCAGCGCTTCAAGCATCACCCGCTGGTGGCGGACCTCCTGAAGGGCGGCAAGCGGGTGGCCTACGGCGCCCGCGCGATCTCCGAGGGCGGCTGGCAGTCGATCCCGAAGCTGGTGGCGCCGGGCGTGGCGCTTCTGGGCTGCTCGGCGGGCCTCGTGAACGTGCCGCGGATCAAGGGCAACCACAACGCGATGCTGTCGGGCAAGGCGGCGGCGGAGGCGGCCTTCGCGGCGATCAAGGCGGGTCGGTCGGGCGACGAACTGGCAAGCTACGAGGCCGATCTGCGGTCGGGTCCCATCGCCAGGGACCTGAAAAAGGTCCGCAACGTAAAGCCGATATGGTCGCGCTGGGGCTTCCTCGCGAGCCTGGCGCTCGGCGGGTTCGACATGTGGACGAACAGTCTTTTCGGCCTGTCGCTCTTCGGCACGCTGAAGCATGGCAAGTCGGACGCGGCGGCGACCGGAGAGGCGTCGAAATTCCCGAAGATCGACTATCCGAAACCCGACGGGGTCCTGTCGTTCGACCGGCTGACCAATGTCAGCTTCTCGGCAACGAACCACGAGGAAAGCCAGCCCTGCCACCTGAAGCTCAAGGATGCTTCGGTGCCGATCGCGGTCAACCTGCCGAAATACGACGAGCCGGCGCAGCGCTACTGCCCGGCCGGCGTCTACGAGGTGCTGGAGGGCGAGGACGGCCCGCGGTTCCAGATCAACTTCCAGAACTGCGTCCACTGCAAGACCTGCGACATCAAGGATCCGAGCCAGAACATCAACTGGACCACCCCGCAGGGCGGCGACGGGCCGAACTATCCCAACATGTAACATTTCCGGCAGAAACGGGCTTGCGGGGTGTCCGGACGGGCGCCCCGCATTGCGTTGGGCAACCGCGCGGCTTAGGTTCGGGCGATGCCCCTCGGAAGGACCCGGCACCGTGACATTCCTTTTGCGCCCGCTTCCCCTGATCCTCGCGCTCGGCCTCGGCGCCGCGCTGCCCGCCCGCGCCTGGGACGGGGCGGCCGGGCCCTATCTGGCCGGGCGGCTGGCGAGCTACGAATCCGACTATGTCGCGGCTGCGGACTATTACACGCGCGCCCTGGCGGCGGACCCGGACAATCCGGGGCTGATGGAGAATGTCGTCATCTCGCAGATCGGGCGCGGGGCCATCGACAAGGCGCTGAAGCCGGCGCTGCTGCTCGGTGAACTCGGGGCCAAGAGCCAGGTCGCCGATCTGGTGGTTCTTTCCGATCTCGCCGCGAAGAAGGACTTCGCCGGCGCAATTGCCGAACTGGACAAGGGCCGCAGCGGCGGGCCGCTGGTCGACGGGCTCTTCCGCGCCTGGGCGATGGTCGGGCTCGGCCAGATGTCGGACGCGACGGTGGCCTTCGACAAGGTCTCCGAAGCGTCGGGCAGCCGCGCCTTCGGGCTTTATCACAAGGCGCTGGCGCTGGCCTCGGTCGGTGATTTCGAGGGCGCGGACCGAATCTTCTCGGGCGAGGAGGGCGGACCCTTGCGCGCGACGCGGCGGGGAATTCTGGCGCATGCCCAGATCCTCAGCCAACTGGAGCGCAATGCCGACGCGGTCGAGCTGATCGACAAGACGATGGGCGAGGCGATTGATCCTGTTTTCGCCACGCTGCGCGACGAGCTGAAGGTGGGCAAGCCGCTGCCGTTCACCGTCGTCACCTCTCCGACCGACGGTCTGGCAGAGGTTTTCTTCACGGTCGCCACGGCGCTGAACGGCGAATCGGCGGATGTGAACACGCTCGCCTATGCGCGGATGGCCGAATTCCTCGCCCCCGGCCAGTCGGATGCGATACTTCTTTGCGCGTCCATCCTCGAAGCGCAGGGCCAGCACGACCTCGCGACCGAGACCTACAACCGGATCCCGCGCGAGGATCCGGCCTATGTCGCGGCCGAGCTTGGCCGGACCGACGCGCTCATCGCCGCCGGCCGGGTCGATGCGGCGATCGAGGCGTTGCAGCAGCTGGCCAAGACCGTGCCCGACCGCGCCGATATCTGGGGTGCGCTCGGCGATACGTTCCGCCGGCAGGAGCGCTACGCCGAGGCGGCCGATGCCTACGACAAGGCCATCGCCACCTTCGCGGCCGAAGAGCCGGGGCAGTGGGTGGTCTACTACACCCGCGGCATCGCCAACGAGCGCCAGAAGAACTGGCAGAAGGCCGAGGCCGATTTCCGCAAGGCGCTGGAACTGCGCCCCGACCAGCCTGCGGTGCTGAACTACCTCGGCTATTCCTATCTCGAGATGAACACCAACCTCGACGAGGCGCTCGGCATGATCGAGCGTGCGGTCGCCGCGCGGCCCGATGACGGCGCGATCGTCGACAGCCTCGGCTGGGCGCTCTACCGGATCGGGCGCTACGAGGACGCGGTGGCGCAGCTCGAGCAGGCGGTGCAGTTGATGCCGGTCGATCCGGTGGTGAACGACCATCTCGGCGACGTCTACTGGGCCGTCGGCCGCAAGCGCGAGGCGGAGTTCCAGTGGAGGCGCGCCCTGTCGTTCGAGCCGGACACCGAGGAGGAGGCCATCCGCATCCGCCGCAAGCTGGAGGTCGGGCTCGATACCGTCCTGAAGGAAGAAGGGGCCGAGCCCCTCGCCGTCACGAAGAATGGCGATTGAGGTCGCGGCACCCGCCAAGCTGAACCTCGCGCTGCATGTCACCGGCCAGCGGGCGGACGGGTATCACCTGCTCGACAGTCTCGTGGTCTTCGCCGACATCGGCGACCGTGTCTCGGTCGCGCCGGCCGGGGCGCTGACGCTCGCGATCACCGGCCCCGAGGCCGCCGGGCTCGGGGCAGGCGAGGACAACCTCGTCCTGCGCGCGGCACGGGCCTTCGCGGCGGCGCGGGGCGCGCGGATCACGCTCGAGAAGAACCTGCCCGTCGCCTCCGGCATCGGCGGCGGCTCGGCCGATGCGGCGGCGACGCTGACGGCGCTGGCGCGGCTCTGGGACCTGCCGCTGCCAGGCGACGCGGCGGTTCTGACGCTCGGCGCCGATGTGCCGGTCTGCCTTGCGGGGCGCCCTGCGCGGATGTCGGGGATCGGCGAGGCGCTGGCGCCGGTGCCGCCGCTGCCCGAGGGTCTCGCCGTGGTTCTGGTCAATCCGCGCGTGACGGTAGCGACGCCCGCCGTCTTCCGCGCGCTTGCCCGCAAGGACAATCCGGCGCTGGAGGCGATGCCCGAGCGGTTCGCGGATGCCGAGGATCTGGCGGGCTGGCTGCTGCGCCAGCGCAACGACCTTCAGGCTGCGGCGATCGGCATGGCTCCGGTCATCGCGGCGGTCCTTGACCGGATCGCGGCGACGGGGCCGCTTCTCACCCGAATGTCGGGGTCCGGCGCGACTTCGTTCGGGCTATACGGCACGCTTGCCTCCGCCGCCGCCGCCGCCGCCGATCTGGCCTCCGCGCATCCCGGCTGGTGGGTGCGCGCCGCACAGGTCCTGTCGGCGCCGCGAGGCTGACGACGGCGGCCCCCCCCCTCCGCCCGGAATCAAGGCGAAGCCGCCGGGCGAGCGCCTGCCCGTCCCGGCGGGCCTGCGCTCCTGCGACGTTGCGCGCCGAACGGGCGTTCGAAGGGGCGGCACGATAAACGGCCATGAACGGGTGTCGCAGCGCCATCCCACGGGCAGGCGCCCGCCCGGCTTGCGCCGCGCCTGCCGACATGGCCGGATCCGTTCCCGCCAGAGGCCGCTGGAAGTGGATGCCTTCCGGGGCCGTCCGCCGCGATGGGGCCTCAGCTTACCCGGGAGACGACGTAGTCGGCGAGGTCCGAGAGCATGTCGCGCACCTCGTGCGGCGGCAGGGCGGCGAGCGCCGTCTTGGCCCGGTCCGCCCAGCCGAGCGCATCGGCGCGCGTCGCTTCCATCGCCCCGTGCCGGGCCATCAGCGCCAGCGCCTCGTCGAGATCGCCGTCGCGCTGGTCGCCCTTCTCGATCACCCGGCGCCAGAAGTCGCGTTCAGCCGGCGTGGCCTTCGCCACCGCCTTGATCACCGGCAGCGTCAGCTTGCGTTCGCGGAAATCATCGCCCACGTTCTTGCCGATCGCGGCGCTCGTCCCGCCGTAGTCCAGAAGGTCGTCGGCGATCTGGAAGGCGATGCCGAGCGCGTCGCCATAGACATGCAGCGCGCGCACCTGGTCCTCTGCCGCGGCGGCGATGATACCGCCGACCTCGGTCGCGGCGGAAAAGAGGGCCGCCGTCTTGCCCCGCGCGACCTTTAGATAGATGCCCTCATCGGTGCGCAGGTCCTGCGCGGCGGTGAGTTGCAGCACCTCGCCCTCGGCGATCGTCGCCGAGGCATTGGCGAGGATGTCGAGCACCCGGAGCGAGCCGGCCTCGGTCATGAGCTGGAATGCGCGGGCAAGGAGGTAGTCGCCGACGAGGACGGAGGACTTGTTGTCCCAGAGAAGATTCGCCGTCGGCCGTCCGCGCCGTTGCGCGCTTTCGTCGACCACGTCGTCATGGAGAAGCGTCGCGGTGTGGATGAACTCCACGGTCGCCGCAAGCCGGATGTGGTGCTCGCCGCCGTAGCCGCAAAGCCGGGCTGCGGCGAGCGTCAGCATCGGCCGGAGCCGCTTGCCGCCGGCCTCGACCAGATGCGCCGTCACCTCCGGGATTCGCGGCGCATGCTCGGACGCCATCCGCGTCCGGATCAGCGCATTCACGCGCTCCATGTCGGCGGCGAGAAGGGCGCTCAGCCGGTCCAGGGGTTTCTGCGCGGTCTCATCCAGGCTCATTCGGTTCCCATAGTCCCTCGACAAAGCCGGCGCTCTGTCCTTAAGTCTTGGATTATGAAAGAGCTTCTCAGCACCACTGACCCGACCAAAATCGCCTTCGCGACAGCTCTTCTCGACGCTGAGGGTATAGCGGCCTTTCAGATGGACGTCCACATGAGCGTACTCGAAGGCAGCATTGGCATATTGCCGCGCCGGTTGATGGTGCGCGACGCCGATCTCTTCATGGCGCGGGCGATCCTGAAAGATAACGGGGTCGAGCTTTGAGATGTTCGACGAGGCGGATCTGAGCGAGGACGCGTTTCTGGGTGGTCGGCTTCGGATCGCCCAGCCGCGTCACGGCTACCGGGCGGCGATGGATTCGGTGCTGCTGGCCGCGGCGGTGCCGGCGCGGGCGGGGGAGAGTGTGCTGGAACTCGGCTGCGGCGCGGGCGTCGCGAGCCTGTGCCTCGGGCACCGGGTGCCGGGGCTTCGCCTTGCCGGGCTGGAGCTGCAGCCGGCCTATGCCGCGCTTGCCCGGCGCAACGCGGCGGTGAACGGCCAGGACCTCGACGTGCTTGACGGCGATCTGGCGAAAATGCCGGCCGGCCTCAGGGAGCGGAGCTTCGATCATGTGATCGCCAATCCGCCCTACTTTCCCGCCGGCACCGGCACCCCCGCCGCCGATGGCGGGCGCGAGACCGCGCAGCGCGAGGCGACGCCGCTCGGCCTCTGGATCGGCGTGGCTTTGCGGCGGCTGCGGCCGGGCGGCATCCTGACGCTGATCCAGGCGACGGAGCGGCTGCCGGAGCTTCTGACCGGACTCGGCGCCGGGGCCGGAAGCGTCACGGTGCTGCCCATCGCGTCGCGGGCGTGGCGCGAGGCGAACCGGGTGATCCTGCGGGCGCGGAAGGGGGGACGCGGCGCGTTCCGGCTCGCCGCTCCGTTCGTCCTCCATGACGGGGACGCGCATCTGCGCGACGGCGACGATTACAGCGCCGCCGCGCGGGCGATCCTGCGCGATGGCGGGGCGTTCGACCTCTGACGGCCGTCAGCATCACGGCGTTAACCTTGCGGCAAGGAGTCGCGCGTCATCCTGCGAAGGGCGCGGAGGGCATGGTTCCGCGTGACACGACTCATCTTATGTGATGGGATTGTGACAGGTTTCACAGGAGAGGAGACACCGATGTCGCTGGGTTCGCACCTGCAAGAGCTTCGGAAGAAACATCAATCCCTGTCGGAGGCCGTCGAGGAGGCTTTGCGCCATCCCGGCACGGATGACCTCGTCATCGCTGACATGAAAAAGCAGAAACTGCGGATCAAGGAAGAAATCACCCGACTCAGCCAGAACTGAGTCAGTCTTTCCGACCGCCGGCGCGGGCGGCAAGCGCCGCGCCGGCGGTTATCAGGAGCGCCGCGACGGCAATTCGCGGCGATGCGGGGGCCATGCCCGCGACGATCAGGATCAACGTCGACAGGAGCGGCGCCGCATAGGCCGACACGCCGAGAAGCTGGATGTCGCCCTGCTTCATGCCGATATCCCAGACGTAGAAAGCCAGCCCCACCGGCCCGAGACCGAGCGCGAGGCAGGCGAGCCAGCCGGACGCGCCCTCCGGCCAGGCCGGCGTTTCGAGCGCCAGATGCGCCGCCGCCGAGAGAAGCGCGGTGCCGATGCAGAAGATCGCGACCGAGGCCGTGGGCACGTGGCCGATCCGGCGCGACAGCACCGAATAGCCCGACCAGGTCAGCGCCGCGAGAAAGGCGAGCCCCAGCCCCTTGCCGTGGTCGAACGACAGCCCGCCCGAGTTGCGCATCACGATCACCGCCGCCCCGGCGAAGGCGAGGCAGGCCCCCGCGACATGGCGGCACGTCAGCTTTTCGCCGGGCAGAAGGCCCGAGAAAAGCACGATGAAGAGCGGCCAGAGATAGGCGATCAGGCTCGCCTCGGCCGGCGGCGCGAGGCGGAGCGCCGAGAAGTAGAGAAGGTGATAGCCGAAGAGCGCCGCGGTTCCGAACGAATAGACCTTCGGCGGCACCCTCGCGAGGTCGCGCCAGCTCCGCGTGACCGAGAGCCACACGAGCCCGACCGCCCCGCCGATGCCGAATGTCATCGCGTTCAGAAGAAGCGGCGGCACCGGCGCCGTCCTGACGGTGAAGAGCGCCAGCAGCGCCCACATCAGAACCGCGGTGAACCCGACCCAGGTGGCGCGCGACCGGCTCATGCCGGGATCTCGTGGACCGGGAGGATCCGCCGGCCTTCTCTCAAGGGGTCCATCGCCGCGACTTCCTTCCTGATCCAGTTGAAGAACGCCGCGATCGCCGGCCGCGTCTCGGTCCCCCCGGGCGCAGAGAAAGCGGCATCCGGTGCCGATGGTCAAGGCCCGCGGGAAGGGCGCCACGATCTGGCCCGCGCGCTTTTCCCGCAACCTTCCGCGGCTCGGCCCTTCCGGGTCGTCACGACAGAAGAAGGGGCCGGTCGCGCGCGACCGGTCCCTTGCAAACCCTGCGGCTGAGGTCAGACGAAGAACTGCCCGCCATTGGCCGAGATGGTCGACCCGGTGATGAAGCCGGCATCGTCGGCGGCAAGGAAGACGACGCAGCGCGCGATCTCTTCCGGCTCGCCGAGGCGGCCCACGGGGATCTGCGGGATGATGCGCTCGGCCAGCACCTTCTCGTCGATGGCACGGACCATCTCGGTGCCGATATAGCCGGGGCAGATCGCGTTCACCGTGATGCCGGCCCGCGCGCCTTCCTGCGCCAGCGCCTTGGTGATGCCGAGATCGCCGGCCTTGGCGGCGGAATAGTTGGCCTGCCCGGCCTGGCCCTTCTGGCCGTTGATCGAGGAGATGGTGATCACCCGCCCGAACTTGCGGTCGCGCATGCCGGACCAGACCGGATGGGTCATGTTGAAGACACCCGAGAGGTTGGTGTCGATCACCTCTTTCCACTGCTGCGGGGTCATCTTGTGGAACATCGCGTCGCGGGTGATGCCGGCATTGTTGACCAGAACCTCGACCGGGCCGAGATCGGCCTCCACCTTGGCGACGCCGGCGGCGCAGGCGTCGTAGTCGGCGACGGACCACTTGTAGGTCGGGATGCCGGTTTCCTTGGTGAAGGCGGCGGCGGCCTCGTCATTGCCGGCATAGTTCGCGGCGACCTTGTAGCCGGCATTCTTCAGGGCGACGGAGATCGCCGCGCCAATGCCGCGCGATCCGCCGGTGACCAAAGCTACTCTCGACATGATTCCTCCTCTGGGGCTGCGTCCTTGAAATCCTGTTACCGAAACGAAAAACTGGGCGCAACATTATTGCGCGCAGTTTTTTGCGCTTGCAGTAAAATTGCGCGCTCAGGCGCGCTCGAGGCACATCGCGACGCCCATGCCGCCGCCGATGCAGAGTGTGGCGAGGCCCTTCTTCGCGCCCGACCGCTGCATCTCGAACAGCAGCGTGTTGAGAATGCGCGCGCCCGAGGCGCCGATCGGATGACCGATGGCGATGGCGCCGCCGTTCACGTTCACCTTCGACGGATCCCAGCCCATGTCCTTGTTGACCGCGCAGGCCTGAGCCGCGAAGGCCTCGTTCGCCTCGATCAGGTCGAGGTCGGCGACCTTCCAGCCGGCCTTCTCCAGCGCCTTGCGGCTCGCGTAGATCGGGCCGACGCCCATGATCGCGGGGTCGAGCCCGGCCGTCGCGTAGGAGGCGATGCGGGCAAGCGGTGTCAGCCCGCGCTTGGCCGCCGCATCGGCCGACATCAGCAGGACGCCCGCGGCGCCGTCGTTGAGGCCGGAGGCGTTGCCCGCCGTGACGGTGCCCTCCTTCGAGAAGGCCGGGCGCAGCTTGGCCATCGAGTCGAGCGTGGCGCCGTGGCGGATGTATTCGTCCTGATCGACGACGATGTCGCCCTTGCGGGTCTTCACCGTGTAGCCGATGATCTCGTCGGCGAACTTGCCGGCCTTCTGCGCGGCCTCGGCCTTGTTCTGGCTCGCCACCGCGAAGGCGTCCTGCTCGTCCCGGCTGATCTGCCACTTCTCGGCGACATTCTCGGCGGTGGTGCCCATGTGGTAGCCGTTGAACGCGTCCCAGAGACCGTCCTTGATCATCGAATCGATGAATTTCATGTCGCCCATCTTCTGGCCGGCCCGCAGATGCGCGACATGGGGGGACAGCGACATGCTCTCCTGCCCTCCGGCGCAGACGATGGCGGCATCGCCGAGCTGGATATGCTGGGCGCCGAGCGCGACCGCGCGCAGGCCCGAGCCGCAGACCTGGTTGATCGACCAGGCCGCACTTTCCTGCGGCAGGCCGGCATTGATATGCGCCTGACGGGCCGGGTTCTGGCCTTGCCCCGCGGTCAGGACCTGACCGAGGATCGTTTCCGACACCTCCGCCTTGTCGATGCCGGCGCGGGCCACGATGGCGTCGAGCACGGCCGCGCCAAGGTCATGGGCCGGGACATTGGCGAAGGCGCCGTTGAAGCTGCCGACGGGCGTGCGGGCAGCGGAGACGATAACGACGTTGGTCATGGGCGAGGTCCTCCTGAAGGCGCGAATCCGCGCGCGAAGACCACTTTCTGCGACCCCCGCGCCGCTGTGCAGAATGCCGATAGGATCGGGTGCGTCAAGCGCGATGGGCGGATTGTCGGGCCGGCGCGCAACTTTCTTTCGCGTCGCCGGTCCGAAGATCCGGCAGCCCGTTGGAATCAGGCGCGTTTCTTCGCCAGTGGCATCTTCCAGGGCGGCGTCACGGTCGGCGCGCCGAAGTAGTAGCCCTGCATGCAGTCGATCCCGACCTCGGTCAGCCAGGCCGCGTCGCGGGCCGTCTCGACCGATTCCGCGACCGCGAACATGTCGAACTGCCGGGCGATCGACAGCAGCGCCTTGGTCAGGCACTGGTTGTCGGGACTGTCGGCCACACCGCGGATGAACTGCCCGTCGATCTTGAGGATGTCGAAGTAGAACTCTCTGAGATAGCGGAACGAGGTAAAGCCCGCGCCGAAATCGTCGAGCGCGAAGGAAATCCCCTCGGCCTGCAATTCGCCCATGAAGACCGAGACCGCGTCGGGCATGATCATCGCGGAACTTTCGGTGATCTCGAGGATCAGCCGTTCCGCGACGGTCGCATCCGCCTTCAGCCCGCGCCTCAGCACCTGCTTCCAGCGCGGATAGGCGATGGAGCGTGCCGACATGTTGACCGCGAGCCGGAGCGAGGGGTCCTGCTTCAGCGAGGCGAGCCCCATGTCGAGCGACAGGCAGTCGACGATGCGGCCAAGCTCCGTCGTCTCGATCGTCTCGATGAAATCGCGGGCCGGGATGATCCGCCCGGTCTCGTCCAGCAGCCGGATCAGCCCTTCGTAGAAGGCCGGCCGGCCGGGCCGCGCCGACTGCACCACCGGCTGGAACGCCAGGAGCACGTCGCGCCGCTCCACCGCGCGCTTGACCATGGCGAGCGTATCGCGGTCGCGCAGGCCGACGGCCGTGCTCAGGGGGCTGTCCTGGCTCGGGTCGCGGGGGGTCTGTCCGGGTCTGCGGCCGTTTCGCATCGCATTTCTCCTCGCCGTCCGGCCACAGATTGGGCAGAAGGAGATAAGAAGCCGTAAACGCTTGCGGCTTTTGCACGGCCGGGCGCCGGATTCCGGGAGGACGATATGAACGAGCGTTGCGGCTGGTGCGGGACCGAAGCCATCTATGTCGACTATCACGACACCGAATGGGGTGTCCCGGAACGCGACGCGCGGGCGCTGTGGGAAAAGCTCGTCCTCGACGGGTTCCAGGCCGGCCTCTCCTGGATCACCATCCTGAAGAAGCGCGACAATTTCCGCGCCGCATTTCAGGGCTTCGATCCCGAAGTCATCGCGCGCTGGGGCGAGGCCGAGGTCGCGCGGCTCCTCGCCGACACCGGCATCGTCCGGTCGCGTGCCAAGATCGAGGCGACGATCGGCAATGCCCGCGCCTATCTCGACATCGCCGAAAAGGGCGGCTTCGACAGCTTCCTCTGGCGCCATGTCGACGGCGCCCCGCTCCAGAACCGGTTCCGGACGCTGGCGGAGGTGCCGGCCTCCACGCCGCTGTCGGAGCAGATATCGAAGGACCTCAGGAAGGCCGGCTTCCGCTTCGCCGGCCCGACCATCGTCTACGCCTTCATGCAGGCGGTCGGCATGGTCAACGACCACCTCGTCACCTGCCCCGCGCACGAAAGGGTCGCCCGCCTCGGCTGACCCTTTCAGTGTGGCGGAAATACCTCGGGGGGAACGTTCATTGGTTCCCCGAACCAATGAACGGTGGGGGCGGCGCCCCCTCTCATTCCGCCGCGACGAGCGCCGCGACGATGGCCCGGGCGCTCTCGCTGTCCCATTCCGCATCGCCCGTCATGCGGGCGATTTCCCGCCCCTCGCGATCGAGGATCACCGTCACCGGCAGCCCGAAGACCGCCATCTCCCGCGCCAGGCCCTGCCTCGGGTCGAGGAGGACCGGCAGCGTCTCCACCCCCACCTCCTCGAAAAGCCGGGTGATCGCGGGCAACGGATTGCGCCCGGTCGCGATCGTCACGACCGCGAAATCATCGCCGCCGAGATCGCGGTTGAGCGCGTCGAGCGCGGGCAGCTCCTTGCGGCAGGGCGCACACCACGTCGCCCAGAAATTCACCGCGACGATCCTGCCGCGCCAGTCCGCCAGCCGGTGCTCGGCGCCCGTCTCGTCGCTGAAGACGGTGTCGGGGACGGATGCCGGTTCGGCCGCGAATATCAGCTTCTTCATCGACCCGTCGCGCAGGCCCTCGATCCCGGCGGTGCCGGCCAGCGCGGCGTTTGCACCGAGCGCGAGGGCCGTGTAGAGGACGAACGACGTGAACCAGCGCATGATAGCCTCCGGGGGCGTGACGATGACCGACAGAACCCAGAACACGATGTGGGGCGGGCGTTTCGCCGCGGGGCCCGACGCGATCATGGAGGCGATCAACGCCTCGATCGGCTTCGACAGGCGGCTTCACGCCCAGGACATCGCAGGGTCCCGCGCCCATGCGGCAATGCTCGCCGCTCAAGGCATCATCAGCGATAAAGATGCAACCGCCATTCGGGAAGGCCTGCTCACGGTATTGTCAGAGATCGAGGGCGGAAACTTCGTATTCTCGACCGCGCTCGAGGACATCCACATGAACGTGGAGGCGCGGCTGAAGGAGGTGATCGGCGAACCGGCCGGCCGGCTCCACACCGCGCGGAGCCGCAACGACCAGGTGGCGACCGACTTCCGGCTCTGGGTCCGCGACCAGGCGGATGCGGCGATTGTCGGGCTTGTCGCCCTGCAAAAGGCGCTTCTCCGGCAGGCCGAGGCCGGGGCGGACTGGGTGATGCCGGGCTTCACCCACCTCCAGACCGCGCAGCCGGTGACCTGGGGCCATCACATGATGGCCTATGTCGAGATGTTCGGCCGCGACGCGGGCCGCTTCGCCGACGCGCGCGCCCGGATGAACGAATGCCCCTTGGGCGCCGCCGCGCTGGCCGGGACCTCGTTCCCGATCGACCGCCATGCGACGGCAGAGGCGCTCGGCTTCGACCGGCCGATGGCCAACTCGCTCGATGCCGTCAGCGACCGCGACTTCGCGCTGGAATTCCTCGCCGCCGCGTCGATCACGGCCATGCACCTCTCGCGCTTCGCCGAGGAGCTGGTGATCTGGTCCTCGGCCCAGTTCCGCTTCGTGGCGCTCTCGGACCGCTTCTCCACCGGCTCCTCGATCATGCCGCAGAAGAAGAACCCCGACGCGGCGGAACTCATCCGGGCCAAGATCGGCCGGATCATGGGCGCGAATGTCGCGCTGATGATGGTGATGAAGGGCCTGCCGCTCGCCTATTCCAAGGATATGCAGGAAGACAAGGAGCAGGTCTTCGACGCGGCCGACACCCTGATGCTGGCGCTCGCGGCGATGGAGGGCATGGTGCGCGACATGACGGCCAATCGCGCCAGCCTCGAAGCCGCCGCGGCCTCGGGCTTCTCGACCGCGACCGACCTTGCCGACTGGCTGGTCCGGGCGCTGGGCCTGCCGTTCCGCGACGCCCACCACGTCACCGGAAGCCTCGTGGCGCTCGCCGAGAAGAAGGGCTGCGACCTGCCGGAGCTTTCGCTCGATGAGATGAAGTCCGCCCATCCCGGCATCACGCAGGAGGTCTATTCCGTCCTCGGCGTTCACAATTCCGTCGCGAGCCGGCAGAGTTACGGCGGCACCGCGCCGGATCAGGTCCGCGCGCAGGTCGCACGCTGGAAGGAACGGTTGGGATGACGCCTGCGGGGCTGATGATTGCAGCCGCGTGCGCCTGTGGGCGTCCGTGTCACCCCGAACGGTGTCGGGACGTGCCGTCCATGACCACCTCCATCGCCGGTATCGGCGCAACCGTGAGCGAATGATGCGTCTTCTGATCTCTCTCCTCTGTCTCGGCCTCCTTGCCTCCTGCGGCGCCGACGGTGCGCCGACGCCGCCGGCCGAACCCGGCCTCACCGTCACCGGCACCGCCAAGATCGGCGTTTCCGGCAGCCTCTGACCGCCCGACCCGGCGGAGCGCGCGATTTCCGGCTCACCCTTTTCGCTGTCGCGAAAAGGGTTCGGGCCGCTCCGCGGGGGAGGTATTTGAAAACAGAAGAAGGGTTTTCTTCTGTTCGGAAATACCTCCGCCGGAGGCAATCCGCACGCAGTGCCGGGAAAGGCCCGCGCGGCGCACACCCGGTCGGATCGGCTCAGTCGAGCGTCCGGCGGAAGCGGAGGAGCGCCAGCGTGGCGTAGCCCGCGGCGAAGAGGGCGAGGGCTGCCATCGCCTGGGCGATGCCCGCGTAGTCGGCGCCTTTCAGCGTCACCGCGCGGATGAGGCGGAGGAAATGGGTGAGCGGGAAGATCTCGCCCAGCACCTGCGCCCAGCCGGGCATGCCCCGGCAGGGGAACATGAAGCCCGAGAGCAGGAGCGAGGGCAGGAAGAAGAAGGTGAGCTGCATCGCCTCATCTGCGTCCGCGCGGCGGTTGAGATGAGATAGCCGAGGATGACGAGCGCGGCGACGAAGACGAAGACCCCGGCGAGGAGAAGCGGCAGCGCCCCGACGAAGGGGATGCCAAAGATCAGCTTCGCGGCGATGAGCACCACGACGAGCTGCACCGCGCCGACGCCGAGATAGGGCAGGACCTTGCCGAGCATGATCTCCAGGGGCGTCGCGGGCATGGAGAGGAGGGTCTCCATCGTCCCCCGCTCGATCTCGCGCGTGAGCGCCATCGAGGTCATCATCACCATCGTCATCTGCAGGATGACGCCGAGAAGCCCCTGGCGACGAGCCGTCCGTAGGAGATGTAGTTGATCCGGTGGCAGCGCTCGGCCTCGTCCATGTAGTGGGTGGAGACGGGGACGGTCAGCCCGTCCGCCGCCAGCCGGTGGTTCTCGTCCCGGAAATCGCGGCGCGCCGTCAGGCCGAGATCGGGGAGCGTGTCGGCGACGAAATTGAGGTTTTCCTCGATCGTCAGGTCCTCGTAGAAGGAAAGGCGCTGGGTCATGTAGCCGACCTCGCGCTTGATCGCGCGGCCCTCGGTCCGGATGTCGCGGCCAAGCACGGTGTCCTCGCCCGCGTCGGGGGTCAGGAGGCCGCACATCAGCCGGATCGTCGTCGTCTTGCCCGAGCCGTTCGGTCCGAGAAAGCCCGCGATCTCGCCCCGATCGACGCCGAGCGAGACGTTGTCGACCACAGCCCGCCCGCCATAGCGCTTGACGAGGCCGTGGAAGGGATGGCCGGGTCTGCGTTCATTCGCCGGCGCCCGGCAGGCGGACAGGTTCCACGCGGTCCGGGCCTTCGCCGCCGTGGCGCCTTCCACGGCTGCCTCGGCCGCGGCGATTTCCTGCTTCCGCGCGGGCAGGCGGGCGATGGCAATGTTCGCCTCGGCCTCGGCCTGTGTCGTCGTCACCGCCCCGCGCTCGGCGAGGCTCTTCAGCCGCGTCGCCTCGCTTTCCGCCTCCTGCCCGGTGGCGGCGGCCCGGAGCGCGCAGAGGCGGCGGTGCATCGGCTCGATCATGGTGCCGTAGACGGCGTCGAGGACCGGGCCGTTCTCGCCCGCCTCGCGCAGCAGGAAGGCGGTGAGGTCGTCGCTGTCGCGCGATCTGGCGACGAAGGCCACCATGGCGCGCAGGATCGCCTCCATCTGCCGGGCGGCGGCGTCGTCGGCTTTCCTTGCCGCGCGCGATGTTCTACATCGGCGAGAACCGCAGAGGCTCAGCAAGGCTCCCGACCCATGGATCATTTCCTCTACCGCGACGGCGCGCTCCATGCCGAGGACGTGGCGATCGGCGATATCGCCGCGGCCGTGGGGACGCCGTTCTACGTCTATTCGACGGCGACGCTGGAGCGGCACTACCGGCTTTTCGAGGAGGCGCTGGCGGGTCTGCCGCATCTGATCTGCTTCGCGATGAAATCGAACGGCAACCTCGCGGTGATCCGCACGCTGGCCGAGCTTGGGGCCGGCATCGACGTGGTCTCGGCCGGCGAATACCTCAAGGCGAGGGCCGCCGGCGTTCCCGGCGACCGCATCGTCTTTTCCGGCGTCGGCAAGACGCGGGAGGAGATGCGCCTGGCGCTCGGGGGCGGCATCCGCCAGTTCAACGTGGAAAGCGAGCCGGAGCTGCTCGCGCTGAACGAGGTGGCGCTCTCGATGGGTCTCCGGGCGCCGATCACCATCCGGGTCAACCCCGACGTGGACGCGAAGACGCATGAAAAGATCGCGACCGGCAAGAAGGAAAACAAGTTCGGCATTCCGATAGGCCGGGCCCGCGCGGTCTATGCCGAGGCGGCGGCGCTGAAGGGGATCGAGGTCGTCGGGATCGACGTCCATATCGGCAGCCAGCTCACCGAGCTGGAACCGTTCGAGCAGGCCTATCTCAAGGTCGCGGACCTCGCCCGGCAGCTTCGCGCCGATGGCCACGACATCCGCAGGCTCGACCTCGGCGGCGGGCTCGGCATTCCCTACGAGCGCTCGAATTCCGCGCCGCCGCTGCCGCTCGACTACGGCGCGGTGATCAAGCGCACGGTCGGCGATCTCGGCTGCGAGGTGGAGATAGAGCCTGGGCGGCTCATTTCGGGCAATGCCGGGCTGATGGTCAGCCGGGTGATCTATGTGAAGTCGGGCGAGGAGCGGGATTTCCTCATCCTCGACAGTGCGATGAACGATCTCGTCCGGCCGTCGATGTACGGCGCGCATCACGACATCGTGCCGGTGGCCGAACCGGCGCCGGGCACCGGGACGCGGCCCTACGACGTGGTCGGGCCGGTTTGCGAAACCGGCGACACCTTCGCCCGCCAGCGCCCCCTGCCGCCGATGGCGGCCGGCGACCTCGTCGCGTTCCGCTCCGCCGGCGCCTACGGCGCGGTGATGGCCTCGGAATACAATGCCCGGCCGCTGATCCCCGAAGTGCTGGTGAAGGGGGATCAATTCGCTGTCATTCGTGCCCGTCCCACCTATGACGAGATGATAAACCGCGATACGATCCCGGTATGGCTCTGACGCGCAATCCCGCGCGTCCCGACCGCCGAGGAGGCCCGCGAGAGGCGTGACCCGGATCAAGGCCCTTCCGCACGAGGCGTTTCGCCGTCTCGTCTGGCCCGTGCGTCTGACGCGGGCCGGGATGCTGGCCGAACGGATCACGCGCGGATTCTGGCCGGTCTGGACCCTTCTCTTCGCGGTCATCGCCGCCCTGGCCTTCGGGGTGCAGGACTGGCTGCCGCTGGAAGCGCTCTGGATCGGCGGGGTGCTGGTGCTTCTCGGTCTTTTCTGGTCGCTCTGGCGCGGCATTGCCGGGTTCCGCTGGCCCAGCCGGGAAGAGGCGCTGGAGCGGCTGGACCGGACCCTGCCGGGGGGGCCCATCGCCGCCTTGTCGGACAGTCAGGCCCTTGGCGGCCACGATGCCGGATCGACGGCGGTCTGGCGCGCCCATGTGGCGCGCATGGCCGAGCGCGCCGGTGCCGCGCGCGCGCCCGTGCCCGACCTCCGCATTGCCCGGCGCGATCCTTACGCGCTGCGCTACGCCGCCCTGACGGCTGTCGTCACGGCGCTTCTCTTCGGCTCGCTCTGGCGGGTGGCCGAGGTGCCGGGGCTGGTCCGGCCCGGCACAGCCGCGAATGCCGCCGGCGGCCCGAGCTGGGAAGGCTGGGCCGAACCGCCGGCCTATACCGGCCTGCCGAGCCTTTATCTCAACGCGATCACCGCCGACGGGGTCGACCTGCCCGAAGGCAGCCGCATCACCCTGCGGCTCTACGGCGCGGCCGACGCGCTCGGGGTCGAGGAAAGCGTCTCAGGCCAGTCGCCGGCGCCCGCCGATCCCGCGGCGCCGGTCGACACCGCCACGGTGCGGGCGGTCGATATCGAGGCGACCCGCTCGGGCCGCGTCGCGATCACCGGCGCGGGCGGGCGCGAATGGCAGGTGACGGTGCTGCCCGACGACGCGCCCACGGTCAAGATCACCGGCAGCGTCATCCGCGAGGCCGACGGCACGATGTCGCAGCCCTTCACCGCGACCGACGACTATGCCGTGACGTCCGGCCGCGCGCTCTTCGAGCTCGACCTCGCCGCCATCGACCGCCGCTACGGGCTCGGCCCCGAGCCCGAGCCGCGCGAGGCGCTGGTCTACGATCTGCCGATGCCGATCACCGGCAACCGGAGGGAGTTCACCGAGGCGCTGGTCGAGGATGCGTCGAAGCACCCCTGGGCCAACCTGCCGGTCAGGATGACCTTCGAGGTGGCCGATGGCCGCGAACAGACCGGGCGGAGCAATGCCGAGGTGCTGACCCTGCCGGGCCGGCGCTTCTTCGACCCGGTCGCCTCGGCGGTGATCGAGCTGCGCCGCGACCTTCTCTGGACCCGCGACAACGGCCCCCGCGTCAGCCAGGTCCTGCACGCGCTGACCCACCGGCCCGAGGGCCTTCTGCGCAACGAGCGCGCCTACCTGATGCTGCGCGTCGCGATGCGGAGGCTCGATGCCGCCCTCGGGCAGGGCCGGTTGTCGGCCGAGATGCGCGACGAGATCGCCGAGGATTTCTGGGCGATCGCCGAACTGATCGAGGATGGCGGACTCGCCAATGCGCTCGAGCGGATGCAGCAGGCGCAGGAGCGGCTCTCCGAGGCGATCCGCAATGGCGCCACGCCCGAGGAAATCCAGAAGCTGATGGACGAGCTTCGGGAGGCGACCGACGATTATATCCGCCAACTGGCCGAGAACATGGAGCGCAAGGGCGCGGACGAGCCAAACCAGCAGGCCCAGAACAACCAGCAGATCACCGGCGATCAGATCCAGCAGATGATGGACGAGATCCAGCGCCTGATGGAAGAGGGCCGCATGGCCGAGGCGCAGGAACTGCTCGACCAGCTTGCCCGGATGATGGAAAACCTGCGAGTGACCGAGGGCCAGTCGGGCGAAGGCCAGCGCGGGCCGGGCGGACAGGCGATGGAGGACCTGCGCCAGACGCTCCGCGACCAGCAGGAGCTGTCGAACGAGGCGTTCCGGGACCTGCAGCAGAACGGCCAGCAGGGAAACCAGCAGCCGGGGCAGGACGGCGAACAGCAGCAGGGCCAGCAGGGCGAGGGCCAGGACCAGCCCGGTCAGGACGGCCAGAACGGCGACGGCGAGGGCCGCGACCCGAACGGGCTGCGTCCCGGTCAGGGCGGCGAACCGCGCGGTTTGGCCGACCGCCAGCGCTCGCTCCGCGAGACGTTGCGCCGGCAGGAGGGCGGATTGCCGGGCGATCCCTCGGAGGAACGCGACGCCGCGCGCCGCGCGCTCTCCGAGGCCGGGCGGGCGATGGGCGGCGCGGAAGAGGCGCTCCGCCGCGGCGACACGGCCGAGGCGCTCGACCGGCAGGCGGAGGCGATCGAGAACCTGCGCGAGGGAATGCGCAGCCTCGGCGAGGCGCTGGCGCAGAACCGGCCGGACCAGCCCGGCAGTCAGGGAGAAGCCTTCGGCGAGGCCAACCGCGAGACGCCGCGCGACCCCCTCGGCCGCACGACCGGGCAGTCGGGCCGGATCGGCACCGACGAGAACCTCCTGCAGGGCACCGATGTCTATCGCCGGGCGCGCGATCTTCTCGACGAGATCCGCCGCCGCTCGGGCGAACAGACGCGGCCGTCGCAGGAACTCGACTACCTCAAGCGGTTGCTGGAGCGGTTCTGACCGGGACGGCGGTCAGCCGCCATCGGCGCCGCCCTGCAGCGACTGGGTCAGCGATTTCATCTGCCCGTCGAGCCAGGACCGCGCGGCATCGACGCCCGCGACATAGCTCGTCAGCACCGGCTCCGCCGCCGGGACGCTCGACGCGATGAGCGGCGCAAGCAGGTAAAGGCCGAAGAGGATCGCCGCGATCAGAAGCGCCGTCGAAAAGCCCATGCGGAAGCCGCTGCGCCGCCGCGCGAGGGTTTCGGGGGCGTCGATGGCTGCCGGCTCGCCGCCCCGTTCGGACGTGGCGCGCAGCGTGGAGTTGATTTCCTCGATATCCGGCAGCAGTTCGCGCCGCGAGGCGCGCGAGACGAGCGCGTCGTCGTCGAGGTCGTTTTCGTCGCCACGGACCCGGACCACGCGGTCGGGTTCCCCGGCGGTTGTGGCCGCGGCGGCGCCGATGGCGGCCGCGATCCCAAGCTCGGGCTGGGATTCGAGCGTGCCGCCCTCGGCCTGGCGGGCGCGCGTTTCACGCTCGGCCTCTTCGCGCAGGACGTTCTTCACCGCGTCGTCGAGGGTCCGTCGCACCCGGTCGGGGACTTGCGCCGCGGCCTCTTCCTCTTCGGCGGGTTCCTCTTCCGCCTCCGCGCCGGCCTCGCTCGCCTCGTCGGGCTCGGCGGCTTCCGGCCCGGCCGTGGCCTCTTCCGGTCCGGGCTCCGGTTCCTCGGCCGCAGGCGGTTCGGGTTCCGCCTGTCCGGGTTCAGGTTGTCCGGTCTCCGCCTGCTCCGGTTCCGGCAACTCCGGTTCTGGCGGCGGCGCCGCTTCGGCGTCCTTCTGCCGCGCTTCTTCCTCCGCCGCCGCAGTCAGTTGCCGTGCCGACCGCTGAAACCATGCATGGCCGCAATTCGAACACTGGACATCCCGACCGCCGTCGGGGATGACGCTCTCGTCCACTTCATATTGCGCGCCGCAGCTTGGGCAAATCAAACGCATGCTGTACCAACCCGCTCCACCAGCCACCATGGGATCCCGCCGGCCATTCTGGCCATTATTGTTGTCGTGTTGTAGCAAGCAAAGGGTTTCCGTCCAAGCCTTTGTGGCCGAAACCGAAAAAACAGCGCCGAGGCATGGCAGATCGGCCATGCCGGGCCGGAGGGCAGGGTCTTGATCGAGTTCCAGAACGTGGCGCACGGCTATGGCGGCAGCCCGCTGCTGTCGGGAATGACCCTGACGCTGGCGCCGGGATCGTTCCATTTCCTCACCGGGCCGTCGGGGGCGGGCAAGTCGACCTTCCTCAAGCTCTGCTATGGCGAGCTGACCCCGGTCGCGGGTCGCATCAGCGCCTTCGGCCAGGACCGGGCGGAGATGTCGCGCGACGATGTTGCGCGGCTCCGCCGCCGGATCGGCGTCGTCCATCAGGACTGCCAGTTCCTCGATCACCTGCCGCTCGAGGAAAACGTCGCGCTGCCGCTGACGGTCGCGGGACGCGCCGCCGACGCGACCGAGTTGAAGGAGCTTCTGTCCTGGGTCGGGCTTTCGGGGCAGGTCAGGTCGCTGCCGCCCTCGCTCTCGGGCGGCGAACGCCAGCGCGCGGCCCTGGCGCGGGCGGTGATCATGTCGCCTGAAATGCTGCTCGCGGACGAACCCACCGGCAATCTCGACTGGGAGATGTCGCTGAGGCTTCTGACCCTGCTCGTCGAGCTGAACCGGATGGGCACCGCGATCCTCGTCGCGACCCATGACCTCAACCTCATCCGGGCGGCCAAGGCGCAGGTCGCGGCCCGGGTGCTGCGGATCAAGGGCGGGCAGGTGCAGATGGCGGGGGCGGAGCTGTGAGGGCGTTCCTGGGCCGGCTCGGCGCGCTTCTGACCGGCGATCCGCGCGCCGACCGGGTGGTGCCGCCATCCGGGGCCGCGGCCTGGCTCACGCTTCTGTCGGCGGGGGCGATGGCTTTCCTCGCGGTCTTCGCGCTGGCGCTGTCGCTCGCCACCGGGCGGCTGGCGGAGCGCTGGGCCGGGGCCTTGTCGCAAGGCGCCACGGTGCGCATCTCGGCGCCCGCCGAACAGATGGCGGCGCAGACGCGGCTGGTGCTCGATATCCTCGCGGTGACGCCCGGCGTCGGCTCGGCCCGGGCACTCGACACGGCCGAGACGCGGGCGCTGCTCGCGCCCTGGTTCGGGCCGGACCTGCCGGTCGACAGCCTGCCGATCCCGCAGCTGATCGAGGTGACGGAGACCGGGGACGGGTTCGATGCCGAGGGGCTGAAGCTGCGCCTTTCGGCCGAGGCGCCGGGCGCGACGCTCGACGACCATCAGCGCTGGCGCCGGCCGCTCGTCGCGGCGGCGGAGCGGCTGCGGTCGCTCGGGTTTCTGTCGCTGGGGCTGATCGGCGGGGCGATGGCGGCGATGGTGACGCTCGCGGCGCAGGCGGCGTTGGCCGCCAACGGCCAGGTGATCCGCACCCTGCGCCTCGTCGGCGCCCGCGACATCTACATCGCCCGCGCCTTCGTCCGCCGCTTCACGCTGCGCGCCCTGGCGGGGGCCGCGGCCGGGACGCTTGCCGGCATGATCGCCGTGGCGCTTCTGCCGGCGGCGGACGAGGCGGGCGGCTTTCTCACCGGGCTCGGTTTCGCCGGCACCGGATGGCTCTGGCCGCTGGCAATCCCGCCCTTTGCGGCTATCGTGGCCTTCTGGGCGACGCGCGCGGCGGCGCTCAGGACGCTGAGGGAGGTGCAATGAGGCTGGCGCTGCAATACGTCCTGTCGGTGATCTTCATCGTCCAGATGTATCTGGCGATGGTGATCTACGCACTATTCTGGACACCCATCGTCTTGGTCCGGCGCGAGGCGGTCTTCGACGCGGTCCACGCCTATTGCCGCTGGGTCCGCGCCTCGGCGGCCGTGCTGGTCGGCCTGCGGTCCGAGATCCGTGGCGAGGTGCCCACGGACGAGGTGGTGATCGGCGCCAAGCACCAGAGCTTCTTCGACATCATCATGATCGTCTCGGTCGTGCCGCGGCCGAAATTCATCATGAAGAAGGAGCTTCTCCGGGCGCCCATCGTCGGCTGGTATGCCATGCGGCTCGGTTGCATCCCGGTCGATCGCGGCAAGCGCGGGCAGGCGGTGACGAAGATGGTCGCCGATGTGAAGGCCGGGACGGCCTGGCCCGGACAGCTCATCATCTATCCGCAGGGCACCCGCGTCGCGGCGGGGGCGCACAAGTCCTACAAGGTCGGGGTCGGCGTCCTCTACAGCCAGCTCGGTCAGGACTGCGTGCCGGCGGCGACCAATGTCGGCGTCTTCTGGCCGCGCCACGGCGTCTTGCGCAAGCCCGGCATCGCGGTGGTGGAGTTCCTGCCGCGCATCCCGGCCGGACTTCCCGTCGAGGCCTTCATGGCGCGGATCGAGCCTGCGGTCGAGGACGCGTCCGACCGGCTGATGGCCGAGGCGGGCTTCCCGTCGGAGGGCTGAGGGATGGAGTTCATCGAGACGGTCGAGGCGCTCGAGGGTCACTACGGCACGCCCGGAGAAGCATCGCTTGTCAAGGTCGCGCGGCGGATGACGCCGGCCTACCGCGCCTGGATCGGCCGCTCGCGGCTCTGCATCCTCACGACCGTCGGGCCTGAGGGCACCGACGCCAGCCCGCGCGGCGATGACGGGCCGGTGGTGCGCGAGCTCGATCCCGGCACGCTGGCGCTGCCCGACTGGCGCGGCAACGAGCGCATCGACAGCCTGCGCAACATCGTCCGCGATCCGCGCGTCAGCCTGATGTTCCTTGTCGCCGGGTCGGACAACGTCGTCCGCGTCAACGGCACGGCGCGGGTCACGGCCGATGACGCCATGCGGCAGAGCTTCGCGCGGGGTGGCAAGGCGCCCCGCACGGTGATCCTGATCGCGATCGCCGAGGTCTACTCGCAATGCGCCCGCGCCTTGCTGCGCTCCCGGATCTGGACGGACGGCGACCGCTCGGCGGGACTGCCGACGGTGGGCGACATGCTGGCGGAGATCAGCCGGGGCGCCATCGACGGCGCCGCCTATGACGCGGAATGGCCGGGCCGGGCGGCGGCGACGCTGTGGTAAAGCGGATGTGCCCCGCCGCCATCGAGCGGCCGGGGATCCGGCGATCATTGTCTCCGCAGATGCTTGCACGCAGTCCTCGAATGACCGCTTCGAGTCCGTTGCGAACCCGCCCGCCGGCGCGACACAAGCCGGGCGGGCGCCTGCCCGCGAAACGGTCCCCGACCGCTACGCGGCCAGCCCCTTCGATCCCATGGCGAGGAACTTCTCGCGCCGGTCCTTGACGAGATCGGCGGGCTTCCTGCCCGAAAGGTCCTTCAGCATCTCGCCGATGGCCGTGCCGACGCTCGCGATCGCCTCGTCGCGCTTGCGCTGGGCGCCGCCGAGCGGTTCCGGGATGATCCGGTCGATCACTGCGAGCTTCAGGAGGTCCTGCGCGGTGAGGCGGAGCGCGTTCGCCGCCTCGCGCATGCGTTCGGCATCCTTCCACAGGATCGACGCACAGCCCTCGGGCGTGATTACCGAATAGATCGAGTGCTCGAGCATTGCCACGCGGTTCGCGGTCGCGAAGGCCACCGCGCCGCCCGATCCGCCCTCGCCGATGATGACCGAGATCAGCGGCACGCCGATCTGCAGGCACTTTTCCGTCGACCGCGCAATCGCCTCGCTCTGGCCGCGCTCCTCGGCGCCCTTGCCGGGATAGGCGCCCGGCGTGTCGACGAGGGTGATGACCGGCAGCCGGAACCGGTCGGCGAGGTCCATGAGGCGGATCGCCTTGCGGTAGCCCTCGGGCCGGGCCATGCCGAAGTTGTGCTCGATCCGCGTCTTGGTGTCGGAGCCCTTCTCCTGCCCGATGACGACCACGGGCTGATCGTCGAACCGGGCAAGGCCACCCATCACCGCGTGATCGTCGGCGAAGTTGCGGTCTCCTGCGAGGGTGGTGAATTCGGAAAACAGCCGGTCGATATAGTCCTTGCAATGCGGCCGGTCGGGATGGCGCGCGACCTGGCATTTCCGCCAGGGGTCGAGATTCTTGTAGAGTTCGCGCAGGAGATCGCCCGCTTTCTTGTCGAGCGCGGCGGCTTCCTTGGAGACATCCATGCCCTCGTTCGTCCGCGCCAGCGCTCGAAGCTCCTCGGCCTTGCCTTCGATCTCGGCAAGCGGTTTTTCGAATTCGAGGTAGTTCATGGCGCTCTCCCGGGAACGGTCACGGGCTTATATGACGGCAGGCGCCCGGCATTGCAACTCCACTGCGGCGATGGACAAGGCGCGAGGCGGCGGCTAGCGTCGCGGCATCGTGACCGCCATTGCCAGCCTCGACAGTCGTGCGTCCTGGATCCGGTTGGGGATATCGCTCCTCGTCGGGGTCGTGGGCAATGTCGGCATGTGGGCGATCATCCTGATCCTGCCGGCGGTGCAGGCGGAGTTCGGGGTCGACCGCGCCGATGCCTCGCTGCCCTATACGGTGACGATGGTGGGCTTCGCGCTCGGCAATTTCTGGATCGGGCGGGCGGTGGACCGGTTCGGGATGAGCGTGGCGCTCATCTGCGCGGCGGTGCTGATCGCGGCGGGTTACGGCTTCGCGGCGGTGGCCGGGTCGGTCGCGATGCTGTCGGTCGCGCAATTCGCGATCGGTTTCGGCACCTCGGCGAGTTTCGGGCCGCTGATCGCCGATGCCTCGCAATGGTTCCTGAAGCGGCGCGGCATCGCGGTGGCGCTGGTGGCGAGCGGCAACTACCTCTCGGGCGCGATCTGGCCGGTGGCGCTGTCGGGTGTGCTCGCAAGCGACGGCTGGCGGGTGGTCTATCTCGTGCTGGCGGCGCTGACGCTGGTCGTGGTGATCCCGCTCGCGCTGCTCCTCCGCCGGGGCCTGCCCGAGGCGATGTCGGCGCAGACGACGCGGATGGCCGCCGAGCGCGCGGCGACGACGGGGCTCAGCCCCCGGGCGCTGCAATGGCTCCTGGCGCTGGCCGGGGTCGGCTGCTGCGTCGCGATGTCGATGCCGCAGGTCCATATCGTCGCCTATTGCGTCGACCTCGGCTTCGGCCCGGCGGTGGGCGCGGAGATGCTGTCGCTGATGCTTCTCGGCGGCGTCGCCTCGCGCATCGCCTCGGGTCTTCTCGCCGATGTGCTCGGCGGGGTGCGGACGCTGCTGATCGGCTCGGCGCTGCAGGGGCTGGCGCTGATCCTCTACCTGCCGTCGGCGGGGCTGACCTCGCTCTATCTCGTGAGCCTCGTCTTCGGGCTGTCGCAGGGCGGGATCGTGCCCTCCTATGCGGTCATCGTGCGCGAATACCTGCCCGCGAAGGAGGCCGGCGCGCGGGTCGGCTTCGTGATGATGGCGACGATCGTCGGCATGGCGCTTGGCGGCTGGATGTCGGGCTGGATCTACGATGTGACGGGGTCCTACCGGATGGCGTTCCTGAACGGCATCGGCTGGAACGTGCTCAACCTCGGCATCGTGCTGACGGTGCTGGTCCGGTCGCGGCCGCGCCTGCCGGCGGTGGCGTGAGGGGGACCGTCTCGGGGGGCATCGAGCCCCCCTCGCCGGGCGGCGCGGAATGGGCGCCGCGTGCCCGGCCTCAGCCCCCGGCGATCATCTCGGCCTGGCGCACGATCACCTCGGCCTGCCGGACGCTGGCGATATCGACGAGCCGGCCCTTGTAGACGGCGGCGCCCGCGCCGGTGCGCTGTGCTTCTGCCATCGCCGCAAGGATTTCGCGCGCCTCGGTCAGCCTGGCTTCGGAGGGCGTGAAGACCTCGTTCGCCAACGCCACCTGCTTGGGATGAATGGCCCATTTGCCGACCATGCCGAGCGTCGCCGAGCGCTTCGCCTGGGCGATGAAGCCCTCGTCGTCGGAGAAGTCGCCGAACGGCCCGTCCACCGGCAGCACGCCATGGGTGCGGCAGGCGGCGACGATGGCGGTCTGCGCCCAGTGCCACGGGTCGGACCAGAATTTCCGGCCCTCGCGGACCATGTAGTAGTCCTCCTGCGTGCCGCCGATGCCGGTCGTCTGCATCCCCATCGAGGCAGCGAAGTCGGCCGCGCCGAGGCTCATCGCCTGGAGCCGGGGGGAGGAGGCCGCGATCTCCTCGACATGGGCGATGCCGGCGGCCGTCTCTATGATCACCTCGAGGCTGACCGGCTTCGTCCGGCCCTTCGCGCGTTCCACTGCCGTCGCCAGGGCATCGACTGCGTAAACGTCTGATGCACAACCGACTTTCGGGATCATGATCTGGTCGATCCGGTCGCCGGCCGCTTCCAGCACCTCGACCACGTCGCGGTACCAGAAGGGGGTGTCGAGGCCGTTGATGCGGACCGAGAGATGCTTCACCCCCCAGTCGATGTCGTTGATCGCCTCGATGATGTTCCGGCGCGCCTGCGGCTTGTCGTCGGGGGCGACCGAATCCTCCAGATCGAGGTTGATCACGTCGGCGGCGCTCGTCGCCATCTTCTCGAAGATCGCCGGACGCGAGCCGGGGCCGAAGAGCTGGCAGCGGTTCGGACGGGCGGGGGCGGCGGGCTGGAGGCGGAAGCTCATGGCGCGACCTTTCGGCAAGGAAGTTTCGTTGCGTGTCTGGGTTCGGATAGAATATTGCGCGAGCCCGTGCAAGCATCCTTTCGCAGGCGCAGAAACCCGCGCCGAGCGGCGCGTAATGCCGCCGTCCCGCATGCGTATAGCGTTTCAGGTTTGCTTTGTATCAGAATGGCATGTCATTGATGATGTGACCGCCCCCCGACGGCAGTGATGTGCCATGCCGGGTCCGCGACGATCCACAAAGGGGGACGGTCATGTCGGAGATCATCACGGTCGGGCTCGACCTGGCGAAGAATGTGTTTGTCGCCTCCGGCGCCTCTT
>WOYI011378447.1_pt3 | contig 43887 bp, 49 predicted proteins | sample 6423411 | NCBI WGS metagenome assembly WOYI01 (sample SAMN13441803, study PRJNA592873) | oil field metagenome | biome: oil field; feature: oil-well bore; material: oil-contaminated soil; isolation source: oil-contaminated soil from oil-well borehole | place: Germany: Wietze | collected 2016-10-18 ... | reverse complement strand
GGCCGCGAAAAAAGTGCCTCCGCTATTTCCGTCGAGATCAGGAAGTCTGAAATTACTGTGCTTTATCCAGTCCAGCGCGGAATTTCAAGTAATCATCAGCGGATTACGCGGCTGTTCGATCATCGGCAAATGTCCCAGTCCTTTCATGATGATGACCTCGGAGCGGGGTATCAACTTGTGCAGGATATCTGCTGTGGCCGGATTGATGGCGCGGTCTTTGTCGCCGAAAACAATCAAAGCGGGCGCTTTCAGATGTCAGTACATAATTCCCGTTAATTACCTTGTCTATTTGATAAAATTTATAGCGTTTCCGTTTGTACGTCAATTATGATGAAGTCGTAAAAAGTCGAAAAACCGTCATACCGGTGAAGGCCGGTATCCAGAACCTATTGAAATAACTGGATTCCCGCCTTCGCGGGAATGACAAAAAAGGGCAAAAGCGACTTTTTACGAGACCATCAATTATTATATTGTGTCTGATCCAAAATGCAAAAAAGGAATTAGCTGCTTCAGCTAACCCCTTGTAATTATTTGGTAGCGGGGAGAGGATTCGAACCTCTGACCTTTGGGTTATGAGCCCAACGAGCTACCGGACTGCTCCACCCCGCGATATGGTTATATTTGAAATCGTGGACTTTACACCATTATCTCCAATTTTTGTCAAGGAGTTATTTTGATAAAGACTTTCAAAATTACACTCACTTGTAATGACTCGAAATATATAGGGCAGAAAGTCACTGTTTAGTTATATAACCCATAAAGCGGTAAATAAGTTTAGCCGCCATGAAATCCGGAGCAACAATGCCGGGAATCGGCGCCAGCTCTACCACGTCAAAGCCACGAATCTTACAGGAACTTGAAACTAACTTGAGCAGGCGTAAAACGTCCCTCCAATAAAGACCACCCGGCTCGGGGGTGCCCGTTGAAGGCATTATGGAAGGATCAAAAACATCCAAATCAATAGTGACAAATACATCACCGCTCAGGTCTTTACAAACTGTTGTATACCAGTCTTTCTTTTCTAAAGCGAAATCGGCACTATAGGACTTAACTTTGCTTTGCGGTAAAAAATCGGCTTCTTCTTTGGTCATACTTCTGATGCCTATTTGAATCAGCGGGCAAATTTCGGAAATCCTTCTGGCAACGGAAGCATGGCTATAAGGACTTCCCTGATAGCTTTCGCGCAGGTCGGCGTGGGCATCCAATTGCAGTACTTTTAGTTTGGGATATTTTTCTTTCAGTGCCTGCACCGCCCCGAAACTGATGCTGTGTTCTCCCCCCAGCATTACCGGTACTTTATTAAGAGCGGCAATTTTGGCAATTTTTTTGCGCACAATATTAATCATATTCTTCGGCCCGCGCGAATCAATGCTAAGTGGCAGGGTCGTATGAATGCCGGCCAGATATGTTTCCTTTCTTAATTCTTCATCATAGAGTTCCATATTGGTTGATGCTTCGATAATAGCTGCCGGTCCCCGGCGACTACCCGGCTGGTATGTGGAAGTCAGATCATACCCAACGGGAACGACGACAAATAAAGCATCGCGCAGTGAATGCGCCGGATAAATTCCTCCAAAGTTCATAAGTTCATCCTCTCTAATGGTTAAATTCGGTATATCTTTAAATCAAGGCCGGTAATACCTCAGAAAAAAGTTACCGTCCTCATAGTATAAGAAAGAGTAATAATTTATCCAATCACCCAGTGTAACAAAAGTCTTTTTCTTTTCCTCTATAGTATAATTGTGTAAACTTGGCACATGACAATGTCCCAGAATAACTGCGTCATAGTTTTCCTGGAATCTGGCTAGAGCAAAAGAAGCCATTTTTTTTACCAGTGTGTCGACGTCTTCCACAGTCAGTTCTTTACTGGTAGAGGAGGCAAGCCCGGCCAGAGTCCAACTGATGGGAGCCGGAATTAAACGCTGAATGTTATAGAAAGTCCGGCTGCGCAAAGCCTTGCGGAATAAAAGATATCTGATATTGGCTCCATCCGTTGTGTCGCCGTGGGCGATAAGAACATTCAAATTATCCAGTTTGGCATTGATCATTTCTTCGAATACTTCCATTCCCAGAACATCGCTGAAATATTCTCCCATAAAGAAATCATGATTGCCTTCGCTTAAATGAATATTGATTCCCGCTTCCTTTAGTTCGATTAATTTATTAATCGCCGGCTTAAACTCCGGATTGATTTTCTCCTTCCGGCAGAACCAGAAGTCAAATAAATCGCCGGCAATATAAAGATCGTTAATGCTTTTTGGTGATGAGTCCGTTACGTTATGATTAATTTGGGATGTGATATTCCCTTTCTTAAGAGCATCGAAGAAATCCATCAGTTTCTTGTATCTGTCATCGCTGTATTTTCGTAAATGAGCATCGGAAATGAAAATGGCTTTCATACTTTAGTCCCGTTAATTTGATTCAAATGTGTTTTAGCAGATACCTTTCGTGAGGTCAATAAACACCTGCGGCATCCCTGAAAATAATGATATGTTGACAAAGTCCCGAATGCCTGAAGAATCATTTTGCTAAAAAACGTTTTCAATTCATTCTTGTTTTGTCTGTGTTTTTTTGCTAGCTTTGATAAAATTATCCGGTTTAGAAAAATTAATATTCACAATTTAAAAGGTAAATAAATGACAAAAAAACAAAAAGTAATTAAACAGGCCATAGATGTATTAAAAATAGAAGCACAGAGCATTTTGCAGTTGATCGATAAAATCGACAGCAATTTTTCCCGAGCTGTAGATTTAATTTCCAAATCCAAGGGCAGAGTTATCATTACGGGCATTGGAAAATCAGGCTTGATTGGACGAAAAATCGTCGCCACGTTAACGAGCACGGGAACACCGGCTCTTTTCTTACATCCTGTTGAAGGCATCCACGGCGATTTGGGTATAGTCACCAAGGAGGACATATTGCTGGCCATTTCCAACAGCGGTGAAACCGGCGAACTTATACCCATTATAAAATCCGTCCGTCATATCGGGGCGCCTATAATATCTTTTACGGGCGGTCTATCTTCAACTCTGGCACAGGCTAGTGATATTGTCATTGACGTTTCCGTGGAAAAAGAAGCCTGTCCCTTCGGTCTTGCTCCCACTTCCAGTTCTACTGCCACATTGGCTATTGGCGACGCTCTGGCTATTGTTCTTATTGATGAGAAGCAATTTAAGGAAAAAGATTTCTATAAATTTCATCCGGGCGGAAATTTGGGTACCAGATTAAGAGAAACCGTCAAAGATGCCATGATTGCCGGAAAACAAATTCCCAAAGTGCTTGCGGGAACTTCCGTTACAAAAGCAGTACAGGAAATTAACAGTAAAAATGTCGGATTTGTTTTAATTACCGATAATAAAGATAAACTTCTGGGGATTTTTACTGACGGCGACGTGCGCCGCATGATCAGCAAAGGAATATCTTTTGAAGGAAAAATTATTAATGAGGTTATGACTAAAAATCCTCAGACAATAGATGAAAATATTTCCCTGGCTCAGACATTGGAACTAATGCAGAAAAAGGAAATAACCTCCTTTGCCGTGGTTAATGAGAAAAAAGAATTGAAAGGATATATCCACCTGCATGATATTTTAGGACGGGGCGGATCGGTTAATATTTCGTTGAATCAATAATTGCCAGGGGAAATAATAATGGCCCTTTATGAATTTGAAGGCAAAAGACCGCAGGTACCGATCGATTCTTTTGTTCACCCGCATGCCGTTTTAATCGGCGACGTAAAAGTAGGCCATGAATGCCTGATTGCTCCCGGTGTTTCCATCCGGGCGGATTTTGGACCGGTTGTCATCGGCAATCGTTCCAACGTTCAGGATAATTCCGTTATTCATGTCTATCCCGATTCCAGGGTGATCATTGAAGAAGATGTCACTATTGCTCACGGTACTATTCTTCATGATGTTATCATTAAATCAAGATGTGTAATCGGCATAGGCGCTATTCTGCTCTTTAACTCTGTTTGCGAAGAAGATGTTTTTGTGTCTGTTGGTTCAATTGTACCCAGGGGCATGCATATTCCTGCCGGTAAGATAGTCGCCGGCAACCCGGCAAAAATTACTCATGATGTTACTGATGAACAAAAAATGATGGCGAAAGCCGGCATCGACTATTATTGTGATATCTGCAAAAAATATATCGCTACGATGAAAGCAGTTATTTGATTCACCTGCAATAAACTTTACAAGCTTATTCCCTTGTGATATTAAAGAAAAATGTTGAAAAACCATTAAGGAGAAGTAACATGTCCGGCCATTCCAAATGGAGCACAATAAAAAGAAAAAAAGGCGCGATAGATGCCAAGCGCGGTAAGATATTTACCAAAATTATTAAGGAAATAACCCTGGCGGCACGGCTGGGTGGTGGTGATATTGAAGGAAATTCCCGGCTCAGGCAGGCGGTTGCGCTCGCCAAAGAAGAAAATATGCCCAAGGATAATATTGATAGGGCGATTAAAAAAGGTACCGGTGGCGAACAAGGCGCGGCTGCTTTTGAAGAAATAACCTATGAGGGTTACGGTCCCGGCGGCGTGGCAGTTATTGTGGAAATTATGACCGATAACAAAAACAGGACTGTGGCGGAAATCAGACATATCTTCTCCAAACATGGAGGCAATCTCGGCGAGAACGGTTGTGTGTCGTGGATATTCGCGAAAAAGGGAAGTATAGTTATTGATAAAAAAGTTATTGATGAAGATGCCCTGATGGAGTTGGCTCTGGAAGCCGGAGCGGAAGATGTGCAAAGTGAAGATAGTGAATATGAAGTAATTACCGATCCCGCTTCCTTTGAAGTTGTAAAAAAAGCTCTTGATGCCAAGGGGATAAAACATCTGGAGGCCAGAATAAGCATGATTCCGTCCAATACCGTCAAATTAGGGGCGAACAAAGCGGAACAAATGCTCAAGATGATGGAAAAACTGGAAGATAATGACGACGTGCAGAATGTTTACGCTAATTTCGATATAGATGAAGATGTCATGGAGAAGTTAAGTTAAATTATTTTATTTGCGGAATAAAAGAAATTGCGAATCTTAGGAATTGATCCAGGCAGTCACGTTACCGGTTACGGCATCATTGAAAAAAAAGGCAATTATTTACGTCATGTCCTGCATGGTGAAATCAAAGCGCAAAAAGATTCTCTTTTATCCGTAATGTTAAATTCCATTTATCAGCAGTTATCCGAGGTAATCACGCAGACCGCGCCCCAGGCTATTTCGCTGGAAAATATTTTTTACGGAAAAAATGTACGCAGTTTGATTAAGCAGGCTCAGGTAAGAGGCGTGGTAATTTTTGCCGGAGCCGATAAAGGAATACCGGTTTTTGAATATTCACCATTGGAAGTAAAAAAAGCCGTGGTGGGTTACGGAAGGGCGGAGAAAAGACAGGTGCAGATAATGGTTAAAGCGATTTTAAAACTCCCCGCCTTGCCTCCGGCGGATGCCGCGGATGCGCTGGCGAGTGCGATATGCCATGCTAATTTCTCAAAGGAACAATCAATCTAATGATTGCTTTAATCAGCGGAAAAATTGTTTATAAAGGCATTTCCCATGTCATTGTTGATGTTCAAGGCGTGGGTTACCGTGTTTTTATTCCTTTAACAACTTTTTATGAATTGCCGGAAACCGGACAGACAATAACACTGCATATTCATACCAACGTCAAACAGGACGCCATAAATTTATTTGGTTTTTACACAGTTCAGGAAAGAGATCTTTTCCAATTGATGATCTCCGTAAGCGGCATCGGACCGAAAATGTCCATGAATATCCTTTCCGGCATTTCCGCGCAGGAGTTGTTGCGCGCTATATCCGGCGGCAATTTGGGGAAACTGGTCAACATTCCCGGTGTGGGTAAAAAAATGGCCGAACGTTTGATCCTTGAACTAAAAGAAAAAGTTATCAAGAAAATGATGCTGGATGAAATGCCTGCGGCGGATGATCAACATCAGGCCGGCGAAATTATCATGGAAGATGCGCTTTCCGCTTTGGTGAATTTAGGTTATAAAAATAATGTTGCCAAAGATGCTTTAGATAAAGTTTTGCGTTCATCAGACGAAGAGCTTGGTATGGATCAGCTCTTGAAAAAGACCTTAAAAATTCTTGCCGGTTAAATTGTCCGGGTAAGGTATGTGCACAATGGATAAACCCATCAAAAATTCTTTAATCAGTCCTGCCTGCGATGAGGAAGAGAATGAATTTGAAGTTACTTTGCGTCCGGCGAAATTAAAAGATTATATCGGCCAGGAAAAAGTTAAGAGCAATCTGGCTATCTTTATTGAAGCCGCGAGAAAACGTAAAGAGGCGCTTGATCATGTTCTTTTATACGGACCTCCCGGTTTGGGAAAAACTACGCTGGCTTATATTATTGCCAGGGAAATGGGAGTTGATATCAAGGTTACTTCCGGGCCGGTAATAGAGAGGCCGGGAGACCTGGCAGCGATTTTAACGAATATGCAGGAACATGAGGTTCTCTTCATTGACGAAATTCACCGGCTTTCCCACGTGGTGGAAGAAATTTTGTATCCGGCCATGGAGGATTTTCACATTGATATTTTAATCGGGCAGGGGCCTTCCGCCCGATCCATGAAGCTCGATATTCCCAAATTCACTCTTGTGGGAGCGACTACACGCGCCGGATCGCTGACTTCTCCCTTGCGTGACCGTTTCGGCATGCACTTTCGTCTGGAGTTTTATTCGCCCCAGGAACTTGCCATTATTATCAAAAGGTCGGCTTCCATTCTGGGAGTTAAACTTGCCGCCGCCGGAGCGGAAGAACTGGCCGGACGGGCCCGCGGCACGCCGCGTATTGCCAATCGATTGCTTAAGCGTGTCCGTGACTATGCCGAAGTTAAAGGCGATGGGACCATTGACGGCAAAATCGCACGGGAAGCCCTGGACGCTTTTGAAGTTGATCAAAAAGGATTTGATCAGATGGACAGAAAACTGCTCCTGACGCTCATTGAAAAATTCAATGGCGGACCGGTCGGAGTGGATAGTCTTGCGGCGGCCATTGGCGAAGAAAGAGTGACCATTGAAGATGTCTATGAACCGTATCTGATTCAGGAAGGTTATCTGCAAAGGACTGCCCGCGGAAGAATCGCCTCCGCCAGAGCTTACGAACACTTTGGTCTGAAGGCTACAGGACAGGGAGAAATATTCTGAAAAAGTGTTATGTTCCCGGACTTTTGTAGTTCCAAATAAAGGTGGAAGGCCGAGGAAGGATAAAAAATAGATGCGCATTCCCCGATTTCGGTCGGTGTTCCCGGATTTAACGGCCCATATTCACTTGATTATATTTCATTAGTTCTTTATAAGTACATCCGACAAAGGCCATAACAAACACAAAGTGATGTGGAATATGGATGAAAAAACAAGAGAGTGGATTACTCAAGCCGAGTTTGATATTGAAACTGCCGAATTTATGTTTCAAGGTGAACGTTATTTCTATGCTGTTTTTATGTGTCATCTGTCACTGGGGAAAGCCCTGAAAGGTATTTGTTTTACAAAGCTTCAGGATGTTCCACCTAAGGTACACAACCTTGTATACCTTATCAGCAAAACCGGCGTCAACCCACCGGAGGCGATGGGTAAGTTCTTCATTAAGCTCAACGAAGCGAACATTGCCACACGTTATCCTGAAAGCCTGGAAAAATTGCAGAAGACTTATACAAAAACTATCACGAGTGAAATCATATCAAACACGAAAGAGGCCTTGGCATGGATAAAGCAGCAGCTTTAGATACGATTGCGCGTTTTCAGAAAGCAATTGAATCCAGGGGGATCAATATCAACAAGCTTATTCTTTACGGTTCTTATGCCCGTGGCGACTACCGGGAAGGCAGCGACATAGACTTGATCCTTATTTCCGAAGACTTCAAGGATCGTGATTACTGGTCAAGGATTGATATACTGTCGGAAGCCATTTACGATGTCTTTGCCCCAATCGAGGTTGTCGGCTTTACGCCTGAAGAATGGGACAACCAAACTTCACCGCTGTGTGATTACGCCAAGCAGGGTGAAGTTCTATACGCAGCGTAAGGGAGTAAATAATAGGGCGCTGTCCCCCGAATTAATAAAAACACACTCCTAGAGACTAAACTGTTACCCGCGACCATCGGCGAAGAGAGAGTGACCATCGAAGATGTCTACGAACCGTATCTGATTCAGGAAGGTTATATGCAAAGAACAGACAGGGGAAGAATTGCCTCCGCCAGAGCCTATGAACATTTCGGGCTGAAGGCCACCGGACAGGGAGAAATATTCTAATATGAAAATGTTAATGCACATCTGTTGCGGGCCTTGCACCATTTATCCCCTGAAAGAGTTAAGAACTCATGGGCATCAAATCACCGGAGTTTTCTACAATCCCAACATTCATCCTTATCAGGAATATCAGAGACGCCGCCAAACTCTTATGGATTATTCCGATAAAACGTTTTTAAATATTATCTGGCCGGAAGGATATCCTTTGGAAGAATTTTTACGAGCAGTGGCTAATTTGAAGGAAACTGAAAGATGTGCCTTCTGTTTACGGGATCGCTTGGCTTATACTGCAGAAATGGCAATTCGGGAAAAATACGATGGTTTTACGACCACATTGCTTTACAGCAAATATCAAAATCATGATATGATTAAGGAAATCGGGAAAACCCTGGGCCAGCAACTGGGAATATTCTTTTATTATCAGGATTTTCGTACCGGATGGGCCGAAGGTGTAAAAATATCCAAAGAGTTGGATATGTACCGCCAAGCTTATTGCGGTTGTATATATAGCGAAAAGCAAAGATATTACAAGTGAAACCATCCCGCTTTTTCCGGCTAACTTTGTTGGCTTCGTCGTCCGGTGCATGAGACTGTGTTGTAATAGAAAGAATGTTTACATGTCCTCCGCTGGCGGAGGTGTCCGCTGTTGCGGACGGAGGTGGATAAAACTTTCGATCTGTAACTTAAAAGATATAATTATCGCTACATAAATACTTCCACCCCCTTGCCCCCGCCAGCGGGGGACACGCAAATCATACAATAACAGGAAAATAATACCAGTTCGCTATCAAACATAAAACAGTAGTATGGATCTTTAGACCCATTGAACAGGCGAACCTGATAACCTGAAGGTCACACGAGGTTCGTACTACATTGTCTAGTTATCCTGTGAATGCAACTTGGTATAAGACGGCCAACTGTGGCGATTATGCCACACCAAGACAGAAAACAACCGATTTAATCGATTCGTATTTCAATAAAAACATAATTATTACAACATGATATATTTTATGACGAATATTGCAGGATATGGTATGCTAATTGCTGTTATTTGAAGTATCAATTTTTTGTATTGGAAAAAATTATGAATTTGCAGCGTACACTAAAAAAAGAAATAAATTGTTTCAGCATCGGTTTGCATACCGGCCGTAAAATCAACATGAAGATAAAACCGGCACCGGCTGATACAGGTATAGTTTTTATCCGCAAGGATTTGCCCGAGGCAATGCCGATTCTGGCCCGCTACGACAATGTTTGCGATACGACGCTGGCCACAACATTAGGTTCCAACGGGGTGACTGTTTCTACCGTGGAACATCTTTTATCGGCGTTCAGCGGGATGGGTGTTGATAACGCTGTTGTAGAACTTGATTCCTTTGAAGTGCCGGTTATGGACGGCAGCGCACTTCCTTTTGTGAATATGCTCAAGGAAGTCGGAACGCACGTTCAAAAGAAAAATAAAAAAATGTTGATTATTAAGAAACCTGTATCTGTAAATAACGGCGATGGCAGCGCCATGTTTATGCCTGCGGATGAATTTAAAATAACTTATGAAATAGATTTCAAACACCCTGTTATCGGTAAACAATCATTAGACATGACTTTCTCGGATGAAATATATGAAAAAGATATTTGCGCTGCTCAGACCTTCGGTTTCTTGAAAGATCTGGAATTTCTGCAGGCCAGAGGTCTGGCGCTGGGTGGATCGCTGAAAAATGCGATTGTTCTCGATGAGAAAAAAATTATCAATAAAGAAGGACAACGCATCGAGAATGTTTTTGTTAAACATAAAATTCTTGACGCAATCGGAGATTTGTTTTTGCTGGGAATGCCGATAATCGGACATTTTATAGCTTACAAATCCGGCCATCGTTTAAATAATCTTTTGCTTAGAGAGTTAATGGCTAAAAAAGATTGTTGGGAAATTGTTAATTCTATCAATAAAGAAGAAGTACATAAGCTTAATTTTCTCAAAAAAATTCCTTCCTTTAAAATTCTCGACGCCATTCGGGCTTAAACCAAATAAATCTTGATTTTTATCGATAGGTTGCCTAAGATTACAACTTAAAATTTTAAGGCTGGTTTCTTTCATGCCGTACCCCTTTTAAATTTTAATACGAGTACTGCGTGATTTTACTTGTTTTAAATTTTGGATAAACAGGCTTTTTATGAATAAGATAAAAAATAAAAGATTGTTTTTGATTTTCTTGTTTCTTGTTTTTGGTTTTATGGCGCTGCCCATGAAGGTGCAGGCTATTGACCCGAAAATTACGGATATTTTGATTACGAATAATAGAGAAAGCGTTCTTTTATACGCGCGCCTGGTCAACGGTTTTAAACCCGAAATGGAAATGGCTGTTTTAGCCGGAATTCCCGCAGTCTTTACTTTTCAACTGGAAGTTTATCAGGAAAGGTCTCTTGTATGGGATAAAAAAATAACAGGTCATGAAATTAAACGCACTATGAAATATGACAATCTCAAAAAGACATTTAGTATTTACACCAATGGCAATCAGCAGCCTGTTATTTTTTCTGATTTTGAAAGTGCGCAAAAGGCAATGACTGATTTTAATGGAATAAATGCGGTTCCTCTGTCTTCACTTACAAAGGGGGAAAATTATTATATGTTGATTAAAGTCAAAATGGATAAGGTTCGCCTGCCTTTGCGCATGGAATATGTATTTTTCTTCGTTTCTTTCTGGGATTTTGAAACGGCATGGAATCGACAGAATTTTTCCTATTAGCGGGTGAATTCATTTTTGCTGTACGGGAGTGGCCTTGATTAGCCGATGAAAATAAAACAAAAAAAAAGCAATATCGATGAAAAGGAATTAAAAAAACGCCGCCGTGAGCGGATTGTCATGATAGCTGTGGGCGTTTTAGCAATTACTTTTACACTGCTTGCCAGTCAATTTTTCAACAAAAACGATTTGCCTCTATCAACAAACATTTTCGTCTATGGTCTTACCAGCCTTAATGCTATTCTTGTAATTCTCCTGCTTTTTCTGATTATCAGGAATGTCGTCAAACTATTTTATGAGCACCGCCGCGGAATTATCGGTTCCAGGCTAAGAACAAAACTGGTGGCTACCTTTGTCGGGTTATCACTCATTCCGACAATTTTACTTTTTTTGTTTGCCGTCAATTTTCTTTCATACAGCATGGAGTTCTGGTTCAATATTAAAATTGGTGATGCCTTAAACCGGTCGTTGGAAGTAGCTCAGGTTTATTACCAGCAAATGGGGGAACAAGCCAAGTTCAATGCCCGCCAAATCAGCGCCGATATTACCAGAAACCATCTCTATGAAAGTGAAAGGGTCGAGTACCTGAAAAGTTTCATCGGTCAACGCCAAAAAAATTATAAGGTAGGCATGGTTGAAACTTATTTTGATTTTCAAAAAGAAAGAACGGTTTTTGCTGATGCCGAACATCCGGAACTTGTTCCGGTGACTCTTGACCCGAAAATGATAGAAGATATTTATTCCGGTAAAGAAGCATCTACGATTCAACCTACCAATATCGGAGATGCAGTTGTCGGTATCGCGCCGGTTTTTTCTTCTGCTCTGCCTTCGGAAGTAATTGGCCGTGTCTCGGTAAGTTACATTATTCCTAAGGGCTTTGTGGATAAACTCAGAAGCATAGCCGACGCTTCTGAGCAGTATGGCAAGATTAAACTTTTGAAAAATCCGATTAAATCAAATTACATTATTACGCTGTCCATAGTGACTCTGGTTATCATATTTTTAGCGACATGGTTTGGATTGACTCTGGCCAAGGGAATCACTGATCCTATTCAGGATCTTGTTCTGGCTACTAATAGAATTACACAGGGAGATTTGGATAGTCGCATTAATATTGAAGCGGACGATGAAATTGGGCTTTTGGTCAAATCATTTAACCAGATGACCGTGGATTTAAAGAAAAGCAAGAACAGCGTGGAAGAAGCGAATATAAATCTGGAGCAGCGGCGAAAATATATGGAAACAGTTTTGCGCAATGTTTCCGCCGGGGTTATTTCCGTGGATAAAGCCGGAATGATCACTACTATAAATCGTGCTGCGGAGAAGATGTTTGATATTAAAGCGGAGAGGGTTCTTTTTCAAAATTATCGCGATTTAATGATGCCGGAACACCTCTCTCTGGTTGACGAATTTCTGCAGGAAATGAAAGAGAACAATGAGAGCGTATTGGAAAAGCAGTTGGAAGTTATGCTTAAAGAGAAAGCCATTACTGTTCTGCTGACTATTACAACAATTCATGATGAGGAAGGTAATGACTCCGGTATCGTTATAGTTTTTGAAGATTTGACTCAACTTCAAAAAGCGGAACGTGCTGCTGCCTGGCGTGAAGTAGCCCGTCGCATGGCGCACGAAATCAAAAATCCGCTGACACCGGTTCAGCTTTCCGCACAAAGATTGCAGAAAAAATATGGAGATAAACTGGGAGAAGAAGGTTCCGTATTTAAAGAGTGCACTCAGACAATTATTGATCAGGTGGAGGTGCTGAAAAACCTGGTCAATGAATTTTCCCGTTACGCGCGAATGCCCGTGACTTCTTTGTCGCTGAACGACTTGAATGTCGTGGTTGCCGAAGCCGTTTTACTTTTTCAGGATGCGCACAAAGATATCGTTTTTGAATTTAAACCCTCAGAGGGACTTCCGAAATTTGATTTAGACGCAGAGCAAATCAACAGAGTGATGATCAATTTGCTGGATAACGCTGTCGCGGCGATCGATAAGAAAAGTGGTCATATAGATATTATCGTAACCTATGATGAGCAACACCGTAAGGCCACGGTGACGGTGGCAGACGATGGCAGAGGAGTTCCTGCAAGTTATAAAAGAAAAGTATTTGAGCCGTATTTCTCGACAAAAAAAGCGGGAAGCGGTCTTGGTCTGGCGATTGTAAGCTCAATTATTTCCGATCATCGTGGTCAGGTTAGCGTTGCTGACAATAAACCCACGGGAACGATTGTTTCTTTTCAGTTGCCGGTTTCTCAGGTTTAATTTATATATAAAGAAAAAAGTTAATTGGCGGAAAAGTTGACATGAACGAGACAATTCTTGTTGTTGATGATGAAGAAAGCATTTGCCACTCTTTGAAGGCAATCCTGGCAGACGAGGGCTATCAGGTTCTGGTCGCAGGCAGCGGTGAAGAAGCGATTAAGATTGTTGAAGAAGAAATGCCCCAGCTTATTTTACTCGATATCTGGCTGCCGGGCATGGATGGTCTGGAAACTCTCAAAGCCATTAAGAAGATAAATCCGCAAATGCTGGTAATTGTGATGTCCGGTCATGGCACAATCGAAACAGCAGTGAAGGCCACGAAACTTGGCGCATTCGATTTTATCGAAAAACCTCTGTCTCTGGATAAAATTATCATTCTGGTAAACAACGCCATAAATTTAATTCGTCTGCAGGAAGAAAACGTTTTATTGAAAGAGAAAGTTTCACACCAGTATGAACTTACCGGCACAAGCCCGGCGATAACTGAACTTAAAGAGATGATCAGCATTGTCGCTCCGACGAACGCCTGGATTTTAATTATGGGAGAAAACGGTACGGGCAAAGAACTGGTGGCGCGGTCGATTCATCATTTAAGTTTGAGATCACATAAAGATATCGTTGAGGTCAACTGCGCGGCAATACCGGAAGAGCTTATAGAAAGTGAATTGTTCGGTCACGAAAAAGGAGCTTTTACCGGAGCTACAGAGAAAAAGCGCGGCAAATTCGATCTTGCCCATGAAGGCACAATATTTCTTGATGAAGTGGCCGATATGAGCCTGAAAGCGCAGGCAAAAATTCTGCGTATTTTGCAGGAAAAAAAGTTTGAAAGAGTCGGCGGCAATAAATTAATCGACATGGATGTGCGGGTTTTAGCTGCGACAAATAAAGACCTGGAAGAGGAAATGAAAGCAGGGCGTTTCCGGCAGGATCTTTATTATCGTCTGCATGTAATTCCTCTTGTTGTTCCACCCCTGCGTGAAAGAAAGGAAGACATTAACCCTCTGGTAGAACGTTTTATTCTTGATTTTACCACCAAAGAAGGCCTGGAACCGAAGACATTGACAGATGAAGCGATGGCTCTGCTGATGAAGCACGATTGGCCGGGGAATGTGCGGGAGTTGAAAAATATCATCGAAAGATTGATTATCCTGACTCCTGATGATGAAATAACGGCCAGGGATATTCCCCCTTTAAATACTAAAGAGGAAAGTGAGGCGGCTTTCGCCTCTCAGTCTGTAGCCGGAGATTCGTTGAAAGATGCGAAGATGGATTTCGAAAGGCAATTTATTTTAAAGAAGCTGGAGGAGAACGAAGGAAATATTTCTAAGACCGCTGAAGCGATTGGTCTGGAACGCAGTAATCTGCACAAAAAATTAAAAGCTCTGAAGATAGCGGTGAAAGACCAGCCTTAACTTTTTGTTATATTATTTATTTGGTTCTTCATATCGGGTATTGAAAATTTATTGAAAGGAAGAAATGCAACTCCGAGCACAACTACAATTATCATAGATAAGAAATGGTAAACAAGAGCAAAAGAAAGCGCTTCAGCTTTAGCCAAACCAAAAAGGCTTAAAGCCAGAACACAGGCAAAATGCCAATTGCCAATATAGCCGGGGGCTGTGGGAATGGCTATGCCCACGATGAGAATAATCATTAAAACAAACGACGCCATTATCGGCAGACCAAAACCGAAAGACTCCAGCAACATATAAATCGCCAGAACATCCACAAGCCAGATTAAAGCCGAAAGAAAAAACAAATATAAAAACAGTTTAATGTTAGTGATGATTTGAAAGCCGTCAATAAAATGATGTATAAGCTCATCTATTTTATGTGCGAATTTTCCGGGAAGTTTCCTTAATATCCCATTGATTAACTTTAATGCTGCGTCTCTGCGCAGTATCAGAAAGATGATAAAACAAAACATCACTAATGCGAGCAGAAAAAAGATAATGCTTGATTTGATCATCCATGGCGGCAGGTCGGTAAAAAAAAGAATAATTATAGCAATCGCCAATACTGTGAAACTATCAAATATTCTTTCAACAAGAATGGTTCCCAGCGCGGAAGACATTTTTATGGAACTTCTTTTGGAGATTAAATAAGGTCTGGCCAGTTCGCCAATTCGCGCTGGAATTGATGCTATTGCCAGAAAACCTACCGAAGTAACTGAAAAAAGAGATAACTGATCTATTTTCTCCATCGGCTGCAGCATAACGCCCCAGCGGTAAGATCGCAGCCATTGCATCAGCATTATAAGGATGATGAAAGAAATAACATAGCTGAACTGTATTCTTTGCAGATCACGGAAAACATCCTGAAGATTAATTCCTCTTATAGATAAATAAACCAGGACGACGCTGATCAGTATACCCAGAATAACTTTTTTATTCATTTATTTACCCGGCCATATTACGGCGATTTTATCTTTTAGCCAGGTAATCGGCAATTTTATCATGCAGAAGCTGGGACGATAACTTATTGCCGAGTAAGCCCACGCGAATGGCTACGGTAGTTAGATTCTTTGATTTATATGTAATATCGAATTTAACTTTTTCATCATTGATTAATGTATTGATTCTTCCCTTGGCAATTTCTTTTTCAGGAACAACTTCGATGCCTTTCATATCGGCTACAGTTTTTTCACAGGCTGTCCATACTTCGTCGAATGAAAAACTATAATCAGTTTTCAGTTCACCGTTGATATAATAATAGGTTCCCGCTGTTCCCGCTCCGGCAGCGACTCCTCCTGCAATTAATGCCGCACAACCGGAAAAAATAAAAAGAGCAAATAAGGATATAATCAAGAGTAAAAAATTATTTCTTTTCATGTTTTTTCCTCCGGTAAATTTATTGTAATATTTAAAGCACAAGTTACAGGGTATTGCAATTGCTATTATCCGGCAGCCTCTTAAATCAGCAGTCACTTAAATCAATGGACTGCCTTATTGAGTTTTTCAAATTCGATTAAAAGCTCTTCCTGCTTTTTACTGAGTATCGTGGGGATTTGCACGAAAATTTCAATAATCTGATCTCCGCGTCCGTAACCCCTCAGATGAGAAATTCCTTTGCCTTTGAGTCTGAAAGTCTGCCCGTTTTGCGTACCTTTGGGAATTTTGAACTTTTCCTGTCCTTGAAGTGTAGGAACTTCCATCGTTGCGCCCAATGTAGCATGAACAAAGGAAATAGGAATGCGGCAAATAATATCGTCACCTGATCTGGAAAAAAAATCATGCTCTTCGACATGTAAAAATACATACAAATCACCATCGGGTCCGCCGCGGTCTCCGGCTTCTCCCTCTCCGCGCAGACGCAGACGCGATCCTGTTTCCACACCGGCGGGAATTTTCAATTGCACGGTTTTAGATATATGTTCTTTGCCTCTGCCGCGGCAATTATCGCATGGCTTGGAGATAACTTTGCCGTGTCCATTGCAATGAGGACAGGTGGAACTGATGGTAAAAAAACCGCTCGATTGGATTACCTGACCGCGACCCTTGCAGGTGCGGCATATTTCGGGAGATGATCCCGGCGCAGCTCCGGTGCCTTGACATTTACGACAGGTTGCTAATTTCCCCACTTCAATTGTAGTGGTAAGTCCAAAAGCGGCATCAAGAAAAGAGATTTTCAGGTCATAGCGTAAATCAGCGCCGGCAGCAGCTCCGGAATGCGATTGCCCTCCCGTATTGCCGTATCCGAAAGCATCCTCGAAAATATTGCTGAAATGGGAAAAGATATCGTCGAAACCGCTGAATCCTCTAAACCCGGTGTTGTTTAAGCCTTCATGCCCGTAATGGTCGTATATTTCTCTTTTTTGCGTGTCGCTTAATACTTCATAAGCTTCAGCCGCTTCTTTGAATTTTTCTTCCGCTTTTTTATTTCCCGGATTCCTGTCCGGATGACACTGCATTGCTATCGTGCGGTAGCTTTTTTTTATTTCTTCATCTGAAGCATTGCTATCCACGTTTAAAATTTCGTAATAATCTTTCTTCGTTGTCATGCGCTTTTTGAGTCAACCTCTTGTTGCATTATTTTATTGAGGGAATTAAGCATTTCCTCATTATTTACTTTTTCCAGAGCGTGCCGGGCAAAGGAATATTTCTTCAGGCTGATGGCTTTCTGTCCGATAGTTTCCCAGTCGGCAGGTTTTAGTTCCAGGTTAAGGGCTTTAGCCGCCTGCTGAAAAAGCATCACATCGCCGCGATCAAATGCGATATCCTTGATTTTTTGAAGGCCGCCTTTATCTTCTGCCTTTTGGTAAAAATCAAGAGCGTCGGATAAAAAGCCTTCTTCCAGCAAAGAGTTGCCATAATCCTGAAGTACATTCTGATTAGCTTTGTCCACATATAGTATTTTTTGTCTTAAACGATAATCAGGCAGTTTTTTAATACTCAAAATATGTCTCCTTACTAAGAAAAGATATCTCTGTTTGGATTTGGATATAATCTAATGATAATTTAGTTCAAGTCAATATATTGATCGATAGATCACTCCACAAGGCGCTTCAGTGCTTCTTCGTATTTTTTCTTTGTATTTTCTATAATTTCCACAGGCAATTCCGGTGCGGGCGGCTTTTGATTCCACTTGATGGAAAGAAGATAATCCCGCAGGAACTGTTTATCAAAACTTTTTTGTGGACGGTCTTCTTCATAATCATCGGCAGGCCAGAAACGGGAGGAATCGGGCGTCAGCAATTCATCAATCAGGATTAATTCCTTACCCATCAAGCCGAATTCCATTTTTGTATCGGCGATGATAATTCCAGCCTTCAGCGCTATTGCCGCTGCCCTTTCATAAATAGCGAGTGAAATCTTTATAACTCTGTCGGTTAATTCTGTCCCGATCAGATCCTCCATTTCTTTTTTATTAATGGGCGAATCATGTTCACCGGCCTCTGCTTTGGTGGTCGGGGTGAAAATGGGTTCAGGTAATTTGGATGATTCTTTTAAACCATCCGGGAGTCTAATGCCGGAAACTGTATTATTGTGCTGATAATCTTTCCAGCCGGAACCACTTAAATACCCGCGAACAATACATTCAACCGGCAGAGGATTAGCCTTTTTAACTAACATGCTTCTGCCTTCCAGACCTTTGCTATAAAGAGCACATTCTTCGGGAAACTCGGCAGGATTAGTGGAAACAATGTGATTGTCAATAATATCTTTCATTTTATCGAACCAAAAGGCGGACATACGGTTTAGAATGATGCCTTTGCCGGGTACGGGATCGGGCATGATAACATCAAATGCTGAGATGCGGTCGGTGGTCACAATGAGCAAATAGTTTTTTACAGAATAAATATCGCGAACTTTTCCACAGCCAATCAGTTTCAGATTTTTAAATTCTGTTGTCTGTATGCTCTTATTCATAAAAAGACACTCCTTTATTGAACGAATGGATTGCAGGTTTTTTCATGGCCAATAGTGGAAGTTGGCATACGACCGTAATTATGTCCGGGCATTACTTTAGTGTCGTCGGGCAGACAAAAAAGTTTTTCCTTGATGGCTTTATACATTGTCTGCCATGATCCGCCCGGTAAATCTGTTCTGCCTACAGCTTCAACGAATAAAGTATCTCCGGTGAATACATATCCGGGTGTATATAAACTGATTCCGCCGGGAGAATGTCCCGGAGTATGGATAACTTTGAGCTCAACGTTTCCTACGGAAATTGTATCACCGTCTTTGACCAGAATATCGGCTGGCGGAGAGGCTTTTGCTCCGAACATTCGCAGAATCATGGCCGGCGTGTGCGTCAGCATAATAGAGTCGTCTTCGTGAACAATAATTTTGGCGCCGGTTTCTTTTTGCATTTCCGTGTTGCCGCTGATGTGGTCAACATGGCCGTGGGTATTGACTATATAGTTAATACGCAAATTATTTTTTTTAGCCTCTGCAATAATTCCTTTGATATCAGCCGCCGGATCAATAACCAGAGCGTCTCCGGTAATCTGGTCACCGACCAGATAGGCAAAAACAGCCATTGCGCTTACCTGTATTTGTTTTACGAACATTATTTTACTCCTCAAAAAAGTGCATGGCTAATAACATTTTTTTATTGGAAACGTCAACTGAAATCAATCGTATAAGTGGTTAATAATATTCCATTTTAAATTAAAGTTAGTTTTTGAGGATTACTCCAAAGAATCCGTCCATGTTATGCCTGTGTGGATAGGTGTGAAAAAATCCGCGGTTGTCAATAAATTGCCGGTTAATTGAGTCAGTCGGGTGGCATAAGGAAAAATCAGGGTTTTGCTTTAAAAAATCGTCAACAATATTTTCATTTTCTTCAGGCAGCAGTGAACAGGTGCAATATACTAAGTGCCCGCCTTTTTTAACTGCCAGAGATACGTTTTGCAGGATTAATTTTTGTGCGGCGGTAAAATTACGCAAATCTTTTTCTGTTGTACGCCATTTGATTTCCGGATTGCGGCGCAATGTCCCTGTACCGGAGCATGGTGCATCCACCAGAACATAATCAAATGTTTCTTTCAGAGAATCCGGCAGACCGATGCTTAAATCGCCTGTTTGCGTTTCCATTATATTTATTCCCAGCCGTGATGCTTCCAGTTTTAATTTGTCAATTTTTTCCGAATTGCGATCAATCGCGACAATTCTTCCCTTGTTTTTAAGAATTGCGGCAAGATGTGTGGTTTTGCCTCCCGATCCGGCGCAGGCATCCAATATGGATTCACTGCTGTCAGGTTTAATCAGGTAAGAAATCAGTTGTGCCCCTTCATCCTGAATACGCAGAACGCCGGCCTCAAAGAAATCGGTTTTCTGAAGGGGATTGGTGGAAGCATTCAGGATAATGCCGTCAGGAGAATATTTAGTTTCCTCCGGTGTGAAGCCGGCAGAGACAAGTTTTTGTATTAAATCTTTACGTGATATTTTAAAGGTATTAACGCGGGCAGTCAGCGGCGGCAACTTGTTGTTGGTTGAACATAAAGAAATCGTTTCTTCCGGGCCGAATATTTTTATCCATCTTTTAACAAGCCAGAGAGGATGCGAATGAAAAGCGGCTATATACTCAGCTACATTTTTTTTCGCTGAAGGGAAGGGTAAATTTTGGCCGCGGCGCAAATAGTTTCTTAAAACAGCATTAACCAATGCGCTTTTATCCGGCTTTAGTATTTTGGCAATTTTGACTGCTTCATTTACAACGGCAAAATCAGGCAGACGGTCGCTGAATTTGAGTTGATAGAGCCCGGCGCGTAAAACGTTTTTAATGCCTTCATCCAGTTTATCAAAATCGCCGCGGCAGAGTTTTGTCAATATCCAGTCGAGGTGACCACGAAAGCGCAGTACTCCATATACCAGATGAGTAAGTAACCGTCCGTCCGGTGTTCCGGATAAAGAGTTCTTATCCAGACAATCATTGATGAGCGGGCTGGCGAAATCCTGACCCGCGCTTACTTTATTTAAAATGTCGACGGCCTGATGGCGAACTGATATTTTCATGATTTAGAATGGATAACCGCGAGGCTTGCATTCTCGGGATATTTGCCTTTGACTGTGAGATAAAAATTGCGAATTATGTTCATATCCTTTTCCATATCACCGGTGGGGTATATTAGAGGACCTGCTCCACCGGGATGCCTCCCGAACACTTCATCAGCAAAGAAAAAGAATGATTTTACAACGGGTGTATTAAAAATCGTATGATGCATAAATTCCCGGCCCCCCGATTGATGCAACAATTTTTATTTCATTGCAAAACACTTCCTGGCTTTAAATGATGGCCGCGCAGGAAGTCTGAAATCAGCATTCTTTTCTTTCCCGCCAATTGTAAATCTTTTAAAATTACGTAACCGTCTGCTGCCGCCACAGTCATTCCTGCTACACCGGCAGCGCCGATGGTGCCCGATGGCTGATTAATATTTTCCGGTCGTGCTTCGGCTGCAAAAATTTTCAGAGATTGTCCATCCAGTGATGTGTAGGCCGTAGGTGAGGGACTTAGGCCGCGGATTAGATTGACAATGTCGGCAACATTATTTTGCCAGTTGATCTTTCCTGTTTCTTTTGTCAGGCGTGGCGCGAATGTTGCGCCGGAGGCGTCCTGCGGTTTTTTCTTTGCGGTTCCGTTTGTCATTTGCTCAATGGATTTTATAAGCATTGTCGCGCCCAGTTGCGCCAGACGGTCATGCAATTCACCGAACGTTTCGGTAGCGCCAAGTTCAGTTTCTTCCTGTAGAATAATATCGCCGGAATCCATTCCTTCATCCATCAGCATAATGGTTACACCGGTTTTTGTTTCTCCACGGATAATCTGCCAGTTGAGCGGCGCCGCGCCACGGTATTTCGGCAGAAGGGAAGGGTGGATGTTCAGGCATTTCAGGGGCGGATAATCAATAATTGCTTTGGGCAGAATCTGGCCGAAAGCTACCAACACGACCATATCCGGATTAAGTTTTCTAAAAATTTCCAGAAAAGATTCGTCTCTCACTTTTTGAGGCTGAAAAACGGGCAGGCCAAATTCCTGTGCCAGAAGTTTCACAGGCGGAGCTACTTCTTTTAAACTTCTGCCCTTGGGGCGGTCAGGTTGGGTAACAACGCCGGCTATCGGATAATTCTGGTCGTGCAAAAGACGCAAAGCGGGAAGTGCAAAATCAGGTGTGCCCATAAAAAGAATTCGAGGTTTGGCCATGGATAAATATCCTTTATTTTTTCTATGTAAAACATATATGGAAATCTGAAAGAAGTGTCAAGGATTACAAATTATTGAGACGTCATACCGGCGGAGGCCGGTATCCAGACTTCGTCCCGGTGGAAGCCGGGAACCAGTTATAAGAATACTGGATTCCAGATCTAGTCCGGAATGACAAGATTAGGTTTAAATTATTATTAAGCAAACTAAAAATACCCTCTTAAAATTGCCGCGGGACCTCCAGCTGTTTTTAGCGGCGACATTTATTTTTGGATTTTCTCAGAGCATCGTTGACTCTACTTTCAATAATTTTTTGAATGAAACATTCTTTATCAACAATCTTCAGCGCGGTCTTTTGGAACTTCCTCGTGAATTGCCCGGTCTTTTGACAATCGTTGTTTCAGCGATTTTATTTTTTCTATGTTCCCGAAGGCAGGCGGCGCTGTCCAATATCCTGTGCGCCATAGGAATATTGTTTATCGGATTTAAATTTCTCAATCTGAATTTTAAAATGTCATACATCGTGGCTTTTCTGGGATTTATAACCGTGGCTGTTTTAATATCCATGATGAAAAAAGACGAGCCGGTTTCCATGAGGATGAAATTTCAGTTGCGCCGGGAATACAAGCTTTATTACTGGTTAACCGTTTTGTACGGAACGCGCAAACAGTTATTTCTTACCTTTGCTCCCTGGGTGCTGGTGACTGTCTTTAAGCAGAAGACGGAAATCCTGGCGACTCTTCTGACTATCGGCGGAGTTATCGGCATATTTTTCAAACCCATGCTGGGGAAGGCAATTGACAAACTGGGCGAAAGATTCGTTCTCACGACAGAGGCGGCAATTCTTGTCTTTGTCTGCCTTGGGTATGGTTTTTCTAAAAGTATTTTTTCAGAAACGACAGCCATGTTCATAGTTTTTGCCTGTTACATTCTCGATCAAATGCTGATCGCGGTATCCATGGCGTGGGCGACTTATCTCCAGAAAATAGCGGTAAAGCCTGAAGATGTTACACAGACGCTGACGATGGGCGTAAGCATCGATCACATTTTTCCTATTTTTCTTGCTGTCTTGGGTGGTTTTATCTGGATTAAATGGGGATATCAGTATGTCTTTCTGCTCGGAGCGATCATTGCCGTGATTAATTTCGTCTCCGCATTGCAGATTAAAACAAAACCTCACAATTAGTGTCATTCCCGACCTGATCGGGCATAAGGTCTGGCGCAACAAATGACTCAAGAAGACTTGAAAACTTTGCGTGTCGAAGGTTTCTGCTGGTATCGTCACCATTCGACCATCGGCCGGACAAACTGCACCAAAAATAGCCATCTGTTTGCGAGTAGGAGCGTGCAACACCACGGGATCCAAGTTTTCTGGAGGAATCCACATGGCACAGCGTGAACCCTGTTGCTGGAAATGGCATTCGTCCTCGCACCACAGGTCAATATCCTTTCTTTTTGCCAACCGGCGCAGTTTTTTTTATATGCCCGCTGGAGCGCAGGGTCAGCCTGGGCAATAACTGGACGTGGTTTACGCCGGCGAAAACCAAGCGCTCGGAAAAAACGTTGACACTGACGCACGCCCAATCGCACGTCGTACTTGACGGCCAGGTGGTGGGAGAGCAGTTTTCCATCCCAAAGATTCTGCTCATATCCAAGATCTCGCGGCAATTGGCGAAGGTCTTCATTAATCTTGCGATTTATCCGTTCGTCAATTGTGGTCGGTCGTCCCTTTCGCTCTTTATCTTCCAAACCGCCAAAACCGCTTTGCTCGAAACGTTTGACCCAATATTGAATGGTGCGCGGACTGTGTCCCAAAAGATCCGCTACTTCGTAACAGGACTTGCCTGCACATACCAACAGCACGCCATGCAATCAGTGATTGTAGCACGCTTTTTCTGTACGAACAATTTCTTGTTGAAGAGCTATTTTCATGATTTCGGCATCTTGTACTTTAAACTTGCGCATGGTTCGCCTCCTTGAATTTTCTCAAGGATAACACAAATGCATGCTATACGCAATTATTAACCGTCTCATTGTAAAATTATGAGACGGTTAATATTTATGCCGCTATGTATAGAACAGATTCCGTTACACGGGACAGTTCAGCCGCGGCTCCGTTCGGCCAAAATTAATTATAATAAATTTTATGGACTAATCATAGCATATATGCTATAAGACTTACATGAATTGGACAATCACATACTACAGCGAATCGTTGCAGAACGAAATACTTGATTTACCTGCTGGCTTTCTCGCTCGTTTTCTAAGATACACTGATCGTATGGAGTTGTATGGTCCTGATTTAGGAATGCCCCATACGCGCGCAATGGGAGAAGGATTATTCGAGTTACGATTAAAATCAGCAGAGGGCATTGCGCGGGTCTTCTATTGCACGATGATGGGTAAAAGCATTGTGATGTTGCACCAGTTCATTAAAAAAACAGACAAAACGCCGCCCAAAGAACTTGCCATAGCAAGACGGCGTTTGAAGGAGATCAAAAATGCTCACTCATAAAGAACTTAAGGCACGCGCCCTTAAACGCGCGGATGTAAAATCTGAATACGATCAGCTTGAAAAAGAATTTGCTTTTCTGGACGAATTTCTCAAGGCACGTTCTTCCGCCGGCATCACTCAGGCGGAAGTTGCCGAGCGTATCGGAACAACTCAATCAGCGATTGCTCGTTTGGAGTCCGGTAGTGGAAAGCATTCTCCATCTCTGGCGACATTACAAAAATATGCCCATGCGCTTGGTTGCCGTCTGGAGTTGCGCTTAATTAATGAAATGATACACATAAACAGGGAAGGCCGAGCAATACGCTCCACCGGACGCGATAAAGCACGCCGCTGAACTTTTCGCTCCGTTATCTAAGAATGACTTGACATATATGCATAGATAATGCATATTCAGGCATACTAATTGTATGAGGTGAAGCGATGAGAACAACTTTGAATATCGAAGATCATCTGATGGACAAAGCATCCAAAATGACCGGAATCAAAGAAAAAACCGCTCTTGTTAAGCTTGGACTTGAGGCGCTTATTGCCAGAGAAAGTGGTAAGAGGCTTGCGAGACTCGGTGGAACTCAAAAGCTGTTGAAAGCGATACCAAGAAGAAAAGGTGCATTATAAGAAATGGTTCTTGTGGATACATCGGTTTGGGTTTCCCATTTAAGGGATGGAAATGCTGAACTGGCAAACCTGCTCAATGATGGAAAGGTGCTATGCCACCCATTGATTGTAGGAGAACTTGCCTGCGGGAATCTTAAGGACAGAGCAATCATCCTTTCATTTTTGCAATTGTTGCCGATGAGCATCGAAGCCGAACATGACGAAGTATTGTCATTTATAGAGAATAACCGTTTAATGGGAAAAGGGATGGGCTATGTGGATGTCCATCTTATTACATCCGCTGTATTGACGGGTGTACCTATCTGGACACTGGATAAGAAACTGGCGCAAACTGCTGACAGCCTGCATAAAAATTATCTAAAAAATAGATGACAAAGTCCATACATCCGATCACTATGCTCCGGATGATTATTTCATTCAATGACGAAACGAGAAAGATATTTGAACCTTATGCGCCGCCGATCGAGGAGCGGCTGAAAGCTATCGCAACATTGCATCAAAATGGCATCAGGACTTATGTAAGGAGAAACCATTATGACTATCAATGTAAAAACTGAAGAGCACATTATGCTCATTGAAATTGACCGGCCTAAAAAATACAACGCCATGACGCGCGAAATGTATACGCAGATGGCGAGAGCATATTACAAACTGGATCAGGACGACGATTTACGGGTTGGAGTCGTTTATGCCAATGGCCCGCATTTTACTTCCGGACTGGAGTTAACCGACTGGTCGGATGTTTTCAGTAATGGAGTGGGTTTTCCTCTGGGCGGTAAAGACGAAATTGATCCTTTTTACATGATGGATGAGAAACGGTGTCGAAAACCGATTATTTATGCAGTACAGGGATATTGCTTCACATGGGGTGTGGAAGTGATGCTCAACGCGGATATCCGCGTGGCGGCATCGGACACGCGTTTTGCCATGCTGGAAGTGCGCCGCGGATTTTTCCCGTGTGGAGGAGCAACTTTTAGATTGCCCAGAGATATGGGGTGGTCCAATGCGATGCGCTATCTTTTGACCGGGGATCAATGGACCGCAGACGATGCCTATCGTATGGGTTTGGTACAGTATGTGACCGAACCGGGAAAACAACTGGAAAAAGCAATGGAACTGGCACGCAAAGTGGCCAGCGCCGCTCCGCTGGGTGTGCGCAGTATTTTAGAGAACAGTCGTCTGGCTGAAAAGCAGGGCGAAGAAGCAGCAAAGAAAATTATTTATCAAACCGTGTCCGAAGTTATGAAAAGCGATGATATGAAAGAAGGCCTCCAGTCTTTCATTGAAAGACGCACGGCAGTATTCAAAGGCAAATAAACCGGTTGTCCATTTTGACGGACACTAATTATATCTTTTTAGATAAAGTCGTAAAAAATACTTGAACAAAAGATGATCTGGTGTTTAAGTAAAACACCTTTACACCTTTATTTTTGTTTTAGGATGTCATGATAAAAACAGTATCATTTAATAAACTTAAAGAGCATGAACGAGAGGTCAGGCGCGATCTCATCATTAGCGCTGCGGAGCGGGTATTTGCTAAAAAAGCCTTCAATGCGGTGACCATTCGGGACATTGCGAAAGAAGCCGGAATTTCTCACGCTCTTATTTACCGGTATTTCCCTGATCAACAATCCTTATTTGTGGAAGCGTGCATCAGGCGTGGCGCCAAAATAGTTGAATTCGTCAATCAATTAATCGATGACGATAGCAATATCAAAATCGAAAAGGTTACAGAACGGTTCATCCAGTTTTTAGCGGATAATGATCAATATTTCAGGATGATGACGCATTTCGTGCTGGACGGTTCTCTGAATCAGGAAATGATTCAACGCCTTAATACCGCAGAGAGAGTGTTGCTTGCTCAGTTCGATAGAATTTTTGCGAAAGAGAATGATGAAAAGAACGTCCGGATGCTTTCCCATGCTTTCTTTGCTGCCATGAATGGGATAATCATAACCTTCCGGAACTACCCGGGCAGAAGCAAGGAAGAGGCTTTAAATCATATGCTGGCGTTGGGAAAGATCATTGCTGAAAGATTTAAACAATAATTAATTCGGTTCATATCCGTTAGGTTTTCGCGCGTGCCCTTCCTGCGTCAATACTTTCCAGCAAAGCCTCCATCCTCAGGAAAGCGCTCTCCTCGTTGTACTTTCTAACATCCGCGTGGTCCACGTCGATCATTCGATGGTTCTAATCAGGTCTTTAAACTGTGCTACTGCATACTTGCAAAAGTTACCGATATGTCATTTCGACCGAAGGGAGAAATCTTATTCAATGATTATAAAGATTTCTCAGTCACTTCGTTCCTTCGAAATGACACGGTTAATATTGAAATCAAGCACTACGATATACTTGAGGTCTGTTTCCTTCTGCATTTCATAGCAAAAAGGAACGTCGAGGATAAAATGAGGAACGCCCCATTCCCGATGATACACGTCAAACCACTTGACCAGGAGAGAACAATTGTTGTTGTTCGAGATAAGAAGGTTTGGCCGCGGTAATCCGAAAGTCGGCGAGTCTTTGCCGCCGCTCATGGCGGTTCCGATGTCAATCCTGGCGTAGGAGCAGATGTCCATCGAGTAGCCGCTGTGCTCTGCCTTTTCACACTGAAGCATGCCGACGCCTTTTGCTGCGCTAAGGGCCGCGTGGCTTTCCGGCACGGCAAACACGACATTGTCGAATCCTTTGAATAGCTCGATCGGCACGATGATGGCTACCCAGACAACGAAGGTTCCCCGCTGGCTTTGCCATGAAGGTTCATTTTTTCTTGCCTGTCTTATATTTTCAACCATATCGAACATAAATAATCCCCATCTGGTGTATTGTTTTGCAGAGCATGTCATTTCGTGTCCGCATCCAGCAGAAAGTCATTGAATGACATATTTGCCTCCTATGATTTGCCTAGTTTTACCTTTGGTAAGAATAGTAACCAATGGTTATTTTTTGATCACAAATATTTTTTCATATTGTAAGCATATGGACAAAGTAACAAGAAAATTATATAAAAAAAGCAATATTTTATCAATATTTAACGTATTTGTTTACATCGGTTTGGAGCCCATGCTTTGCGGCATTTTCAATGTAAAACGTCTGCGGGAATACATTTATGGAAAATTGCGTCAAGGGGAAACCATGAGCGGCGAAGATACGGCCAACGTGATTTGTGCTTTAGAGGGTCATTTACCGTCCTGTGTCCAGGAGGTTCTGCTCAGAGCGGATGCTGAGTTTATGAGTTGGTCAAGCGTCCAGGCTGCAAGGGATGAGGGCTATGATTTTATCTTTGCCAATAAACAATGCGAACCGTCGTTTGATTCGACCGCATGGTACCGTCCCCGGCCCAAGGAAGAAGCGGAGTTCAACAGCTGTTTATATCAGCCAATCGTATGGCGGCGTCCCTGCCGGTTTGTGGTCATGCGGATTCCCAGGAAACCGGATGAAGATGAAAAACAGGTTCAGCGCGAACTGTTTGAAGAAGACGAATATATCTACAGGATATTTTGCACAAGCCTGAACGGCAAGGCCCATGAAGTTATTGAGAACTATGACAAGCGGGCGGATGTGGAAAATCTGGCGGGTGAAGCGAAACGCGAAGGACTTGATGCGATTCCCTCTGGCAAGTTCAAAAACAACTATGCCTTCTTTCAGATTGTCATGCTGGCCTACAACCTTTGGCGGTACTTTAAAATACTGGCACAGTTCTGCGACAGCAAGGCGAAGCACTTTACCGGCATGAAAGACCATACGATTCGCATCGCACGTCTAAAATTACTGATGGTTGCCGCCAAACTGGTCAAGTCCGGCAATCGCGACAAGGTCAAATACCCGATTCATGACACCAGAACACCCGGCCTGCTCAAATTTTATAAATTCCTGGACCAGCTGCGATTTAAAAAATATCAGGAGTGCAAGGCATGAATATTTTAACCGATTTCGTGCAAGAAATTTCTTGCACCGATTCATCTTTGCCAAGTCACGGGAGAAAAATCATGGAATAATTTTCTTGTTTGATGTTATGAAAATACTAAATGTGTGCAAGATTCAGGTGAAAAGTTTTAATCAGACAAACCGGGGGAATTGAGATGAAAAGCGAAACTTTTACATTCAAAGCATCGGACGGAGTGCAGATATTCACTTACAAATGGATGCCGGATGAAGCTTCAGTTGTTAAGGGCGCTGTTCAGATAGCCCATGGAATGGCGGAACATGCGGCCCGTTATGAACGCTTTGCCGAAGCTCTGACAAAAGCGGGATATGCCGTGTACGCGAATGATCATCGGGGACACGGGAAGACCGCCGGTTCGCAGGAAGAGATCGGCTGTTTTGCCGATGAAAATGGCTGGGAAAAAGTCGTGGAAGACATGCACACTTTGACCAGCATCATAAAAAAGGATTACCCGAAGAAACCGTTTTTCCTTTTCGGCCACAGCATGGGTTCTTTCCTCTCCCGCCATTATTCAATGCTTTATGCTAATGAACTCTCCGGGCTTGTTCTTTCAGGCACAGGCGGCGATCCCGGCATAATTGGCAAAATCGGTCTGCTCATCGCGAAAATGGATGCGAGGATTCACGGAAAAAAAGCAAAAAGCGAAATCATGAACAAGCTTTCGTTCGGCGCTTTCAACGGTGCCTTCAAGCCCAACAGGACGGACTATGACTGGCTCTCCAGAGATAACGCCGAAGTGGACAAGTACATCAGTGATCCTTTGTGCGGTACTGTCTTTACGGCCGGTTTCTTTTGCGAAATGCTGGGTGGCATTGGCTATATCAATAAAAAAGAAAATATCGCAAAAATACCGAAGAACCTGCCCATCTATATTTTCTCGGGCGCGAAAGACCCGGTGGGCGCGAGCACAAAAGGTGTAACTCAGGTCTACAAAACATTGAAAGCCGCGGGCCTTGGCGATTTGACTCTCAAGTTCTATGAGGATGGCCGCCACGAAATGCTCAACGAGATTAACCGTGATGAAGTCTTCAGTGATGTGATCGGCTGGCTGAATAAACACATCTGATATTGGCGCTCAGAGATAAAAATATTGAGTACATTTTATTATCTGTACAAATAAGGCTTGACTATTTTTTGAAATTGTCATAATGTCTCGTCAACTTCAGGTATTTATAAGTAAAAATTTGAAGGAAAGAGTTGAATTCAGACGTTTTGAAGCACATAGGTAGCCACCGGTACTTTAGAGTCTTGGTGGCTTTTTAGTTCTGTCATCGTGTTGATTCGACTTTTCGAAATATTAAGAAAGGAGGATTAGAACTATGCCAGAAGGTAAAGTAAAGTGGTTTAACGAAAGCAAAGGCTTTGGATTCATTTCGCAAGAAGACGGCGCGGATGTGTTTGTACATTTCAGTGCAATTCAGGCCAGCGGCTTTAAGACGTTAAAAGAGGGCCAATCTGTAAGTTTTGATGTTGTTCAGGGCAAAAAAGGCCTGGAAGCAACAAACGTCAAACCTATCTAGATTCTACAGAAAACTAAAAAAATGAGCACTTCGTGTATGAGAAATCATGACGGAGTGCTTTTTATTATGCTGAGAAGGTAACAATTTTCCCCGCAATGTTTCTTCTGATCCGTCCTTCACTTTCCAGATAGCGCAGGTGAGCGATAGCTTCGCCGACGGCAAACCATTTTTGAGCGATGGGGAATTGCTCCCAGTTTTCACAATCGATATCCCAGGTCATCTTCGCGGCAATATCATAGGCACTCATTGTGTTTTTGCCTAAAACCTCAAGCACTTCATTAACTCTTTATGTGATTAACCCGTTTAACTGTAAGAAACAAGTTCTCTCTCGTTTTTTCATATAAAAAAGATTAGCTTGACATATTGCGCCGCAACATGTATTTATCCAAATTCACAAAAACGCTTGTTTATGACGGATCCCCATCTGGCAGAACTCTCTTCCAAGTGTGGGGTTTTTTATTATATTTTAAAAAGGAAAAAAGGTAATGAAAATTGAAGATCAGAAAATTCGTAATATCGGCATAAGCGCTCATATCGATTCCGGTAAAACCACGCTTACCGAGAGAATTCTTTTTTATACGAAAAGAATTCATGCCATCCATGATGTCAAAGGAAAAGACGGCGTTGGCGCCACGATGGATTCGATGGAGCTGGAAAAGGAGCGCGGCATCACTATCGCTTCGGCGGCCACTTATTGCGAATGGAAAGGCCACGAGATAAATATAATAGACACACCGGGACATGTCGATTTTACCATGGAAGTGGAAAGATCGCTCCGTGTTTTGGATGGCGCCATTCTGGTTCTGTGTGCGGTCGGCGGCGTTCAGTCGCAATCCATTACGGTTGATCGTCAGATGAAAAGATATAAAGTTCCGAGCATTGCCTTTATTAATAAATGCGACCGTAGCGGCGCTAATCCTTTCCGTGTAATCAACCAGTTAAAATCAAAGCTGGGCCACAATGCCGTAGCCATGCAGATTCCCATTGGTTTAGAAAATGAAGCCGAAGGCGTTGTTGATTTAGTCAGTATGAAAGCGCTTTATTTTGACGGCGATAACGGCGAGATTGTCCGCGAGGCTGAAATTCCGCCCAATCTTCTGGAAGACGCCAGGACAAAAAGGGAAGAGTTAATTGACGCCGCTTCGGTGTTTTCCGATGAATTGACGGAAGCAATTCTGAATGAAAGTGAAATATCTTCCGAATTGATTTATTCAGCTATGCGTATAGGTACATTGCAAAGAAAAATAACCCCTGTTTATATGGGATCAGCATATAAGAATAAAGCCATACAGCCAATGCTGGATGGTGTCAGTTATCTTTTGCCTTGCCCTTCCGATGTGGAAAATGTGGCGATGGATATGGATAATAATGAAGAACTCATTGTGCTGGAGAATGATCCCGAAAAACCAATTGTTGCTTTGGCCTTTAAATTGGAAGATGGCAAGTATGGGCAATTAACGTATGTTCGTGTTTATCAGGGAACAGTGGCCAAGGGATCGATTATTGTCAATATCCGCAACGGAAAAAAGGTGAAGGTAGGCCGTGTTGTGCGGATGCATGCCGATCAAATGGAAGATGTCGAATATCTGAAATCCGGATACATTGGCGCATTATTCGGAATTGAATGTTCTTCCGGCGATACTTTTACTTCTCCGGGAACAAATGTAACGATGATTTCCATGTATGTGCCCAAACCGGTTATATCTGCGGCTATCACCACCAAAGACAACAAGTCGCAAATGGCTATGGCCAAAGCGCTGAATAGATTTTGTAAGGAAGACCCGACTTTTAAATCTTTTGTTGATCCCGAAACCAATGAAACAATTATCGAAGGCATGGGTGAACTGCATCTGGATATTTATGTGGAAAGAATGAGGCGGGAATATGGCGCCGACGTCACGACAGGTAATCCCCGCGTTGCTTACCGCGAGACAATCACACAGCATGCCGATTTCAATTATACCCACAAAAAACAAACCGGTGGCTCCGGCCAATTCGCTCGCATTGCCGGTTTTATTGAACCGGTCAGCGATGCCGATTTTGTTTTTGAAAATAAAATTTTCGGCGGCGCTATTCCTACTCAATTTATTTCTGCTTGCGAAAAAGGATTTAAACAAAGCATGGCCAAAGGGCCGAAATTGGAATTTCCGATTACCGGCGTGAAGGTGCTCATCAATGACGGCGCTTCCCATGCGGTGGATTCTTCGGACATGGCTTTCCAGGCATGTGCTCGCGGAGCATTCAAAGACGCCTATCTGCGGGCAAAGCCGGTCATTCATGAACCGATAATGAAAGTGGTCGTGGAAACTCCAACGGAATTTCAAGGTGCCGTCATGGGACTTTTAAATCAACGCCGCGGCATGATTATCGGCTCTCAGGATGAAGATGTCATGTGCGTGATTGAATCACAGGTGCCGCTGGCGGAAATGTTTGGATTTTCGACTATCCTGCGTTCAGCCACGCAGGGCAAAGCACAGTTCACAATGGAATTTTCCATTTACCGGCAAGTGCCGCAGTCAATCGCGGAGAAGATCACACTGGAGGCCGCTGAAAATAAAAAATCAGCCGCTTAATTTTTAAAAAGGATATTGTCATGATAAAAGAAGAAATGATTTTTAGCAATCCGCTGATTAATCTTGGTTATGAAAATGAAGATATTTTGCCGAGCGGGGGGTTTGGCGCGGTGCTTGCTCATGCCGGAGTAGGGAAGACCGCCTTGCTTGTTCAGGTTGCTTTAAACGCGATGTTACGCGAACAGCCTGTCCTGCATGTAAGCCTGAACGATGCGGTGAGCAAAGTTGATGTCTGGTATCAGGAGTTATTTCATGATATTGCCGCGAAATTTGATGCTGCTGAAATTCAGGATTACTGGGACAACATTCAGCCTTACCGTTTTATCATGACTTTCAAAGTAGAAGGTTTCAGCGCGCCGAGGCTGGAAGAACGTTTAACCGACTTGATGCAGCAAAATATTTTCAAACCGCATACGGTAATTATTGACGGATTTAAATTTGATGAAGCGGGGCGCGGGCAGCTTGTGCAATTGAAAGAACTCGCGCGTAAATATTCAATGCGCATCTGGTTTACTGTGCATACGCATCGCCATGAGCCGCCGCAGGAAAATGGTTTGCCTCTTTCTTTTTTGCATGTGGCGGATTTATTTGACGTTATCGTTCAACTGGCCGCAAAAGGCGATGAAGTCTACATTAAATCTCTTAAAGGAAGATCAATCGAAGCCAGGCAAAACGATTTGGTTCTTGATCCGGCTACGATGTTGATTAAGGACGCCAAGTAATAGCTGTTCTGTTAATCAAGTATCACCAAAACTTGATCCGTTTTTACGGAATCACCTTCTTTAATATTTATTTTTTTAACTGTGCCATCGGCAGGAGCATATATAGGGATTTCCATTTTCATGGCATCCATAATAACGACTTCATCATCAGTATTGACCTTGTCGCCTACCTTAACAACAATACTGATGACTTTTCCGGTCAGGGGTGCTTTTATTTCCATACTCATTTTTGCATATCTCCTTTTAGGCCCCTTAATTTTTATCGGGGAAACGTTGAATACTTTTTATTGATAAATTACTTTTGTGTAAATACCCAAATTGCTAAGTAAGGTCAATAAATTTATAATCGTTTTTCTATTTTTAGAATAATTGATTATTCTATATTATTCGCTTGAATTTTGGCACTATATCAATTATGACATTCGTAAGGAGGATTAAAAATGAAAGTATTTATCGGAAAATTGACGGTGTTGCTTATTTTAGTCTGTTCCTCTCTGGCGTTGGCCGCCAATGGGGATAAATTTGTATTTTTATCCAGCACAATCGGTCCGATTGATGCCGGTATTGTCAGCGCTCTGGAAGATCAGTTTGAAAAAGACACAGGCATCCGTGTGCGTCATGTGGGCGCGGGAACGGGAGCTGCTTTGGATATTGCGCGCAAAGGCGAAATTGATCTGGTTATGGTTCATGCCAAATCTCTGGAAGAAAAATTTATCGCTGATGGTTTCGGCACAGACAGAATTCCCCTGATGTACAATGATTTTGTCATTGTCGGACCAGCTTCCGATCCGGCGGCAATCAAGGGAACAAAAACAGCGGCGGAAGCATTAAAGAAAATTATGGATAGCAACTCTCTGTTTATCAGCCGCGGTGACAAATCAGGCACACATGTCGCGGAAATGGAACTCTGGGGAAAGGCCGGAATTAAACCTTCAGGTTTATGGTATACCGTTTACGAAAAGGGAGCTGAAGGCAATGTTCCCACGCTTAAATATACCGATCAGAAAGAAGCTTACACGGTGATTGACCGGGCGACTTATCTATCCATAAAAGACCAGATCAAGCTGGCAGTACTGGTCGAAGGTGATGAGGCTCTTTTAAATTTCATTTCATTGATACCTGTCAGTCAGTCAAAATTCCCGAAGGTAAACAAAAAAGATACGATGACATTTGTAAAATGGCTGACCTCACCGAAAAAAGGCCAACTGATTATCCGTGATTTCGGCAAGGATAAATACGGTTCACCGCTTTTCTTCCCCAATTCTATGGAATGGCAGAAAGCACAGAAGAAATAATAAAATATTTTAATATAAAGGAGAAAGTTTATGAAAATGTTCAGAAGTAGTAAAGTTATAATAACGTTGATGGTAGCCGCGTTGCTTTTCGCGTTCGGAACGTCAAACGTTTTTGCAGCGAAAGCCGCTCCCAAACAAAAGAATATCATCCTGGCGACCACAACAAGTACTCAGGACACGGGTCTGCTCGATGTTTTGATTCCCATTTTTGAAAAGAAGACAGGTTACTTTGTAAAGACGATTGCCGTGGGCTCCGGTCAGGCCATGAAGATGGGGGAAAAAGGCGAGGCGGATGTCCTGCTGGTTCATTCACCGGATGCTGAAAAGAAATTTATGGCTGATGGTTTTGGTGTAAACAGACAATTGGTTATGCATAATGATTTCATTATTGTTGGACCGGGCGCTGATCCGGCCAAAATCAAAGGCGTGAAATCTTCCGCTGAAGCGCTTAAAATGGTTGCCAAAGCAGAAGGTTTGTTTTTATCGCGCGGAGATAACTCGGGAACGCACGCCAAAGAAAAAACATTATGGAAGAAAGCGGAAGTAACTCCTGCCGGACAAAAATGGTATCAGGAAACCGGATTGGGAATGGGACAGACTTTAAATGTTGCAGCAGAGAAAAAAGGTTATACGCTGGCTGATCGCGGAACATATCTGTCTCTGAAGAAAAATCTGGGATTGGACATACTTGTAGAAGGCGATGCTGCTCTTCTTAACATTTATCATGTGATTGAAGTAAACAGCGCAAAATGGCCCAAAGCCAATGCCGCCGGCGCCAAAGCATTTGCCGATTTCATGGTTTCCAAAAATACTCAGAAGATCATTAAAACATTCGGCGTTGATAAATACGGTTCTCCGTTATTTTTCCCCGATGCCGGAAAGAAAGTTGAAGATTTAGGTAAATAATTCAATATGGAATTAATTATTCAGGGAATCATAAAAGCTTTTGAGTTAATCATCAGTTTTGATCCTGAAGTATTGGGAATAACGTGGCTGTCTTTGAAAATATCAGGGACAGCCACGTTTATCAGCCTTTTTATCGGGGTTTCCATTGGCACAGCCGTCGCTTTAAATAATTTTTTCGGAAAAAGATTTGTCATCAGTTTAATCAATACGGGAATGGGCCTGCCGCCGGTAGTTGTCGGTCTTTTCGTTACGATGCTGATCTGGCGCAGCGGTCCTTTCGGATTTCTGGAAATCCTCTATACTCCCTATGCCATGATTATTGCGCAGGCGATTATCGCCACACCGATTGTCATGGGGATATCGCTGGCCTCCATTCAAAACCTGCCGCCAAATCTGCGTCTGCAAATTTTGTCTCTGGGCGCAAGCCGTTTGCAGATGGTGTGGATATTGATTAAAGAAGCGAAACTGCCGCTTCTGGCGGCGGTCATGGCTGGTTTCGGTGGAGTTATTTCCGAAGTCGGCGCTTCCATCATGGTCGGTGGTAATATTAAAGGGTATTCGCGGGTGCTTACCACCGCCACGGTTATGGAAACCGGCAAGGGAAATTTTGATATTGCCATCGCATTGGGCATTATTCTTTTAATCCTCGCCTTTATTATCAACGCTCTGCTCACACAACTCCAGCAAAGGCACTATCCCCGATGAAATCCGAAGGTTTGATGAAGGTGGAAAATATAATTTTAAAGCGCGGCGGCGTGACCGTGTTGGATATTCCTGAGTTGCATGTGCGGCAGGGCAGGATTCTGGCGCTGATCGGTCCCAACGGCGCAGGGAAATCTACACTGCTTTTAATGCTGGCCGGTTTGTTAAAACCTCAGCAGGGAAAGATTTATTTTCAGGGTTCGCCCCTGGAAACGAGAGCAGATCTGGCAATGCTGCGCCGCCATGTATCTGTCGTTTTTCAGGAGCCACTGCTTTTGAATAATTCCGTTTTTGAAAATGTGGCGCTGGGCTTGAAGTTTCGCAAAATAAAAAATGAGGAAATAAAAATCAGGGTTCAAAGTGCTTTGGATTATTTCGGAATAAGCCAGTTGGAAAAAAGATCGGCCCGGGCGCTTTCCGGAGGAGAAGCAAAAAGGGTTTCGCTGGCCAGGGCGTTTGCCATCAAACCTCAAATCATATTGCTTGACGAAGCATTCAACTCGCTTGATCCGCCGTCCAGAGAAACCATTATTGACGATTTAAAGCGGATATTGGAAGAAACGAAAATCACGGCGGTGCTGGCTTTGCATGATCGTGAAGAAACCCTGCGTCTGGCGCAGGATGTAAGCGTTATGAACAGCGGTAAAATCGTGCAGTCAGGAAAAACTGCCGAAATATTTAATCAGCCGGATTCGGAGTTTGTGGCTAATTTTGTCGGAACCGAAACAATACTGGAAGGAGTTGTTAAAAGTTGTTCAGCAGGCAATATTGTTGTTTCGGTTAATGGAAAAGAAATTGAAGCAATAGGCGATTGTTCCATCGGACAAAAGGTTTACTGCTGTTTGAGGCCGGAGAATGTTACCGTATTAAGTCAAACGTCGGGTAAAAGCAGCGCGCGCAATATCTTTGAAGCAAAAGTAACCAAAATTATCCGCCAGGGATTTTTTAATAAACTTATTCTCGACTGTGGATTTCCTCTGGTCGCGTACGTTACAATAACTTCCTGCGAAGATTTAGGCATAACTCAAGGGGCTACAGCAGTCGCTTCCTTCAAGGCAACTTCCGTTCATGTCATCAATAAAAACGATTATTTATAATGCTGTTTACCTTTCATCCGGCTTGGCTTGAGAATCTTTCAATTCTTGAGGATATGCAGGCTCAATTATATTTTTGTATTATATTGAAAAAGTCTAAGTTTTACAAATATTATGGGTTAAAAATTTTATAAAATTACTCTTTACTTTTAATTTTCTATAATATAAAAGGCTAACATGTTCAATAATTAAAAAAATTCCTTGAAAGGAGGATTGCTTGTGAAGAGATATTCTCACCCTTTTGTAGTGTTAATGTTAGCAGCTTTTTTTCTTTTAACCTTTTCATCATTTTTATCAGCGGCAGAACCAATAAATTCCACTAAAGAACCGGTAGAAATTTATCATCCGTTTTATATTGGTGTTTTCGGAGGCTGGGTCATACCCGATGAACTCGAAGTGGATACAGAAAAAGGAGAGACACAAAAAATTGATCTTGATAATAGCTGGGCTGCCGGTGCCAAAGCCGGTTATATTTTTCCGTTCAAATGGGTAGCTGCCGAATTAGAATATACTTATCTGGCAGATCAGGATTTCTATGAGCCCTTGAAGCAAGAGCACTATAAAGCAAGTAACGTAATGGCCAACCTTATATTAAGGTATCCATATGGAATGATTAGACCCTATATTGGAGCAGGAGCTGGCTGGTCATGGGGAGAAATTGCAGGGACAGCTCCAGGTTTTGTGGATGAATCTGCTAATGCTTTCGCGTGGCAGGGACTGGCCGGAATTAATTTGGAAATCATTCCCCGTCTGTCGGTCGATTTTGGATACCGCTACGTCATGAGCAAATACGACATTAATGATGTGGACGCTACTATTGCAGACCACATTCTTACTCTTGGCCTGAATTACCACTTCGGTGGTGTGCAGCCTGTTCCGCCCCCGCCTCCACCTCCGCCAGAACCGGCGCCCGTTGTTAAGAAGTGTTCCAATGTACCTTCGTGTTGCATCGTCGACATAGATGGTTGTCCCACTGATTCCGACAAGGATGGTGTATGCGATGGTTGCGATAAGTGCCCCGATACCCCCTCTTGCTGTATTGTCGATGAGAACGGTTGCCCCACTGATTCCGACAAGGATGGTGTATGCGATGGTTGCGATAAGTGTCCGGATACGCCTGAGGGCTGTGCTGTTGATGAGAATGGCTGTCCCAAGGATTCCGACAAGGACGGAGTTATTGACTGCCGGGACAAGTGTCCCGACACTCCTGCCGGTGTGAAGGTGGATAAGGATGGTTGTCCTATCCTGGAGATTGTGGAGAAAGGAAGAACGACCCTCAACGTATTGTTTGATTTCGACAAATCCGCCATCAAGGGAAAATATTCTAAGGATATTGATGCGCTGGCTGATGTTATGAAGAAATATGAGGATTTAAACGTAACAATCGAAGGACATACCGATAACATTAATAGATCCAAAGATCCGGACTACAATAAAAAACTTTCCCAGCGACGGGCTAATTCTGTAAAGAAATACCTGGTAGAAAAATCAGGTATTGACGCCAAGCGCCTGACCGCAATTGGCTTCGGTGCGGAAAAACCAATCGACTCCAATAAAACAAAAGAAGGGCGTCAGAAAAACAGGCGTGTAGAAGCGGCAGTAGATTACATTATCAAAAAGTAAGTATTAGTTATTAGAATAAAAAAACCCGTGGCAATTCCGTCACGGGTTTTTTTTATTTGCGGGGCATGTAAACTGTAAACATTAACCATCAATGATGAATTCCCCTATTGAAACATGGCAGGTGTAACCCCGCAGTTTGTTGCGGAATCTGTTTCCAAAGCTTGCTTGGGGGTTTATACCCGTGATTCCAGATAAGTTTCAATCCTTAACCTTTTTTAATCGGTTTTGAGCTGTCTATAATGTATCCCTGAATAGCATCAATATTAAGTTCTCGCAGGAGCTGCCATTGCTTTTCTGTCTCGACGCCTTCAGCTATGACTATTACATCAATACTATGAGCGACGCTGCAAATGGAGCTGATGAAAAAACGGCTGTCACTGTCTTCATCTTTCAATTCACCCGTGTATGCCCGGTCAATCTTTACGTAATCAGGACGCAGGGATTGAAGATATTTCAGGTTCCCGCAACTTTGACCATAATGGTCCAACCCCAGTTTATGGCCGCACGCACGAATAACAGCAGTGAAAGACTTTAAAATATTTTCATTTTGTACTGCACCGAATTCTCCAAACTCAAAAATTATTTTAGGCGCGTTTTCGGGTAAATTCACCAAAGTATTCTGTATCCACTGAACAAAAGATTCATCCTGCAACGAAGATGGCGATAAATTGACTGCGATATCATCAGCGCCAAGCTCCTTGCGGTCAAGTTTCATAACCTCCTCTATAATCAGGCGATCAAGAGCAGAAATAAGTTTTAAGCGCTCGGCAATGGGTATAAATACACTGGCATTAATGATTTCGCTTCCTTCAAGAATTATTCGGGAAAAAATCTCCTGATGAAGTATGATGTTTCTGTCCGCAGCTTTTACCACAGGTTGGGAATACAGGACTATTCGTCTGTCTTTAAGTACTTTTTCCAACGCTTCCTTCCACTGCTGCTGACCGAAGGGAGCCTTCCCGGCGCTTTCCATAACCGTGCGGACGTGCCAGGCATTAGCCCCGGTTTGTGTGGCAGCGGCCAGCGCCAGATCAGCTTCCGCAAGAAGTTGGCCAAGGGTAACGGACCGGTCATAGGCGCAGGTTCCAACATTAGAAACATTTTCCGTAGCTGTTATATCCGCAGCAGCCAGGGAGCTGAGCGTGTTAGCCACTTCGCCGGAAAGCCGGGCTGCTTCGGATGGCGGATAATCAGGCAGAAACAAAACAAAATCGCTTCCGGAAAGCCGCGCCAGAACTGAACCCGCAAGCTTTGCCGCAATCTCCTGCATTAATGCCGCAACCCTCTTCAACAATTCGTCAGCAACAAGAAAACCTCTTTGTTTATTGAGTATTTCCAATCCATTAATGCGGATCAGCAATAAAATTCCTTTCATGTCGCTGTCTTTGTTATCAAGACAGGCGGTAACCTGGCTTTCGAAATAGCGGCGATTGCCAATGCCCGTTAGTGAATCGTTATAAGCACGCTGACGGAGTCCTTCGGCTTGTATAACCTGTTCGGAAAACATTTCTTTCACTTTTTCCGTCATGCGGTTCATCACAAAAACAATGCGCCGCAGTTCTCTTGTTCTTGGTATCTTTGTCTGGATCTCGTATTCCTTTCGGCATAAAGCATCTGCCTGCTGTTCAACGAGGACCAGGGGACGCAGGAGCATACGTAATCCAAAGCCGCCCGCGATCAATATAAAAATTCCGCACAGCGCAAAAAGTAAGGTTGTATGTTTAATATCCTGCCATAGACTGTTGTAAGCATATCCGGCATGGCTTTTGACATAAATTGTTCCCGCCTGGCGCCAGCCGGCTGTGACATAGGCATTGGCCTCGGATACTTTTAACGGCACCAGCTTGATGAACCATGAAGGGACTCCTTCAATGACTACCTTCAGATTTCTTTCTAATAAGATCTTTCCGTTAGGGTCAATAAATCTGATCGTTTCGTAATATCCCCTGTCGAAAATGGCGTTAATAATGGTTTCCACACTGACCATGTCGTCCGGGTATTGCGAGACGGCAAGGCCGAGAGAACTTGCCGTATCCTGAGCATGGGATTCAAGCTGGTTTGTCAGGAATGATCGTGTGCTCTCAAGCTTGGCGAACCATGTTCCCGTGAAAAGAATTAAAAACAATAATACAGTAAAAATAACTAATTGCCTGTAAAGAGTCATTTAAAGCCTCCTGTTAAATTAAATTCCAGTTCCTGCCATTCTTTGCAGAAGATCATTCCATGCCGCAAGCCTGCTGCTTTTACCGGCTAATTTCCCCTGTCCGCGGTCGTGAGCCAGCCATAGTCCCGCACCGTTGAAAGTAAATATGGGTAGGAGATCCCGTCGTTGCGATGCCGGATTGATGGAATCAACAAGACTGTCGAGGATTAAAGGTTCGGCTCCCGGGTTGCTGTAGTACAGCATAACCATGTGAAAAATATTGTATTGTAGCGCCTTGACATAGGCTATTCTCAGCTTTTCTTCGGGCACTCCCATCAATTTAAGGCTGAAATATTTGGCAATGGCATAATCCTCACAATCTCCAGCGCCCCTGGATAGAAATTCTACCGGAGTTGCCCAGTAATCTTTAGTTCCGTAAAGATCTGTATCATGTACGAAAACAATTTTTTTATTGAAAAAAGAATTTATTTTTTCCAGTTTTTCCCTGTCAGTTCCGCCCTCATTCTTTAAAATGTCTTCCCAGGAAACGAGACGCATCCGTGCTTCCTGACCGTATTTTTCCTGTGCTTTTTGAAGGACCTTCTGGTCGATATGAAATTTTTCTCCCGTAAAGACCAGGCCCGTCACAACCAGTCCTGCGAAAACAACAACTCCAAACAGTATGATTTTGATTTTATTGGAATTTACGGTGGATTCAAGAGACGCCAAGATTCGTGATCCCTTTTAAAAAGTAACGAGAGCAGCTTATTTTGACTCCATTTATTTGGAAAAACGAAATTATTACGGATTATTCGTAAGTTTTTATAATCATAGATTATATGTCCTGTCAAGGCAATTGATTTTTATGCATACCGGCATATGGAATAATGAGAAACAAACAGAGAGTAGTCAAATATTAACAAGTTCAGTTAGATAAAATATTTCAGAAAGACTGTACCAAGGTACAATAGACGGATAAATAAAAATGAGTAATATAACATCAGTAATTCATTAAAAAATGGAACTAAATATTATCATATAATTAAGGAGAATAAATCATGGCCGAGATTAAAAAGCCGGTAACGAGCGAAATGGGACATCAGGTAACAGGAAAAGTTGCTATTCTATACGGGAACGTAAAGGCGATATCGCCTGATGGTACAGTACGGATGCTTAAAATAAACAGCCCGGTTTTTGCAGACGACCGCATCATTACCGGAGGTGATGGAAGCGTATCTATTGTTTTTAATACATCTCCTTCTACTCAATTAGATCTCGGCAGAGTGTCTGATATGGTCATTGATGAGGATGTGTACGGGGTTGTTTCAAAGGGTGTTGCTGCGGAAGCCTCTGCTGAACAGGAAGCAATACAGAAAGCGCTGCTGGCGGGTGATCAGCCATTGGAATTGGATGCGACAGCCGCCGGTGCAGAAGCAAACGCAGGCGGAGGCCATCCCGTCTTTGTTGTAACCCCTGACTGGTCAGAAGTAACACCGGAAAGCGGAGCTGAAACAAGGGGGATAACATGGGGAACCGGAGTTTCGACGAATTATGATCCTAATTTGGATCAGCCAATCACGGTATCAATTTCTGATGGCTTGCCGGATCCGCAGAGCGAGGGTCAGGGCGGCAACGTCATCACCTTCACGGTGTCATTATCAGAGGCGACGAATCACGATACAACGGTTAATTACACTACGGCGGATGGCACTGCAGTCGCCGGAACCGACTACATTGCCACCAGCGGCACGATCACCTTCCTGGCAGGCGAGACCACAGCAACTGTGACCGTTCCCGTGCTCAATGACACGGTCTTCGAGAATCCCGAGGCGTTCACGGTACAACTGGGGACTCCTTCGACTGGCGTCACGATTGTTGACGGCAGCGGTATCGGCAATATTGCCGACAACGATTCTCCGCCGGCCTTCTCGATCAATGATGTAACCGTCACGGAAGGCACGGATAGCACGATCACCTTCACGGTGACCAAGACGGGTCTGACGGATCAGGCCTCTTCGGTGGATTATAGTGTGGCTCCGAACACGGCCGTGACGCCCGGCGACTACACGGCGAGCGACCTGCTGGCCGGCACGCTGACCTTTGCCGCGGGAGAAACCACAAAGACCATCACGTTGAACATCGCCGACGACTCGGTTTACGAGTTGACTGAAACCTTCAATGTCAACTTGAGCAACGCCGCGGCAGCAACGATTTCCGACACTCAGGGTGTCGGCACGATCCTGGACAACGACGCTGTGCCGGCCTTCTCGATCAATGATGTAACCGTCACGGAAGGCACGGATAGCACGATC
>WOYI010519632.1_pt1 | contig 43914 bp, 33 predicted proteins | sample 6423411 | NCBI WGS metagenome assembly WOYI01 (sample SAMN13441803, study PRJNA592873) | oil field metagenome | biome: oil field; feature: oil-well bore; material: oil-contaminated soil; isolation source: oil-contaminated soil from oil-well borehole | place: Germany: Wietze | collected 2016-10-18 ... | reverse complement strand
GCATGAATGGAGTTCCTGCAATATCTGGGGCGTACCTGAGGGCGGGGCAAGCCTGTAACCCCTTGCATCCGGATCCGTCGCCCGACAAACCGCGCCGGGGGCATGGCGTTTAGACCTCGCTTCACGTCGATCGGACGCGGAGACGACGTTTTTCTGACAGGACGGAATTTGCGTCAGATCCGGAGCGCTTGCATCGTCGGAAACGACGATATTGGTCGGGTGCTGCGGGCTGTGGCCGCCATCTGGTGGCGTGTCGTCCCAGCGAGCAGCAGCCCACCTGCGGCGCATATGCATCCGCGGTCGCCGCGTCGGCGCACACAACTGCTGCGCGGTCACGCCGTGGACAGGGGTTGCAACGCCTGGAAGTTCGTCGCTTTCGACGATGGCCCGTCGCCCGCACCGCTTGCATAATCGCCATGCGTCTGCCTTCTGCTGACTTGGCGACGGGGCAGGGAGTGCAAGCCAAGATGAGGATGCGCCATGGCCGGTCCGTTGCAGGGTTTGAAGGTGGTCGAAATGGTCGGCCTTGGCCCTGCGCCGTTCTGCGCCATGCTGCTGGCCGACATGGGAGCGGAAGTCATCCGCATCGACCGGCCCACCGGCAAAGCCTCCGCGATCGATCAGCCCATGCGCACCGATGTGACGGCGCGCGGACGCCGATCGGTGGCCATCGACCTCAAGGCGCCGGGCGCCAGCGAGGCAGTGCTGCAGCTCATCGACCAGGCCGACGTATTGATCGAGGGCTTCCGTCCCGGCGTCATGGAGCAACTGGGTTTGGGGCCTGAGATCTGTCTTGCGCGGCGCCCTGCTCTCGTATACGGCCGCATGACCGGCTGGGGGCAGTATGGCCCGCTGGCCAAGGCCGCGGGCCATGACATCAACTACATCGCCATCAGCGGCGCGCTGCACGCGGTCGGTCGTCAGGGCCAACCGCCCGCCGTGCCGCTGAACTACGTCGGCGATTTCGGCGGGGGAGCCATGCTGCTGGCCTTCGGGGTGCTGGCCGCCCTGCTCGAAACGCGGCAATCCGGCCAGGGCCAAGTGGTCGATGCCGCCATGACCGACGGCGCGGCGCTGCTTTCCGCGATGATGTATGGATTCAAGGCTGCCGGCCTGTGGAGCAACCGGCGCGGCGAGAACATGCTCGACAGCGGCGCCCCTTTCTACGATGTCTACGCATGCGCCGACGGCAAATACATTGCCATCGGCGCCATCGAGCCGCAGTTCTACGCCGAGCTGCTGCGCCGCTGCGGCATCGATGATGAAGCGTCCAGGCCGCAGATGGACCCGCGCCGCTGGCCACAGCTCAGGCAACGCCTGGCAGACGTGTTCATGACCCGCAGCCGCCAGCAATGGTGCGATCTGCTGGAAGGGTCGGACGCCTGTTTTTCGCCGGTGCTGGACTGGGATGAGGCCCCCGCCCATCCCCACAACCTGGCACGCGGAACCTTCATCGATCTGGAGGGTGTCACGCAACCGGCACCAGCCCCGCGTTTCAGCCGCACCCCCGCCGGTACCCCGACGCCTCCCTCAGCCAGAGGCGCCGACAGCGTCGAGGTTCTGCGCGACTGGGGCGTGTCCGCGGAACGGGTGAAACAGTTGCAGGATGCCGGGGCGCTGTAGCCTGCCCGGCATCACCATTCGTCCCGAACGATTTGTCCCGAAACGACCCCTTTCTCCGGAGATCCGCCCTCATGTCGATTGATTTCAGCCCTTCCTGGATGGATGACGATCTTGCCATGTATCGCGCGAGCGTCGCGCGCTTCCTAGTCCAGGAAATGGTTCCGGGCGACGGGGAGGCGCGCAAACGCGGCCATGTGGGGCATGCGCTATGGCACAAGGCCGGCGAGCTGGGCGTGCTCTGCTCGGACATTCCTGAAGCATACGGCGGCGGTGGCGGCGACTTCCGCCATGAAGCCGTGATGGTCGAGGAAATGGGCAAACGCGGCCTCACCGGCATGAGCACCACGGTGCATAGCATCGTCGCCCATTATTTCTACAATCACGGCACCGAGGAGCAGAAGCATCGTTACCTGCCGGCGATGGCCCGCGGCGAGTGTGTGGGTGCCATTGCCATGACCGAACCGGCGGCCGGCTCCGATCTGCAGGGCATTCGCACGCGCGCCCATCGCGCCGGCGACGACTACGTCATCCATGGTTCGAAGACCTTCATTTCCAACGGCTACCTCGCCGGCGTGGTGCTGGTGGTGGCCAAGACCGATCCGTCCCAGGGTGCGCGCGGCATATCCATCTTCATCGTCGACACCAAGGATTGTCCCGGCTTCCGCGTCAGCCGCCTGCTGGACAAGATCGGCCTGAAAGCCCAGGACACCGCCGAACTGTTCTTTGACGACGTGCGGGTGCCGGTCGACAATCTGCTGGGTGGGCGCGAGGGCCAAGGCTTCTTTCAACTGATGTCGGACCTGCCTTACGAACGCACGCTTATCGGCGTGGGCGCTGTCGCCGCGATGGAAGGCGCCTACCAGGCCACGCTGGACTATGTGCGCGAGCGCAAGGCGTTCGGACAGGCGCTGGCGGAGTTCCAGAACACGCGCTTCAAGCTGGCTGAGATCGCCACTCGGGTCAAGGTCGCACGCGCCTTTGTCGACCGCTGCGTCGAGAGCTTTGTCGCCGGTCGCCTGGATACCGTTACCGCGTCGATGGTCAAGTTGTGGGCCACGGAAGCGCAATGCCAGGTCGTCGACGAATGCCTTCAGCTGTTCGGCGGCTACGGCTACATGAACGAGTACCTCATCGGACGCATGTATGCCGATGCCCGCATCCAGCGGATCTATGGCGGAACCAACGAGATCATGAAGGAAGTGATCGCACGGGCGCTCTGACAGAGCGTCGAAAAGCGTCTTTCAACCTCCGGCTGCCACGCTAGCAGCCTGTCGGACTTTGGCTGGCCGGTCTGCAAATCCGCCTGTGCGGTCCCTATTTCCGCCGCTTCTTGACCCATGGAACCACCATGGGCCGGCGAAGCGTCGAAAATCGGTCCTCGCACAGCCGAATTTTCGACTCGACCGCCAAAGCCCGACAGGCTGCCAGGAACGACGCCGCCCCGTTCGCGATCAGACGATGCCAATGCGTCGCGCAATCGCCACCGCCTGGGTTCGACTGTGTGCATTGAGCTTGGAGTTGACGTTGCGCAGATGGGTGCGCACCGTGCTGTCCGATACGAACAATTTTCCCGCGATGGCCCTGTTGGAAAAGCCTTCGGACAGCAATTGCAGCACCCGGCTTTCCTTCAAGGTCAACGGCTCGGGCAAAGGAACCTGGCCGTGCCGTGCAACAGCGGTGCTATCGGCGACGTCGCCGAAGGCTTCGAGCAGATTGCTGACGTAAGCGACCAGCGTGGGATCGCAACTGCGCGCATTCGCCATCTGCGCATGGCAAAGCCCGACCAGCACCGCGACCATCGGCCCCTCATCGACGATCAACCGGACATAGCCCTCCGCGCAACTCTCGTGGAGGATATCGCGCATGATCACCTGGGCCTTGCCTGCGTCGCCGCTTCGATAGTGCGCCATGGCCAGCAGCACTCGCAGCTTCAGCGCACGACGATGGCGCGACTCAGCCACGGCACGGTCGATTTCCTGACCAAGGCTCGCACAAGTGGCGCGGGAATCGCCGTACCCCACCTGCCAGCGCAAGCGGCTGAGGACAATGTCCTCCAGTTCGCTGGCCGGTAGCCGAAAACGTTTGATGCGCTGCCAAAGGACTTCGTCACCAGCGCAATCCAACTCCATCTTCGCTGATGAGCCCTGTCCCTGCATCATGAACAGGCGGCCTCGCTCCAGACGGGCATTGGCCACCACCCGCGGTATCCGCCGGGCATGGCCGCTGTATTCCAGCTCGGTCAGTATGCGCAGCGCCCGATCCATGTCTCCCTGGGCATGGGCGATACGGGCGAGCACCACGTCGCCGAGAATGACGGGGTCCGCCAGGCCAACCTCCTTGACCAGCGGGACATAGCATTGCAGCAGGCGCGATGCCTGAACCAGGTCATTGGCCTCGTACAGCGAACATGCATGCAACACTCCTGCCCATGCGTTGCCGTTGGCGTGGTGACTGAACGACGATGGACGACGCGTAGTTTCCACCGCCAGCCGGAAGCGCGCCGCTGCCTGGCGCTGCCGCCCCTCCTGCAGGTCGATGAGCCCGCCAATTGACTCCGAATACATTCCGTTGAAGGCGCTTGCCTGCGCATCCAGCGCATTGCGGGAGCCATCCAGAAGCGCCCTCGCCTGTTCACACCGCCCCATGAACAAGCCGATGAGGGCCATGACATTGGCCAACATTGCGTTGGCAAAGGGGGTGCCATTGGTTCGCAGGGAAAGCGCCTCCTCACCGCAGGCATAGGCCTCTTCAAAGCGATCCATCATCAGCAGCAGCAATGGGCGCACTGCACGCACGTGCGCCTGCCATTCGGGAACGTTGCTCTGCAACAGTCCACTGCGGCTCAGTGCGTCCATGGCATGGTGCGGCCCGCGACTGAAACACAGGGCCCACACGTAAACCACCTGCAGCGCGGGATAGTCGCCAAGCAGGGGAAACGGTACCGCGTCGAACATGCGCGCCAGCAGCAGCATGCGCCCCTCGCCCAGCAGTCGTGGGGCATGTGCCGACAGCAGTCGCAGCGCGCGCGGGAAATCCCGTCCTTCAATGGCGTGATCGATGGCCGGCACCGGGCGGCCCTGATGTTCGTACCATTCCGAGGCGGCCCGATGCAGGCGCAACACCTCGGCAGGGAACTCCTTCGCCAGACGGGCGCGGAGGAAACCGGCGAACAGACTGTGGTAGCGATAAACCTGCTCATCCCCCTTGATAGGGATCAAAAACAGGTTGCCCTTTTCCAGTTCCGCAAGCAGGCGCTCGCTTTCGACATCGGGCAGCAGTGCACGACACGCGTCGACGCAGACATGCCTGAGGACACTGGTACGCAGCAAGAAGTCGCGCACCTGCGGGGTCTGGCGGGCCAGCACCTCCTCGGCAAGGTAGTCGGCCACGAGACGGTCGGTGCCGGAAAAATGACTGATAAACTGCGAGGGAGCGTCATGCCCGTCCAGTGCCAGCGAAGCCAGCCACAGAGCGGTTACCCAACCCTCGGTCCGGGCGTGGATCTGATCGACATCTTCCGACGACAGGGGCACGCTCAGCTTGCGTTGCAGGAAATGCTCTGTTTCATCCTTCGTAAAGCGCAGTTGATCGACGCCGATCTCCAGCAGATGCCCGCGCGCCCTCAGCCGTCCCAGTCCGAGGTCGGGACGATGGCGCGAGCCGATCACCAGAAGGCCGTGTGGCGGCAAGCGGTTGACTATCTCACGCACCCAGCCGGTCACGGTGGATTCCTGGATGCACTCGAAGTCGTCAAGAAACAGTGCAAACGGTGTCGGCTCACCGGCCATGCGGGCGGCAATCGCCAGGGCGCGTTCACCGACGGGGCGGTCTTCCGCGGTCGCGCCACCCCCTTGCTGTACCCCGGTGATGCCGTCGAGGGCAGCATTGAAACAGTCGAGAAAACGCACCAGGTCGTTGTCCGCACTGTCGAGCGTGAGCCACGCCGTGGCCCTGCCCTGATCCTTGAAATGCGCCATGCACTGGATCATGGTTGTCGTCTTGCCGAAGCCAGCCGATGCCTGGATCAGCAGCAACCTCGTCCCGGCGAAGGCGCTCACGCGGTCAAGAATGCCGCAACGGACTATCTGTGAACTGAGCGAGGCCGGGGGGTTGAGCTTGCTGGTCAGTGCGGCTTGCGCATTCATCGGTTGTGCTTTCTCGGAAGCTGTCGGATAAGCCAGTGACATCGGTACTAAGGTTGTAGCGCGTTGTAGCGCCAGTGGCCGGGAAAGTCAGGCTGCAGTGCAACATGGTCCCGCCGCCGATGAGCTTGACAAGAACCGCCATCGCCGAGGTACCGGGTTGCCACCTCCGGCGGTCGCGGGTGTTGTCGGCCACTGCTCGGTTACGGGCGAAGGGATCGATCTGGTGGCTCGCTACCATGGCGAACACGGGCGGCTGCCGGCCTTTGCGCTGACGGGGCACGCCGTGGCGAACCGGGTTGCGTTGGTACGGGGATGGAATGCCGCGCGCGAACGCGTGGGGGTACCTTCATGACGACACTCTCTGCGAGTTCATCCAGGAGGTCTCGGAGCAACCCTTCTGGACAGAGTTCAGTCGCCCCGGCGACCCAACAACCGTCTGGCGGCCCATGGAGACAGCCCTATGGGACAAATCGACTCGCGTGGAATCTCGTCGCATCCGACGAGGCTAGCCGCGATGCATGGGAGTACGCTGGAACCATCGCGGCGATCCGGCCGCCCCGCCCATCATCCAACCAACGCCCATCATCCAACGGCCCCGGACTCAGCGATGACAAATGCCGACTCCAGACACGCATTGCAACAATGTCCTGACGGCGGGTTCCCCAGATCGACATGACGGCGGAAACCGTGGAGGACGACGCGGTGGTCACTTATGCCATCCCCGCTGAACGACGGCGGTGAATCTGCGCATGGACCAGCGCAAGGGGCGCTCGACACCGGATAGGCACAGCCCGGTGCTGGCGCAGCCCGCCCGGCAAGCGGCACGAACGGGCTCATCATGTGGAGAAGCATCATGCTGATCGACGCTGCAACGCTCGCTACCCTGGAACAGCCGGCGCACGAACCAGAGCGCGAGGTGTTCCAACGCCAACGACGTTTTGCGCCCCGCCTGCGCCAGACCAGCGCAAGCGAGCGCCTGGCCAAGCTGGACAAGCTCAAGAAGGCGCTGGAAGCCCGGCGCGGGGATATCCAGAAAGCGGCGGCAGCGGATTTCGGCAAGCCCACCGCCGAAGTGGAACTCAGCGAGATCTTTCCGGTGCTGCATGAGATCAACCACGCCAAGCGCCAGCTCAAGCGGTGGATGAAGCCGGTTACCGTGCGCCCAACTCTGGCGATGCTGGGCACGCAGGCCCAGGTGCACTACGAACCCAAGGGCGTCTGCCTGATCATCTCGCCCTGGAACTACCCCTTCAACCTGAGCTTCGGGCCGCTGGTGTCCGCCATCGCCGCCGGCAACACCGCGATCATCAAGCCGTCGGAAATGACCCCGCATTGCTCGCGACTGATCGGCGCAATGATCGCCGAGATATATCCACCCGAGGAGGTGGCGGTCTTCGAAGGCAAGGCTGACGTCGCCGAGCGGCTTCTGGCCCTGCCCTTCGACCATGTGTTTTTCACCGGCAGCCCGGCGGTTGGCCGGATCGTGATGGGTGCCGCAGCCAGGCATCTGGCCTCGGTCACGCTGGAGCTCGGCGGCAAGTCGCCGACGCTGGTCGACGAGACGGCCGACCTGGATAGGGCCGCGCGCAACATCGTCTGGGGCAAGTTCACCAACAACGGCCAGACCTGCATCGCCCCGGATCATGTGTATGTGCACGCGAGCGTGTGCGATCGTTTCGTGGACAAGGTTCGGCAGTACATCGCGCAAATGTATGGCGACACTCCGGAGGCGCAACGCAACAATCCCGACTATTGCCGCATCGTCAATGACCGGCACTTCCAGCGCCTCACGGCGCTGCTTGACGACGCCGTCGGGCACGGTGCCCGGGTCGTGGCCGGCGGCATGACGGAGGCCACAACCCGATTCATCGCGCCGACCGTGCTGGTCGATGTGCCGCACCAAGCGCAGATCATGCAGGAGGAAATCTTCGGCCCGCTGCTTCCCGTGCTGCCCTACACCGATCTTGAACAGATGCTGGCGGACATCAATGCGCGGCCCAAACCGCTGGCGCTGTATGTGTTCAGCAAGAACAAGGCGCGGATCGCGCAGGTGGAAACCAGGGTTTCGGCCGGTGGCAGCTGCGTCAATCAGTGCGTGGTGCATTTCCTGCACGGCAACCTGCCGTTCGGCGGAGTCAACAACAGCGGGATCGGCAGTGCGCACGGCTTGTACGGTTTCAAGGCCTTTTCGCACGAGCGCGCGGTGTTGGTGGATCGCTTCAGCATCACCCACATACTGTTTCCACCGTACACCAAAGCGGTGAAAAAGCTGATTGCCCTCACCTCCCGCTATTTCGCCTGAAAACCGGGGCGTGTTCGACCATTGAAGGAACGGAAACAGTCCCATGCACGACTACATCATCGTGGGTGCCGGCTCGGCCGGCTGTGTCCTGGCCAATCGCCTTTCGGCGGATCCGGCCGTGAAGGTTCTGCTGCTCGAGGCGGGGCCGCCGGATACCAGTCGAGCGATCCATATTCCGGCGGGCGTCGCCGCGGTAATGCCCGGCTACCTGTATCGATCGCTCAACTGGGCCTTCAAGACCGAACCTCAGTCCGGCCTGAACCAGCGGCGGGGTTACCAGCCGCGCGGCCGCACCTTGGGCGGGTCCAGTTCGATCAACGCCATGATCTACATCCGTGGGCAGCGCAGTGATTACGACCACTGGGCGGCGCTGGGCAATCCGGGGTGGTCGTACCAGGACGTGCTGCCCTACTTCAAGCGCACGGAGAACAATGAGCGCGGCGCGGACGTCTACCATGGCGTCGGCGGCGAACTCAATGTCGCCGACCTGCGCTCGCCGATGGCCATCGACGAGGCCTTCATCCAGGCTGCGGAGCAACAAGGCCTTCGCCGCAACGCCGATTTCAACGGCGTCGAGCAGGAAGGCGTGGGCTTGTACCAGGTCACCCAGAAAGACGGCGAGCGCTGGAGCGCTGCCAAGGGCTTTCTCACCCCGGTCCTCAAGCGGCCCAACCTCACCGTGCTCACCGGGGCCCACACCACCCGGCTGCTGCTGCAGGGCAAGCGCGCGGTAGGCGTCGCCTATCGCAGAAACGGCAGGGTCGAGGAGGCCAGGGCCAAAACCGAGGTGATCCTGAGCGCCGGCAGCTTCCAGTCGCCGCAACTGCTGATGCTCTCGGGCATAGGGCCGCGCGACGAACTGGAGAAGCACGGCATCGGCGTCGTCCACGAACTACCGGGCGTGGGCCAAAATCTGCAGGATCACCTAGACTACGTCAGCTGCTATACCTCGTCCTCAACCGACCTGTTCGGCTACTCCCTGGCTGGCGGCTTCAAACTGCTCGGCGCGCTGGGCGAGTACCGCAGGCAGCGCTCCGGCATGCTCACCACCAATTTCGCCGAGGTCGGCGCTTTTATGAAAAGCGATCCGAACTTGGAAGCACCCGACCTGCAATTGCATTTCGTGGTCGGCATCGTCGATGACCACAGCCGTCGGTTCCACTGGGGCCATGGTTACAGCTGCCACGTCTGCGTGCTGCATCCCAAGAGCCGCGGCCAGGTCGGCCTGCATAGCGCCGATCCCTTCGCTGCGCCACGCATCGATCCGAATTTCCTGGGCGAGGACGAGGATGTGCAACGGCTGCTGCGCGGCGCCCGGCTCATGAACCGGGTCATGGAGGCACCGGCACTGGCGCCCTTCCGCGGGCGTGAGATCTATGGCGGTGCGAGCATGAGCGACGCGCAGCTGGTACAGCTCATCCGCCAACGGGCGGACACCATCTATCACCCGGTGGGCACCTGCAAGATGGGTAGCGACGCGATGGCGGTGGTCGATGTCCAACTGCGCGTGCACGGCATGGAAGGGCTGCGCGTGGTTGACGGATCCGTCATGCCTACGCTCGTTGGCGGCAACACCAACGCGCCCATCATCATGATGGCCGACAAGATCTCGGAAAACATCCTGGCGGACAGGCTGCCATCCGCATCGGCCGTGCACACGGCCATGCCGGCGACCGTGCGGGCCTGAGCGCCGGCAGATTGCCGACGCTTGGTCCACTCTGGCGGGATGGAGCTGGTGCGCGTCATGCGCAAGCTGGCGCACACGGGTTACGTGCCGCGCCAGTTCCGCCACCGCGTTAGATTGAATCGCATCGGCCGCGGAAGCAGTCCGCAAGCACGCCACGCGGTTCGGTCCAGATCCGTTGCGACATCACCTCCTCTTGTGCGGGGTGGTTTGCGTTCAGGACGGGAGGCCACGCCGCCCGCGCGCCGGCTGCACGAGCCGACCAGACAGCGGGCAAAAAGCCCATGGCCCGGGCCGCCCGCTGCAAGTCCGTCGGCCTACAACCGCTCGACGATGGTGACGTGGGCCATGCCGCCGCCTTCGCACATGGTCTGCAGGCCAAAGCGGCCGCCGCTCTGGGCCAGACCATACAGCAGCGTGGTCATCAGTTTGGTGCCTGAGCTGCCCAGCGGGTGGCCCAAGGCGATGGCCCCACCATGCACATTGAGGCGGGCCGGATCGGCGCCGGTAACCTGCAGCCAGGCCAGTGGCACCGGGGCGAACGCCTCATTCACCTCGAACAGGTCGATGTCGCGGATCGACAGGCCCGCCTTCTTCAGCGCGCGCTCGGTAGCCGGGATCGGCGCCTCCAGCATGATCACGGGATCATGGCCGATCACGCTCATGTGATGGATGCGCCCCAATGGCTTGACCCCCAAAGCCTTCAGGCCGCGCTCGTTCACTACCATGACGCCGGAGGCACCATCGCAGATCTGGCTGGCGTTAGCCGCCGAGATGCAGCCGCCTTCCCGGATCGGCTTGACCCCGCCGATGCCTTCCAGCGTGGCGTTGAAGCGGATGCCCTCATCGAGGGTGTGCATCTCGCCGTTGGCGCCACCTTCCTGCAGGCGCACTTCCAGCGGCAGGATCTCCTGCGCGAACTTGCCCGCCTGGCTGGCCGCGATCGCGCGCTGGTGGCTGAGCAGGGAAAACGCATCCAGTTGATCTTTGCTCAGATGGTATTTGGCGGCCATCATTTCCGCGCCGACGAACTGGCTGAATTCTTCCACGCCAGGGTAGCGGGCGCGGATCGCTGGGCTCATGTAATCACCCAGCCCCGCCTTGCGCGGCAGCACCACGGCGACGCCCATCGGCACCCGGCTCATGCTTTCCACGCCAGCGGCGATCACCACGTCCATCGTCCCGGACATCACCGCCTGCGCGGCGAAATGCAGGGCCTGCTGCGAACTGCCGCACTGGCGGTCGACCGAAGTGGCCGGCACCGCCTCGGGCAAGCGCGAAGCCAGCACGGCATTGCGCGCGATGTTGGAGGCCTGCTCGCCGACCTGCCCCACGCAACCCATGATCACATCCTCGACCAGGGCCGGATCGGCGCCGCTGCGATCGAGCAGCGCATTGAGCACCTGCCCGGCCAGGTCCGCCGGGTGCCAGCCGGAAAGCCGACCGCCCTTGCGGCCGCCGGCGGTGCGGGTGGCCGCCACGATGTAGGCTTCAGCCATGTCTGTATCCTCGGATGGATGCCGGATCGACCCGGCGTGCAGGGAGTGCCCTGTGGCGCGAAGTGCGCCGGGCGGAAGGGGTTCAGCGGGGAGGCATGCGGATCGCGCCATCCAGGCGCACGCTCTCGCCGTTGAAGTACTCGTTTCCGATAATCGCCTCGGCCAGTGCGGCAAATTCCGCAGGTTGACCCAGGCGCTTGGGGAATGGGACGGAGGCGGCCAACGCCTGCTTGACGTTGTCGGGCAGGCCGGCCATCAAGGGCGTATCGAAGATGCCCGGCATGATGGTATTGACGCGGATCCCTTCGTTCATGAGGTCACGGGCGATCGGCAAGGTCATGCCGACGATGGCCGCCTTGGAGGCGGCATAGGCGGCCTGCCCGATCTGGCCATCTTGCGCCGCCACCGATGCGGTATTGATGATCACGCCGCGCTCGCCATTGGCCAGCGGCTGGAGTTGCAACATGCCGGCGGCCGATTTTGCCGCGCAGCGGAAGCTGCCGACCAGGTTGATCTGGATGATCTTGTCGAACTCGGCCAGCGGAAAGTGGCTGATCGCACCGGTGTCCTTCGCACGGGAGGCTGTCTTGAAGGCGTTGCCGGTACCGGCACAGTTGACCAGGATGCGCTCCTGGCCGATGGCTTCGCGCGATTTCGCGAAGGCGGCATCGACATCGGCCTCTGCGGTGACGTTGGTGCGGCAAAACACCCCGCCCAGCTCCTTGGCCAGTGCCTCGCCCTGAACTTGATTGAGATCGAACAGGGCAACCTTGACGCCAGCGGCCGCGAGCCGGCGGGCCACGGCGGCACCGAGGCCGGACGCACCACCGGTCACCACGGCGGAAATCGAGGCATCGAGTTTCATGATGGAATCCTAGCTCGAGAGAGATTTGATGAAGAACAAAAGCCGACAATCAGTCAGCGTAAGGGATGAGACCGACAACAGCATCGTCCGAATCGACGAATCGACGGGATGGTCAAGAGCCGGCCGAAGCGCGACAGGCCGCTAGCATCCAGTCCAGCGTGGCGGGCGCTTTTCGTTGAAGGCGGCCATGCCTTCGCGGGCGTCCTCGGTCAACGACAACGTGCCAATCTGAGTTTCGGTGTAGGCGATGGCCTGCTCGAACGACATCGCCTCGATCGCCCGCATGGCCGCCTTGCCTCGGCGTATGGCCGTCGGCGACTTGTCCATTACGCGCGCCAGCAACCAGTCCACTTTGGCATCGAGTGTGGCCGCCGGCACCACGTAATTGACCAGTCCATGTTCACGCGCGACTTCGGCGTTGAATGGTTCGCCGGTGATGCACCATTCGCGCAGCACCCGCGGCGGCACCAGCCGCTGCATCAGGCTAAGCACCTGCATCGGAAACACGCCCACCTTGACCTCGGGCAGGCCGAAGCGCACGTGATCGGCCGTCACCGCCATGTCAGCCATGCAAAGCAAGCCCATGCCGCCGGCCATGCAGACGCCGTTGACTCGCGCGATGCTGGGGAGTGTCGAATTCGCGGCCAGCCGCAACAGGTCGGCATACGCCGTGGTGGGTTGGGCGTAATCAAAGGCGAAGCCCGCGCCCGGCTGCAGATCGGCCCCGGCGCAGAAGGCCTTTTCGCCGCTGCCGGTGAGCACGATGGCGCGTACCTGTGGATCGGCGTGGGCATTGGCATAGCCCGCCCGGATGCCGTCGATCACCGCCTGGTTGAGCGCATTGCGCTTGTCCGGGCGATTGAGCGTGATCCAGTAGGCCGCTCCCCGCCGTTCCAGCAATACCCATGGCTGTTCTGTCATTTCATGTCTCCTGTCGCATCGGTCGGCGGCTCATCGCTGCGCAATGGCCGACCATCGTTGTATAGGCATGGGACCGGATCGACCGTGCAATCGCCTTCGGTCACCGCCTTCGGGGGCAGCCCCGCCTGAATGCCTCAGGGCGCGGGCTCGGAAGGCGGGGACGCGGGCTCGATTTCCGCGAGCACCCGCGTGGCCGGTACCTGATCGCCCTCGGCAACGCTCACGGCGAGCACCTTGCCGGCCACCGGCGTCTGATGCACGTGCTCCATCTTCATGGCCTCCAGCACGAGAATGGGCTGGCCGGCCTGCACGACGTCGCCCTCGCTGACCAGCACGCTCACCACCCGTCCGTTCATCGAGGCGCGGATCTTGCCATCCCCCCCGGGGCCTTCCACACGGCTGGCGGCGGCATGAGTATGATCCTCCACACGATAGGCTTGCCCGCGATAACGCAACAGCAGCAGGTGGCGGTCGCGCACGAACGCGGCGCGCTCGCCGAGGCCGTCGCTGACGAAGCGCACCTGGGTGCCCTCGATCTGCATCGTTTGCAAGGTGAAAATGCGTTCGGCCAACCTGATCTGGAATTGGCCGTCCTCGCACTTGTTCACCGCGAGCGTGCATCGTTCGGCGCCAATGCCGAGATGGAACACCATCGCACCGCGCGCGGCGATCCGGCTGACGCCGTGATCGCCGCCATGCTCATCCGTGACATACAGCAGCATTGCCGCCAGCGTACTGGCGCGGGCTCGATTTTCCGGATCGTCTCCCCATAGCGCGGCACCGTGCTCGGCGACGAAAGCCGTGGTGGCCTCGCCGGCGATGAAGGCCGGCTGGCACAGGCACTGGATGAGAAACGCCTGGTTGGTTTCCACGCCCAGCGCAACGGCATCTTCCAACCCTGCAAGCAGCTTGCGCCGCGCCGCTTCGCGATCGCTGCCGCTGCCGACCAGCTTGGCGATCATGGAATCGTAGAACGGCGGAATCTCGGCACCCGATTCCAGCGCGTGCTCGACCCGGATCGACTCGGGCATCTGCCACAGCAGCATTCGACCGCTCTGCGGCATGAAAGATTGCGCCGGGCTTTCCGCACACAGGCGCACTTCGATGGCGTGTCCGCGCAGGTGGACATCGTGCTGCTGCAGCGCCAGCGGTTCGCCGGCCGCGATGCGCAGCTGCAGTTCCACCAGATCCAGGCCGGTGACCGCCTCGGTCACCGGGTGCTCCACCTGCAATCGGGTGTTCATTTCCATGAAGTAGAACTGGCCCTGCCCGTCCAGCAGAAACTCCAGCGTGCCGGCGCCTTCGTAGCGGATCGCCTTGGCCGCGGCGACCGCGGTGGCGCCCATCCGCTCGCGCAGCTCCGCGCTGACGGCCGGCGAGGGCGCCTCCTCCACGACTTTTTGGTGCCGGCGCTGGATCGAGCAGTCGCGCTCGCCCAGATGGATCGCATGCCCGTACCGATCGGCCATGATCTGGATTTCGATATGGCGTGGCGCCACGATCGCCCGCTCCAGGATCACTTCGGGATCGCCGAAGGCGCTTTGTGCCTCCGAGCGCGCGCGGCGCAGTGCCTCGGGGAAATCCACCGCCTGCTGCACCAGCCGCATGCCGCGCCCGCCTCCGCCGGCGGTGGCCTTGATCATTACCGGGAAGCCGATCCGCGCGGCCTCCTGGATCATCCTGGCCTCGCTTTGGTCGTCGCCATGGTAGCCGGGTACGCAGGGCACGCCGACGTTCATCATCAACTGTTTGGCGCCGGCCTTGTGGCCCATGGCGACGATGGCGTCGGCCGACGGGCCGATGAACACGATGCCGGCCTCCTGGCAGGTGCGGGCGATCGCGGCGTTCTCGGCCAGGAAGCCATAGCCCGGATGAATCGCATCGGCCCCGCTGAGCTTCGCCGCGGCGATGATCGCCTCGATGCGCAGATAAGACTGGGCCGGCAATGCCTCGCCAATGCATACCGCCTGGTCAGCCGCCGATACATGGCGCGCCAGCCGGTCGGCGGTGGAATACACCGCCACCGTCCGATACCCCATGGCTCGGGCAGTGCGCATGACCCGCAGGGCGATTTCACCCCGATTGGCGATGAGGATCTTGCTGAAGGGCGTGGCTTGGATCATGAAGATTGCGTTCCGTGAAGGGAATCCGGGCTGCGCGAGCGCTCTGCCGCCGGGGCGGCGGCAACGTGGTGACGATCGAATGCGGCGCCGCGCAACCTCAGGGCCGCGCCACCGCGAACTGCATCGGCTGCGGATGGCTGGCATCGGCTTCGCGACACACCGAAAACACCAGGGCGAGCACCGCGCGGGTATCGCGCGGGTCGATCACGCCATCGTCGAGCAACCTGGCGCTGGTGGCGAACACGTCCATCTGGCTCTCGAAGGTGCGCACGATCTGCTGCTCCAGCGCATCGAGCTTCTGCCGGTCCACCTCGCCACCCTTGCGGAGCATCGCCGCCGCGGTGACCATGCTCATGGTCTTGGCGGCCTGCTCGCCCCCCATCACCGCCGTCTTGGCGTTCGGCCATGAGAAGCAGAAACGCGGATGGAAGCCGCGCCCGCACATGCCATAGTTGCCAGCGCCGAAGGAGGCTCCGCAGTACAGCGTGACCTGCGGCACGGTGGCGTTGGTTACCGCCTGGATCATCTTGGCGCCGTGCTTGATGATGCCGCCCTGCTCGTAGTCGCGCCCGACCATGAAACCGGTGGTGTTGTTCAGGTACAACAGGGGGATGCGCGCCTGGCAGCAGGTCTGGATGAAATGCGTGGCCTTGGTGGCGCCGGCCGGGTCGATCGGCCCGTTGTTGGTGATGATGCCGATGGGCATGCCCTCGAGGGCGGCATGGCCGCAGACCGTGGCCGGCCCGTAGTTGGCACTGAACTCGAGAAAGGTGGAATCGTCGACGATCCGCGCGATGATTTCCTTCATGTCGACCGGACGCTTGTGGTCCATCGGCATGATACCCAGCAGCTCCTCGACATCGTAGCGTGGCGCGCGCACGGCGCGCACCGGATCCTGCACACGGTGACGGTTCCAGTCCAGGCTGCTGATGATCTCGCGCACCAGCCGCAGGGCATCACGGTCATCCTCGGCCAGGTAATCGCCCAGGCCCGAGATGCTGGTGTGCATCTCCGCGCCGCCGAGTTCCTCTTCGGTAGCGATCTCACCGGTGGCAGCCTTGAGCAAGGGTGGCCCTGCCAGGAATGCGCGCGATCGCCCGCGCACCATGATGATGTAGTCCGACAGGCCGGTCTGGTAGGCGCCGCCGGCGGTAGAGGAGCCATGTGTCACGGTGATCACCGGCAACCCGGCGGCGGACAGCCTCGCCAGATTGCGGAACATGCTGCCGCCGTAGATGAACTGCTCGACCCGATACTTCAGCAGATTCGCGCCGGCACTCTCCACCAGCTGCACGAACGGCAGCTTGTTCTCCAGCGCCAGCTCCTGGATGCGCAGCTGCTTGTCCAGCCCCATCGCCTGCATCGCGCCGGCTTCGATGCCCGAATCCGAGGCACTGAGCATGACCCGCACGCCGCAGATGTAGCCGATGCCCGCGATGATGCCGCCGCCGGGCACGCTCTTGTCCGGGTCGCTGGTATCCATGCCGTAGCCGGCCAGGGTCGACAGCTCCAGGAATGGCGCGCCCGGATCGAGCACCAACGCGATGCGCTCGCGCGGCAGCAGCTGGCCGCGTTTCTCGAAGCGCGCGCGTGAGGCCGCCGAAGCGTCGCGGGTACGCGCCTCCAGCTCCCGTATCCGGCCCAGCAGCGCCAGCATGCCCTCGCGATTGGAAAGATAGGGCTCCGCGCCCGTGGACATTCTCGATTCGATGACAGTCATATGGCCTGCTTGGCAGATATCCCGTTCAAGGCGTCGGGGGCGCGACGGCATGTGCTCTCACCACCCAGCACGAGTGCACTGTATGGGCGCCCGCCATGGGTGTCTTGTGCCAAGTGGCTGTACCGACGGACGCGATGCTGCCTCGCCTGTTCAAACCGGCGAGGCAGCCGGGATGCCTCGCACCAGAGGCCACGGATAACCGACGACGCGTTACCCGCCGGGCGCGGACAATGGCCCGCTGTCGACGCCCTGTTCGGCCGCGGCATGACGCTGACGTTCCAGTGCCTTGACATAGCCAGGACGCTGCGCCAGCCGTTCCCAGTAGGCAGTCACCGCGGGGGAAAACCGCCCGGAAAGCCCCGTCATGTGGGCCAGCATCAGTGCATAACCGACCGAGATGTCGGCAACGGTGAAACGACCGGCGCACAGGTAATCGCTGCCTGCGACCACCCTGTCGATGGCTCGTAGCCGGGCAAGGAACCATTGCCCGTAGTCTTCCACCACTTGGGGCAGACGGCGCTCCGGTGGTTCGAACCGGCCATAACGCAGCACCAGGGTTTGGGGGAAGGTCAGTGTCGCCTCGCCGAAATGCAGCCAATTGAGGTATGGGCCGTAGGCCGGGTCGGATGCCGGCACGTCGAGATCGCCAGGACCATAGCGGCTGGCAAGGTACTGGCAAATCGCCGCCGATTCGGTCATCAGCATGTCGCCATCGAAAAACGCGGGTATCGTGCCGAGCGGATTGATCTGCAGAAAACTCTTGTCACGCACGCGCGGTGGAAACGGCAGCATCGTGAGTTCGCAAGTCAGGCCCATCTCCTCCATGGCCCACAGGGGGCGAAAGGAACGGGCATTCTCGCAGTGATACAGCTTGAGCATCGGATGGACTCCTTGATCTGGCTTCTAGGACGCTGAATGCGCATGCGGGTCATCATCACCGGAGGCATCGATGCCAAGCAGCTGCCGTGCCGCCTTCACCACGAGATCGGTGCGCTCCATGGGCACGAAGTGGGTGGTTCCCACTACCGACTCGATGCGCGCCTGCGGCAGCAGTCGATGGAGCCGGCGCCGCGATGACATCGGAAAGGTGGAGTTGCTTTCACCGCCCAGCGCGATGATTGGACAGCGTACCTTGCGCGCCGCCGGCCAGGGATGGTGTTCGGTCGCCGCGAACGAGGCGCTCTCCCACTCCGGCGTGCAGACGAGACGGACGCCGACGTCGTCTTCCATGAAGGCATGGGCGACATAGGCCTCCACCCATGCCGCCGGCCAGGTGGCAAAAGCACCGCGCCCCAGGTAGCGCTGCAAGGCTTCCTGACGGGTGGAAAACTGATTGCGCCGCCGCGCCGCACCCGCAGCATAGGCGGTTCTGTGTGCCTGCCGAAAGCGCTTGGCCAAGGCCATTTTCAGACCTTCCCAGCGCCCTATCAGCACGGGTTCGACCAGCAGCAGACCATGCACCTTGTGCGGAAGCCGCGATGCCGCCATCAGGCTCACCGTGGCGCCCACGGAATGCCCGGCGAGCCACAGCGGTTCTTCGCTGGCTTGCAGCAGGTCGCACAAGTCGTCGTAATAGGTCGACCAGCCATGGAAACTGCCCAGCGGGGCGATGCTGCGGCCATGACCGCGCATATCCCAGGCGCTGACGTTGGCGAACTGCGCCAGTTCGTCCAGCAGCGGGGTATAGGTGCGTGCATGAAAACCGGTGGCGTGCGCCCAGTGCAGCGCCGGGCGACCTGGACGCTGCGGCCAGCGCCAAACCGCCAGGGTGACGTCGTCACGCGTCTGCAGTCGCTGCGGATCGCCGAGTGGTCCGTTGCTAGCAGCCTGTCGGGCTTTGCTCGGCCGGGCGGCGAATCCGGCTGTGCGGTCCATATCTCCGCCACTTTGCCGACCCATAGAACCACTATGGGCCGACGAAGCGTCGAAGATCTGTCCTCGCACAGCCGACTTCTCGCCTCGACCAGCAAAGCCCGACAGGCTGCTAGGTTTCCCCATCTCCACGTCCTCGCTACGTCTTGCGTCTGCCTTGAACCCAGGCTCCTTCCCTCCACCGGCATTACCCGGCTTCGTCGGTACTACGAGCCTCTCCGTCACCCCATCGCGCCCGGCCATTCTCGCAGGCGTCCGGTTGGTCGTCCCCGACCACGCCATGGGGCTTCCCGTGTTGCGCGCGCTTCCCTTGTGTACATGCTGTCGCCACTCCCCCGGCACAGCGACTGGTGGCACCACGTTGCTCATCCGTCCAGTCGTATCAGCCTTCCCCGGTGGGATTTGCACCCACTGGAAAAGCGCCGCCTTTTTCACGGCGCACACCCGATGCGTACATTTTCTTCCAATCGACGTGCTGCATCCTTCGTCCGAAGCGACGATTTCGCGCCAATGAGCTCTGGCACGCACGCCGATTCGTCCGAAGCGACGAAGGCAAGTCGACCTTGCCGCTGCAAAATGTCGCCCATGGTCACGCCCCGGATATGTGGTATCGCAAGGAGTCTGCCGCATCTATGATCCTGCATTCGCCGTCGATGATTGAGCGCTATACCCGGCAGGGCTACTGGGGCAATCGCACGCTGCTGGATCGCTTCGCCGCCTCATGTGCCGCGCACCCACAGCGGCCGGCGGTGGTCGATCCGCTCGACCGTGACCAGCTGCTCGGAACGCCACCGCGCACCCTGCACTACGCCGAACTGCAGGCCGCCGTCCACGCAGTCGCCGGCGCACTGCAGCGCCGCGGTCTGCGCCAGGACGATATCGTCATCGTGCAGCTTCCCAATGTGTGGGAGCTGGCGATGCTCTACCTGGCGGTGGCCACGGCCGGAGGCATTCTGTCGCCTCTGCCGATGCAGTGGCGCAGCCACGATGTCGGCTATGTCGCCGGCCTGGCCGAGGCGCGTTTCTACATCGGCACGGAAGGGTTCAAGGGTTTCGACTACCTGGGCATGGCCCACGAGCTGGGCATCGAGCAGGTGATCTCGCTGCACGAGCTGGACGCGATGGCGCAAACGCCCGGCGCCGCGCCGGTCGATGTGCGGGTCGATGCCAACGACGTCTTCACCCTCTGCTGGACCTCGGGGACCGAGGCCGAGCCCAAGGGCTGTCCGATGACCCACAACGCCTGGCAGTTCATGGGCTCCCGGCTGGTGCAGCTGTGCGGCCTGCAGGATGGCTGTCGCCAGCTTTGCGTGGCGCCGCTGGTCAACATGACCGGGGTCGGCGTCAACTTCATTCCCTGGCTGCTGACCGCCGGCACCCTGGTGCTGCACCATCCACTGAATGCCGAAGTCCTGCTGCGCCAGCTGACCGGGGAGAGTATCGCCTTCACCATCCTGGTGCCGGCGATACTCAACACCATCGTCAAGCTGCCCAACGTGGATCAGCTGGACTTGTCCAGCGTGCGCACCATCACCACCGGCTCGGCGCCGCCGTCGGCCTGGAGCCTGCAGGAGTTCAAGCGACGCTGGGACATCGAGATCGTCAATATCTGGGGCCAGAACGAAGGCAGCCATCTGGTCGCCGGTCCCGATGACGTTCCCGATCTGGAAAAACGCGTCGATCACTTTCCCTTCTGGGGCTTGCCCGGTCGCCACTGGCCTTCGGGCATGGAGGATGGCCTGAGCCTGAAGCTGCTCGATGACGCTGACAACGAGTTGCGCGCGCCAGGAGCCATCGGCGAGCTGTGCTTCCGCGCGCCCAGCCTGTTTCCCGGCTATTTCAAGCGGCCCGACATCACTGCACGTTCGTTCACGCAGGACGGATACTTCCGCACAGGCGACCTGTTCATATTGCACGATGTCGGCTCGCTGGGTTTCTACGACCGCAAGAAGGACATGGTGATCCGTGGCGGTTTCAATATCTCCAGCGCCGAGGTCGAAAACGCAGTCCAGGGGCATCCGAAGGTCGCCGATGCCGCCGTCATACCGGTGCCCGACGAGATCATGGGCGAGCGCGTGTGCGTTTGCGTGGTGCTGCGCGATGCCAGCGTCACGCTCACCCTGGAGGAACTGGTCGACTGGCTCAAGCAGGACGGCATGAGCCTGTACAAGCTGCCGGAACGGCTGCGGATCGTGAGCGAAATCCCGCGCAATCCAGTCGGCAAGATCCGCAAGACGAAGCTGCGGGCATAGCCGCACAGGACATAGCCGCACGACTGCCACACACCGTGGCACGCCGGCGCGTGCCGCCTCGCCGAACGCCCTTATTCCGGCACCACGCCCCACCGGCGTGCTTCCTCCGGCGGCACCGCGATGGGCATGTCCAGCAGCATCTGCCCGTAGGTCTTGCCTTGCGGGTCCAGCTGCAGCGACACCACGCCGCCGCCGTCCAGCGTGGCATGCAGCAGGAAGTTCATCGCATGGATGCCGGGCAGATCGAAACGCTCGACGATCCCTTGCGTGAGGTGGGCGAAGTAGCGTTTCACCACATCGGCGGTCAATGCGGCGCGCAGCACCGGTAGATATTCCGCACGGCGGGCGATCACCCCGATATTGGCCTGGTCGCCCTTGTCGCCACTGCGGGCCACCGCCAGCCGCCGCAGCGGCACCTGCATGGCATCGGCTGAGGCAGGTGTGGCCAGCGCCGGCTGGCCGGAACGATCCGCCACGCTGCCCGGCACGCCGCCGCGCCCCCTGCTGACAATATGCGTGGCGGCGACAGGCTGTCCATCCACCCGCACGTCCACCGTGACCTGATCTTTGTCCAGCAGGAACGAATACAGGCGCACCAGCGGGGTCGGTCGGGGGCGGCCGGGGGACAGTGCGGTCAGCCCGGGCGACATCGACAACGCCGAACCGACGAATTCCTTGGAAAACAGCTCCACGCCTTCGCGACGCGCGTGGTGCACCCCCAGGCGCAGCACCACCTCGCGATTCTGCAAGGCGCGCGGCGCGGCGTGCGGACCGTAAAGCGATTCGCTGCCGACGACCTGCAGGGCGGTTTTGCGGTAATCGCCCAGGTGCAGCTGTTCGAGCATGCCTCGCGTCTTGCCCAGGATCGCCTCGCCCTGCCGCTGCGCACGCTGCACCGCCTGCCGCCCGGCGACCACGAAGGTGCCGATGCATCCGTAGCCATCGGCGTAGGTCGCGCTGACCTTGTAGCTCGCCGAGGGTTCGCGTCCGCGCGCGCCCGTCACGCGCACCCGATCCGCGCCGACCGCCTGCATGGCGACGTGGCTGAAATCGCAGCTCACATCCGGCAGCAGATAGGCCGCCGGGTCGCCGATCTCGTACACCATCTGCTCGCCGACGCTGAGCGGGGAGACGAGGCCGCCGGTACCGGCCGGTTTGGTCATCACGAAGCTGCCATCGGCATGGACCTCGGCAATCGGATAACCGGTGTTCTCCCACCCTGTTTCGGTGGCCTCCCAGTCGGTGAAATTACCGCCGGTGGCCTGCGCACCGCACTCCAGCAGATGGCCCACGAGCCCCGCGGCGGCCAGCCGATCGTAGTCGTCGGGTTTCCATCCGAACTCGTGGATCAGCGGACCGGCGGCCAGCGCACTGTCCACGCAGCGCCCGGTGACCACGATGTCGGCGCCCGCCTCCAGCGCGGCGGCAATCGGGAATGCACCGAGATAGGCGTTGGCACTCATCAGCCGTTCGGGCAGGGGCTCGCCGGTGGTCATCTCGCGGATGTCGCGCCGGCGCAACTCATCGGTACGCGGCAGCAGGTTGTCGCCCTCCACCGTACCGATCTTCAGACGCACGCCGGCCTCCCGCGCCAGCTGCTCCAGCGCCCGGCGACAGGCACCAAGGTTGACGCCGCCGGCATTGGCGATGACCTTGATGCGCCGCTGCGAGATTTCGCCGAGCAGCGGCTTCATCACGCGCGAAATGAAGTCGGTGGCGTATCCCTGCTCGGGGTCGGCGGCTTGCGCCTTGGCCAGGATCGACATGGTGATCTCGGCAAGATAATCGAGTATCAGGTAATCGACATGGCCCGACTGCACCAGCTGGAATGGTGCCGCCGCCGAATCGCCCCAGTAGCCCGAGGCGCCGCCGATTCTCACTACCTTGTCCGTCATGGAGTCGTCACCTTTTTGGGATGTTTTTCTTTGCGCAAGCCGGGGAAAGGTCAGAGGCCGAGCTGGCGCGCGGCCAGGTCGCGCATGATTTCCTCGGCGCCGCCACCGATGGCATTGACACGCACCTCGCGATAGATGCGTTCGGATTTGCTGCCGCGGATGTAACCGGCCCCGCCCAGCGTCTGCACCGCCTCGCGCGCGCAGAACTCCATCGTCAGCGTGGCCTGGTTCTTCAGCAGGCAGGTATCGGCCACCGGGTTGTCGCCGTGCTCGACGCGCCAGGCGAGGTTTTCGAGATAGGCTTGGGTGGCGTGGATGCGCATGGCCATGTCGGCCAGCTTGTGGCGTACCACCTGGTGCTCGATCAGCGGCCGGCCGAAGGTCCGGCGTTCGCGCGCATAGGCCGCCACCTCGTCGAAGCACGCCTGCGAAAAACCATTGCAGCCGGCGGCCAGGAACAGCCGCTCGTGGTTGAAGTTCTGCATGATCAGTTGCGAGCCGCCATTTTCCTTGCCGAGCAGGTTTTCCACCGGCACGCGGCATTCATCAAAGTACAGCGTCGCCGTGTCCGAACACCACCAGCCCATCTTCCGATCCAGCGCGGTTCGCGTGAACCCCGGACGATCGCGTTCGATCAGCAGCAGCGAAATACCTTTGTGGCCAGGCTCACCGGTGCGCACGGCGACGGTGTAGTAATCGGCGCGCATGCCGGACGTGATGAATGTCTTGGAGCCGTTGACGATGTAATGGTCGCCCTCGCGCCGGGCGGTGGTGCGCAACGCCGCCACGTCGGAGCCGCCACTGGGCTCCGTGATCGCCAGTGCGCTGATTTTTTCGCCGGCAAGGATCCCCGGCAAGACGCGTGCCTTCAGTTCCGGGCTGCCGTTGCGCACGATTGGCGGGGTGCCGATGGTATGGCTGAGCAGGCTGGCCGGCAGGCCGCCCACGCCAGGGCGAGCCAACTCCTGCGCACCGATGATCAGGTAGAACAGGTCGGCCTCGACGCCGCCATAGGTTTCCGGATAACCCATCGGAATCAGACCGATCTCGGCTGCCTTCCGGTACAGTTCGCGGGGAAAGCTTCCCGCCTCGTCCCAATCGGCTGCGAAAGGCTCGACCTCGCTCGCCACCCAGCGCCGCAGGCTGTCGCGGTAGGCCTCGTGCTCGGCGGTGTAATAGGGGCTGCGTACAGTGCTCATGATCCATGCTCCAGAAATAAGGCCGACGGGAATGATGAGAGGCATTGGCCGCAGGCGCCCGCTTCGGCGCGCCCGGCAGCTCCACCGTCAGCTGATGGGTGGCTTGTCGGCGCCGATCAGGCTCCGGCGCAACTCGCGCTTGAGCACCTTGCCGGTGGCCGTGCGCGGCAGCGCGGGCACTTCGACCACCTGCTTGGGCACCTTGAAATGGGCCAGTTTGCCTTCGCAGAAGCGGCGTACCTCATCCAGCGTGAGGTGCACGCCCTCCTTGGGCGCCACCACCAGCAGCGGCACTTCGCCCCACTGGGCGTCCGGCACCCCGATCACCGCGGCCTCGCGCACCGCCGGATGACGGTAGAGCACCTGCTCGATTTCGGTGGGGTAGACGTTTTCGCCGCCGGAAATCAGCATGTCCTTGATGCGGTCGACGATGTAGAAGAAGCCTTCCTCATCCTGACAGGCCAGATCGCCGCTGTGAAACCAGCCGCCCCGGAAAGCCTCCTCCGTGGCCTCGGAACGGTTCCAATAGCCGATGAAAAGGTTCGGCCCGCGCAGGACCAGCTCGCCGGTTTCGCCCGGGGCGACGTCCTGGTCGTCCGCATCAACGATGCGCATCTGCATGTGCGTCAGCGGTTTACCCACCGAGCCGTTCTTGCGCAGGGTGTCCTGACTGCTCAGGAAACAGGCATTGGGCGCAGTCTCGGTCATCCCGAACCCCTCCAGGAAACGCAGGCCGCGCTCCTGGAAGAACTCGATCACGGTGATGGGACACGGGGCCCCGCCGGACATCAGCACGCGCAGCGACGACAGGTCATAGCGGTCGATGTCCGGCAATTGACTGATCGCCAGCCACATGGCCGGCACCAGGAACAACGTGGTCACACGCTCGCGCTCGACCAGGCGCAAGGTCTCGGCGGGGTCGAAATGCGGATGCATCACCACCTTGGCGCCCTTGTACAGGGCGGGCAGCGTATGGATGTTGAGGCCGCCGATGTGGAACAGCGGCGCCACCGTGAGCACCACGTCATCAGTGACCAGTGCGCTTTCGCTGAGCAGCAGGTTGAAGGCGTTCCAGGTGGTGTTGCCATGGGTCAATACCGCGCCCTTGGGGCGCCCGGTCGTGCCGGAGGTGTACATCATCAGATGCGGATCATCCTGGGCCACGGGCGTGACTGATGTGAGCGCCTGGGCCGCCGCCAGCACGTCCTCGTAGTCCTCGTCAGCGGGCATGGGGTCGCCCGCGGCTGTCACATAAAGCGCGTGCTCCAGCGGAGTGTTGCGCCGGATCGGTGCCACCAGCGGGGAAAAGGTGGTGTGGTAGACCAGCACGCGCGCGCCGCAATCGTCGAGAATGAACTCCACCTCGGCGGAACTGAGGCGAAAGTTGATCGGCACGGCAATCGCACCGAGCTTGGCGCAGGCAAACAGCGTCTCGATGAACGCATTGCCATTGAACAGCAGCAGCGCCACGCGGTCGCCCTTGCGTACACCGCGCGCTGCCAGCACGCCAGCCATGCGACAACAGCGGTCACTCAACTGAGCATAGTCCAGTCGGCGGTCACCGACGACCAAGGCCTCGCGATGGGGATGATGCAGGGCGTGATAGTCCAGCCAGTCGCCGATGCCGCCGACGTAGTGGACGTTGCGTGCGTGCTCGCCTTGCGTGAATGCAGCCATACCCGTCTCCGTCGTTTTTTCTGCCAGAGCCGGAGCTTCGATCCCGCGGTGGCGCGGGTTAGCACGCTTTGCGCACCGCCATCTCCACTGAGCCCGCCGGCGCCGGCGCCAGCGGCCTGCCCGCAGCTGCCGGCGCGTGATGTCACTCGCCGGATCCGCCTGGCCAACACCCCTTCCTGGCTCTTCGCTGAAGCTTAGCGAGCCCGCGTGAAGAAGGTCTTGCGTGAACTGGCTGTCCCGCGCACGCTCAGAAGGGCACCCCGCCGGTGCAAAGCAGGGTTTGACCGGTCACATAATTGGATTCGGGCGTGCATAGCAGGTACACCGAACCGGCCGCCTCGTCCGGCGTTCCGCCACGACCCAGCGGAATCGAGCGCTCCATCATGGCCAGCAAATCCGGGTTGACGCCGACCTTGATGTTGCGCCCTTCCACGTCGATGGCCGCCTCGCCGCCGGCCGGTGCTTCGGTCAGCCGGGTTCGGATCAGGCCGAAGGCGACGCAATTGACGTTGACCTTGTAACGCCCCCACTCCTTGGCCAGCGCCATGGTCAAACCCACCACCCCGGCCTTGGCGGCCGAATAGTTGGCCTGCCCGGCGTTGCCGCCCAGGCCGGCGATCGACGAGATGTTGACGACCTTGCGGTATACCTCGCGACCGGCGTCGGCCTCCTTCTTCGCGGCGGCGCGGATGAACTCCGAAGCAGCCCGAAGGATCTTGAACGGGGCCGTCAAATGCACGTCGAGAATCGCCTGCCACTGCTCGTCGGTCATTTTCTGGATGACGTTGTCCCAAGTGTAGCCGGCGTTATTGACGATGATGTCCAGGCCGCCGAAACCCTCGATGGCAGCCTTGACGAAGGTCTCGGCGAAGCCGTCGGCGGTGACGTTGCCGATGCACATCGCGGCATGGCCGCCAGCGGCCTGGATGTCTTTCAACGTCTGTTCGGCCGGCACCGGATCGAGATCGTTGATCACCACGCGGGCGCCTTCGGATGCGAGCTTCATCGCGATCGAACGGCCAATGCCGCGGCCCGAGCCGGAAACGATGGCTACCTTGCCTTGAAGTTTGCTCATGATGCCTCTCTTGGATCTTCTGGATGAATGGGATGAATGGGATGAACGGATGGAGGGTTCGTGATGCCGCGGTGGCTGGCTCAGTCGAGTGCGATGATCGCCTCTCCCGTCAGGGTGATCTCGCCCGATGGCTTGGCGACGGATAGCTCGACGCGCACGCACGGTCGTCCCGCGTGCTCGAGCGCCTCCACCACCGTGCCGTGGCAACGCACCGAATCGCCGACGTGGGTGATCGCGGCGAAACGCACGCCATAGCTCAGCAGCTGGCGCTGCGGCACCCACTCGGTGAGCGCACGGGCCAGATAGGCCATGGACAGCATGCCCTGCGCGAATACGTCGCCGGCACCGGCACGGCGGGCGAAATCGATATCAATGTGGATCGGGTTGTGGTCGCCCGAGGCGCCGGCGAACAAGGCCAGCGTGGTACGACTGATCGGCGGTATTTCCAGCGTCGGCATGGTATCGCCGACCTTGATGCTGGTCTGCCCGGATGTGGCATTGCTCATGACGGTTTCATCCCTGTCAGGCGTGGCGAACGACGAGGACCGCATGCAGGTCGGCTACGTGTTCGCCGAACTGGTTGGTCACCACCGTGTCATAGACAACGAATTCGAGCGCGCCGCTCTTCTTGGCGTAGATGTCGCTGACCGTCGACTGCAGGGTCAGCGTATCGCCTGCGCAGATCGCGCGGTGGTATTCGAAACGCTGCTCGCCATGCAGGATCTTGCCCAGGTCGATCTGCAGCGTCTCGAGGAGTTTCATCATCGCGCCCGAATCCCCTTCGGCGGCAAAGACGAAGGTGGGTGGTGCCACGATGCCGCGATAGCCTGCCGCCTTCGCTGCCGCCTCGTCGAAATACATCGCGTCGGTCAGCCCGATGACGTTGGCGAAAAAGGCAATGCGGCCTTTTTCCACCTCCCATTGCGTGGCCGGTGGCGCGTAGCCGATGTGTTTCTGGTCGATCATGGGAACGTCTCCGGACTCACGTGGCCTGATAGAGCGTCACCACGCAGGCGCCGCCCAGGCCAAGGTTGTGCTGCAAGGCCACCCGCGCGCCCGGCACCTGGCGCGTGTCGGCCGTGCCACGCAACTGGTGAGTGAGTTCGTAGCATTGCGCCAGGCCGGTGGCGCCCAGCGGATGCCCCTTGGACAGCAGGCCACCCGACGGGTTGGTCACCACCTTGCCGCCGTAGGTGTTGTCACCATCGAGCACGAATTTTTCCGCGCCGCCTTCCGCGCAGAAACCGAGCGCTTCGTAGGTGATCAGTTCGTTCTGGGCGAAGCAATCGTGCAGCTCGACCACATCCACGTCCTCCGCTCCGATGCCGGCATGCTCATAGACCTGGCCGGCCGCTTCGCGGGCCATGTCGTAACCGACCAGGCGCATCATGTCATGCAACTCGAAGGTGCCGGGAAAGTCGGTGGTCATCGCCTGCGCCGTGATCTGCACCGTGGTGTCGATGGAATGCCGGCGGGCGAAATCTTCGGAACACAGCACCGCGGCTGCCGCGCCGCAGGTGGGCGGACAGGCCATCAGACGGGTCATCACGCCTTCCCACAGCATGGGGGCGTTCATCACGTCCTCCACCGAGACCTCCTTGCGGAACAGCGCCAGCGGGTTGTTCAGCGCATGGCGGCTGGCCTTGGCGCGGATGGCGGCGAAGGTTTCCAGCCGGGTCCCGTACTTGTCCATATGGGCCTTGCCGGCCCCGCCGAAGTAGCGGATGGCCAGCGGAATCTCAGGATGCCCGACCAGCTCGTCGGTCACCCGGTCGAACTCCTCGAAAGGGGTTGGCCGGTCATCGAACTGGGCCTTGATGGCCCCTGCCGCCATCTGCTCGAATCCAAGCGCCAGCACGCACTCGGCCGAACCGCCGACGATGGCCTGGCGCGCCAGGAACAGCGCACTCGAACCGGTGGAACAGTTGTTGTTGACGTTGACGATCGGGATGCCGCTCATGCCCACCGGATACAGCGCGCGTTGCCCGCAGGTGGAGTCCCCGTAGACATAGCCGACGTAGGCCTGCTGGACCAGCGCGTAATCCAGGCACGCATCGGCCAGCGCCTGCCGCGCGGCCTGCGCGCCCATCTGGTGATAAGGCGCGCTGGCGCCCGGCTTGCTGAAAGGGATCATGCCGACCCCCGCCACGATGACTTTCTGATTCATGAAATGCTCCTGGGAAATTCGGCCTGCCCACGCCGGGGCGGCGAGGCCGGGTGAATGAAGTTGGCATGCCGGTACCCGGTTGACCGTTGGCGAACGAATCGATCATGCACGGCCAAGACCGCAGCATGGCGACATGCCGACGATCGGCCATTCCACTCAGCATCCACGAAAGCCCGACAGGCTGCTAGGCGCTGCGGGCTTCGGCGGCAAAGTCGGCATCCACTGGCGCGGCAGCGGCCATGTGTGGGTACAGCCGCTGCATCTCGGTCATCAACATAGCCACCGGCACGTCCTGCCAGCTGCCGTGGTATCGCAGATACTCCATGTACTGCTGACCCGCGCTGTTGTAGCGGTGGAACAGCGCGTCGTGGCGGCCATCGAACTCCAGCAGCGACACGTTCAGTCGGCGGCATAGCCGCGCGTCGAAGGTCGGCGTGACGCGAACCCAGCGATCCTCCAGATACAACTCCGCAAAGCCGTGGTAGTAGAAAACATCGCTGTCCATCAGCTCGCGCAAGCGCACCGAGGTGAGGTGATTGCGCACGTCGGCAAGGCCGATGCGCGCCGGTACGCCCAGGTGCCGCGCGCTGGCCGCAAGCAGCGCCGCCTTGGCCACGCAATAACCACGGCCCGCCGCCAGGCAACTGCTCGCGCGGTAGCTTTCACGATCGGTGAGATCGGCATACGGGGTATAGCGGATCGTGTCGCGCACCGCCACGTAAAGCGCGCGGGCGACATCGATCGGTGTTTGCGCGCCGCTTGCTGCCTGCTCGGCAAAAACCCGCACCTGGGGGTGCGCGGCGTCGACATATTCGGTGGGCGAGAGATACTCGCCAGGGGCCAGGTCCTGCGGTTTTGAAGTCATGGCGGACACCCTTCGTCGTGTCTGTGGTGGTGGAAGCTAGTCCAGCTTGCCGCGTGGAACAAGCGCTGAAACAACGAAAACGGGCGGTAGCCAGTTGGCGCAAGACAGCGTGCGGTCGCGAAGAAACAATGCAAGGTCGGCGCCGCACCGTGCCTATCGTCCAGACGCCCTTCGGGTGCCGACAGGAGAGCCTTCAAGATGTCATCCGAATCCCGTTCACCCGACGCCGCTGCCATGCCTTCCCCCGCCCTGGACCGCAACATGATCGAGCGTGTCTGCGCGGGTGACATCCTCATCCGTTCGGCGCAACGCCACAGCCAGCGACCGGCGATCATCGACGGCGATCGCGTCATCAGCTACCGCCAGCTCGATGACCTGGCCAACCGGCTCGGGCAGGCCCTGCTTGCGCACGGACTGATGTCGCAGGACGTGGTGGCGGTGATGGCCCGCAACATCCCCGAGTTGCTGATCACCTATTTCGCCTGCGCCAAGGCAGGGCTCATCTGCGCCCCGCTGAACCTGGCACTGAATGGCGAAGACATCGCCTATTGCCTGCGTGACGCGCGCGCGCGCGTGCTCATCGTGGACAGTGCCCTGGCCACCGCGGCCCAGGCGCTTCCCGCGCAGCTGCCCGATCTGCGCCATGTCTATTGGATCGGCAGCGACGCGCACATGGAGGTGGCCAAGTCCGCAGGCACATTCGATGCGCTGGTCGCCAGTGGCGCCATCGAGGAGCTTCAGGTACCGGTGCATGATCGCGATGCCGTGCAACTGCTTTACACCAGCGGCACGACGGCCTCGCCCAAGGGCGTGCTGACCAGCCATCTGGCGGTCACCATCACCGCCCTGTCGACGGCGCTGGTGCAGAAATTCACGCCCGAATCGAGCCTGCTGTGCATCCTGCCGCTTTTTCATTGCGCCCAGCTCAATGCCGTCACCTTGCCGGCCTTGATGACCGGTGCTTGCGTGGTGCTGACCCAGGGCTTCGATGCGAGGAAGGTGGGAGAGCTGATCGATCAGCACCGCATCAGCATGGTGTTCATGTTGCCGATGATGTACGGCGCGCTGCTGGCCGAACCGAGCACGGCCGAACGTGACTTCAGCTGCGTGACGCGCGCCATGTACGCGATGGCACCGATGTCGCAGGAGCGGCTGGAGGCCGTGCATGCCATGTTGCCCCATGCCGACGTGGTGCTGGGCTCCGGTCAGACCGAGTTCACCCCGCCAACCTGCTTCCAGCTGCCCGAGCAGCAGTGGGACAAGGCCGCCTCATGGGGCGTGGCTACGCCGATGACGCGCATCGCGATCATGGACGATGACGGCAATCTGCTGCCGCCCGGTGAAACCGGCGAGATCGTCTACCGCGGCCCGCAGGTGATGAATGGTTATCTCAACCTGCCCGCGCCGACCGCCGAGAGCTTCCGGCACGGCTGGTTCCACAGCGGCGACATCGCCTGGATGGACGAGGAAGGCGTGGTGTGGTTCTGCGACCGCAAGAAGGACATGATCAAGACTGGCGGCGAGAACGTGGCCTCGATCGAGGTCGAGCGCTGCCTGCTGGCACACCCGGATATCGTCGATGCGGCGGTGGTCGGCGTGCCGCACGAGCATTGGGGCGAAGCCGTGGCCGCCGCGGTCGTGCTCGCCGCCGATGCCCTGGCCGATGAGGCGGCGCTGATCGAACACTGCCGGCAGCGGCTGTCCAGCTTCAAGGTACCCAAGACAGTGCATGTGCTACCCGAATTTCCCCGCACCGGCACTGGCAAGATCCAGAAACACATCTTGCGGGAAAAGTTGCACAAACCCTGATCGATGGCACCGGGTTGCGCGGAAAAGATCCGCTCTACATCCACTGCACTCAAGACTACAGCACCGGAGAATCCACGGATGCAGTTCACTGCCGAACACGACAACCTGTCCGCCTCGGTCAAGAAATTCGTCGCCGAACAGATCAATCCCTTCGTCGATGAATGGGAGGACGCGGGCATCTTTCCCGCCCACGAACTGTTCCGGAAAATGGCCGCACAGGGTTTTCTCGGTATCGCCAAGCCGGAGCGTTTTGGCGGCATGGGCCTGGACTGGAGCTACAACCTGGTGTTCTGCGAGGCACTGGGCGAAGTCAATGGTGGCTCCATTCCGATGGCGGTGGGCGTGCAGACCGACATGGCCACCCCGGCGCTGGCGCGATTCGGCTCCGATGCGCTGCGCGAGGAGTTTCTCAAGCCGGCCATCGCCGGCGAGTACGTCGCCTGCATCGGCGTGTCAGAACCCGGAGCCGGCTCCGACGTGGCGTCGCTGCGCACCAGCGCGCGCAAGGATGGCGGCGACTACGTCATCAACGGCGGCAAGATGTGGATCACCAACGGCACCCAGGCCGACTTCATGTGCATGCTGGCCAACACCAGCGAAGGACCGGCACACCGCAACAAATCGCTGATCATCGTGCCGATGAAAAGCAAGGGCGTGACCATCGCCCGCAAACTCGACAAGCTCGGCATGCGCGCGTCGGACACGGCGCAGATCTTCTTCGAAGATGTGCGGGTGCCGCAGCGCTACCGCATCGGCGATGAGGGCCACGGCTTCACCTACCAGATGCAGCAGTTCCAGGAGGAGCGCCTGTGGGCGGCGGCGGCGGCGCTGCGCTCGATGGAGCGGGCGATCGAGAACGTGATCGACTACACGCGCCAGCGCATCGTGTTCGGCAAGCCGCTGCTGGACAACCAGACGGTGCACTTTCGCCTGGCCGAGCTGCAAACGGAAATCGAGTCGCTGCGTGCGCTGGTCTATCGCGCGGTGGAGCAGCATGTGCAGGGCATCGACGTCACGCGGCTGGCGTCCATGGCCAAGCTCAAGGCCGGGCGCCTGTCGCGCGAGGTCGCCGACAGCTGCCTGCAATACTACGGCGGCATGGGCTTCATGAACGAAACCCCGATCAGCCGCCTGTACCGCGATTGCCGTCTCACCTCCATCGGCGGCGGGGCGGACGAGGTGATGCTCGGCATCCTGGCCAAATTCATGGGTACCCTGCCCCGCACGCGCTGAACGGGTCGCCGTGTATCGTCACCGCCAAACCGCCCAGCCAATGAAGAGGATAAAACCATGAGCAACGATCGACTGGCCACCCACATGATGGGACGCCAGACCTTGGGCGATCTGTTGTGGCGCAGCACCTGCCGGGTGCCGGACAAGACCGCCATCATCTACGGCGATATGCGGCTGAGCTATGCCCAACTGGACGAGCTGGCCAATCGCACCGCGCATGCGCTTGCCGAGCGCGGTATCGGCAAGGGCGAGCGGGTCGCGTTGCTCTCGCGCAACCACTACTTGTTCGTCGTGCTGCATTTTGCGCTGGCGCGCCTGGGCGCGATCCTGGTTCCCGTCAACTTCATGCTCACCGGTGAAGATGTCGCCTACATCGTCGACCACTGTGGCGCGGCCGGCCTGATCGTGGAGGATGCGCTGTTGCCGGTGGCCGAGGCGGCGCTGGCACTGGCGCACCACCCGGTCGGCCTGCGGGGAGTGATACCGGAACGGGGACTGGCCTTGCCAGCCGGGTGGGAATCGGTGGAAGACTGGACCCGACATCCGTCCACGCAGATGCCTCAGGTGGAGATTGCCGATGACGATCCGCTGCAGATCCTCTACACCAGTGGCACCGAATCCAGGCCCAAGGGGGCGACGCTGTCCAGCCGCAACCTGATTGCGCAATACGCCAGTTGCATCATCGACGGCGAGATGTCGGGCAGGGACACCGAGGTCCATGCGCTGCCACTGTTCCACTGCGCCCAACTGCATGGGCTGCTGGTGCCGGCGCTGTCGCTGGGCGCCACCAACATCATCCTGTCCAACCCCGAACCGGCGCGCCTGCTGGCCACGGTCGAAGCCGAACGTGTGAGCAAACTGTTCTGCCCGCCGACGGTCTGGATCTCGCTGCTCCGGCATCCTGACTTCGACCGGCGCGATCTGAGCTGTCTGACCAAGGGTTATTACGGTGCCTCGATCATGCCCGGCGAGGTCATCAAGGAACTGCTCCGGCGATTGCCGCAGATCAGGCTGTTCAATTTCTACGGGCAGACCGAAATGTGTCCGGTCGCCACCCTGCTGGGCCCGGAGGACCAGCTGCGTAAACTCGGCTCGGCCGGACGCGCGGTGCTGCACGTGGAAACCCGCGTGGTGGATGACGACGGCCAGGCGCTGCCGCCGGGGCAGATCGGCGAGATCGTCCATCGTGGCCCCCATGTGATGCTGGGCTACTGGAATGACCCGGAAAAAACCGCCGAGGCCTTTCGCCACGGCTGGTTCCACAGCGGCGATCTGGGCGTGCTGGATGACGAGGGTTACCTCACCGTGGTCGACCGTAAGAAGGACATGATCAAGACCGGCGGCGAGAACGTGGCCAGCCGCGAGGTGGAGGAGGTGATCTACCAGCACGCCGCGGTGGCCGAGGTGGCGGTGATCGGCGTGCCCCATCCGCATTGGATCGAGCAGGTTACCGCCGTGGTGGTCCTGCGCACCGGCGAAGCATTGCTTCCCGACGAGTTGCTGGCGTTCTGCCGCGAGCGGCTGGCCCACTTCAAGGCGCCCAAGGAAATCGTCTTCGTCGATGCGATGCCCAAAAATGCCGCCGGCAAGCTGCTCAAGCGGGAACTTCGCACGCTGCTGGCGGATCGCACGCGGTAATCACGCTGGTGGCGCACCGGCACGACGGAACGGAAAAGTAAAATCGATGGAAGCTTCATTCTGGAAATCGGTATGGACCAGGCGCGCCCTGGGTTTTCACCTGCCGTTTGTCCATCCCATCCTCAAGCGGTCGCTGCCACTGTTCGACCTCGCGCCGGATGCCCGGCTGTTTCTGCCGTTGTGTGGAAAAACACTGGACATCGCGTATCTGCTGTCGCTTGCCGAGTTTCACGTCACCGGCATCGAACTCAGCGAGATCGCCATCGGTGAACTGTTCGAGCAGCTGAACCTCGAACCCCTTGTGTCGACATGGCATGGCGGTCGCCTCTGGCGCAGTGGCAGGCTGAGGGTGTTCGAAGGCGACTTCTTCGAACTGACACCGGAGGAACTCGGTCCGGTAGCGCTGACCTACGACCGTGCCGCGCTGGTGGCACTGCCGGCCGATCTGCGTGCGCGTTATGCGCAGCGACTCGTCTTATTGACCGACGCGGTGGAACAATTGTTGATCAGCTTCGAATACGAGCAGTCGCGCATGCCCGGCCCGCCGTTCGCGGTAACCGGGGCTGAACTCGAACGACTGTATGGACCGCACTATCGCCTCCAGGAGCTGTCGCGCAAGGACGTGATCGCGAACCAGCCCGCCTTTCTGGAACGCGGGCTGCAGCATTTCGAGGAAGTCGCCTGGCGGATGATTCCACGATAAGGGCCGCCTCGTCGTGACAGACCGCATCGTGTTTCGTCGGAATGGACGATTGCCACGGCTCTCCGACGTCCCAAAAGATAGTGATGGTTCGAGCACACGGTCAGCAAGCGCTTCGTCACCCGCCCTGCGTGGCATGAGCGTCGGGTGCATCGATCGAAAAAGGATGACACACCATGAATCTCGACTTCAGCCCGCAGGAACTCCAGTTCCGCGAGGAAGTTCGCCAGTGGATGCGCGAAAACGCGCCGCCGGATCCCGCCGGCGTCAAACTCGGGATACCCCTGGACAAAGCCACCCAGATGGCGTGGGAGCAGCGCCTGGCATCCAAGGGCTGGCTGGCCTATACCTGGCCCAAGGAATACGGTGGTCCCGGCTGGACCGTCACCCAACGCCACATTTTCGAGGAGGAACGTGCCGCCGCCGGCGCGCCCAATTCAGGCCCGTTCGGTCTGGCCATGCTGGGGCCGGTGCTGATGGCCTTCGGCAACGAACGGCAGCAGCAGCGTTACCTTCCGCGCATCGCCGCGGGCACTGAGTTGTGGTGCCAGGGTTATTCCGAACCCGGCGCCGGCTCGGACTTGGCCAGCCTGAAAACCCAGGCGCGCCGCGATGGCGATCACTACGTCGTCAATGGCCAGAAAATCTGGACCACCCAGGCCCACTGGGCCGACTGGATGTTCTGCCTGGTGCGCACCCACCCGGACGTACCCAGACAACAAGGCATCTCGTTCCTCCTGATCGACATGCGCAGCCCCGGTATCGAGATCCGGCCGATCATCACCATCGACGGTCACCATCATCTCAACGAAGTATTTCTCACCGATGTCAGGGTGCCGGTGGAAAACCTGGTCGGCCAGGAAGGCCAGGGCTGGACGATCGCCAAGTATCTGCTCACCTTCGAGCGCACCACGATCGCCGGCGTGGCCGATTCGAAATACGAGATCGGCCGGCTCAAGGCGGTGGCCGTCCGGCATCGTGTCGATGGCCATGCCCTCATCGACGAACCGGGCGTAAGCGAACGCATCGCCGAGCTGGAAATCGACCTGCTGGCGCTGGAATACACCAACCTGCGTGCGCTGGACCGGCTGGCCCGGGGCAAGGCACCCGGCGCCGAGTCCTCCGGCCTGAAGATCCGCGGCACCGAACTGCAGCAGGCGATTTCCGAGGCGATGGTGGATCTGGGCGGTCAAGACGCCCTGCCCTGGCTGAGCACCGAGCCGGCCGGCGACCCGGCTTTCGACAGCGCCACGGTGCGCTACAACTTCCTGCGTGCCAGCTCGATCTACGGCGGCAGCAACGAAATCCAGAAAAACGTGATCGCCAAGCAACTTCTTGGCGGCGGACACTGAGGAAAATCCGCATGGACTTCTCCCTCAGCGACGAACAGCGGATGATCCGCGACAGCGTCGAGCGATTCATCGAGAAAAACCACGATTTCAAGCAGTACCTCGCGACTGTGGCGCAACCGGGTCAGATCGATGCCGGGACATGGGCGCACTTTGCCGAGTCCGGCTGGCTGGGGTTGCCATTGCCGGAGCACGCTGGCGGCTTCGGCGGCACCGCCATCGAAACGATGCTGATCATGGAGGGCTTTGGCGCCGGTTTGGTCACCGAACCGTTCATCCCCACCGTGGTGCTCGGCGGCCGACTGGTGGCGAACAGCGGCAACGCCGCCCAACGGGCGCGCGTGCTGGAACCGCTCATCGACGGCAAGCTGCAGCTGGCGGTGGCGATGTACGAGCACGGCACCCGTTACCGCCTGAGCCACTGCGTCACGCGCGCCGAGCCCCATGGCAGCGGCGGCTACCGCCTCGACGGCGAGAAGACCATGGTGCTCAATGCGCCCAATGCCGACCTGCTGGTGGTGGTCGCGCGCACCGCCGGTACGCCGCAGGATGAAGCCGGGCTCAGCATGTTCCTGGTCGATCCCAAGACCGCCGGTGTGTCGCTGCGATCCTGCGCGGTGCTGGGCGGCGGCGTGGCTGCCGAAGTGCGGCTGGAAGGTGTGGAGGTATCGGCCGACGCGCTGCTGGGTGAAGCCGGTCGAGCGTTCGAGGGGCTGGAGCAGGCCCTGGATCATGCGACCGTGGCGGCTTGTGCCGAGGCATTGGGTGCGATGCAGGCATTGTTCAAGCGCACCGTGGATTACAGCAAAGTGCGCAAGCAGTTCGGCGCCCCGATCGGCAGCTTCCAGGTGCTCCAGCACCGCATGGTGGATATGTTCAACGACCTGGAGCAGTCGCGCTCGATGGTCTACATGGCCTCGGTTCGCGTCGAGAGCAAGGTGCCCGACGAGCGTCGCCGCGCCGCGTCGGCGGCCAAGGCCTATCTCGGCAAGACCTCGCGCTTCATCGCGCAGCAGGCGGTGCAGATCCACGGCGGCATCGGCATGACCGAGGAGCTGGATGTCGGCCATTACTTTCGCCGCCTCACCGCCTTTGGAAATCTCTATGGCGACCGCGCCCATCATTTGCGCCGGTTTGCCGGTTTGCCGGCGGCGAACGCCGATGCGACCTGAGCACCGTACCGTACGCGATGGTCGGCGTAGCGGGAGGGTTGTGCCTTGACACAAACCAGCAACTCCTCCGGCGGCCGGCACCACGGCGAGCGCGAGCGCATGCTGTTGATGACGCCGGACCGGGTGTTTTATCGAGGCTTGCTGGGCACGCCGTCGCTGCGCAATTTCGGCTCGATCACGCTGTACGTGTCGATGGGCTGCCCGTTCGGGCTGAGCCTGGAGGGTCAACGTTGGGAGCAGCATGAACTGGCGGTGGTGCCGCCGCACACCGCGCATCGCATCGTCACGAAAGATCCGCTGATCGGCTCGATCATGATCGAGCCGGAAAGCGTCGATCCGGCTCGGCTCCCGGCGGTGTTGCGTCCATCATCCCGTACCGACATGGCCTCGCTCGAACGCATCCGTGCGGCTTACGCCTATCTGCAGACCTTTGACGGCGGCCAGCCGCTGGACACGCGCGATTCGGATCGGTTGTTCTGGGGTCAAGCATTGGCTGCGCGCAACCTGGATCACCGTGTTGCGGCCACCCTCGAGAGAATCGCGCGCGACCCTGCCGGTCACCACAGTGGGGAAGTCTGTGCCAATGAGGCCGGCTTGTCGTTTTCGCGTTTCCTGCACCTTTTCAAGCAGGAAACGGGCGTCGCCTTTCGCAAGTTTCAGGCGTGGAAGCGCGCGCGCTCGCTGCTCCATCACGTCAATCGGCGCAGTTCGCTGGTGGATATCGCGCTGGACGTGGGCTATCCGGACTCGACCCATTTCAGCCACGCCATCCGGCAGGTCTACGGCTTGCCGCCAAGGGAAATTTTCGCCGGTTCGCGCCGACTGGTGATTCTCCGCCAGGAACCGCCACCCGCCGATTTCTGCCGGCAGCGACGCCCTGTCGCTACGTGATCGTCCATCGATTCCAGCCGCTCGTGTTCTGCGCGCCGCTGATCAAACGTGCGCACAACGAGGAAACCTCCCGTGAACACGCCCCTGGTAATCCTGGAAGTCCGCGGAGACGTGGCCTTGGTCTGCATCGACAATCCGCCAGTGAACGCATTGTCGCGCGGTGTGCGCGAGGGCCTGGTCGAGGCGCTGCGCCAGGCGAGCGCCGACAGCCGACTCAGTGCGCTCGTGCTGTACTGCGCCGGCCGCACTTTCGTCGCCGGCGCGGACATCGCGGAATTGGGTTCCGGGCAACCGTCCACCGAGGACATCCATGAACTGTTCGGCCTGCTCGATGGCTACGCCCGACCCGTTGTGGCAGCGCTGCACGGCACCGCGCTGGGTGGCGGCCTGGAGCTGGCGCTGGCCAGCCACTTCCGGGTGGCCTCACGCTCGGCCAAGGTCGGCCTTCCCGAAGTCCACCTGGGACTGCTGCCGGGCGCCGGCGGCACCCAGCGCCTGCCGCGGCTTATCGGGGCCAAGGCCGCCCTGGAATTGATCCTGTCCGGCAAACAGGTGGCTGCCGATCAGGCTCTCGCACTGGGCATCGTCGATGAGGTGGTCGACGGTGACCTGCTGGACGCGGCGATCGTCTTCGCCCACCGGGTGATCGAGGAGCATCGCCCCTTGCGGCGGGCCAGCGCCTTGCCGGTGAATCCGGCCTCGGTGCCTGCTGGTCTGTTCGAACAGGCCCGGCAGACGCTGGCGCAGCAGCGCAGCGGCAATCCGGCACCCGCGCGTATCATCGCGTGTGTCGAAGCGGCCGCGACACAACCCTTCACCCAGGGGCTGGCCACCGAGCAGCGCCTGTTCGGCGAATGCCTGCATTCGCCCGCGTCGGCGGCGTTGCGTCATCGCTTCTTTGCCGAACGCGAGGTGAGCAAGATCCCAGGGCTCTCCGGCAACCTGACGCCGCGATCGATCAGCCGCGTGGGCGTGGTGGGCGCCGGCACCATGGGCGGCGGCATCGCCATGAACTTCGCCAACATCGGCATGCCCGTGGTCATCGTCGAGACGACCCAGGCCGCGCTGGACCGCAGCCTGGGCATCGTGCGCAAGAGCTACGAGGCAGCGGTCGCCAAGGGGCGCCTCAGCCCCGCGCAGCTTGATCAGCGCATGAGCCTGTTGCGTGGTGCGCTGGATTATCCCGAGCTGGCCGAGTGCGACCTGGTCATCGAGGCGGTGTTCGAGGACCTGGCCCTGAAAAAACAGGTCTGTGCCCGACTGGGACAGGTTTGCCGGCCGGGCGCGATCATCGCCAGCAACACCTCATCGCTGGACGTGGATGCGCTGGCCCAAGCCAGCGGGCGACCCGCCGATGTGCTGGGCATGCACTTCTTCAGCCCGGCGCATGTGATGCGGCTGCTGGAGGTGGTGCGCGGCGCGCACACCGGCACGGACGTGCTATCCACGGTGGTGAAGCTGGCCCGCACCATCGGCAAGGTGCCCGTGGTGTCCGGGGTGTGCTACGGCTTCATCGGCAATCGCATGGCGGAGTGTTACCTGCGTGAAGCCGAGCAGCTGCTGCTGGAAGGCGCGACAGCGCAACAGGTGGATGCGGCGGTGGAATCACTGGGACTGCCGATGGGGCCGTTCCGCATGCTTGATCTGGCCGGCGTGGATGTGGTCGCCAAGGTCGTGATCGAGCGCGGCAAGAGCGGCCAGCTGCCGGCGGATCCGACCTACCGGGCGGTGGCGCTGGAGCTGATGGAACGGGGCCGGTACGGGCAGAAGACCGGCAGCGGGTTTTACCGTTACGAGGGTCGCACGCCACTGCCCGATCCAGCCATCGAGCAGATCTGCGCGGCGCTGGCCGCCCGCCATGGCATAATCCGCCGCCACGACATCGCCGAGCAGGAGATCATCGAGCGGTGTTTTTATCCGCTGATCAACGAGGACGGCAAGGTTCTGGAAGAAGGCATCGCCTATCGCCCGGGTGACATCGACGTGGTATGGATCAACGGCTACAGTTTCCCTGACTATCTCGGCGGCCCGATGTTCTGGGCCGATCAGCTGGGCCTCTCCACCATTGCCGCGCGCATGGATCACTATGCCGCCCAACTGGGCAACGAACATGGTTATTGGAGCCAGGCCGCACTGCTGAAACGCCTGGCTGCGGCCGGCCGGGGCTTCGCCAGTCTCACCGAGAGCGAATTGGGGGGCGCGACCGGATGAACGCTGCGCCGCCCTGCCCGGTGCCCACCGCCGACCAAGGATGCCGGTATACGGTCGCGTCGTGGCCAGGCCGGGAACGCCGGTGAAGTTGCAGCACTTTCAAGGCAGCGCAGGCATCCGCCTGGCAGCGGACGTCGGCGGCGATCCGACCCGCCCCACCGTGGTGCTGCTGCATGGTGGCGGCCAGACCCGGCACTCCTGGAACAAGCTGGCACGGCATCTGGTACAGCTCGGTTACCACGCCGTGTCGCTGGATCTTCGCGGCCATGGCGACAGCGACTGGGCACCGCAGGGTGACTATGGCGTCGATGCCTTTGTCGCCGACCTGCATGCCGTGCTGGGCCAGCTGCAGCGTCCACCGGTGTTGATCGGCGCGTCGCTGGGCGGCATCACCTCGTTGCTGGCGGTGGGCGAGTGCGAGCGAACGATCGCGCGCGGGCTGGTGCTGGTGGACGTAGTGCCGCGCATGGAGGAAGCCGGCCTGCGGCGGATACACGCCTTCATGCGCGCCAACCTGGACGGCTTCGACACCCTCGACGAAGTGGCAGCCGCCGTCACGGCCTATCTGCCACAACGCCAGCGGGCGCCCAATCCCCAAGGCCTGCGCAAGAATGTCCGACAAGCCGGGAACGGAAGGTTTTACTGGCACTGGGATCCGGCGCTGATCCACAGTGACCGTCGTCCCGATGGAACCCGGGCGGCTCAGCGGTTGCGCCGCGCCGCACGCGCCATCACGCTGCCCACCATGCTGGTGCGCGGCAAGCTGAGCGACGTGGTCAGCCAGAAGGGGGTGGATGATTTGCTGGCGCTGATCTGTGGCGCACGAGCAATCGAAGTCGACGGGGCCGGCCACATGGTGGCTGGCGATCAAAACGATCCGTTCAATGACGCGGTGGAACAATTCCTGGTCGAACTTGGCGAGCCGGCGGCAGCACGCCAGCCGTAGCTGGCGCAGCAGCGTTGATAGCTGCCGGAAGCAAGGTTTGCAGCGTGGTCCCGAAAGGACGTGCTTGTGCGACGCACTCACCGCACACCTGTCGCACCAAAACATGCACTGAACAGATCAACCGATCGCCGCGCTTTGTTCACTTCACTGCGACCTCGGGTTTCGAATGGTGCGCCCGCGCGTCGCACATCATTCATCGTCGACCGAGATCTCAACGTGCATGCGGGCATCGTCGTCGGCCAGTTGCAGCGTCGATTGGGTCGGTACGAGCTGTTTCGCAAGTACCCGGTCAAGGCTCGGCAATTCGTGGCGTCCTCCGCCATCACGGACGGCTGGGGCGGGGCTCACACGGCATGACAGGAGCACACCGCAATGCCGGGTTATTTCGAATGCAGTCAAAGAGTATGTCGAGCGCTGCAAGGCGGAGGTCGGCACCGACGGGCTGCTCGATCCCTACGTCCCGCCGCGTGGGCGTAAGCGGCAAGCCGTCGGCGTGCTTCCCTTGCGCCTGGATCTTGTGCAAGTCCGATCGCAGTGGGTTATCGGCGAAGTGCTGTTTCCACAGTCGCGGCGTGAGTTCGGCGACGCGCGCGGCCGGATGCTGGCCGACGCGCTGCAGGACATCGACCAGGTCGGTGTACGGATCGATGCCGTGCAGGCGGCAGGTGGCGATCAGGCTCTACGCGCCACCGAGCCGGAGTGGCCTGCGACCGTTTATTGTTTCGGCCCATAAACCGGGTTGTTGCCAGCACCCTTCGACTTCCTCGCTCCTCCAAGCCGTGGCCATTCATGGCCACTCCCCGCGTACGCTGCGCTACGCTCGGGGCGAACGGGCTTTCATACTATTTGCAGGCCGAATCAATAACCGCGTAGATTTGACGGGCCAAACGGCCATCGTTCCATAAGGGGCGGTGCATTGCATGAGAGCAGAAATCATGGCTACCAAATCCACTGCCAAGAAGACCACGAAAGCGAAGGCTGCTCCAAAGGCAGCTCCCACCGTCAAGCCGATCAAGGAAGCCTTGGGCAAGTCGGCGCTGATCACACATCTGGCCGAGCAGGCCAGCGTCGAGGCAAAGCAAGTCAAGGCGGTGCTCGCGGCACTCGAGCACACGGTGCTCGGCGCGGTGCACAAGAAGGGCGCGGGTCATTTCACCCTTCCCGGCCTGTTCAAGATCAACGCCGTGCAGGTGCCGGCCAAACCGAAGCGCAAGGGCAAGAATCCCTTCACCGGTGAGGAACAGGTGTTTGCCGCCAAGCCGGCCACCGTGAAGGTGAAGGTGCGTCCGCTCAAGAAGCTCAAGGACGCGGCAGTCTGACGTCAGCCCGAGATTTCCTGCAGCACCTCAGGGGGCAGGAAATCCCGGGCGGAGCATGCATTCTCCCATCAGCCAACGGCTCTACTATCGAGGAAAAACATGGCTATCAATCTCGACTCGCTCTCCCCTTCCGAACTCCATGCGCTCATCAAGACCGCCAAGGCGCAAATGGAATCTGCCCGCAAGAATCAGGTTCAGGAGGTCCGTACCAGGATTGACGCGCTTCTCAAGGATGCCGGCCTGAGCATCGATGAGGTTTATCCCAGGCGCGGCGGCAAGGGCGCCAAAGGCACGAAGGCGGCTGTCGCACCGAAATATCGCAATCCGGATAATGCCACCCAGACCTGGTCCGGCCGTGGCAAGCGCCCGGCATGGTTTTCCGAGGCTTTGAAGAAAAGGGGCGTCACGGCCGAGAGCATGCACATCGGCGGTTCCGCAGCGAAGTCCGCGCCGGCGAAGAAGGGGGTGAGCAAGGCTGCCAGGAAAGTCGCCAGGACGGCGCCGGCAAGGAAATCAGCGAAGAAGTAAGCCGCTCCCCGCGCGGGAAAGGAAGGCTGCACCGATCTGCGCAGCCACGCAGAGCCAGGGACGACAACAAGAAGGGCCGCGATGCGGCCCTTCTTGTTGTCTGTGCGGATCCCGCGTCCGGCGCCTCAGCTCGCCTTCTGCTGCGTCGCCTGACGACCTGATTGTTTTGTCTACACCCTCTCAGCGGCCGAAGATGATTTCCGTGCCTTCGTGATCGCGGTCCCAGCCGCGCAG
>WOYI010489552.1_pt2 | contig 43924 bp, 34 predicted proteins | sample 6423411 | NCBI WGS metagenome assembly WOYI01 (sample SAMN13441803, study PRJNA592873) | oil field metagenome | biome: oil field; feature: oil-well bore; material: oil-contaminated soil; isolation source: oil-contaminated soil from oil-well borehole | place: Germany: Wietze | collected 2016-10-18 ... | reverse complement strand
ACAAGTTACCTATTTTCATGCTTGTTTGTGCTTTTTTTATCATGGGTGCTTCATAATCTTTTTTTTAAATTATAAAGAGTACTCCCGTTGTAGGGAGTACCTGTATTGTTAAGTATCGAACAGTCTTTATAGAAACTCACATTCCCCGATACTTACTAAATCTTCTTTACGGAATAAGCCAACATTCTCAAGATAAATTCTTGAAGTTTTGGTTCTTGTGTAGTAATCAGGTACCGGTAAATAACCATCTTCTTCATAATCGTAATAGATTAAATTACCGTCGTTATCATACGTCAGATCATAGTTACTGAACACATCCATTATTGTTTCGTCGTCCATAATAAATGTATCTGTCTGAGAAACAGAAGCAGACCACGTACCACCAATAGATAGTGCCCCATGTATAAGTGACCAGTCAAAATAACCATTGTAATATGCAACTCCGGTAATTGGTGAAGTTGTTATACTTATATTAAAACCAGGTTTAAGAATCTGACTATAACTATTATCAGACAATGATGTTAAGGTTTGTTTAGAAAACAAAATCATAGCAGTGGAGTCTGTTACTTCAAATCCACTTGTACTACAATAATTTACAGTATTTGTCTTGATCTCAAACCAGTAACTGTCATGTCTGTAAGTATTAACATCAGGGATTGGCTGATATTTATCCAGACTTGTAGTTGTGTATTCACTTAGGAAAACATAAACAAATGGAATAGATCCGGTTTCAGGACACAGGCACTCTTTCTGACAGCTGCCGAGTCCAATAATAAATGTTAAAAGGATTAAAAGTTTTTTCATATTAAGGTGTATTTGTTGCCGTTAAAGTAGAACTATTTTCTGGATTATTCAAGCTATCCTGTATGATTTTTGAATCGTTCAAAAACATGGAATCAATGCAAATATTTTCATCATCAAATACAAGATCATCAGTAGGATTACATGATGATACAATGATTATAGTTACTGTTGTGGTTTGATGCAAAATTCAGAAGATATTCAACTTCCGAAGAATGAGTAAAGAACCGTAAACGGTTGTGGTTTGATGCAAAATTCAGAAGATATTCAACCGGGCAATTATATTTAGCATTTTACCTGCCATCAGAATGCTTAATTGGTAGTGGCTGTGCTTTTTCCCGAATCACTTTTTCAGTATTATTTTTCTGTACGATATTGTTTTTTTGTCGTCAGTTACTTTCAAAAAGAAGATACCGTCAATGTTATTTCCGATGTCTAACATGTATTGACTGTTGTTTAGGTTTTCTTTTCTGAATATTGGTTGTCCTAACTCATTTATCACTTCAATTTCTTCAATAAAATTGTTTTTTAGGGTTATTGTAAAAATTTTCTGTGAAGGATTTGGAAATATAGCTAGATTATTCTCAATATCACTTATCTCTTCTACTCCTAATATAGGCGAACAAACCGCATTAGCGAGTAATAAATCAAACGAACCATCAGTAATGTCGTTGTTCCAGATTTCCCAATAGCAAACATTATTCGAAATGGCCAGGTTCAACGCTTCCGGCATTCCACCGGTTCCAAAATTTGATGGGTTTGTAACCCCACTGGCCGCCATTTGAATTCCGCTGAACGCATTCGAGTTGGCAGAATGCTGCAATATAGCATATTGCGAAGGATAAACGGAAGTATTGTTTTGTGTCCACCACCAGGCATTTGCACCGTAGCGGGAACCTAAATTCACAATAGCATAATTATATACCGAGTCCGCAACAGCGTCACTTGTGTTCACCGGATGGAAATCATTGGTTAAATAATGATTGGGAAATGCAGCATTATATACATCCATAATTTGAGTCCAGGAGTCAATTACCAGTTGATCAGTGTATCCAATCGAAGTATATGAAGGCGTTGGATTATATGGTATTTGCATCTCAAAACCATTTTGAGAAGAATTAGTGATATAAACCAATTGAATAGTCGTATCATTTTGGTATCTACTTCCAAGTTCAGAAATAAAATCAGTCCATTTGTCTAAAAAAACAGCATCCCATGGAATAGGCATAGTTCCTGAAAAAGGTAAACTATAACTAATCGAATTCGCTCCTAACCCATATAGCCATTGAGGCGTGTTGGGCCCACCTCCAACTGCGAGTGAAATTTTTTTCCCATACGATATGGCTGCAGTAATTTGATCATCAATTAGCGACCAGTTGTAAGTATCATCCACGGGTTCAATATCTTTCCAGACAACCCGAACTAATATTCCATTTACATAAGATTTTGAGGCTACTGCTGGGTCAACCGAACCATTTCCTATCCCTGTTGTTGGTGGGCAACTGCACCAAACGCCAGTTGGTGCTGGATAATTTGGTTGGGCAAAAATCAAATTTGTCGAACATAGAATTAATGTTCCAAGAATTATCTTTTTTATTGTTTGTATCATATTTTTAATTGTTTATTTCTTGGTTTTCGCAGCATTGCAGCAAACAGTCGTTGTGTTTTCCTGCCCGAACTGGCTTCGTTCAGGCGGGGATGCAATCAGAAGATATTCAGGCAGGGATAAAATACAAATAAAAAGGCCTGACAGTTTTGCCAGGCTTCAATATTCTGATAGCTGTACTAATCCAGGCTGTCTAAATATGCGTCGCGTTCTTTCAGGAATTCCGACAAACGCTCGATCGGATCGCGCGTAATGGCTACGCGTCCCGAACGGATAAACTGCATTACCTTGAATTGGTTCAGTTCTTCGAACAGGGCCTGTGTTTCTTCCTTGTGCCCGGTTCGTTCGATAACCACGTAATCTTTAGTGATTTCAAGTATCCGGGCGCTGTTACGACGTACAATCTTTTCGATAGCATCGCTTTCGTATATTGGTTCGATCGGGACCTTGTACAAGGCAATTTCCTGGGAAATCATTTCTTCGCTGGTATGATAGAAAGCCTTCATTACGTCAACCAGTTTCTCGAGTTGGCTCACCACTTTTTGTGTTTGAGCTTCGGTTTCGTGGATCACAATGGTGAATTTGTAAATACCGGGAATAGCCGATTCCGATACGGTTAAACTATCGATGTTGATTTTACGGCGGGTGAAAACAATGGTAATTCTGGTCAGCAACCCAATGTGGTTTTCTGAGTATACGGTGATGATATATTCTTTTCTCATTTTATTTCGTTTTTAGTGGATTGACAATTATGGTTCGAGCATAACATCCGAAACAGATGCTCCGGATGGAACCATCGGAAACACATTATCTTCTTTCTCAATCGTTACTTCAAGCAGATAAGGCCCGTCGTGTGCCAGCATTTTGTCAACACTGCTGTCCAGATCTTCCCGTTGGCTTACTTTGTGACCGTCAATGCCAAAACCTTTTGCAATCATAATAAAATCGGGATTCTGGAGTTCGGTGAACGAATACCGTTTTTCAAAAAATAATTGTTGCCACTGACGCACCATACCCAGGAAATTATTGTTCATCAAAATGATTTTTACAGGTAATTTATTTTGTGCAATGGTTCCCAGTTCCTGGATCGTCATCTGGAACCCCCCGTCGCCAATTACGGCAATTACGGTACGGTCGGGAGCCCCCAACTGGGCGCCCATACTTGCCGGCAAACCAAAACCCATGGTTCCCAGTCCACCGGAGGTAACATTGCTGCGCGAGCGGTTGAATTTGAAATAACGTTGAGCGATCATTTGGTGCTGGCCCACATCGGTAACCAAAATGGCATCGTGGTTGGTTTTTTCCGAAGCCAGGCGAATTACTTCACCCATGGTTAACCCGGGTTTTTCGGGATACAAATCTTTCGAGATGACTTTGTCGATTTCGATGTCCATGCATTTTTTGAACTCGTTCAGCCATTCGGCGTGATTATTTTGCTTCACGTTATCCGTAAGCATTTTCAGCACTTTCTTCGAGTCGCCAATAACAGCTACATCTGCCATAACAATTTTGTTTACTTCAGAGGGGTCGATCTCGATGTGAATAATTTTGGCTTGTTTCGCATATTCGCTCACTTTCCCGGTTACACGGTCGTCGAAACGAATTCCAACAGCAATAATCAGATCGGCTTCGTTGGTCAACAGGTTTGGGCCATAATTTCCGTGCATTCCGAGCATTCCCACATTTAAAGGATGGTTGGAGGGGAGAGCTGACAAGCCAAGAATTGTCCAGGCTGCAGGAATTCCTGTTTTTTCGACAAATTCCTTCAATTCGTCTTCAGCCCTACCGATAATGATTCCGTTTCCAAAAAGGACCATTGGTTTTTTAGCGGCATCAATTAATTCGGCTGCGGCTTTTACGTGGTGCGGATCGACTCTCATTTCGGGCAGGTACGAACGTATTTTTGTACATTTTTTATACTCAAAGTCCAGTTCTCCAAACTGGGCATCTTTGGTTAAGTCGATCAGCACCGGTCCCGGACGGCCCGAGTTGGCAATATAGAAGGCCTGTGCAATGGCTTCCGGGATTTCTTCAGGAGTGGTTACCTGGTAATTCCATTTGGTCACCGGGATCGACATGCCCACGATATCAGATTCCTGGAAAGCATCGGTTCCGAGCAGGGGAGAAGCCACCTGACCGGTTATACAGACCAAAGGGGTTGAATCGATCATGGCATCCGCGATTCCTGTCATAAGGTTAGTGGCGCCTGGGCCGGATGTGGCAAAACAAACCCCCGGTCTTCCGGTTACGCGGGCAAAACCCTGTGCCCCGTGAATGGCTCCCTGTTCGTGGCGTGTTAAAATGTGTGTTACGTTTTCGCTGTGGTCGTACAGGGCATCATAAACGGGCATTATCGCACCGCCGGGGTATCCAAAAATGGTATCCACTCCTTCCTCTAACAAAGAAAGGATTACTGCCTGTGAACCGGTAACTTTTTTTGCTGTCATATCAATTGTTTTTGTCGGCCAAAGAATGGCGTATCAGTTAATTAATTTATTATTCTTTTTTATTAATCTATCAGGCGCACGGCCCCCAAATCGGCCGAAGAAACCAGGCTGGCATATGCTTTCAACGCTTTCGAAATATTCCGTTCTCTTGATGCCGGTTTCCAGGCTTGCGGACCTTTTGCCTCTTCTTCTTTTCGGCGGGTTTCCAGTTCCTCTTCCGAAATCACCAGGTTGATGGAACGTGCCGTGATATCAATTTGTATTTTGTCGTTGTTACGGATCAATCCTATGGCGCCGCCTGCTGCCGCTTCCGGCGAAACATGGCCAATGGATAAACCCGAGGTACCGCCCGAGAACCGTCCATCGGTTATCAGTGCACAATATTTATCCAATTGCATCGATTTCAGGTACGAAGTAGGATAGAGCATTTCCTGCATTCCCGGGCCTCCTTTTGGCCCTTCGTAACGAATCACGATCACATCGCCTTTTTGCACCGAGTTGCCCAAAATACCGTTTACTGCATCATCCTGCGAATCGAAAACTTTGGCTGCTCCGGTAAACTGGTAAATCGTGGGATCAACGCCGGCAGTTTTTACAATACATCCTTTTTTAGCAATGTTTCCAAATAAAATGGCCAATCCACCATCTTTATTATAAGCATGTTCGATATCGCGGATACACCCTTTCGAACGGTCGTCGTCAAGTTCTTTATATGTGCTGTTTTGTGAACCCATGGTTAAGTTTCGGCCACCACCGGGCGCCGATTTAAATTTGCGGATAGCATCGTTGGATACCGTCGGGCTTTTAATATCGTAATCAGCAATGGCTTCTGCCAGGGTTTTTCCATCAACGCGAGTGACGTTTGTTTCAATTAAGCCACCCCTGTTTAACTCACCTAAAATGGCAAGGATTCCACCGGCACGGTTAACATCCTGCATGTGGTAATGCGAACTTGGCGCCACTTTACAAAGGTTGGGTGTGATCCGCGAAAGCTGATCGATGTCGCGCATGGTAAAATCAACACCTGCTTCGTTTGCAATAGCCAGTAAATGCAGAACGGTGTTGGTCGAGCCTCCCATGGCAATATCCAGTTTCATGGCATTTAAAAACGAATCGCGCGATGCAACCCTGCGGGGAAGTACCGAATCGTTTCCTTCGTAATAATATGTTTTGGTAGCGGCTATAATTTTTTCAACTGCTTCTTCAAACAACAGCTTGCGGTTGGCATGAGTCGCTACGATGCTTCCGTTTCCGGGAAGGGCCAACCCAATTGCTTCGGCTAAACAGTTCATTGAATTGGCCGTGAACATTCCCGAGCAGGATCCACAAGTAGGGCAGGCGTTTTCTTCGACCTGGGCCAGGTATTCGTCGCTGATTTTCAGATCGGCAGCCATAACCATCGCATCCACTAAGTCGAGTTGTTTTTTATCAACCACACCAGCTTCCATCGGCCCGCCTGAAACAAATACTGCCGGAATATTCAAACGCATGGCCGCCATTAACATTCCGGGAGTGATCTTGTCGCAGTTCGAGATACAAACCATGGCATCCACCTTGTGCGCGTTACACATGTATTCTACACTGTCGGCAATCACATCGCGCGAGGGGAGCGAATACAACATTCCGTCGTGTCCCATGGCAATTCCATCGTCGATAGCAATGGTATTGAACTCGGCGGCAAAAAAACCTTGTTTCTCTATCAGGCCTTTGATGTGTTGGCCAATATCGTGTAAATGTGCATGTCCGGGGACAAATTGTGTGAAAGAATTAACCACAGCAATCAGCGGTTTCCCAAAATGTTCTTCTTTCATCCCGTTTGCCCGCCAAAGACTTCGGGCTCCTGCCATTCGGCGACCTTGAGTGGTGGTATTGCTTCGTAATGGAATCTGCATACTGTTTTATCTTTTTCTTTAGTTTTTTGTATTAAAAAAGCCTTTCCCGGTTTTGAGAAAGGCTCGCTAAATATCTTTAATAACTTATAACATAAACTAGCCTTTCTCAGTGTTTCCAAGAATGACAACGACGAGGACCAGAATGTTATTAGTTACTTTCATTTGTCTGTTTTATGTTTGAAAGCAAAAGTAAACATTAAAATTTATTATCAAAATGATTTAAAATTTAAATCCGCAAATTAAGATGAATTTAAAGTTTAACTTACATTTTACTTTTAATTTGATAATTAAAGATGGTCTATACTGTCAGATTTGTATTGATGATGTTTTGCGTTGTTTGGAATTGCAACCCTCATTTAATGTTTTTCTGAATTTGGATCAATTCCATCAATAAAAGCAGAAATAGTTTAAATTTGTAATACATCTTACAAGTATTGAAAGGAAAATAATGGATGAATTATTTACGAATATTGGCAGTAAGTTAACGCTTAGCCAGAAAATCGAACGAAAGATTGAAGCGGCCATCCGGGAGAAAAAATTGCCGGTAGGTTCGAAGTTGCCTACCGAACGCGAACTTTGCGGAGCCTTTGGAGTTAGCCGGACTGCATTGAGAGAGGCCCTTCGAAGACTGAGTGCACGGGGATTGATCGAAATAACAAAGGGTAGCGGAATGACGGTCACCGGGTTTAAAGTGGATGATGCCATAAAAACGATGGACTTGTATTACGACATGCAGTTCGATCAGAATCTGATTCCGCAGATTATTGAAGTTCGCCGTTTGTTTGAACCTCAAATTGCAGGATTGGCTGCTGCCCAACGCACCCAGAACGATCTGTCGGATATCCAGGAAAATATCGAACTTTTCAGGGCCTGCGATCCGGATAATATTCAGTTGGAATCTGATTTGGACAATAAATTTCACCTGCTCATCGCGCGGGCAACACACAATCCGATTGTGCAGATTACCATGGAACCGATTTATTCGTTGCTTCCCCGGATGCGTAATTTTATTTATGCCAGTGTCGACGACGAAAAGGAAGTAACGCACGAAAGCCACCTTCTGATTTTTGATGCGATTAACAAGCAGAAACACACGGATGCCACAAAGGCAATGAACGAACATTTGGACCGTACCTACGAAATTTACAAACGATATTTGCATACCACTTTCGAAAAATGAAACGATTCGTGTACCCGGTAAATCTGTTTTTAACCCTGTTGCTTTTGGGGGCTTCTTGTAGAAATACCCCTGAAACGGATATGAATAAGTTGATTGCAGATGGGAATTGGTTGCAGGTAGAACTCGTGCTGGGACAGAAAATCGCTAAAAGCCGGAACGATTCGGTGGCGAATAAAAACTATATCGTTCAGCTTGAAAAGCTTTCCCGGATGCGAAAAGAATTTCCTTTAACCCTACGATTTTCAGCGCGGCGAACTTGAATGGAAGGGAGGTAATCTTTATTTCGATACCTGGGATTATCACATGGAAGTGGAATATTTGAATAACTAAAGCACTGAAATATAAACTGTAATGAAACATTTTAGACGACTGATAATACCAATAATAACTTTGTTTGCTTTCGCCTGTTCGACCAACGATCCGCAAGATTTTGACCACGAGATCAAATTGATCCGTGAACGTCATATTCCCGATCAAAGACTGATGTATTGGGATATTCACACCACAACATTGAACGACAAGCTGGTGTTAAAAGGTGCCACCGTGTCGGAGGCAGCTTATATTGAGCTCGAAAAAATGGCACAACAGAACCGCCTGGATTTTCAGCTTGAATTACTTCCGCAAAAAAAGTTCATCGAAAATCCATGGGCGCTGGTCACCTTATCGGTTTGTAATATTCGTGCAGAAGGAACGCACCCGTCCGAGCTGTCCACCCAGGCATTGCTTGGAACTCCTGTTAAAGTTTACAAGGAAGAAGACGGCTGGTACCTGGTGCAAACCCCCGATCATTATTTTGGCTGGGTCGACCGTGCTGCGATTTCATTAAAATCGAAAGAAGAATTAGCGCTTTGGAAACAACAGGAAAAGGTCATCTATACAAAACAATCGGGTACCGGATTCGTTTCCGCTAATCTTGAAAAACCGGAATTGGACTTGGTAATGGGCGACTTGTTAAACGTGCTAACAAGTACTTCAAATTCGTATGAAATAATTTTGCCTGACGACAGAAAAGCATTTGTTAAGAAAGAAGAATGTAGCTCGCTGGGTGTCTGGAAACAAAAACAAATTGACTTGAAAGAACTCATCTCTACTGCATTTGTATGTAAGGGGACACCCTATTTGTGGGGAGGCACATCGCCCAAAATGTTCGATTGCAGCGGTTTCACCAAAACGGTTTTTTACAGGCAGGGCCTGATTCTTCAGCGCGATGCTTCGCAGCAAACATTGTACGGCGAACTGGTAGATACCTCAGAAGGATACGACAAACTACAACCCGGCGATCTTTTGTTTTTTGGACGAAAAGAAGCTCCGGATTATGCTGAAAAAGTAACTCACGCGGGTTTATATATTGGCAACAAGAAATTTATCCATTCCTCGGGGAAAGTTCGCGTGAACAGCCTCGATCCGCTGAGCGAAGATTATGCCGAATATTATGAAAAAGCCTTTGTTCGTGCCCGGCGAATTATCGGACATGCCGACGGAAAGGGTATTGAATGGATTTACGATAATGAGTTTTACAAACAAATACTTTCGGAATGAAACGAGTCCCCGTAAATCGGGACGAGTTCCATCTTATGCCTTGAAAATTAAATTATTTTAATAAGATGAAAATCAGGAGAAGAAATTTTATAAAGAGTGCAGCTGCCGTTTCCGGTGGGTTTTTATTCCCGGTTTCAGCCCAACCTTTCAACAAATATTCCATTTCAAAAAATGCAAAAATGAAGTTACGATTTCAACCTTACGAACTACAGTTAAAACATGCTTTTACTTTGGCAACCAGTTCGAGAACCACAACGCCCGTGATGCTGGTAGAACTGGAATACGACGGACTTATTGGTTATGGCGAAGCTTCGATGCCGCCATACCTTGGCGAGTCGCACGAAACCGTTGCACGTTTTCTGTCAAAGGTCGATCTTTCAGGATTTAACGATCCTTTTCGGATGGATGAAATTCTGGGATACATTGATGGCATTGAACTTGAAAATCGTGCCGCCAAAGCATCGGTCGACATTGCCTTGCATGATCTGGTTGGGAAAATAATGCAACAACCCTGGTATAAAATCTGGGGTCTTGATCCCGGTAGAACGCCATACACTTCGTTTACCATTGGGATTGATACACACGACATGGTAGTGGAAAAAACAAAGGAAGCCGCCGGTTTTAAAGTGCTGAAAGTGAAGATGGGCCGCGAGAATGATAAAGAAATGATTGAAACCATCCGTTCGGTGACCGATGTCCCACTTTGTGTGGATGTAAACCAAGGCTGGACCGACCGCCAGATGGCGCTTGACATGATATACTGGCTAAAAGAAAAGGGGATTGTTTTTGTTGAACAACCCATGCCAAAAGAACAAATCGATGATATGGCCTGGCTCACGGCACACAGTCCGCTGCCAACCATTGCCGACGAGGCCTTTCAGCGCATTCACAATATTCCGGGATTCAAAGATGTTTATACCGGTATCAATATAAAACTGATGAAAAGTACCGGGATGCGAGAAGCTAAAAAAATGGTGGATGTTGCCAGAGCGCTTGATATGAAAGTGATGTTAGGCTGTATGACAGAAACGTCGTGTGCCATTTCAGCCGCTTCGCAGTTGTCCCCATTGGTTGATTGGGCCGATTTGGATGGCGCCCTGTTAATCAGCAACGATATTTTTGACGGGATGAAAGTGATTGACGGAAAAGTTACTTTGAATGACCGGCCGGGGATCGGGGTTGTAAAAATATAAATACTCAGTTCGTTTTTAAATTATCGAGTACCGCCCGTACCGACCCGTGCAATAAAAGTAATCGTTTGGCTTCTTCATAATCGATGCCGGTTTCTTCCATAATCATCCGCGAACCGCGTTCCACCAGCTTTTTGTTGGTAAGTTGCATGTCCACCATTTTGTTGCCTTTTACACGGCCGAGTTTTATCATTAGCGAAGTAGTGATCATGTTCAACACGAGTTTCTGTGCCGTTCCGGCTTTCATACGGGTACTGCCGGTAACAAACTCGGGTCCCACAATTGGTTCGATGGCAATGTCAGCCACTTTTGAAATTTCGGAATCGGGGTTACAGGTGATGCAGGCCGTAAGCAAACCGTTTTCCCGGGCGTCTTTTAAAGCGCCAATTACGTATGGAGTTCCGCCCGAAGCGGCAATACCAACAATAGTGTCTTTTTTATTGATTTTAAAAGCCTTTAAATCCTTCCATCCTCCGTGTTCGTTGTCTTCAGCCGATTCCACTGCTTTTCTAATGGCCGAGTCTCCTCCGGCAATCAATCCAACTACCACACCTTCAGGCATACCGTAAGTAGGAGGCACTTCCGAAGCATCCAGAATGCCAAGACGACCGCTGGTTCCGGCTCCCAAATAAAATAAACGTCCACCCATTTTAACACGGTCAACCAGTTGCTCAACCAGTTTTTCGATTTTTGGAATCTCTTTTTGAACCGCCAAATGAACTTTTGCATCCTCATTATTAATGCTTGTCAGGATTTCCTTCACCGACATAAGCTCAAGATTATCGTACAACGAAGCAGTTTCTGTAACTTTCATTTCTGTGTATATTTGTTGACAAACCGGAACAAAAATAGGATAAAAAATTTGTAATATGTAATACAAATTTCGCATATCTTTGTTCTTTCAAATTTTGGATAAGAATTATTTAAGAATCGGTTCTGACACAAAATTGAGGAAGTAAAAAATTCAAAACCTGGTATTTAATGAAAACAAATATTGTATTACATCATTCTAAATCAGCCACATACGACAAAGAAGCATGGTTGCGCAGTGTACGTTCTGTTTTTGATCAAACCGTGCAGGACTTCGAAATAACGATCATCGACGACACAAAATCCACAGAACTTGCCGACGAGATAAAAACTTTGAATACCAGTTCAATAAAAGTTAATTTTCTGAATCTCGTTACTGATCGGCAATCGGTTCAATTAGGCGAAGCGTTTCATGCAGTTGAGGCTGATTTTCATTTTTATATTGATAACCGTACGCAGGAGATAGTGCTTAAAAAGAGTGCCCTTGAACTTTGTATTTTGGCGGTGAGAAACAATCCAAAGACCGGAATGATTTACGCCGATTATGAATTACTTGAAAATGGAGTTGTAAAAGAAAAACATTTATTAAAGCGCCACATTGGCCGTGTGCGCGATAACCAGGATTACGGAAAAGTTTTCTTTTTTACCAACGTGGCATTACAAAAATGTGGCGGCGTTTCTGTTGATGTAAAATTCAATTCTCTTTATGATTTACGGTTAAAGATTTCGGAAGAACACGAATTGCTGCATATTTCAAACCGCTACGCCGGATCGATGTACCGTTTGATGGCAGAATCGAAAGCGCACAATGTTTTTGATTATTTGCTGGCCGGCAAAGACAGTCAGCTCGAAGCGGAACAGATTCTTTCGGCTCATTTAAAAAGGGTTGGCGCCTACCTCGAACCAGGGGCTTTTTATACAACACGTCCCAAGGCTGACTCATCAGCCACATTGAAAGCTTCGGTAATAATTCCGGTAAATAATCGTCCTGAATTTATTTGCGATGCGATAGAAAGTGTTCAGGCACAAACGGTTCGCGAAGTGGAAGTGATTGTGGCGGTGAACGGCGGGGATGAGGACCCAACCATTTCTTCTGTAAAAAAATATATGCAAGGTGGCGAAAAATACGATGCTTCGTTACCTGAAGTTCGTTTGCTGGTACACGATATAAACAATCTTGGTTTGTGTTTTAACTCGGGGGCAAAAATTGCCCGTGGCGAGTACTACGTTCAGCTTGATTCCGACGATCGTTTAACACCGGATGCGGTGGAAAAAATTCTTTCAGTATATAAAAACGATCCAAAAATTGGCATGGTTATCGGCTCATACGAAGTGTGGGAAAAAGATACTTCTGGAAATATCACCCGGATGGAGCAAATTCCGGTGGTAACACACGACGAATGGACGGAAGAGAATGGACGAAATAATTTGTTAAGAATCAACGGGGCAGGGGCGCCGCGCTCGATTCCGATTGCGCTGATCAAAGAAATTGGCTTTAGCATGAACGAAGAACCTTATGCGCGCAATTATGGGGAAGATTACCAGATGGTAATGAAAATCAGCGAAAGACACCGGATTGGCCGTGTTTGGGACCCTATTTATAAAGTGATCCGTCACTCGGGAGGTACCGATCACAGCATCGATCAGGCAACCATCGACCGGAACGACGAAGCCAAGGATTTTATGCGAAAAGAAAGCATTCTTCGCCGTAAAGAACTAAATAAGAATGGAAATAAGAATGGATAAACCAACCTTGCTGATCGGCATCGACGGTGGAGCTACCAAGGTGAGCGCCTGGGAAATAATTCATGACACGGAGAAATCGACATTTTCGCTGGGGAATGCCAGTGTCACGAAATCTTACCGTGAAATCGATAGGTTTATTCCAAACTTTAAACCGCTTGATTTACCAACCCAGTTACATGAGCGAGATGTGGCCGCTATCAATCCAACTTCAGAAGAAAAACAACAGGCCGCAGTTTATGTAGAAGCCTGTGCACAGGCGATTGCCTGCCTGACTGAAAAAATTTCATGTGCCAATGTATTGATTGGTATAGGCATGCCAGGCCTAAAAACTGTGGACAAACGTGGAATCGCAGTGGTTGCCAATGGCCCGCGGATGCTGGATTACGCACAAAATCTGGAAAAACGATTGAAGGAGTTAAATATCAAGCTCCTGGCGCCGATCAGTCATTTGGGAAGTGATGCCGATTATTGCGGTATTGGCGAGAATTATTCGGATGAAGGACTTTTCCGCACTGCCAAAAACGCGTATTACCTGGGGGGAGGGACAGGCGTGGCGGATGCCATGAAACTCGATGGAAAGTTGTTGACTTTCGACAATGCCAAAACCTGGATAGCCAAAACCTGGGAGATGAAAAGCGAAGAAGGACTTCCCCTGGAGAGGGTGACTTCGGTGAGTGGAATACAGAGAACCTACTCAGAATTTACCGGAAAAACAGTTGAAGAACTTAATTCGGCAGGGATTTTTCCTTTACAAATTTCTGAATTGGCTAAACAAGGAGAAAAAGCCGCCATCAAAACTTTTGAGTTGGTGAATAATAACCTGGCAAAACTCTTGTACGAGCGCATTGTTACCTTGAACCGGGGCTGGCCCGACCTCTTCGGCTTTGTTAATCCGAATCGTGTGAAACCGGTTTCTGAACATGAGCATATTGGGAAAGTATTTGATACAATTGTAATCGGACAGCGGTTGGGCGATCTGTTTGAAGACAAAATTGGAAATGAAATTGTGAAAACTCCCATTTTGTATCGCCTGCATAAACTGATTCAAAATTCTGAACATTTAGACGGGTATGTAAAAACACATTATCAGAATCTCGACTCGATAGTTAAAACTTCAAAATTGCGGGAAGCGCCGGCGCTTGGTGCCGGAATTGATGCATTTCTTTCAAAATAAATTCAAGACCATGAAACATCCTGAAATAACTGTCGGCGTGATGAGCCGCGAAACGATTGATTTTAATCTGATCGGAAAATTTAAACTCATCGGAAACGACCAGTTTTTTGTCGGAAATCAGTCGGTTACGATCGATAAGGGGAAGATTCAACTTTCGGGTTCTCCTGTTCAGCAAAATCAATTGTTATTTGTGCCGGTCGATACAACATCGGCTGCTTTCGAACTTAAGGATGTTACCATCGGTGTAAACTTTCACTGGGAACAGCAGGAGAATCAAAAATTCAGGGGCGGTTTGAAACTGATCATCGAAAACGGGAAGATCACAGCCATTAACATTCTGCCATTGGAAGATTACCTGATTAGTGTAATATCGTCGGAAATGAGCGCCAATAGTTCGCTTGATCTGTTAAAAGCCCATGCCATTATTTCAAGGAGTTGGCTAATTGCACAGATTGAGAAACAGGAGAAAATAACTGTTACAACACAACATTACGAAAGCGCTTTTTCGACAAATGATGAATATATAAAATGGTACGACCGCGAGGACCACGCAAACTTTCATGTTTGTGCCGACGACCATTGTCAGCGTTACCAGGGAATTACCCGTGCACATAATCCAAATGTTGTGAAAGCGGTAACCGAAACTTCGGGAGTTATTTTATCATACAATGGTAGGGTTTGCGATGCGCGTTTTTCGAAATGTTGTGGTGGTGTTGCCGAACTTTTTGAGAATTGCTGGGAGCCTGTTAACCATCCGTATTTAACCGCCGTGATTGACAATCCCGAATTTCCGTCCGGTTTTGAAAAAGACCTGACTGTTGAAAAAAATGCGCTTGCCTGGTTGAATAACAGTCCGGAAGCCTTTTGTAATACCAAGGATGAAGAGGTGTTAAAGCAGGTACTGAACGACTACGACTGGACTGCCAAAGACTTTTACCGCTGGACGGTTGAATACACCAACCAACAATTATCAGAACTGATTTTGAACCGCTCGGGCAACGACTTCGGGACCATCATCGATCTGATTCCAGTTGAAAGAGGAACTTCGGGGCGTTTAATTCGATTGAAAATTGTGGGTTCGAAAAAGACAATAACCGTTGGAAAGGAGCTTGAAATACGTCGCTGGTTCAGCAAATCACATCTCTACAGTTCGGCGTTTAGTGTTGAGAAGCTGGAAATTGAAAACGGAATACCGGGCAGGTTTGTATTACACGGCGCTGGCTGGGGGCACGGAGTAGGTTTGTGTCAGATTGGCGCTGCAGTAATGGGACACAAAGGATACAAATACGACGAAATCCTACATCATTATTTTAAAAATATTTCGCTCGAAAGACGGTATTGAGCTAACCCCTTCAAAAGGTTTGTCGTTCCGGGCGAAGAGAGGAATCTCTCCAAAGTTCCCCGGACAGTAGTGATTATATCCCTCAAAAGAAGATCAGATCCTTTTTAAACCCATCCTAATCTGCTGAAAAAATTCTACTTTTAAGCCTTCTCTAAAAATCAACGAAAATGGAAGACTTAAAAGTTGGGACCCGCGTGGATCATCCGCGCTACGGACAGGGAATTGTTAGCAAAGACAACCTGACCGCTTACGAGATTTTTTTTGAACGGGGGGGTAAAATGGAAATTACCAAACGCAACACCGACCTAAGCGTTTTGGAAGAAGGACCATCGACCACAAAAATGGGTCTGTCGGTAAAAGATATTGAACGGGTTATGACTTACGTACTCGATCAGTATGGTGCATTAAGCGAGATTGTACCGTTGGGCGAAAAATGGCAGGGTGGGACCTTGATCATGAAACCAGCCAATCCTTCGTTGCAACCCAAAGAAATTCCTATCGAAACCTTCTTTCATAAAATTGTGATGCTCCGCGACCGTTTGCGGGTATTGGAGCAGAATATTAACAGTAACGGGGCGCTCAGCGACGAAGAGAAAATCAATCTTCAGCAATACATTACGCGTGTTTACGGTTCGTTAACTACATTTAATGTTTTGTTTTCCGAAAAGGATCATTATTTTGTTGGAGTGAAAACAAAATAGTAGAATTATGAAGAAAATAAGTCTTTTAACCATCCTCTTTCTCACGGGAATCAGTTTGCTGGCGCAGGATAAAGTATTGAAAGTGTGGCCGAACGGCGCCCCCAACGATAACGGGATTACTACGCCCGAAGAAAAGTACGATGGTGTTCGTGTTCGCAATGTTTCAGAAGCTGAAATGTATGTTTATCTTCCTGAAAAAGAAGTAAATACCGGAACTGCAGTTGTGATCTGCCCGGGTGGAGGCTACGTAATTGAAGCCATGGACCACGAAGGTTATGATATGGCTGAGTTTTTTAAGAAAAACGGTATTGCTGGCATTGTTCTGAAATATCGTTTACCGAACCAAATTCATGAGATCCCGTCGGGTGATGCAAGACAGGCGATGCGGATAGTACGCGCCAACGCCAAAGAGTGGGGGATCGACCCGAATAAAATTGGAATTGCAGGTTCGTCGGCAGGCGGGCACCTGGCTTCAACAGCAGGTACGGTTTTCGATGAAGGAAATCCAGGTAGTGAGGATCCGATAGGGAAAGTAAGTTGCCGTCCCGATTTTATGCTGCTTTTGTATCCCGTTATTACTATGAATGAAGAATTTACACATATGGGATCGCGTGAAAATCTGATTGGCCCCGGGCACAATATGGAGTTGGTGCAGAAATACTCGAATGAATTAAATGTTTCGGATAAAACGCCGCCCACATTCCTGATTCTGGCTGACGATGATGAAGCGGTGCCGCCCCGTAATTCAATCGAGTTCTATTCTGCTCTCAAAAGAAACGGTGTTGCAGCTGAATTACACATTTTTCAGTTTGGCGGACATGGCTTTGGAATGCGAAAAGATGGCCGCCCTTCCGACAATTGGCCCACTATGTTTATGGATTGGCTGAAAGCGAGAAAGATCATTGAATGATGAATGTAGAATGATGATTAACGATTTACGAAGGAACAGTTCTGAGAATCACCACTCGTTAATCGAAATTCTTAAATCAATTAATATGAATGCCCACCCGCTCCAGGTTTTAAAATTTTGTCCCAAATGCGGATCTGATACGTTCAGTCGTTCCAGTGAAAAATCGTTGAAATGCAACCATTGTGGTTTTCATTTTTTTATAAATTCAGCAGCTGCCGTGGCGGCCCTGATAAGCGATGAGCGCGGAAAACTGATGCTGGTGACACGCGGAGTGGAACCTGATTATGGTAAGCTCGATTTACCGGGTGGTTTTGTTGATCCGATGGAAACTGCCGAACAGGCCCTTAAACGCGAATTGGAAGAAGAACTGGGCTTACAGGTGATTAGCATGGAATACCTGGCTTCGGCGCCCAACGAATATATATTTTCAGATTACACCGTTTTTACGTTGGATATGGCATTCAAAGTCACGGTAAAATCGATAGAAAACCTGAAAGCGATGGATGATATTCTGGCTTATCGCTTTTATTATGAAGAAGAAATAGATTACGGCCAAATTCCGGCCCCTTCGATAAAAAGCTTTGTAAAGAACTATTTCCAATTAAGCAAAAGAAACCTGTAAACCCGATCTGTAATGAACAATGTAATTCAGCAACGACTGACAGCTCTTCGAACCGAAATGAAAAAATTGAATGTGGATGCCTGGTATATTTCGGGTACCGACCCGCATTCGGGTGAATACCTGCCCGAACGTTGGAAAACGCGTGCATTTATTTCAGGTTTTACCGGTTCGTATGGCATTGTGGTGCTTACTCAAAATGAAACCGCTCTGTGGACCGATTCTCGTTATTTTTTACAGGCTGCCGAACAGCTTCAGGGAACCGGAATCGAGATGATGAAACTACGTGTTCCGGATGCGGTGCCGCCTGAAAACTGGCTGGCGCTAAAATTGCCAGACGGCAGTAAAGTCGGGATCGATACACAAACCCTCACAGTAAGTGCTTTTCGTACACTTCAAGGAGTTCTTCAAAAGAAAAATATCAAACTGATTGAAACTCCCGATCTTTTTGAACGGATTTGGGAAGACAGGCCCTTGATCCCTGCTGATAAAGCCTTCGGACTGGATGTGAAATATGCAGGATTATCGCGAAAGGAAAAACAGGATATGCTTGCCGCCGAACTTGCCAGTCGCGGAGCAGGCCTTCACCTGGTGACCATGCTCGACGAACTGGCCTGGATGTATAACCTGCGTGGCAGTGATATTGCTTACAATCCTGTATTTACAGGCTTTGGGATAATCGGAGCTGATATAAGCGTGCTGTTTGCAGAGAGTGATAAATTGGATCAGACCCTGGCTTTAAAACTTGAAAACGATGGTGTGGAAATAAAATCATACACCGCTTTTTACGATTATCTAAGCGAACTTAAAAACAATAAAATCTGGATCGATCCTTCGGGCCTGAATTATTTATCATTTTCTAAATTGACCGATAACAATGAAATACTGGAAGGAACTTCAGTAATCTCGCTGTTGAAGTCGCGCAAAAATGCAACCGAAATCGATGGATTCAGAAAGGCTATGAAAAAGGATGGTGTTGCACTCGTTGAATTTCTGTTTTGGCTGAAAAGTATGATTGGCAATGAGATGATCTCGGAATATGATGTGGGGGTGAAGCTCAAAGAATTTAGGGCTAAACAGGAAGGGTTTCAGGGCGAAAGTTTTCCACCCATTGTCGGTTACCGCGAGCATGGCGCCATCGTTCATTTAAGTGTGGGGCCTGATGACGCGCTGCCTTTGGAAGCTGATGGAATACTTTTGTTTGATTCGGGAGGACAATACTTCGAAGGAACTACGGATATCACGCGCACGGTTGCATTAGGAAAAGTCACCGATCAGCAAAAGGAAGATTATACCTTGGTATTAAAGGGGATGATTGCCTTGAGTAATGCGGTATTTCCATACGGAACTAAAGGTTGTAACCTCGATATTCTGGCGCGGCAGGCGCTTTGGAACCGTGGAATGAATTACGGACATGGGACCGGACACGGAGTGGGGCACTTTCTAAACGTGCACGAGGGACCAATGGCAATCCGTCAGGAATTAAATGATAACAGAATAGAACCGGGTAATGTAATGTCGAACGAACCCGCCTTTTACCGGGAAGGGAAATACGGACTTCGCACTGAAAACATGATGGTTTGTATTGAAAAGGAAGTAACCGGATACGGCCGTTTCCTGGGCTTCGAAACGCTTACACTTTGTCCGGTTGATACAACTTTAATTCAGCCAGAGCTTTTAACCACAGACGAGAAAACCTGGTTGAATGATTATCATGCCAGGGTAAACAGGGAACTCAAACCATTTCTTTCGGAGTCGTTACACGATTTTCTTGATAAATTGACACTTCCTGTTTAATCCCCGCTTTTTGGCAAGGTAAAAAAGAATTTGCTTCCCTTCCCGGCTTCGCTTTCTACCCAAATAGAGCCACCGTTCTTTTCGATAAATTCTTTGCAAAGTATCAAACCCAGTCCGGTACCTTCTTCTTTGGCGGTTCCCTGTTGCTTTATCTTTTCTGTTATCCGAAACAGCTTGGATTTAATTTCGTCACTCATGCCAACTCCATTATCTTCGACACTAAACTGGTACATATTTTCTTTCGGAGTAACATTTACTTTTACCATGCCTCCCTGGTTCGTAAATTTAATACCATTAGAAATCAGGTTTCTCAAGACAGTTGAAATCATGTTATGATCGGCCAAACATAAGGTTCCGGCAGGAATATTGTTTTGAATTGTGATTTCTTTTATTTCGGCTTGTTTTTGTAGCACGTTAATAGTTTCTGTTACGAGGGTTCCTGCGTCGAGGCGAACGGTTTCAACTTTTATCTTGCCAGTTTGAGAACGCGACCATTCCAATAAATTCTGTAAAAGGTTGTAAGTAATTTTCGACGAAGTTTGCAGATCTTTTAAAAGACTGATCTTGATTTCTTCATCAATGGCATCCCATTGTTCGATCAAAAGTTCAGTTAGGCCGAGCAAGGCACTAAACGGATTTCTAAGATCGTGTGCGATGATTGAGAAGAATTTGTCCTTCGATGCGTTGGCAACAAGCAATTCAGCCGTGCGTTCTTTTACTTTTTCTTCCAGCGAAGCATTCAATTTAAGTAACTCATCATTCTGTATCCTGATTTTTATTTCCTGCAGGAAACTTTTAATGGCTTCTCTTACAGTAAGGACCAGATCTTCTTTATCCCATGGCTTGGCAATGAAACGATACAGTTGGGCATTGTTAATGGCGTTACTGATACCTTCGATATCGGCATGTCCGGTCAACAATATTTTGAGCGATCCGGGCGAAAGTTTATGAATTTCCTTTAACACCTCGTCGCCTTTCATGCCGGGCATAATGTAGTCGGAAATAATTACCGGAACATTTATTCCTTCCTGTTTTAATTCTTTAAAGAATTCAATAGCGTCATCTCCACTATCCGAAGTCTCAATTTCGTATTCGTCGCCAAAGGTATTTTTTAGCTGTTCTTCAAGAGCCTGTAAAATTATCTTTTCGTCATCAATACATAAAATAACTTGTCTTTGCATTACTCGTCCCCCTGTTTTTCGTTATCCGAAATTCCCGATTTAATTACTGTTTCCAATTGTTCTGCTGTCCATGGTTTATGGATGCAGGCAAATAAATTGGCATTCTGTTTGGCATTTTCGATGGCCGTTTCATCGGCTTGCCCTGTCAACAATACCTTGATAATATTTGGAAATTTCTTATGAACTTCAATTAAAAATTCGTCGCCTTTTTTGCCGGGCATCAGCCAATCCGAAACAATCACCATCACTTTTATTCCTTCTGCCATCAGTTCTTCCAACACATCCATTCCTTCTTCCGCATTTTCGGCATACTCATAAATAAGATCGCTTCCAAACATGTTTTCGATCTGTTCACCCAAACTGTTAAGAATAATACTTTCGTCGTCGACACAAACTATTGCTTTTTTCATCATCGAACAAATTTAATTAACAGGAAGAAGTATATGAAAAGCGGTCCCTTTCCCGGGTTCACTTTCGAGTTCAATTTTAGCGTCGTGTTTTTTGACAATACGTTTCACAACATCAAGGCCGATTCCGGTACCTTCCCCTGCCTTTTTTGTGGTGAAAAATGGTTCGAAGATTTTCTCGTGCAGGTCTTTAGGAATGCCCACTCCATTGTCAATAATACTTATTTTTACCTCTGACTTCAGATTCCTGATATGAATTTCCAGTCTGCCTTGATAATTCATGGCCTGAATTGCATTTGATACCAGGTTCGACCATACCTGTACTAATTCATCTGGATAACAATTTATAAGAGGAACATCATCAAAATCCTTTACCACTTCAATTGACTGCTTGAGTTGGTTATGATAGAGTGTCAGCACGGTTTCAATATTTTCGACCAGGTTGACCGGTTCTTTTATTTCTTTTTGCTCCTTGTGTGCGAATTTTTTTAGGGCAAACACCATCTTTGAAGCTTTTTCAACGGCCAGTTTAATATTCTCTGAATTTTTACGAACCGAATAAATATCGCGGACGGCTTTTAATATAAACTCCGGATTTTCGACATCCAGAATTTTGATCAGTTTATCGGTTTCGTCGTAAAGGTTAAGATAAATAATCAGTTCGCTTACCGGTTGTGTATGTTTACACCCCGCCTTTTCAAGCTTTTCCTGGATTTCTTTTTTATACAGTCGTCTTTCTTTCGAAATAATGGCAGGCCGGCTTTTTTTGATCATGTTCATGATTCTCAAAAAGATCAGCAATTCCTTCTTTGTTAGTTTTGTAAAAAGTGTAAAAATGTTTTGCATCGAGGAATCGAGCGAAGCAGATATATTACTGACCGATGCGCTGATGGCGCCGATGGGTGTATTTATTTCGTGCGCGATACCCGCAATCAAATTTCCGAGCGCACGCATTTTTTCGGAATGAACCAGTTGTGACTGGGTTTCTTTCAGGTGTTCGAGGGTATTTTTCAATTCCTCGGTTCTGGCTGTCAACTGCTCATTCAGAACCCGTAATTCCTGTTCCTTTTTTCTTATTTGTGTAATATCGATCTGAATGCCCAGAACGCCAATTGTGTTTTCACTCAATTTAAAAGGCTTTATCCGGGTATTCACAATCAGCCCGTCTTCTTTTTCAAAATCGCCTTCTTCGTATGAGTGGGCGACACCACTTTTTATTATTTCCTGTTCGCGTCGAAATTTTTGTGCCGCAAGCTCGGGCGGATAAAAATCAAAGTCTGACTTGCCGATTATTTCAGTTGGAGAAAGCCCGTAGTTTCGTGCAACCGGACTATTTGCAACCAGAAACTTGCCTTGATCATCTTTCAGAAAGATTTTTTCAGGGATTTCATTTATAATATTTAGCAGAAGCTGAAAACGATCTTCTACTTCTTTTTTGAGTTTGTCGATGTTTTTGTTTTTTGCGAGCAGAGTTTCGAGGTTTTTTTTCAGTTCATCATCCTGTCTTTTTAGTTCCTCATTTTGTTGCTGGATAATCCTTTCTGTTTTTATCCTTTCGGTAATGTCGTGTGCAACACCATCAACTGAAATCAGGTTTCCATCCGAATCATAATTGGGCGATTCTGTTATCTCAATAACTTTTATTTCACGCGATTTTGTATACAGTTCGAGTTCAAATGTATTTTGCTTTTCTCCGTTAGCGCTTTTTTTTTGGGTTTCGATTGTCCGCTTATTGAACTCACTGTCGGTCATATGTTTCACCAGGCCCATTTTAGCTTCTTCAACCGAATATCCTAATATTTTTTCCACAGAAGGACTTATATAAAGATACTTACCATCGAGATTATGGGAATAGAAAAAATATTCGTTGGTCAGGCTATTTTCAATTAAGCGTTTATACATTTTTAAGTTTTCTATTTCATTTCTGGTAGAATCCTGATAATCGGCAGGATAATGTGAAATAATATTGGCTTAAGTTATATATTTTATAAAAACATCAATCTAATCTTTTCAATTCTTATGCAATTTAGATTGAATCGGGATTATACCGGTTGGGAAAAATAATAAAAGGGAATTTATAAGGTAAGCGCCAAAAATCAGGATATTCGCGATAGTTTCATGGTGGAACATGTCGAATATTTTCCCGGAAAGAGCAATTAATCCTCCAACGACCATAGCCAGTGCGACATTGTTTTTGTTTACTTTCCAACTTAATAAGCCAGCCAGGGTCGGTATCACAAAAGCGCCTGAAAAAAAAGTAAGGGCGAGCAAAAGCGCCTGAATGATCGAAGTGACATATAATGCAATTATAAGACTCAAAATCCCGGTTACCGCAATAAGAAAACGAGTGAGCGATAAGGATTTTTTCCTATCCAGATTACCAGTTATCAGTTCGCTTAAAATAATGGAAGAAGTTAGGAGCGTGGTGTCGGCAGATGACATTACTGCCGAAAGCAGGGCAGCAAGAAACAAACCATAGGCCCAGGTGGGTAATAAATGTTGGGCAAAACTCACAATTTCTTCTCCCGAACCTCCCGAATATACTCCCAGATAAGTCAACCCAAAAGAAATGGGAATTAAAAGAATGGCTACAATCAAAACACTTCGTGAAGCAGTTTTCTCATTTTTTGCACAAAACACACGAGAGTAAATATCAGGACCAACCACGAAAGTTACCGAGTAGGTGATCAGCAGGACCAACAGATCGATAAATTTGAATTTTTCGTTAAAAAGTGCATGGAAAGAAAAGGCTTCTGTAACCGTCTTTTGCGGATCGGTAAATAAAAATACAAGCATCGCAATTAATCCAACAACGATCAAAACCGATTGTAAAGTATCGGTTTTCAGAATGCTCCATTGTCCGCCCAACAAGGTATAAACAATGAATACGGCACCTGAAATCAGTGCAGCTTGTTGGTAAGTAATCGAATCGAGTCCGTTTAATATTTTAGCTGCCGCAATTATTTGTGCAGCTACAATTCCGAGCCATGCCAGGGGAATTATCAGCGAAGCAATTGTTTCGGCTTTCTTTCCGTAAAAGCGGCCCAGAAGTTCGGGCAAGGTAAAGTTGCCGTACCTGCGAACATATTTAGATACCGGCGCCAAAACAAATAATCCAAGCGCAGCGCTAAACAAAAACCACAATGCAGGCCATCCGGTTTTCTGGCTAAGTTCGATGGTTCCCAAAACAGCAGAACCACCAAGAATGGTTGCCAGCAGGCTTCCGGAAACCGGGACTAAACCGGCCCGTTTGCCCGCTACATAATAATCGTCGGGCTTTTTCACCTGAAAGGCCGAAAAAACGCCAATTCCGACGATGAACAGAAAGTAAACGATGATTGTTAGTTCTACTTGCATAATACCGGTTACAAATATCTAAAATCTGTAATAATAATTGATATTTGCTACACATTAAAGAAAATAAAGGATGATGAAACTAAGGTCTGTTTTTTATTTGCTGTTCATTGCTCTAATACTGGCTTCGTGTGCTGCTAAAGAGAAAATTGAAGCGCCGGTTGCGAAAAAGGTCCCCAAAGAATTAACTATTCACGGAAACACGCGGATCGATAATTATTATTGGTTGAACGAACGTGAAAATCCGGAAGTAATTGCATACCTGGAAGCCGAGAATGCCCACACCGATGCAGTGATGAAGCATACTGAAGCACTTCAGAAAAAACTCTACGAAGAAATCAAATCGAAGATTAAACCCGACGATGAATCGGTTCCGTACAGGGAAAACGGATATTACTATTACGACCGTACCGAAGCCGACAAGGAATATTTCCTGTTGTGCCGAAAAAAAGGAAGTCTTGATGCAGAAGAAGAAGTAATGCTTGATGTGAATTCCATGGCCGATGGTTTTGAATATTATGCCATTGGCGGAGCTTCGGTAAGTACAAATAATCGCATACTGGCCTATGGTGTCGACACGCTCAGCCGACGTAAATACACCATCTATTTTAAAGATATGGAAAGCGGCGAACTTTTCCCCGATGCTATTCCGCTGACCACGGGTGGCGCGGTTTGGGCCAACGATAACAAGACTGTTTATTATACGCTGAAAGACGATGTTACCCTTCGCTCAATGAAAATTATGAAACACGTTTTGGGCACGCCCATTACCGACGATGTACAGGTGTTTTATGAAGAAGATGAAACCTATTCGACCTTTGTTTATAAAACCAAATCGCAGAATTACATCATTATTGGTAGCGAAAGTACGCTTACTACTGAATATCGTTACCTGGATGCCAACCATCCGGAAAGCGAATTTAAGCTGGTTCAGCCACGCGTACATGCACTGGAATATTCAGTTGATCAGGCTGGCAATTACTTTTACATCCGCACCAACCTCGACGCGCAAAACTTTCGTTTGATGCGAACTCCGTTAAATGCCACGGAAAAAGAAAACTGGGAAGAGGTAATTCCGCATCGCAGCGATGTTTATTTGTCAGGCTTTGACGTATTTAAAGATTACCTGGTGGTAACCGAACGTATTGAAGGAATAAACCGTTTACGTATTATGCCATGGAAAGGAGAGGAATATTACATCGATTTTGATGAAGAAGTATTTACAGTACGCTCATCAACCAATCTTGAATTCGATACCGATACGTTCCGTTTTAGTTACACATCTCTTACTACTCCAAGCTCGGTTTTCGATTTCAATATGAAAACCAAAGAACGCATTTTACTGAAACAACAGGAAGTGTTGGGCGGATTTGATAAGAATAATTACGAAACCAAACGCATTTATGCGACTGCCGGCGACGGAACTAAAATCCCGATGTCGGTTGTATACAAAAAGGGAATGAAAAAGAACGGTAATAATCCAACGCTTTTATATGGCTACGGTTCGTATGGATACACGATGGACCCTTCGTTTTCATTATCACGTTTACCTCTTTTGGATAGGGGTTTTGTTTATGCCATTGCACACATCCGTGGCAGCCAGATCAACGGTCGTCAGTGGTACGAAGACGGTAAGCTTCTGAACAAGATGAACACCTTCACCGATTTTAACGACTGTGCTCAGTATTTGATCGATGATGGTTATACAACCTCAGATAAATTGTTTGCCATGGGGGGCAGTGCGGGAGGTTTACTTATGGGGGCCTGTATAAATTTACGTCCCGATCTGTACAAAGGTGTAATTGCCGCTGTGCCTTTTGTCGATGTGGTAACTACCATGTTGGACGAAAGTATCCCACTTACTACCAGTGAGTTTGATGAGTGGGGAAACCCGAAGGACGAGAAATACTATTATTATATGCTTTCGTATTCGCCATACGACAATGTACAGGCAACAGATTATCCCGCGATAATGGCAACCACTGGTTTACACGATTCGCAGGTACAGTATTTCGAGCCGGCAAAGTGGGTGGCCAAACTTCGCGACATGAAGACCGATGAAAACCCGCTGATTTTCAAAATTAACATGGATTACGGGCACGGCGGCGCTTCAGGACGTTTCGAGTGGATACATGAAACAGCTTTGGAATATGCCTTTATTTTTGACCAGATAGGAATAAAGGAATAATCGTATTTAATTACGCTTTCAACTTCTTGTATTTAAACCGTTTTGGAGCTTCGCCCCCCATTCGTTTTTTGCGGTTCTCTTCGTAATCAGAAAAAGAACCTTCAAAAAAATGAACGTGTCCTTCGCCTTCGAATGCAAGAATATGAGTGGCAATGCGGTCGAGAAACCAGCGGTCGTGCGAAATGACTACTGCACAACCAGCAAAGTTTTCGAGGCCTTCTTCAAGGGAACGCAAGGTATTTACATCGATATCGTTGGTAGGTTCGTCGAGCAGGAGCAGGTTCCCTTCCGATTTTAATGCCAGCGCCAAATGCAAACGGTTTCGTTCGCCGCCTGAGAGAACGCCGCATTTTTTTTCCTGATCTGACCCCGAGAAATTGAATCTTGAAACATAAGCCCGGGCATTGGCTTGTTTATTTCCGAGCATGATGGTTTCGGTTCCACCCGATACCACTTCGTACACCGACTTGTTCGGATCGATGGCTTTGTGGGCCTGGTCAACATAGCTCACTTTTACCGTTTCTCCGATGGCAATGCTACCCGAGTCGGCGTCCAGTTGTTTCATAATGAGTTTGAACAGGGTGGTTTTTCCTGCGCCGTTTGGTCCAATAACGCCAATTATTCCGGCTGGCGGTAATTTAAAACTCAAATCTTCAAATAAAATACGATCGCCAAAACCTTTCTTAACCCCTTCCATTTCCACCACTTTATCTCCCAGTCGTGGTCCGTTCGGAATATAAATTTCGAGCCGTTCTTCTTTTTGATTAACATCTTCGTTCAACATTCTGTCGTAAGCATTTAAGCGGGCTTTGCTTTTTGCTTGTCGTGCTTTAGGCGCCATGCGCACCCATTCGAGTTCGCGTTCAAGTGTTTTCCGACGTTTCTGACTGCCTTTTTCTTCCTGCTCCAGTCGTTTTGCCTTTTGTTCGAGCCACGAGCTGTAATTTCCTTTCCACGGAATGCCCGTTCCACGGTCGAGTTCGAGAATCCAACCTGCCACGTTATCGAGGAAATAACGATCGTGGGTGATACAAATTACCGTTCCTTTGTATTGACCGAGGTGCGCTTCAAGCCACTGGATACTTTCGGCGTCGAGGTGGTTGGTGGGCTCGTCGAGCAAAAGCACATCGGGTTCTTTTAATAACAAACGGCAAAGCGCCACGCGGCGGCGTTCGCCACCCGATAATTCGCTGATTGGCTGATCGTCAGGCGGACACTGCAAAGCATCCATGGCACGCTCGAGTTTACTGTCGAGGTTCCAGGCGTCCAAAGCATCCATTTTTTCCTGCAACTGCGCCTGTTCGTTCATCAACTCTTCCATCTTGCCGGGATTCTCATACACCTCGGGCAAGCCAAACATTTGGTTGATCTCTTCGTAACGATCCAGCACCTCCACAGTTTCCTGCATCCCTTCTTTTACCACTTCGATCACGGTTTTGCTTTCATCAAGCTGTGGCTCCTGTTCAAGTATGCCAACCGAATAACCGGGTGCAAAAACCAACTCGCCGTTAAACGAATTATCCAGTCCGGCAATTATTTTCAATAAAGTCGATTTTCCCGATCCGTTTAACCCGATAATGCCGATTTTGGCGCCGAGAAAAAACGAAAGCGAAATGTCTTTAATAACCGTTTTACTGGGTGGGTAGGTCTTACTCACCTTGTACATCGAAAAAATTATCTTCTTGTCGTCGCTCATTTTAGTTGAATTTATACGCGCTCAAAAATACAACAGAAAGTGGAATTGTTAGGCGTGTTCAAAATGATTTTCAGTAAGAAATATTTGGCAGGGGGTCTTTGCTTTACAATATCGATTTCTACCTCCGAAATTACCTTGGAAACACTATAAAAAGATTTGGTTAATGGGAGAAATCCACCGGCTATTCATCAAACTTTAAGAGTAGAATTACATAATTACTTGATTAACCGTAGGCAAAGTACTTAGTATATTTTGGGTTTTATTGCCCAACTAAATCAGCAATAAAAATTAGGCAGACATAACCATTGTTTGAATATTTGCAGTGTACAAACCCAACAAAAGAATAGAAGGCCCAAAGTATACAGAGAAGTCGCTTTAAGAAGAAAAAGGAATTTTTTCATTGTTTGATTGTTCATAGACATCGTATTAAGTTCGTTTTTAGTTTTTGTTTAAACAGCATTTTATACCCAACTGTTTATTTTACTACAAACCCGGTTAAACAGAAAATGCTGAAAAAATTAAAGCCGTTTAAATGATCTTTGCGCACAAAAGTTATCGAGGCGGTTTGAATTTTTTACCTGATTTAGTTGTTGTAAGAGAGGATTCTGATCATCGCCCAGGTGTTGTTTTGACGCTGACAATGCCCGGGCGCAGAGCCCAAACCAGCATGTCGCTGCAAGTTTCATTATTTATTTTTCCCCAGGTATTTTTTTGTCATATGCAAAAACCACTTATAGTAATTACTTAGGTGGATAACGAAAAAGAAGATCAGCAGTAAACCCAGTTTGTTGTGGACTTCGCGTAGTACCTGCCCCAATGGTTCACCTTCGAAAACAAACCAGGCAAGCAAACCCGTAGTGGCGCAAACGATGAAAATTGTGAAAAGGGTAAGGTTCATCCCGTTGTTTTTCCCATTCATTTTAAATGTGACCAATTTCTTGATCCAATGTGCATTCAGCCATAAATGAATGATAATTAAGGGAATATTGACGAGCGCTGTAACCCGGTGAACCAATAGCCATTGATTTCCGTCAATTCCTATAGATTTAGTCTCGTATGGAGCGCCGCCATGATATCGTAGTACCACAATCCCGGTAAATAACAGGAAAACAAAAGGCAAGAAAGAAAACAGGTTATAATAATAATTCCTGAAAGCTTTCGAACTAGTCTTCTCCCGATTCTTCATCCCACAAATTTTAATTACTGATTCACAAGTATATTATATTTCATTTATTCTACCAAAATCGAGTGGGCATCGACAATGTTGTAATACAGGGGATAATATTCAAAGAAAGTCTAAAACTATTCTCTTTGTTGGCTGTTTTATTTAAAAAAGGAATACAATGAAAACAAAACTTTTGATTATAGTTATCTTTCTCATAACCGGAGTTGTTCAACAGGCAAAAGCACAAAAAGGATTTTACGATTTTAAGGTCGAAGCTATTGATGGATCGGAATTCGATCTCTCTCAATTAAAGGGTAAAAAAGTGCTGGTAGTGAATACCGCTTCGAAATGCGGTTTTACCCCCCAATACGAAGATCTCGAAAAACTGTATGAACAATATGGCGGCAACAAATTTGTGATCATTGGTTTTCCGGCCAATAATTTTCTGAAACAGGAACCCGGCACAAATGAGGAAATAGCTGCTTTTTGCGAGAAAAATTATGGTGTGTCATTCCCGATGATGGCAAAGATTAGTGTAAAAGGCGACGACATGCACGAATTGTATCACTGGCTTACCGAAAAAACCCAAAATGGAGTGATGGATTCGAAAGTTACCTGGAACTTTCAAAAATACCTGATCGATGAGAATGGAAAACTGATCGCGACTTACCCGCCAAAAACCAAACCCGACGATGAACAAATAGTGGGGTGGATCACTGCAAAGCAGTAACCTGTTGCACATCTTCTGTGCTTTTTCATATTGCTTAATAAAACTTTTGTATATCAATAATCAGGACGGAGTAAATTCCGAAAATGAATTATTTGGCTTATGTTAAGATCGTAAACACGGGCAGATTGATTCTTGCTTTTAAGAATTAATAATTGACTTCCGACATTATATTTGTGCCGATTTTCCAGTAACTTCAATGGGTTAATTTACACGATCAGAAAAATCAGCAATATGGGAAAGAAAATAACATTCAGGATTAATTTTCACACGCACTGGGGCGAAAGTGTATACCTGACCGGATCGGAAGCATCTCTCGGTGCATGGAAAGAAGAGGATGCATTCCCGATGTATCACAATGGCGATGGAGAATGGGAAGCAAGCATTGTGAGCGATACGTTTCAGGATTTTGAATACAAATACCTTGTTAAAGCCCATAATTATGCAGGAAAATGGGAGGGGGGCAAAAACCGTATTTTTAGAATTAGCGAACACGGGATATTGGAGATTCGTGATTATTGGCGTTCGCAGGCCGACCCTGTCTCGGCGATGCAAACCCAGGTTTTTACCAAAGCGCTGATGCCGCCACCTGTTGATGAGGTGAAAGCGCCATTAAAATTTTACAAACGTTCGGTACAATTCAGCCTGCGCGAGACCCGAATTCCCAAAGGGAAAACGCTGGCCATTATTGGTAATCAAAAAGCGCTTGGCAATTGGAAAACGCCGTTGCTGATGGATCCGTCTGAATATCCTGTTTGGAAAGTGAACATTTCGCTTCATCAGGTACGATTTCCGTTGAATTATAAATATGTGCTGGTTGATATTGCCAGTGGAAAAATCTCGCATTGGGAAGACGGAAACGAACGTATTTTGTATTATGTGGATAAAAACGCTGAGAGTATTGTTCATATTCAAAACGACGAAAAATTCCGTTTCAGTGAAGCCCCGTGGAAAGGGGCAGGAGTTGCAGTTCCGGTATTTTCTCTTCGCACAAAAGAAGGCTTCGGAATTGGCGAATTCAACGACATAAAAAAATTGGTTGACTGGTCGGTTTCCACCGGGTTAAAAATGATACAGTTGTTGCCAGTCAATGAAACTGTGGCTACTCATTCGTGGCTCGATTCGTATCCGTACAAAGCCATTTCGGTTTTTGCCCTGCATCCGGTTTATTTAAACCTCGAAACACTCGGCAAACTTAACGACCCGGTTAAGATGGAAGAGTTCGAGGCAAAAAGATTGGCGCTGAATGCCAAACCTTACGTCGATTATGTGGAGGTCACTAAAGTAAAGTCGGAGTATTATAAACTTATTTTTGATCAGCAATGGAAAGCGGTAGAGAAGAGCGATGAATTTAAATCTTTCTTCGGGGAGAACAGGGGCTGGCTCGAACCTTACGCTGCTTTTTGTTACCTGCGCGATAAGCATCGTACCAGCAACTTCAGGGAGTGGGAAAGCTGGGCGGGGTACAATCCCAAAAAAATACAAAAACTGGTTGATCCAAAAGAGGAACACTTCGAACACATCGCGGTGCATTATTTTATTCAATTTCACCTCGACCGGCAACTGAAAGAGGTTGTTGCGTATGCCCACGAAAGGGGGGTGGCACTGAAAGGCGATATCCCGATTGGCATTAGTCCAAACAGTATAGAAGCCTGGACCAAGCCAGAACTGTTTAACCTGAACGGTCAGGCCGGTGCGCCACCAGACGATTTTGCGGCACAGGGCCAAAACTGGGGTTTTCCAACCTACAATTGGGAAGAAATGGAGAAGGATGGTTTTGCATGGTGGAAAGACCGTTTGCAAGCCATGTCGAAATATTTTGATGCTTTCCGCATCGATCATATTTTAGGCTTCTTTCGTATTTGGGAGATACCTCAAAATGCTTTGCATGGTTTGCTTGGCTATTTTAAACCCGGGTTACCGATGTCGCCTGGCGAATTGATGGAACGCGGAGTTTCTTTCGATTTCGAACGAATGGTGAAACCCTATATCAGGGGACATTTTTTACACGAAATATTTGGAGAGTTTACCGGGGAAGTGAGAAAGGACTACCTCGAAGAAACAGAATACAACGTATTTGATTTAAAAGCTGGCTTTGACACACAAAAGAAAATATATGCCCATTTTACGCCTGTGGATGACGAAGAAGGGAAATTGACAGAAAAAGAAATAACCATCCGTGACGGATTGATTGCCTTGCTCGACGAGGTACTGTTTATACGCGATCCTCAAACGGCCCACGAAGCTTATCATCCACGTATTGCATTGCATTATACTTTTTCGTATCGTGAACTCGATATGGAAACAAAGGATCGCCTCGACGAAATTTACATTGATTTCTTTTACCGGCGTCACGAGCAGTTTTGGAAAAACGAGGCAATGAAAAAACTTCCCGCATTAACCGGGGCAAGCGATATGCTTATTTGCGGAGAAGACCTGGGAATGGTTCCCGATACGGTTCCGGAAGTAATGAGTGATCTGAATATTCTTAGTCTGGAGATTCAGCGCATGCCTAAAAATCCGGATATTGAGTTTGGGCATCCTGCCGATGCACCTTATTTAAGTGTTTGTACAACATCAACCCACGACATGTCGACTATAAGAGGTTGGTGGGAGGAGAACCGGGAAAAAACCCAACGTTTCTTTAACCACGTACTCGGGCACAACGGCGATGCTCCTTATTTTGCCGAACCCTGGGTTTGCCGCGATATTATTAAGCAACACCTGTATTCGCCTGCCATGTGGACAATCTTCCCGATTCAGGACCTGATTGCAATGGATGGCGATTTGCGTTGGGACGAAACCGATAAGGAAAGAATTAACGTACCCAGCGACGAGAAAAACAAGTGGCGCTACCGTATGATTCTGAGTTTGGAAGAAATGATTGAAGCCGTTGATTTTAATCGTTTATTAGCAGCAATGGTGCATTCCTCAGGAAGGAACCCAGAAGTTTAAGATCGGCTTGGCTAATTATTTTTCTGGTTAAAAACAGCTTATCGTCCAATTACCGCATTAATCTTTTTCCACATTTCGTTATGAAAAAGAATTGGGACAACTGCTTCGTCGGGTGCTTCTCCCATGCGAGCAACCACCATATTCAAACCGGGAATGACATCCACAAACTGACCGTTCTTACCGGCGCCAGCGATCAGGTCGGCCGGGGCATCGGGAGAAAGCTGCATTTTTACAGGAACAGGAATTCCGGGATAAATGATTTTTTCTTTTCCGTTCAACCACCATAAATAACCATATGACGGATTAATATCTTGCGAAGTAGTTGTCATGTCTGTAAAATAATCCTGGTCAATCATGATTTCAGTTTGATCCCATTTCCCTTTATTCAGGATCAGCAGCCCAAACCGGGCCATATCGCGCGGTACACTGTAATACACGTTGTTGGTGCCGTCGTAGGCCCAGGTTCCGCTCATTCCTGTTGTTATCTCCAGTTTTTGATGAATGTAGTCGTTTTCGTCCATCCCGGTTGCACTCAGGATGACATCCTTTAACAAAGTATACGGCGCGTTGTGGTAGAACCATTGGTTGCCCGCATCTGCGTTATATTGCAAACACGAGGGATCGGTACAATAGGTGTTGGGAACGGTGTAGTCGAGTCCGGTGGTCATTGTTAGTTGGTGGCGGATGGTGATTAAATCTTCTTTTTCTTTACTCATCGAAGTCCAGCCAACTCCAAGGTAATCCGATGTTTTATCAGAAATATTTAGCAAGCCTTCTTCCTGCGCCATACCAATTAAAAATGCTGTCAGGGTTTTCCCGGCGGAGGCCCAGTACCAAAGCGATTTGGAAGTAAATTCACCCGTATTCAGGATATTGTTTCCCCAATAATGTTCCAACGCAATTTTCCCGTCCTGCAGGATGATGAACGCCCGTGTTCCGTTTCCCAAAAGGGTAGTAAATAATGAATTTATGGAGTCGGTATTCCATCCCAGGTCGGCAGGATCAACCGTTTGCCATACATCTGAGGTGGCGGGTGGGAAGTATAGCTCTTTTTCTACAGGTGGGTTTTCAGTGTTTTCTTCGCCTCCGCTGCACGCCGAAAGTAAAAGAACAATTATAGCAATAAGGTAAATAAGGTTTTTCATCGATAACGATCTCACGGGTTAAGAAACATCAATTTCAATTCCAACCGGACAGTGATCGGAACCTATAACTTCATCTAAAATAAATGCGCTTTTAACCGATGGCAGAAATGATTCGCTTACTAGAAAATAATCGATTCTCCAGCCGATGTTCTTGCCACGTGCCCCGGCGCGGTAGCTCCACCACGTATATTTGTCCGCCGTGTTGGGATTAAAATACCTGAAACTGTCGATTAAACTACCCGAGGTAAAACGGTCCATGCCATCGATTTCTTCCTGCATGTATCCCGCCGATTTGTTGTAATTGGCTTTTGGCCTTGCAAGGTCGATGGCCTTATGGGCCACGTTAAAATCGCCGCAAACCACTACCGGCTTTGTTTTTTCCAGCTCTTTCAGATAATTGAAAAAAGCAAGGTCCCAGTCCTGGCGGTAACCCAGTCTTTTTAATTCACTTCCCGAGTTGGGAACGTAAACATTTACCAAAAAAAACTTTTCGTATTCGAGGCACAACACACGGCCTTCGTTGTCGTGTTCGCCAATTCCGATACCACGCCTTACCGAAAGCGGCTCCACTTTGGATAAGGTAGTCGTTCCTGAATACCCTTTCTTTTCGGCAGCATTTGAGTAAATGTAGTATTGGGTTACTCCTGCCAGTGTTTCTGCTACCTGGTCTTCCTGGGCTTTTGTTTCCTGAATACAGAGCACATCGGGATCCATGTTTTTCAGATCATCAAAAAAATTCTTTTGAGCTACGGCGCGTAACCCGTTCACGTTCCACGATATCAACTTCATTTTTTTCTGCAAGATAAAAAATTTTGAAAATCAATGTCACCTTGAAATAATTTAGAGAAAAGAAAACAATGGAACTTAACCAATAGTGTTTGGTTAATAATGCTTAGCAAATCATTAAATATGTGGCTTTGTATTTGACTATTCTGGACTGTTTAGTCTTTTAATCGTATTTTTATAGCGTTTTAGTAAAATTAAGAAAATGGAAAACAAGCTACGACCCAAAAAAGCGAACAAAAGAATGATTCGCGACCGCCGCGATATGATCCAGTACATCAATCTGCAACTGGCATCGCTGGGGCAACCGATTTTTAACGACGATTCGGATGCCGACGAAAAATATGCCAATTCAAAGTTTCAGTCACTTACCGAAGGGCTTATCAATAGTTTCCGCGAGAAATCGCGTTTGCTGAGCGGACATCTGTCGCCGGTGGACACACGAATACAAAATTTCATCGATGATTATTTAAAGGAAGTTAATTTCGATAAAGAATTCCGTTTGCCATCTGCCACGCTGGTATTAAACCAAAAGGGAATGGCCCGCGAATTGAGCTTGCCGCCCAATGGCAATGAATTTAAAAGCGAACTGCTGAGTTCGTACCGTTTAAAACAGGGGATTTTAAATAACCCTGCCAACGATAAACGAACCACCAAAGGAACTTTTCACATTGTACGTGGAGGACTTCCGGTCCCACTCGATAAAAAGGAAGTACCAAAAATTACTTTTGCGCATTTGCTGTATGCGGCGCTTAATCCATCTGACGAACTAAAATTACTCCCATTTACTTCGAAACAGGACCAAACGGCAAAAGTAATGGCCTCGCTTCTACTGCGCCCGATTGTTTGTCCCGAAGTAAAAGGAGTGATCAGCGAAAAATCGATGGAGATTCGCTTTTTTGCGCCGGGAAGTTTGGTGAGTAACCTCGATTTTGTGGAGTCGATTTTTGGAAATGCCGGCGACCACAACCTGGCTGTTAACGATGCAGCACTTGATATTGACCACTGGACCGGGCACACCGGGTGTATCATTCTGGCGCCGCAGCTTACCAAACTTAAAAAGAAAGACGTGGGTTTGCCTCACTACGACGATGCGTCGCCGCGTCAGAAAAAAGACGGCATGTGCTGGAAAGACGAAAATGAACTCTACAATGATGGTACTCCGTTTAAACTGACCTGTCGTGACGAACGTGGGGTAGTGGTAACTTTGATCGCCGACAACTACTATGGATATTCGAAAAAGGAAATCAAAACACAGATCAGTTATTCGGCCAATCTTTATGGTTTGGTTGAAGAAGAACACTCGGGCGGCGCTATTGCTTTCCCGCGTGGAAACATGAGCGACAGTGTTTTTGGGGCCAACTTTACAAAAAAATTCAGCCAGCCATATTCATTCGAGGAAGTAAAAAAATTACTGGCCGATAAAATCGAAGTAAAAGAAGGAAATTACGCCATCGATAAAAAATATTCAGATGTGGTGTACATTCCTGAAAATGCAGATATCGATATCGAAAAAAGCTCGGTTTCCTGGAAGTACAAAAACAAGGAATACAGCCTGAAGTTGTCGCCCGATAAAGTATATGTTCATCCTACAGGCCATAAATTCCAGTTGGTAAAACACCCAACCCAATCGATGTGGCGGATAATCGATACCTCACCGGAAGGTGTTTTCTGCCACAAACCCAGTACCGTTTCCGGTGGCGGAAAATCGGAAATTTCGAAATCGATGCAGAACGCGATCAAGTATGGATATTTCTATATCGAAAACCTTGAACAGGCAGTAATAAAAGTTGACGAAATTATCAACTACGATTATTCGAAACGGTGGAAAGTAATTTATCCGGATGCAAGTGATTCCCGCTCGTTTCTGAGCAAGGAACGCACTTTGGGATCGGCCGTTAAACTGTTGACACCTTCGGATAATTACAACGACGAATACAATAATTTTTTGAAAGATATTCCGCAATACGTGCACACTTTAGCTTTGTTTGTGAAACGCCATTACCGTGGTGTGGAAGAAGTGGGTTTAAAATGGCGCGAGCTGTTTAATGTTGAAATTGTAAATGGCCGACCCGGGAATGTGTTGAGATACAAACACAACCCGATTACCGCAAGTTACGTGCGAATTGGTTTTAACGAAGAAGGACGTTGGTATCTGCATAAATTGAGGTCCGATTTTGTGCCGAGTGTGAAAATCCAGACTGAAGACGATATTTCAGCCACAATTACCGTTCCGGCGAAGCGATTGAGCAACCTGAATTCAGAATACCCCAACCCTAGTGTAAAACTGGTGGCCAACTGCGAAAGTTATCTATTCCAGCGCCCCGACGAGGCGGTAATCAGAGGCTACGATAAGGAAGCCGAACGGGAGATTGTCGATCACGATACTTTCCTGACCAATTACGAACCACTGACCCGGGAAAATGCTATTGAACTGGCGGAGAATGCCATCAGTTTCGAAAAATATACACAACCGGTTAAAGACTTTGTTTGTTCGATCGTAAAAAACAACGACGATAATTACTTCGTCATTCCATCCCATCCTCGCATTGTGGATGGCGAACCCACAAAAAATCCCCGATACCTGCAACAAAATATTTTTAAAGAGGAAACACTTGATTCGTACTTGGGAGAAATCGGAGTGCGATTATTCCGGAAAATCAAACCTGCCGATCCGGTTTACTGGCCGGTGAACGCTGTTCTTCCCGGACGAAGAAATAATCCGGCTGACCGTAAAGCCGGTATTCGACCCCTGGCGGTGTACAACCCAATCCATTACCAGGAACTGCCTGAATTATTTATGGATTTTATTGCCAGTATCACAGGGAAATCGCCTTCAACTACCGGTGCCGGTTTGGAGGGTGCGCTCACCAAAGGGCCGTTCAATATGTTGGTTCCAACAACCGACCTGAACAATGCCTTGTTGTCGTACATTCTTACCGAATACAATGGTTTTAGTTCCGCCGCCGGTTACATCGGGCCTGAAAATCGTTTTGACCACGACATCAGTATTCTGGTTCCCGAAATCTGGGCACGTTTGGTTCCTGAAGATCGCGATCCGAAAAAACTGATCGAAAACGGAAGTCTTGAAAAATTAGAGGACTTTGAATACAAAGGCAAAAAAGTATTGGCCAGCCGTTTGGGTTACAGGATCACCAAGAATTTTGCATTCCGGTGCATGAACCGTTTGTTTGATGAACCGCTGGCTGTTTTTAACGAACGCATGCTTAAACCCGAATTGCAAGGTATGGACGATTATGTGGATGGGATCAACAACATTACCGAAGCCATGCAACGTGCAGCTCTGCCTTTTTTTGAAGACGGCAGCGTGGAATCAGCCATTCCTCCTTTAAAAGTACTTTTACATGTGATGGCTTACGGTCATTACGAAGGGAAAGACATAAGTGATCCGGGATTGCGCAAACTGTTCAAACGCGAAGAGGTGATCAAAAGCGATTGGTACAAAGCGCGCCTTTTGCTAAAACAGCAAAAGGATGTGGCTTTTTACAAACGTCAACTGGCTTATCTCGAAGATTTTAAAGCCAATAAAGACAATGTCATTTTGGTGGAAGAAATGAATATTGACAGCAGGATTGAAAAAGCAAAAGATTGTTTGAAACACGTGGATTCGAAACAGTATCTGCAAGAACTGGAAGGCACAATAGGTGCCGACCCACTGTTTAAAAAATAACCTAAGTTTGACAGTGAATTTAGTTCAACCTCAATACCCCGCCGCCTGTCCGTCTTTGCGCGATTCGGAAGCGCCGTAATATACTTTGTTTACTGGATCCCACATAATGGCCTGGTAGCCTCCGTACGGTCCAAAATCGAACCCAATTTTGTGGCCCATCTCCATTAATCTGCGGATCGAGGTATACGGAATTCCACTTTCAAGGGTCACCTGTCCTCCATTGTTCATAAGTTCGCCGCCAGTCGGGTCGCTCGATCCCGTGTGTTGAATGCGTGGTGCGTCGCCGGCTTCCTGCAGGTTCATCCCAAAGTCTATAACGTTACAGATTATTTGAACATGTCCCTGTGGTTGCATATCGCCACCCATTACACCAAAACTCATAAACGGCTCTCCATCCTTGGTTACAAAAGCCGGAATAATTGTGTGGAAAGGACGTTTGTGCGGCTCGTAAACATTCATGTGTCCTTCATCCAGTGAAAAAAGCTCACCACGGTCCTGTAAAATAAAACCAAGCTGGCCGGGGGTCATTCCCGAACCCATACCACGGAAATTACTCTGGATTAGTGAAACCATATTTCCTTCTTCATCGGCAGTGGCCAGGTAAATGGTGTTCCCATGTTCCATTCCCCATGCGGGATAACTCTTTGCTGCATGATCAGGAGCGATCATAGCCGCCTGTTTTTTTCCATAATCTTCAGCAATCAGTTGTTCTGTTGGTAATTTGTTAAAACCGGGATCGGAATAGTATTTGGCACGGTCTTCAAAGGCCAGTTTCTTGGCTTCCACAAAATAGTGGATGTATTCAGCCGATCCAAAACCCATCGAAGCCACATTAAAGTTTTTTAAGATGTTAAGCATCTCAAGTGCTGCAGTTCCCTGTCCGTTTGGCGGAAGTTCCCATACATCGTAACCACGGTAATTCACCGAAATAGGTTCTACCCATTCTGAACGATGATCTTCGAAATCACGCATGCTCAGAAATCCACCTTGCTCGCGCACATATTTCACAATTTTCCGGGCAATTTCACCTTTGTAAAATTCATCACGGCCTTTCTCTGCAACCGTCCGTAGGGTTTTAGCCAGGTACGGATTCTTAAATATTTCGCCTTTTTCAGGAGCCTTTCCGTTGGGCATGAAAATTTCGGCAAACCCGGGATATTTTTTTAACGACGGTGCATTTCTTCCCCAGTAATACGCGATGACTTCGCTCAGTGGGAACCCGTTTTCAGCATATGAAATAGCCGGGTTCAGCACCTGGCCCATAGGTAACTTTCCAAATTTGTTATGCAGCTCAAACCAGCCATCCACGCAACCGGGAACCGAAACAGGCAGAGGCCCGTAAGCCGGTATCTTTTCATATCCTTTTTCCTTGAAATATTCAAGAGTTAAATCATACGGAGAACGTCCGCTGGCGTTTAGTCCGTAAAGCTTTTTGGTTTTGGCATCCCAAACAATCGCGAATAAGTCGCCACCCATGCCATTTCCGGTGGGCTCGGTTAGCCCGAGCACTGCATTGGCTGCAATAGCGGCGTCGATTGCATTTCCGCCGGCTTTCAGCATATCGAGTGCCGCCTGGGTCGCCAGTGGCTGGCTTGTGCAGGCCATCCCGTGCTGGGCAATTACTTCGCTTCGTGTGGCAAAAGGTTGCCCGGTAATACGATCTTGTGCAACAATTTGAAATGATAAAAGGAAAAATGCCAGAATTGTAAAGTATATTTTCATCTGTATATAATTTGTTTTTAAATTGTCAGATGGAATTCGCATGATAGAAATATTTTCATACCGGTTGGTATTTTTACTAATCATGCTCATTTCATGATATTCAGAATTTCAGTTTTAGTTGGCGAATAAAAATAGTAAAATTTAAGTCCGGTATCTTGTTATTTTCATCGAAACTCTGAACTTTGAAGAATAAACTAATTCATGGAACGATTTCTCTCGCAGTGCGCCAAATACATTTATAGCCGACATAGAAACAATCTGAAAGAACTTTGCCTGGTATTTCCGAACCGCCGTTCGGGTGTATTTTTTACTTCGTATTTGCAGAAAGAGATTGAGCACGCCGAAATTGGACCGAAAGTTACAACGGTAAACGAATTGTTTTCGTCGTATTCAGAGTCGCATCCGGGCGAAAAACTACAGTTAATCTCGGTGTTGTACGATGTGTTTTGCCAGCACACCAAAAGCGCCGAAACCTTTGATGAGTTTTATTTCTGGGGCGAAATTCTTCTGTCCGATTTTAACGATATTGACCGTTACCTGGTTAATGCTAAAGATTTGTTTACAAATGTTTCCGACCTAAAAGAAATCGAATCGATCTTTGATTACCTGACCGATCAACAGAAAAAGGCGTTAGAGCAGTTTTGGGGGAATATTGCGGTGGCCGAAAAGAGCGGCTTTCGCGACAAGTACCTGGCAATCTGGGATAAATTGTATCCAGTTTACGCCGATTTTAAACATACTTTACAGAACCAGCGCCTGGCTTATCCGGGGATGATCGACCGGGAAGTAGCTGAACAAATCAAGGAAAGTACTCTCGAATTTCGATTCGAAAAATACTATATCATTGGTTTGAATGCACTCAATGCCTGTGAAACAAGGGTATTCGATTACCTGCAAAAATCAGGAAAAGCCGTTTTTCTTTGGGATTATGATCTTGCATATGTCGATGACGATCGGAATGAAGCAGGCTATTTTATGCGCAATAACCTTAACCGTTTTCCGCCGCCGCAGGATTTTGAATTAAACACCGAAGTTTTTAAGAACAGAAAGTCGTTAAAACTGCTCGCCGTTTCGTCGGTTTACGGGCAATCGCAACAAATCCCAAATTTTCTGGAGGAAACAGCCAAAGGCTATCATCCCGAATTTGATAATACAGCTGTTGTACTTGCTGATGAATCGCTGTTGTTTTCTGCCCTGGGAGCCATCCCTGGAGAAATTGGAACAGTCAACATCACGATGGGTTATCCGGTAAGGAACTCGGTTTTATACGGTTTTTTGATGTTACTCGTGAATTTGCTTAAGAACAAACGAAGCGAAGATGGTACTTTGGTGGCCTATCATCGTTATGTAACCGATATTCTGAATCACCAGTTGCTGACTTTTACCGAGTCGGAAAAAAGTAAGGCATTTATTCTTGATCTGAAAAAGAGAAACCGCATTACCTTAAAATTGGATGAACTTGATTTTTCGCCCTTGCATCGCCTGATTTTTCAATTGCCCGGGAGAACTGAAGATTACAGTGCCTATTTTTTAGCGATACTGGCGCTGTTTTATCAGCAGCAAAAAGAAAAACAACAACAGGATACAATGTTGAAAGAGTTGATTTTTGCAATTTACCAGGCGATTGAGAAACTGGGAGCAGTGGTACAGACAACGCTCGAAAAGCAACAGCGTACAATTAGCGAAACGGTTTATTTCAGGTTATTTTCGCAATATATAGGGCAGGTTTCGGTAGCATTTGAAGGTGAACCTCTTAGCGGTTTGCAGGTAATGGGTATATTGGAAACCCGCTGTCTCGACTTCGAAAATCTGATTATCCTGGGGTTGAACGAAAACAAATGGCCACGTAAATTTACTGCGCCATCGTTTATTCCTTTTAATGTAAGGCTGGGGTTTGGTTTGCCGGGTATCGATGAACAGGATGCCATGTATGCGTACTATTTTTACCGGCTAATTCAACGTGCACAAAACGTAACCGCTACTTATAGTGTGGTGAAGGAGGGAATCAATACCGGCGAACTGAGTCGTTATGGTTTTCAGCTTCAGTACGATTCGGTACACAAACCCGAAATGCTGAATCTCAATTTTGTTTTTACCAACGATCCTGTTCAGGAAATTCGTATTAAAAGCTCGGAGGCCGCGGTAGCGAAGCTAAGGGAACGAAATACCGCGGATCATCCGCTATCGCCGAGCGCCATAAATACGTACCTGAATTGCAGCCTTAAATTTTATTTCAATTATATAGCCGGTTTGCCCGAGCAGGAAGAAGTAAAAGAAGAAATCGACGGGGCTATTTTTGGTACCATTTTCCACGATACCATGGAAACACTTTATGCACCCTTTGCCGGAAAACTTATTCAAAAAGGAGATCTGGGAAATATTTCCAAAGACTATGTAACGATCAACAATGAAATAACCCGGCTGATTGGAGAGCATTATTTGAAACAAAAAGGGGGCAAAATAAAACTCGAAGGCAAAACACTTTTGTTTTTCGAGAATATAAAAACCTATGTCAGGCAGCTACTGAAAATCGATATGTTACAGGCTCCATTTACTATTCTTAGCCTTGAGCAGAAATATAAGCGACAGCTTGAAATTTCGGGCCAAAAAATATGGGTGGGAGGTACCATCGACCGCCTGGATGTAAAAGACGGACTGGTGCGGGTGCTCGATTACAAAACAGGAAATGTTAACTCTCTTGGTTTTAAAGAACTCGACGAATTGTTTGTTCGCGATGATAAAGACCCGAAGAAAGAAATTTTACAGGCACTAATTTACAGTTGGGCGGTATCAGCCGAAAAACCTACGCAAGAGGTTAAGCCGTCGGTTTACAGTTTACGAAAACTTTTTGAACCTAATTTTAATCCGGATATCAGGCGGAACGGTCAGTCCTTTGTTTTTAGCGAAGTTGCAGATGATTTTGAATCTGCGCTTAAAACTTTGGTTACTGAAATCTATTCGGCTGAAAATGAATTTGTACAGACGGTACATACCGATAAATGCAGCTACTGTTCATACAAGGGAATTTGTCGCAGGTTCTGATTTTTAAAGAATCAACTTAAGCCAGCCAGGTATTCAAGCACGGGACGGGTCCTTTCGTAACATTTTTCTGAAATCTTTTCGGCGGGTTCTTTGGCCGGCCCATCGTAATTCACA
>WOYI010778633.1_pt1 | contig 43964 bp, 38 predicted proteins | sample 6423411 | NCBI WGS metagenome assembly WOYI01 (sample SAMN13441803, study PRJNA592873) | oil field metagenome | biome: oil field; feature: oil-well bore; material: oil-contaminated soil; isolation source: oil-contaminated soil from oil-well borehole | place: Germany: Wietze | collected 2016-10-18 ... | reverse complement strand
CTTTTTGAGGTTCACTTTTTCAACACATATTTTCTTCACTACGAAAGAGACTGCTTCTACGGGTGTCATTTTTTAGAAAAGGCCCTGGGATTGCCTGTTAGATCGTCGCTCGCTCGCTGCTCGAGGGCTTTCCCCGGCTTATCCTTGCAAGGTGCGGCTTGAGGGCTTAACAACGCATGGCGGAGTAGACAAAACATCGTAGAGGCAGGGACCTACGGGAGATCCCCGTTTGGCCGTCCCAAGACTACGCCCTCCGCGCGGAAGACGGCTTGTCGAAACTGTTCGCCGGGTGGCTGGGACGGGAGGTTGTACGAAGACGCCTTAGGCGGTTTTACTCGAACAGTCCGGCAAGGCGGAAAGATCCCGGGCGAACGAAAGGGTCACCCCGGCAAGCAGGTCAGCATCTTCTTGCGTGCGCATAAGCGTATCGGTGACAAGCACCTGCAGGCCATTTTTGGCTAGAGCCCCTGCATCGCTTCGGTCGGCCTGGTCAATCACGAGGCCCCTTAAGAATGTGCGGTAGCGGCTTGCCACTGCAAGGTTGCCGGGTTCTAGCCCTATGGCAAGGAAAAGCTTATCGAGCGGGCCCTTGACAGGCCTACCGCCGATCAGGGGACTTACGGCCACAACAGGCTTGTTTAAGGCCCTCAAAAGTGGCTTGACGCCTCGAAGCGCCAAGATGGGGCCTATGCTTGTGATCGGGTTGCTCGGCCCTATAATGACAAGGCTTGCGCGCTCGAGCGCCTCTAGCACCTCCTGCGTTGCTCGTGCGGCTCGGACGCCCTTGTAGCGGACATCGAGCACGCTGGGCATGCTTCGGTATTTCACGAGGTATTCCTGAAAGTGAACCCAGCCGTGTTCCTCCGTCTTGATCCATGTCTCGACAGGGTCATCAGACATCGGCAGGATTCTCCACGGAATTCCGAACCTCTTTGCAAGCCTCTCCGTCACCGAGTGAAGCGGAAGCCCTTGGCGCAACAGCTTGGTCCTTAGGATGTGCGTGGCCAAATCCTTGTCACCAAGCCGAAACCACGCCTCCTCGCCAAGCTTCGAGATCTGCTCTAAGCAAAAGAAGGTATCCCCCCGCACCCCCCAGCCCTCTCCTGAGACGACGCCAGAAAGCTTGTAAAGAACCGTATCGAGGTCCGGGCTTACGTGCAGACCAAAGAAATCCCTGTCATCGGCCGTGTTTACGACGATGCAAAGCTGATTTGGGCTGACATGGCGCACAAGGCCGGACAGGAAGCGAGAGCCCCCTACCCCGCCAGTCAGGTAAACGATTCGTTCCGAGGCGCTATCGGTGCGTGGCATTCTCTAGAAAACCCCCCGTGCAACCCCAAGCCCAGGCAATGCCTATGATCTGACCCGCTACCGGCGCGTAGGAAACACCCCGACCCGCCATGGGCTATTCCTCGGCATACAGCAAAAACGGCCTTCGTTGCGTTTGGAACGCCTCGAGCCCTTCTTGGCATCGCCCGAGAATTTCGTCAAGCGAAGCCCCCTTTTCGATCATCGGCCTAAGCCATCCGTTGCCTGCAACGCGGTCAAAATAGTGCTCGTGGAACACGAGCTTGCCCGGATAAAGGCGTTTAAGCTCCAAAAGGAGCGCGACTGTGGTCTTGAAGGGCGAAAAGGCCTTTTTGTCTTCAACGAAAAGCCGAATGCCTTCGATAACGCCCCCGGCGTACTTCGAGAAGGCAGGCCTGTAGACCCAGGGCTTGAAGCGGACACCAGGCAACCCCACCTTCTCAAGCCCCCCTGCGAACTCATCGGCCGAAATCCAAGGGGCTCCAATCAGCTCGAACGGGGCAGTTGTCCCGCGCCCTTCCGAGACGTTCGTTCCCTCGAACAGCACCTGGCCTGGATACACGAGGGCCGTCGTGAGCGTTGGCATGTTGGGCGATGGCGGGGCCCAGAAAAGACCCGTTTGTTCGAACGGCATCGATCGAGACCAGCCCTCTAAAGGAACCACGTGCAGAGGAACGCGGGCTTGAAACAAGCGCTCGTTGGCAAAGAGCGCAAGCTCGCCTAAGGTCATCCCGTGACGCAAGGCAACGGGCAGAATGCCCACGAAGCTTTCATAGCCTGGCTCAAGCACCGGCCCTTCGAAGTGGCCACCTACGGGGTTTGGGCGGTCTAGGACAAAAATCGGGATATTGGCCTCAAGGCTGGCCTTCAGCGCGATGACGAGCGTTGCCAAGTACGTGTAGACGCGCGTGCCTACGTCCACCAAATCGAAAACGAGCGCCTCCAAGCCTTTCAGCTCGCTTTGGCTCGGGCTTTTGCCCTCTAGGAGCGTATCGAGCGCGCGCATCCTTCCATCTGCATCAAGCCCCTCGGCCAAGCCTCGGATGCCCCTGTAGAGGCTTTTGACCCGGATACCAATCCGCCTATCAAAGCGGCTCTCAAACGTCTCTCCCGCTTCGAGCAATCCATCATAACCGTGCTCGGGGGCAAGCAGAACGTATGGCGCAAGCCCTTCTTCGCGAAGCCTTTTTAGCGTTTCCTTCAGGCCAGAATCCACTGCGGCATGGTGGCTGATCAGGCCAAAACGCCGCCCCTTTAAAAAAACTTTCCGCTCTTTTATAAGGGTATCGACCCCTAAATGCACGGCCAAGAAACATTCCTTGTCGTTTTTTGTGAGCTGGTTTCATTATGCCACAATCCGTTGGCCTGGCTGGCCTTGGTTTGATTCCAGCCAATATTTTGGTATTATTAAGGCGAATTTTAGGGATAGCTTGCTGAGGGGTCGGCTAATTGGTAAGCCACCTGACTCTGGATCAGGCGATTGCAGGTTCGAGTCCTGCCCCCTCAGCCATTCCTTGCGCTTGGGGGAGTTGTTTGGGCAGGGGTCGTTGTCCGAGCATCAAGGAAGGAAGGCAATCCTGGCTCTCAAGGAGAATACGGACTCGCCGATAAGCAGGCCTTCTTTCGTACCCCTAAAAGGATATCTGCCCCTAATGGTATCCAATAGTATTCAAGATTTCTGGCAAGAAAAAGCGACACAAGGGCAAGCAGGCTCTGGTAAAAAAAGGAGGTTACAGTGGACCCAATTTCGCTCGTCGTTCAAGACCTCACCCAGCTCATCAGCGATCTTTTTGGTTTTCCCCAGGTAATCCAGATGACGCTGGATTCGATCACAAGGTCGGCTCAAGCGCTGGGCTCGTAGGCGCGCTGGGCCGGACAAACCCCCGGAGCAAAATCGTTCCCCCTTAAAGAGCCTAAACAAGAGCGTTCAGCGAGGTTTTTGTTGCGCCAAGCAAGCATACGCAATCCCCTCTCCAGCCAAAAAAAACGATATCCCTTTTTTGTTTTTGCCGCCTTGCTTATTGTGCTGGGCTTTTTTGCCAATACGCTGAAAGTCGAGCTCTTGCCTGGCGTTCGGCTGTTCTTCGGGCCCGTTTTCGTTCTCCTGCTCGCGGCCGCATACGGCCCTCGCTGGGCAACACTCGGGGCGCTCGTTGCGGGGTTGGTGCCGTACTGGATCTGGCAGAACCCCTCGGACATTTTGGTGTTCACGCTCGAGGGCCTTTGCATCGCCTTGGTCTACCCGAGGCTTCGCTTGCTTTCGCTGGCTTCGCTTGGGTTCTGGGCCTTGATCGGCCTGCCGGTTTTCGCCCTTACCCATTTAAGCGATTTGCACAGTACGCTTGGATGGGTCATCCTGCTGAAGGTCGGCACAAACGGGGTGTTGAACGCGCTCATCGCCGACCTTGCCCTAATTCTTTTGGCTCAACGTTTCAGGCTCGTCTCCCGGCCTTTGGGGGGGCTTCATATGAACCAAGTGCTTGCCAGCACGCTGCTGTCCGCCACGCTCTTGCCTGCAACCTTCCTTACATTCGTGCAAACCCGGACGACGCTCAGGGGCATCGAGTCGCAGCTTATTGGCTCACTCAAGGCCGAGGCGGGCAAGGGGGCGCTTATGATGGAAAATATCCTCCAGCGCAGGCTAGAAATCCTGTGGGGGATAGCCCATCGTGCCGCTGAAAAAGGATTGTCCTCGAGTGACCTTATGGGAAATATGGTCTTAGCCCAAGAGGTATTCCCAGAGTGTTCCGCGTTCTTCGTGCTCGATCAAAAAGGCAAGGTCCAGGCGTGTCTTTCTTCCCATTTCGATTGTTCCACGTGGAAACAAACCAGGCCGCTTGAGGATAACAAGCTTACCGGCGTCGTGCAGAATACTGGAATGCCCATGCTAGCCGATGATTTCCAGCCGGGCCTTCCGGGGTTGAACTCCGCCCCGGCCATGGTTGTCCCCATACTCCAAAACGGGGAGCCTCTCGGGGTCATCGTGGGCATCTTGGACCTAGACTTCCTACGCGCCGCCCTCTTTCGAGCTACAAGCCCGAGCATCGAGGTCCGCCTGGTCAACGCTCGGGGCAAGCCCATTGTTGGCTCCCCGACATTTTTCAGTGAAACCCTAGGGCATGGCCGCTACTCCATGCGCCGCATGGAAGACGACATCCTCCACGCCATGCCGACGGACAGCGCATCTCCATCGGCTAGGTTTGTTGGACGCTGGCAGCAGTCTTTCTACCTCTACAGCCTTCCTGTCGGCCAAACACCGTGGACCCTTGAAGCTAGGGTTTTTTTAGGAAGTTCGTTCAATCGCCTAATGTACGCGCTTCTACCCGGCCTCGCGACCTTCTGGGGCCTTGCCCTGCTCATGCTCGTGCTCGCCTGGGTCGCCGCCAAGGCACTCTCCCGCCCCTTGGGCCAGCTTGAGGCGCTCGCCTCGAGGGTCAAAGACGAGCCGCTGACCCCGATTGCAAGAACAGACTGGCCAGCTACCCCCATCTTGGAAGTAAACTCGCTAAGCGTTAGCCTGCACATGCTTCTGGCAACCCTTCGGGATTCGCTCCAAGCCCTAAAAGGTGCCAACGAAACCCTCGAGGGGGAGGTCGTCAAACGAACGGCCGAACTTAGAGAAACCATCGATCGGCTCAAGTCCGAGATCGAGCAGCGCAAGAGGCTCGAAGACCTGCTCGAGCGCGCGCAGCGGATTGCGCGCATCGGGAGTTGGGAGCGCGACTTAAAGACAAACGGGATGGTGTACTCAAAGGAGACCTATAAAATTTTTGGGCTTCAGGAAGGAGAGGACCCCTCGTACGAAAGGTTCATGTCCGTCGTTCACCCAGAAGACCGGGCGCTTGTAAATCGGGTGATAGAAGAAGCCGTACAAAACCATGCCTGTTTGGATTTTGAGTATCGAATCGTGCGCAAAAACGGGGAAATGCGCTACATTCGGGAGCAGGCCGAAGTTGTGTTGAACGAGCAGGGAAAACCAGTCAAATTCACGGGGACGAACCAAGACGTCACGGAAAAAAAACGTGCGGAGCTCGCGCTTGCAGAATCCGAGGCGCTCCTAAGAACGCTTCTTGAAGCCATGCCTTTGGCCGTCGGAATGAAAGACGCCGAGGGCCGATGGCTTTTGGCCAACCCCCAAACGCTTCGTCTGTTTCAGCTCGAAGGAAAAAAATACCTAGGAAAAACCGACGACGAGCTCTCTGAAGCCATCCCCGAGCTTGCCGAAACGCTCGCCTACTGCAAGGTAACGGACGAGCGCACATGGAAGGCAGGAACGCTTTGCCGCTATGAAGAGAAATTAGAGGTCAAAGATGGACAAGGCATTCTTTGTGAAGTGACCAAGGTCCCTCTGCTCAACCCGGATGGCTCCAGTAAGGGCTTAATTTTTGTTGGCAGGGACATTACAGAAGAGCGACTCGCCCAAGGGCGGATCGAGCAGATGACCTACTACGACGAGCTCACCGGGCTCCCAAACCGGATGCTACTCGCCGAGAGGCTACAGCAAGCCATTTCCCATCATCCGATCGTTGTCGTGGCCCTCATCGATTTGGACCGCTTCAAGGTGTTGAACGAATCGCTGGGGTTCGAGGCCTCCAACGAGATTATCCGTTCCGTAGCCGGAAGGCTCAGGCTAGCTATCCGCGCGCTGGATACGGTATCGAGGCCGTGGGGGGACGAGTTCTCCATAGTGATGCCCGATATTGTAGCAACCGAAGACCTAGCGGACGTCGCCGGAAGGCTATTAAGGGTGTTCGAACAGCCGTTCTGGGTAGGCGGCAAAGAGGTGTTCGTCACCGCAAGCCTTGGGCTTTCGATTTTTCCGAAGGACGGGACGAATACGGACACGCTCCTGAAAAACGCGGAAATGGCGATGTACAGGGCCAAGGAACGGGGTGGCGGGACGTACGCATTTTATACTGCAGAGCTAGACGAAAAGATCTCTGATTACCTGCTGATGGAAACAAACCTAAGAAAGGCGCTGAAAGAAAGCGAGTTCAGCCTACATTACCAGCCCCAAATTATCCTTGAAACGGGGGAAATCATCGGCTGCGAAGCGTTGTTGCGATGGAACAGCAAAGAGCTTGGGTCTGTACCCCCGGTACGCTTTATACCCGTTGCGGAGCATACCGGCTTAATCATTCCGATCGGAGAGTGGGTCTTAAAGCAGGCCATAAGGCAGCTTAAAGCCTGGCGGACGCTTGGGTTCGAGCACATCTATGCATCCGTGAACCTTTCGGCCAGACAGTTCCAAGACCCAGAACTCCTGTCGATGGTTAAACGGGTTCTTTCCGAAGAAGGAGTGCCCCCGGAACGGCTGGAGCTCGAGGTCACCGAATCCACCGCGATGCTCGATATCGAGCAAACCATCGAGATCCTAGGCGAGATTAAAAAAATGGGCGTTCGGATCGCCTTAGACGACTTCGGCATGGAATACTCCTCGCTAAATTACTTAAAGCGACTGCCTGTCGATACGATAAAGATCGACCAGTCGTTTATCAGGGGCGGGTTGGAAGATCCAGTCAATCAAGCGATCGTGAGCGCAGTTATCCAGATCGCAGGAAGCCTAGGGCTAAGGGTCATCGCTGAGGGCGTCGAAACACGCGATCAGCTGCTCTTCTTGCATAGGCTCAGGTGCTACGGGATCCAGGGGTATATCTTTTCCAGACCCGTCCCAGCCGACCAGTTCCTTCTTTTATTGGCAGAAAACAAGACACTCGAGATCACCGAAGAAAAATCCGTCGTCCGTTGAGTTTGAGCGTGCGAAGAAGGACGGACAAGCCGTGCGTGCGCGAGCTGGCTTCTGTACGGCAGGGCCAGAGAAGGACAAGGCGAGGGGCCTCTTTAACGGCTAGCCCGCTTCTATTCTAGGAAAGCCTGATAAGAGGGTTTCGTTCTGGCGCGCCCGGCAGGACTCGAACCTGCAGCCCACGGCTTAGAAGGCCGTTGCTCTGTCCTTTGAGCTACGGGCGCGTTGCTTTCCAAACACCGAGGAACTCGGAAAGAATCCGGTACGTAAGCCCCCAGATCGTGTAAGCACCGCCTTCGAAGGGCACAAGGAAGGCGTCTACCTCAACTCCACCCAATTGGGCAAGGGCCGCCTTTCCAAGGTAGCGGTTTCCCTCAAGCGATGCAAGCGGAATCCAGGCAAACGAGGCAACTTCCCGCGGGCCTGGCGTGACGACGGCCTGCCTTGATAGGCCAAACACGAACGGCACGACCTGCAAGAATCGTCGGCTTGGATGGAGAGGAGAACAGGGCGTAAGCGCCCCTAAAAGGTGACCTGGTTCAAGCCCGATTCCGACTTCTTCTTTGGTCTCCCGTATGGCCGTTTGGAGAATGGAGGCATCCAAGGGGTCGCGCTTGCCGCCCGGAAAGCACACCTGGCCGCTGAAAGGGTCGCCCGGACGCACAGGCCGTTGCGTCAATAGCAGGCAGGTGTCTTCTTCGCTCGTTGCGAGGATAATCGCAACCGAGGCCGATAGCACTCCCGTTGTCCAAGTCGAGGCAGTTTTGGGTAGCGCCTCCTTGATGCGCTCAAGCACGTTCTGGTTCATTCTTGGAGGATCGGCCATTTTCTGCACCCTCGATCCTGTATTCTTCAGACATCCATCTGTAGAGGTCTAAGAGCTTGCAACGCTCCGAACAAAACGGACGAAAAGGATTTTCTTCGACCAAAGCAGGCTTTTTGCACGCAGGACAAAGGTAGTACTTCATTCTTGCTCACTCACGAATCGCCTTGTTCTTGATGCAGCCCTCCTCTTCCATTATACCCTTACCCTGGATCTCCCGCACGCACAGATTCCTTTCCAAAGCACGCATCGGCTGAGATAATGAAGAGCGAAGGAGCAACCGTTTCAACCCTGAAGAAGGAGAGGTCCATGGAAACCTTAAAGCCTGTCCCCGCCTACGTAGGAGGAACCTGGGAAGCGAGCGAGAACATCGCCACGATTACAAACCCCTACACCGGGGAGCTTGTAGGTAAGGTTTGCCTAGGCGACGCCAAGATGGCCAAAAAGGGGCTTTTGGCCGCCAAGGAGGCTTATGGGCAATATAAAAAACTGCCTGCCCACGCAAGGGCTAGGTTGCTAGGCCAAATTCTCGATGGGATCGAAGCGAGAAAAGAAGAGTTTGCCAAAACGATCGCGCTCGAGTGCGGCAAGCCAATTTTGGATGCCCAAAGGGAAGTGGCACGCTCGCTGCTTGTGTTCGAAACGGCCAAGGAAGAGGCCCAACGGCTAGGAGGCGAGCTTATTCCGCTCGACCTTCTAGAGGGAGCGGAAGGGCGCGTGGGAATCCTAAGGCGCTTCCCGCTGGGCGTCGTGTTTGGGATCACCCCATTCAATTTCCCCTTGAACCTCGTGGTGCACAAGGTTGCCCCCGCGTTGGCGGCGGGGAACACGATCATCATCAAACCTGCAAGCAAAACGCCGCTCACGGCGCTGCTTTTGGCAAAGGTCATTGAAACAACAGACCTGCCCAAGGGTGCTTTCAGCGTGATCCCGCTACCCAATGACCTTGCAGAACAACTGGCCTTGGATGAGGATGTCAAAAAAGTGACCTTCACCGGGTCGGCCGCCGTCGGTTGGCGGCTAAAGGCGCTTATGCCTAAAAAACGCGTCACGCTCGAACTGGGCGGGAATGCGGGTGTCATAGTCCACGAGGACGCCGATTTCGAGTTTGCCGTCAAGCGCTGCATAGCTGGCTCCTTCGGGTACGCGGGCCAAACCTGCATCTCGATCCAGCGAATCTACGTGCACGAGCCCCTCTACGAGCGATTCAAGGAGGCATTCGTAGAGGGCGTAAAGGCGCTAAAACTTGGCGATCCGCTCGACCCTCAAACCCAGGTAGGCCCTATGATCACGCCCTCGGCGCTCGATGGGACGCTTTCGTTCATCGAAGAGGCCATATCGAGGGGCGCAAGGCTGCTTGCGGGCGGGAAGAGGCGAGAGAACATCTTGGAGCCGACCGTACTCGAAAACGTGGAGCCTTCGATGCGCGTCGTCTGCGAGGAGGCGTTCGCGCCGGTCGTGAACCTAATCCCTTACGCCGATTTCGAGGAGGCGCTTGCCATGGTCAACGACTCGGCCTACGGGCTTCAGGCCGGCGTGTTCACAAGCGACATCGCGCGCGTGTTCCAGGCCTACGAAACGCTCGAGGTGGGCGGCGTTATCCAGGGCGATGCCTCGAACTTTCGGGTCGACCCCATGCCCTACGGCGGGGTGAAGGACTCCGGGTTCGGCCGTGAGGGCGTGAGGTTTGCGATCGAAGAGATGACCGAACCCAAGCTGCTCGTTTTAAACACCAAGGCCGGCATGCAAGAGGGCCTAGCGGAGAAAACCCCGCCGGGAGAGTAAGGGCTACCCTGGAGCGGATACCGCCGCGGCTTCGACGCCTATTTTGTGCCTGAGACAGAAAGGAGGACAAGGATGCCGTTTGGCTAGACTGGATCATACAGCACCCATCAAGGGGACTGCGTTCACTGCTCAAAGGCTGGCTTTGTATGGATGCTAGCGATTTAGTAGGGACGGCCCCTGAGGAGAAAAGAATGCGATCAACTGAGCATCCTCGGAAACGTCCCGGAGGAAGGCCTTAAACTTTTCGACGAGGCGCCAAAAGCCTTGAACCGCCTGCTTGCCCTCCTGGGTCAGGGATGCCCCACCGCCCTTCTTCCCGCCCTTCTGCGCGACAACGAGCGGAGCCGGAGCAAGGGCGTTGGTCTGTTCCACCAAAAGCCAGGCGTGCCGGTAACTGATCCCCATAGACCTTGCCGCCGCCGAAATAGACCCGCACTGCTCGATGCGCTCGAGCAGGGCTACCCTTCCCCAGGCCAGGTAGGTTCTGCCGTCCTTTTCGACCCATACCCTTCCCCCGACCAGCAGGTCTCCGATGGGCGTCCCTTCGAAGCTTTGACGTTTAGGATGGGGCTTCCTAAGCTTCGGCTTCGAGCTTCGAACGGCCACACGCTACCTCACGGCAAGTTTATCATGTATTCATCATAGCCTATTATGAGCCTTGAAGGGGCATGATCAACGGCAACAAAGATGCGAAGGCGGCCTTGTCAAGTTCAGGGCGCCTTGTTGGATGTCGTTATTCCCCGAAGCGTGCATCGGCCTTGTAGCGGGAGCTTTCTTCCGTCGTTCCCTCCATCCAGCCGATGCGCGCATGCTCCCTGACATCAAATCGGGGTACGTAAGGCTTGATGTCCAAAACGGGGGTCTCGTCCAGCATATCAAGCCCCCGGACATGCAAGAACCTGCCCTCTAGCCCAAGAAGCTCCACGATGGAGATACCGATCGGGTTCGGCCGCGAAGGCGCCCTGGTGGCAAACACCCCAACCCGGACGTCCCTTAAAAATGGTGTCACGGTAAGCTTGGCCGGGATGGCCCTATCAAATACATACAGCACGTAAAGGTGGCTGAACCCTTCGACCCCATCAAGCCCATCCTCGTAGCGCTCAAAAATCTCGATGCGTCCCTCGGTTGGCCCATCAAAGCACGCCTGTATAGGAGTTCCGACCTTTTCCTTGAACGGGCTATGCACGATACCGATAGGATGGAAGGTGACAGCGCCTGGCCTCATGGTTTTGTGATTCCTTTTTTTGCTGGCAGGTTCATTTTCTTTACGCGGCTGTAATGCCTGCCTGCGAAACGTATAAGCGGCAAACAAGGGGTAGTTTATCCAAAAAACGCATCTTTGAGCCCTAGGGCGCCGCCTGCAAAAATACGGGCATCCATCGTCCGAAGCGGGCTTGCAACACGCACGCGAAAGGGAACAGCCTCCAGAATGTCTCGCTCGAGATCGATCCCCTGGGCAATCTCGACGAGCTCTAGGCCGTCTTCGGCAAGCCGGAATACGGCCCTTTCGGTAACGTAGAGGACCTTCTGGCCGATACTCCTCGAAAAATCGGCGCTGAATGTTACCTGGGCCACACAATCGGCAAGCTTTGGGTTTCCTTCCTTGAGCTTTTTTAGGCCCTGGCTCGAAACGTCGTACTCTGCCCTGTCGGCAAACTTCCCCACAAAAACGACCTTTTTGGCCCTTTGGGTGATGTCGATGAACCCTCCGGCCCCGATCAGCCTGCCTTTTACCTTGCTCGCGTTCACGTTTCCCCGGGCATCCACCTCGGCAAACCCCATAAAGGCCAGATCGAGCCCGCCTCCGTTGTAGAAATCAAACATAGCCGCGGCAGGAAGGATGGCCTCCGGGTTGATAGCGGCCCCAAAACTCACGCCCGCGCAAGGAATGCCGCCGAACGGGCCGGATTCGAGCGTGAAGGTCATCCCCCCAAAAACCCCCTCGTTGGCGGCAACCTCCGCGACCCCCTCGGGGATTCCGAGCCCTACGTTTACGACCGCACCCTTTTTAAGCTCGAACGCCGCCCTGCGCATGATGACCGTATCGATGGGCCCTCTTGGCGGGGTGATGCCCGCGCTCATCTCCCTTAGGCGTCCCGCAAGAACCCAGGGCTCAGGGTGGCGGGCATCGCCTACGTAGGACGGGTTGTAGGCTTCAAAGGGCGTCATGCGCTGCTCTTCGTCCACGACGATGCAATCAATGAGCGCCCCTGGGACGACGACCCGCCTTGGATCTAACGTGCCAAATTCCGTTAGCCGCTGGACCTCGGCGATCACGAGCCCGCCGGAGTTACGAGCCGCCATGGCCAAGGCGAGCATGTCCGTAACAGCGGGCTCCCACTCTGCCGTGAGGTTGCCTTTGGTGTCCGCGGCGGTCGCTCGGACGACGGCCACGTCGATGGGGATAGCCTTATAGAACAAATACTCTTCCCCGTTCAGCGTAACGACATCGACGAGGCCGTTGCCAGCATCCGGCGTAAGCCCCGGGCCTTCCACCCTTGGATCGATGAACGTACCGATCCCGACCTTCGTGAGGATGCCAGGCTCCTTGGCCGCAATCGCTCGGAAGAGCCGGGCGATCTGGCCTTGGGGAAGGTTGTAGATCTTGGGTGCTCCCTTTTCGAGCGCAAGCCGGACAATTTCCCTGGCGGTATCGATGTGGCCGCCGATCAGCCGGCTTAATAGCCCTTCATGGGCGTAGCAGTTGAGTCCCAAATGGAGCTCGTACCCTGACTGTCCTGCGGCATGCAAAAGCGTCAAGCCTTTTGGGTGGCCTTCTTTTTGAAAGCGCTCCTCGAGCGCAAAGTCAAACTTCATGGAATGGTTAATCGCCCCGATTCCACACGTACTAAGCACCGCCCCGTCTGGAACGAGCTCTGCTGCTTCGGCAAATGTAAGGATCTTGGGCATGACATTTCCCCCTTCGTGCCCCTGCTGGTTTTTTATGGGCATTCAATTATGAATTGAGACAAGGCAATGCCAACGACGAAACAAGAACGCTATACCAATACACAAACGGCACATTTTGCCGACCAAACCGGCCTTATGGTAACAAAAAAGCCCCTTCATCTTGGTGGACAAAGGGGCTTTCAAGCGAAAGGTTGGGTGCTAAAGGAAGTATTTGCGGAACTTCATCGCCGCCATAGGGTTGCCCTTGACCTTAATCTTGCCCTGCATAAATAGGCTCGTCTCGTTTGCCTCTCCCTTGGCCATTTTAACGAACGTGTCGGCATCTGTCTGAATTGTGATGCTTGGGTTCGGGTGCGTCTCTGGCTTGACCTCGACCGCGCCATCTTGAATCTTGACAAACCACGTTCCCCCGTTCTCGCCCGATAGCTCCCACTGAAACACGATATTCTCGCCCTTTGCCTCGTCGGCCTTGAACGCCATCGGCAGACCGGCAAAGATCGTTTCTGGGGCCAACCCTTCGGTAGTTTTGAGAAGTTCCCTGATCTGTTCTGGGGTCATCTGTTCTTCCGGCATGGCCTACCTCCTCTTAGGTTTCTAGCAAACGATAATGTACCATAATCCTTATTCCACCATCCTTTTAATAAGGATAACATATCGTAGTTATGCTGGCAAACTCCAGGGATCATTCCCGGCTCCTGAAAGATCGTAGGGGCAAAGCCTCACGCAACCTATTCTTGGCTTGCTTATCGTACAAAAACCTGTCATGCTTAATTGGTAAGGATTTTAACGCAATCAACAACGTCTAGCGCAAACGGGCCCAGGGCCCGTTCTTTCTTTCTAGAGATACCGAGAGGCTGTTCGCCATGCAAGAAAGAATCAGAAACATCGCCATCATTGCCCACGTCGACCACGGCAAAACCACGCTGGTTGATGCCATGCTCAAGCATGCCGGGGTTTTCCGCGACAACGAGGCCATCACCGAGCGGATCATGGACTCCAACGAACTCGAGAAAGAACGCGGCATCACCATATTGGCCAAAAATCTTTCCATTCGCCACGGATCCTACAAGATCAATATCGTCGACACACCCGGCCATGCCGACTTCGGCGGTGAGGTAGAGCGCATCTTAAAAATGGTAGACTCCGTGCTTCTTTTGGTGGACGCCATGGATGGTCCAATGCCCCAAACGCGCTTTGTCCTCAAGAAATCCCTCGAACTGGGGCTGAAGCCCATCGTGGTAATCAACAAGGTTGATCGCCCCGGCGCTCGGCCCAGTGAGGTGCTGGACATGGTCTTCGATTTGTTCTGCGAGCTGAACGCCGCGGACGAACAGCTGGACTTTCCGGTGGTCTACACGAGCGCCAAATTGGGCTACGCCATGCTCGACATCAACGCCAAGGCTACCACGATGGAGGCGCTTTTCGCGGTGGTGGAATCGAACGTTCGCCCCCCAAGAGGAAACCCTCAGGCCCCCTTCCAGATGCTGATCGCCAATATCGACTACAACGATTACTTAGGCCGCATGGCAACCGGCCGAATTTTTAACGGCAGGGTAAAATCAGGCGAGGCCGTGACAAGGATTAAGCGCGACGGCTCGATTGTCAAAGGCCGCATCACCAAGCTGCTAGGCTACGAGGGCCTTAAGCAAGTGGAAATAGAAGAGGCAGGCGCCGGCGACATCGTTACGGTGGCCGGCTTCGATGAGGTAAGCATCGGCGAAACGCTGGCAAACGCCGAAACCCCGGTTGCGATCCCCTACGTATCCATAGACGAACCCACCCTTGCCATGAATTTTATCGTAAACACCTCCCCTTTTGCGGGCCGGGATGGCAAGTGGGTCACTTCACGCAATATTCTCGAGCGTCTCACAAAGGAATTGCGCACCAACGTCTCTTTGCGGGTGGAAGAAACCGACAGCCCGGACACCTTCAAGGTTTCGGGGCGCGGCGAACTACATCTTTCGATTCTGATCGAGAACATGCGCCGCGAGGGCTTTGAGCTGGCCGTTTCCAAGCCGGAGGTCATCTACCGAATCGAGGACGGCCAAAAGATGGAGCCGATGGAATACCTGGTGGTCGACGTAGCTTCTGAATTTCAGGGTGCCATCATCGAGAAGATGGGACCCCGCAAGGGAGAAATAATCACCATGACCCCCAAAGGGGACACGGTCCGGATGGAATTCGTGATCCCGGCACGAGGTCTGGTCGGCTTACGAGGCGAGGTATTGACCGATACTCGTGGCACGGCCGTGATGACCCATACCTTCCACGGCTACGCCCCCTACAAGGGCGAAATCCCAGGGAGAAAAAACGGCGTCCTGGTGGCCATGGAGCACGGCATTACGACGGCCTACTCTCTGGATGCCCTTCAGCCTCGCGGTATTCTCTTCGTAGGGCCAGGGGTCGAGGTCTACCGCGGCATGATCATCGGCCAGCACAGCAAAGACAACGACTTGGACGTCAACCCCTGCAAGGGAAAGAAGCTAACCAACATGCGTGCCGCCGGCAGCGACGATACCGTCAAGCTCACCCCGCCGCGCCTTTTCACGTTAGAGCAGGCGCTCGAGTTTATCTCCGACGACGAATTGGTTGAGGTAACGCCAAAGTCTCTCCGACTCCGCAAGAAAGAGTCCGACCCAACCAAGCGCAAACGGGCCACCAGAAACTGACCCGGCCATAGGCTTTGGGCGCGAATCAACGGCTGGACCTACAGGTACATGCCATGCTTGGCCCGAAAGATGAATTTTCCGATGCCCGGCTCCTTTTGTAGCTCGCCGTTTTGAACGACAACTTCTCCCCGAAGCAGGACAGCCAGAGGCCTTCCTTGGATCCTGTACTCTGCATACATTGAGTCATTTGTGGTGATTTTCTGCTCTTCGGTCGGATCCCACACGACCACGTCGGCATCCGAGCCTACGGCAATCGTCCCTTTTTTTGGGAACATACCAAAAATTTTGGCAGGTGCCGTAGAAACGAGGCTCACGAAGCGATTAAGCGTGATCCGGCGCTCTTCGACGCCATAGGTGTATAAAAGGCCGAAGCGTTCTCTCACGCCTCGGAAGCCTTTTGGAATATCGCGAAAGTCTTCCCTTGCGGCTGGTACTTCAGGCATGCCTGGCAGGCCAATGTGCCCCGAACCCACCGTATGGATGTAGCCTTGCTTGAGCGCACTCCAAAGTGCTTCTCGATCCTCCTTGCCCCTAAACGGAGGGCTCGGAAGTGTTCTCGCCCCCTCCGAAAGGCCATTGAACAAGAGATAGGGCAGCAGCGTCTCGGCGAACACCTCCTGATCGCGGCCTCGAGCGCGAAGGACAGCCCCTAGCCCCTCGCTGCACGTCGTGGGGGACACATACAGCGGGCAGCTTGCGAGCGAAGCGAACGCCACGGCTCGATGGATCGCTTCCCCTTCAAGAATACAAGGGCTTGCTTGTGCATAATGTGCAAAAGAGACGTTGTCGTGGCGAATGGCATAGTTTTGAAGAAAGCTCGTGACACAGCCGTTTTCTGGATGAACGACCACAAGCGCCGGGATCTCCCGAGCTTTTTGGAGAAGCCGGAAAAAGGACGCGTCGTCCAGCATCCAGCGGTCCTTGAACCCGAGAAAGACTTTAAATGAGCTGACCCCTTCGTTCTCGACGATATCGCGGAATTCTCCCAATGCCCTTTCGGATGGGTCAGAAACAACAATGTGGAAGGCATAATCCACAAGCGCCCGCCCCCGAGCCTTTGCGTGCCAAGCCTCCAGCGTGGCCTTGAGTGACATGCCTCGGTCTTGATAGGCACAATCGAGGACCGTTGTCGTTCCGCCCAGAACGGCCGCTTGGGTTACTTCCGAAAAATCCTCCTCGGTAGAAAGACCATCGAGCGTTAAAGAATGGCTCACGAAAGGATCGATCGCCCCGGGGAACACGTAGGCCCCCCTGGCATCGATGACCTCTGAGCCTCCAGTGTCGATGTCTTTCGCAATCCTTACGATCTCGCCGTCCTCGATGGCAATGTCAGCCTGGTACATCTCGCTGGAGGTCACCACCGTCCCCCCCTTGATCACGCGAATCATGTAAACCTCCTCATTCTTTCATCGGCATACTATTAATTTTAATTAATGCTGTTCAAACCTGGTTTTCCACTCCAGGAAGGAACATAAGCCCCTCTTGAGGGATACCAACGGCCAACCCCTTCCCCTCCAGCACGTCCCTTCCGACAAGGGCGCAGCTGATGGCGTCCAACTCGTCGTGGGAAAGCCCTTTAGAAATGCTGCACAGCCCAACCCCCTCAAGCCCTGCCCTTAGCCCCTCGACATCTTTTTGTTTGCGTGGAATCCCCCAAAGGTCCTGTGCTGCGCCCGGGTAGACCTCGATTGTGCGAATTCCCCTTTTTGCAAGCGATTCGGCTAGATTCATTCCACGAGTTGTCAAAAGACGCATGGGCCCCAAAGTGATGGGGAAAAAATGGATTTTCATGGAAAGAAGCGTCTTGTCGCAGACCCTCAAATGCGCCTTGCCCCGGCAGCTACACTCCTCGAGCAGGCAACATCGCCCGAAAGGAAGAGAGAGAGGCGCATCAATCGCCACGATTTCCGGCTTATCCTCGTAGAGAGCCCGCAGAATGTCCGTATCTGCATACAATATCCGTGTCTCCACTCGCCCGCCGGCAAACAGGCAGTACCCCGTACGGCGCTTTGGCGAACCCGCAAGATCTAGGCCTACAATACGCATCCTTTACTCCCGTACTCTTACAATACATCGGCCTGGTTGATGGGTACAAGGCTTTGCTTGCTACAATAAGCGATAAGGGTGGCCGCCTTTTTTAAGCCATTCGCCAACAGTCAGCATCCAAACCTGAAGGAGGAACCTATGAGCTGTCTGTTCAGCCCCATCAAATTGGGCGAAGAAACACTTGCAAACCGCATTGTCATGTCCCCTATGTGCCAGTACATGGCGACAGAAGACGGCTTTGCGACAGACTGGCATCTTGTCCATCTGGCAAGCCGGGCCGTCGGCGGCGTTGGGCTGATTCTCGTGGAGGCCACCGCGGTCGAGCCAAGGGGAAGGATTTCGGACAACGACCTTGGGCTTTGGTCGGACAACCACATCAAGCCGCTCGAACGAATCGTAAAGGTGGTTCACGACTTGGGAGGCAAGATCGGTATACAGCTTGCGCACGCGGGAAGAAAGTCGGAATCACGCGCTGGAATCCCCGTCGCCCCAAGCCCAATTCCATTCGATGAAGACTACCGTACCCCCCACGAGCTTTCCGAGGGAGAAATCCAAGAAATCCAAGAGCGCTTTGCGGTGGCAGCCCAAAGAGCCCTACAGGCCGGGTTTGACGTAATCGAGATTCACGCTGCCCATGGGTATTTGATCAGCGAGTTTCTATCGCCCGCCGCCAACGAGCGAACCGACCGCTACGGGGGAAGCACCGAAAACCGGGCCAGGTTCTTAAGAGAAACCATTCATGCCGTACGGAGTGTTTGGCCTAAGGGGCGCCCTCTCTTCGTCAGAATATCGGCCAGCGACTATACTCTAGACTGCATGACGCTAGAGGAAACCTTAAGGCTTCTTGGTTGCCTCAAAAGCGAGGCCGTGGACGTATGGGACATTTCTTCGGGAGGGATCGTTTCTACAGGCCTGCAGCCGGTGGCAATCGGAGCCTACCCTGGCTATCAGATCCCTTATGCCTCTCGTATCAAGCGAGAACTAGGGCTCATAACCATGGCCGTGGGGCTGATTTCTTCCCCCGAACTGGCAGAGTATACGCTCCAAGCAGGAAATGCCGATTTGATTGCCCTAGGCAGAGAGCTCCTTCGGAACCCATACTGGCCGCTTTCCGCGGCGCGCGCATTGGGCGAGGAGATATCCTGGCCAAAGCCCTACGAGAGGGCAAAATGACTCAGCGCTTCAGGCGCTGATCGATCGCTTGAAGCTTAGTCTTGGCCTGAACCGAGGCCTGAGAAGTGGGGAAGTCTTTGAGAATCTTCTTGTACACGATACTGGCGTCGTAGAAGTCTCCTAGCGCCTCAAAGGCTTCCCCTTGCCTCAAGTAAGCGCTAGGAACGAGCTCGGAGGCGGGGTAGTCGCGCGCGAACTTGTCGAACTCAACGATGGCCCGCTCGTGGTCCTGTAGCTGGTAGTGACTTTCCGCTAAAAAGTATTGCGCCTTCGGAGCAAGGCTAGAAGAGGGGTAGGCCTTGAGGAAACGCTGAAACAAGGAAACAGCCCCGCTTGGGTTCCCTTGGGACAGCGCAGAAAACGCCTGATCATACAGCTCACTTTCGGGCGTTGCGGAGGCCGCCGGGGTGGGTCCAGAGGGTGCGGCCCCCGAAGATAACGGCTGTTGCCCAAGCAACGGTGCTTGCCCGAAGGCAGATCCGCCGAACGTGAGCGGAGGCGGGGAAGCCAGTTTGAGCCGCCCCTCGATTTGTCTTAAGCGGTCATCGTTCCTTAAAACTGCCCCCTGGATCACGCTAAGCCTAGACTGGAATGGCTTTAGGCCGTCATCAAGGCGCTTGTCCTGCTCGAGAAGCTGTTCTTGAGTCTGCTTCGAGACCTCCTCAACCGCGGTAACCTGGCGCTGCAAACGCTCGAGGTCGGCCGTATGGTCTGCCTGAAGGGCGCGGACCGATTGCAACTCGTCCCCAAGGTTGTCAAGCTGCGCCTTTAGGCCGCCCACATCGGAGGTCGTTGCACAACCACCTGCCACCAAGAAGACAAACGAACCCAAGCCAACTCCAAGCAACGCCTTCCGCAGCCTCATACCATCTCCTTCCATGGTTTCAAGGGCATCACCCGCCTGGGCAAATCCCCAGGCGGGTGAATTCCTACCGAACGATGGAGAAATCGGCCCTGCGGTTTTTGGCCCAAGCCGCCTCGCCGTGACCCGGATCTGCCGGTCGTTCTTCCCCGTAACTAATCGTGGAAAGCCGGTTTGATGGGATCCCAAGGCTCACGAGATAGCTCTTGACGGCCTCTGCCCGCCTTTGCCCGAGCGCCATGTTGTACTCTTCCGTACCCCGCTCGTCGCAATTGCCCTCAATGGACATCTTCACGCGTGGATGTCGCCGCAACCATTCGGCGTTCCTTTGGAGAACGGTACGCATCTCAGGCCGGATGTCGGCCCTGTCGAAATCGAAGTACACCGTTTGCAGGGGAGACACCCCCCTCCTTGCGTACTCGTCTTCACCAATAGGACGCCTTCGGACCTTACGGCCCTTTTCGACGCCCACCATTTCCTCTTCTGCCCCTTTGGGCTTCCTGGAACAGCCTTCCTGATTAACAAGGGCAACGCCCATCATGAGGACCAGAGTGGCTAAAAATAAACGCTTCAACATGTCTATCACCCCCTTTCTTTTTAGGATTTAGCGCTTTCTCCATGCAGGCTGAGATTCTTCGTTTCGTGATCTACTCACTCTCATTACGTCTCCCGTCTTGAGGTTGAGTAGATAAATCTGCCTCACGCCGTCGCGGGTAGAGTCGAACGCAACAAGACGCCCGTCGGGAGAAACGGCTGGATGCTCATTTCTTCCTTCCCCAAACGTATGCCTCAAAAGCCCTCCTCCGTTCGCTTGGACGCTGTAGATGTCAAACGTACCGCCTTGCCTTGCCGAAAAAACGATCCGGTCGCCCTTTGGAGAATAGCTCGGATCTGTACAGTAAGACATGTCGGGAACAAGCCTTCTGGTTTCTAGGGTTTCAAGGTTCAACTCGTACAGACCCAACCCTCCGGCTCGGTCTGAAACAAACACGACCTTTCCCCCATCCGGGGAAACGGTGGGCGAGATGTCCTCCCCGAAGCTATGCGTAAGCCTCCTTAAGAGCCTACCAGCCAAATCGGCCTCGTAGAGCTCGGCGTTTCCGTCTTTGGTCAACGCCACAACCAAGCGCCTTCCGTCCGGATAGAACGCCGGGGTCGTGTTTAGGCCTGGATGCGAAAGGATGCGTACAAGCGTCCCTTTGGCCAAGCTCATGAGGTACAAGTCTGGGTTGTCATGCCTGTAGGAGGTGTAGGCAATCCTTGTCCCATCCGGAGATACGGCGGGAAAGAGGTTGAGTGACCCATTCCGAGTCAAGGCAACCGCACCCGCTCCGTCGACGTCCATCATGTACACCTCTTTCGTTCGAGGCGTGGGCCTTCTGGAAAAGACGAGCTGATAATCGAATGCCCCCCTTTCCCCGGTCAACCGCTCAAGAATATCGTTGGCCATCAAGTGGGCGACCCAGCGAACTTGACTTTGACTGCCCCGGTAGCTTTTGGATAGGACAGCTTCCCCCCGAGAAATATCAATTAGGCGCACCTCGGCTTCAAACATGCTCGAAGTAAGCCTAAGTCCGCCACGAACAAGCATCTCTGTCCCTATCAGCCGCCAATCTTCCAGGTTCGTATCCTGAAGCCCGGTAAGGTTGGAAGATTTTTCGATGTAGGTATCCTTGTCTTGCACATTGCAGTATCCGCTCATTCCAAGATCAAAGGCAAGGGCTTCGTAAATTTGACGGTTAAGCGAGACATGCGCGTCCTTTGGCCCCAAAAGGCGGAGGAAATCAGGGATGGCGATGTTCAGCTTACGGATGTTTTGCGAAGTGACGTCGATGTAAACCCTCGCCTTGGCCTCAGTAAGGGCCGACAACCCAACAATCCAAACTGAAAAAAGGGCTAGAAGGCGTTTCATCCCATATCCTCCGGTCGAAAGCGGATTCCAAGCTCAAAGAAAGAACCCTCTATGGCTTCGGGCAGAGGAGGAAACGGAGCACTCTCCTTGATCGCCCTAATTACGGCCTCATCGAATACAGGGATGCCAGAGCCCTTCTCCATGGAAACGGCCAATGCCTCGCCGCTCCGTCCGATCCTTACCACGGCAATAGCCTCTAGCCCCTTGGTTTCCCCAAGCATCGGGGGCAGGCGAAAACTCAACATCAACCGCTGCCACACCTCTGAAATGTACCTGGCAAGGCGAACATCGACGGGCTGCCCCGTCTGAGATCCTGGAACGAACGCCCCGTATGGGACGCCCCCGGAAGAGCTTTGTTGGGCCAGCCGTTGGCGGATGCGCTCGATCGCACTCTCAAGCTTCGGATCGAGCGATTCTTCCTGCCTTTCTTTGGATTTGGGCTCTATTTTTGGAGCAGGCCGAATGGGCCGCCTTAATGGTTTTTCCCGCTTTGGCTTTTCGGGCACAACCTTGGCCTTTGGTTTCGCCTTTTGTAGCTTGTCTGGCAACAGCATACTATCCTTTGGAACGGCCTCTTGCTTGGGTTTGGGTTTGAGCGCCTCTAAGGGCTCGGCTGGCCTCTTGGCCTCTACTTTTGGAGGCTCTTTCGGTTTAGGCGGCACGACAAGCGGAGATGTAGGCTTAGCACTGCGATTTTCCCCTCGAATACCCGGCCCTACAAGCTCGACTTGCACGTAGGGCGCAACGAATGTCCTGTTCGTTTCAAACGAGAACAAATATAACACAAGCGCAAGGAAAGTAAAGTGAACAAGGCCCGATACGGCCATCATCGGACCAATGGAAGGCTCGCGCATGGCGTAGCTCTATGTACCCTCGGGTTGAGTCATCATGCCGATCCGGTTCACTCCCGCCTTTTTGAGCCTCGAAATGGCCTTCATCACCGTTTCGTAAGGGAGGTCCCGATCGGCGGCAAGCAGCACATCTTTGATGGCCCGTGCCGCAAGCACCTTTTCCATCACTTGGGCAAGTTCATCCATATCCGTTCGCCGCTTGTCCACCCAAACCGTCCCGCCCTTTTCGACTCGAACGGTCAAAAGGTCTTCAGAGGGCTTCAGGGGGGCCGTAGTGACTCTTGGCAGGTTCACATCCACGCCTTGGATCATCATCGGCGCTGTAACCATGAAGACGATCAGCAATACCAGCATGACGTCCACGAGGGGCGTAATGTTGATGTCCGAGATCGGATCTCCGTTCGAAAGGCCGCCGCCTCCTACTCCAAACGCCATAGTTCCTACTCCTTTTGCAGGGTCGAGGTTACGGGGTTTCCTGCGGTTTGAGCGTCAGGAGCTGGCGCTGGTAAAGGTTGAGGAAATCCAAGGCAAAGCCTTCCATATCGGACACCAACGCCCTTGCCCTACGGACGAACAGGTTATAGGCGATGACGGATGGGATCGCCACAAAAAGGCCCGCCGCCGTGTTGATGAGCGCTTCGGCAATACCCGGGGCGACAGTAGTAAGGTCTGCCGTTCCTTTAAGCCCTATGGCATGGAAGGCGTTCATAATCCCCCATACGGTCCCAAAAAGACCGATGAACGGGCTTACCGACCCGATAGTCCCCAAAAGCGGCAGATAGCGCTCAAGCAGGCCCGTTTCGCGGAAAATGCCCTTCCTAAGGACACGCTCGATATGGACAAGCGCGTCCTGCGGGCTGGTATAGCGCAGCCTTTCGGCTCGCCCAAACTCGCGGTAGGCGTTGGAGAACAGGCTGGCGTTTGGGGAGAATTCGTAGCGCTTTGCACGCTCGAACACCCTAGAGAGCGACTGAGCCGTCCAGAAGGTTTCCATAAACTGCTCGTTGTTCCTTCGGGCCTTCCGAAACATCAGCCCCTTTTGGAGCATGATCGCCACGGAGGCTACCGAAAGAGCGAGCAACAAGATGAGGATAGCCTTTCCTATGGGGCCTAGATGGGCCACCATACCAAGGACATTCAAAGAACTACCCATGGTTTGCTAAGGCCTCTTTGCAGCTTGGCGCTTGATTTAAAGCGTACGGTTTACCGCTTGGGCAAAAGGTGCGAGCATTTTCATAAACCTCGCGAACGTCTGGGGTTTAAGCGATTGCGGCCCATCGCTCAACGCCTCTTTGGGGTGTGGGTGAACCTCGATCATCAGCCCATCCGCCCCGACGGCGATTGCGCCAAACCCCATGGGCGCAACGTACTTCCAATACCCCGTTCCATGGCTGGGATCCACGACAACGGGCAAATGAGTCCTGCCTTTCAGGACAGGCACGGCGCTCAAATCGAGAGTATTACGGGTTGCCGTCTCAAACGTTCGGATGCCGCGCTCGCAGAGGATGACGTTAGGGTTGCCGTGCGAGAGGATATACTCGGCGCTCATGAGTAACTCCTCAATCGTCATGGAAAGCCCTCGTTTGAGCAAGACCGGCTTTTGAATACGTCCAATTCGCTTCAAGAGCGAAAAATTCTGGGCGTTGCGTGCCCCGATCTGGACGATGTCCGCGTACTCTGCAACCAACGCGACATCTTCGGCGGCCATGACTTCCGTAATGACCGGCATGCCAAAGGATTCGCCTGCCTGCTTGAGAAGCCTGAGACCGTCGCGCTCCATCCCCTGAAAGCTGTAAGGGCTGCTCCTTGGTTTAAACGCACCGCCCCTCAAAACGGTCGCCCCCGCCTCCTTCACGATTCTCGCGGTTTCAATCACCTGGTCTTCTCCTTCGACCGAGCAAGGGCCTGCGATGACAACAATCTTCTGCCCGCCAATCACGACCCCACTGCCTAGAGGAATCTCGGAGGTTTTTTCGTAGGCAGCCATGGAGGCAAGCTTGTACGGCTCGAGGATGGGAACGACACGGTCCACCCCGGCCATTGTCTCTAGTGCCTGGAGCTCCATCTTGCCACGCTCATCCCCTATCGCGCCGACCACCGTACGTTCGACCCCGTGAATAGGATGGGCCGTATAGCCCAGCTCTTCAATGCGCTGGATTAAGGCTTGAATCTCGTTTTTTGTCGCATGCGGTTTCATGACAATGATCATGGCTTTGCTGTTCTGCTCCTTTTTCGTGAATTTATATTGTAATCCGAATACAGAAAAAATCCAGCCTGCCCTTTTGCGCTCGCTAAAAAATATCTTACCAATTTTTGTTGTGTTATGGTCTTTGCGCTCTTTATCGAAGACTTTAGGGCAATAGCAAACCAAACCTGTCCAGGGCCTACGGTTAACCAACAATCATGATAGCCGAACTCCTTGACGGCATTTTCACCGACTTGAATGGTGAAGCCGATCAAAAAGGAGCGCATCGCAGAGTCTCGAGGATGTCGGAAGGTAAGGACGGGGCTATGACGAACAGCATGAAGCCACCGACAAGGGGATTGCGGATCTTTTTCTTTAGGCTAAGGCGGCCGTGATGGGAGAAAGAGGGTGGCAAGAAATAGGCGTTCTTAGGTCCTATCTCTTGACAAGCTTCGCAGGATGTTTTACCTTAAAGTCACATGGTAATAGTTTAAGCTAAATTAAATTAAATCAATCAAAGGAGGCTGTTCGATGCGTAAAGTCACATTTTTACTTGCCATGGTAGGCGCGTTGGCGTTTCTTCCGCTTCAGACAACGCCTGCACACGCCCAGGATCTGGTTGATTCCATCTCCGGCATGCTCGAGGATCTCCTCGGCAGTAACGGTGATAACGGTGATAACGGAAACATTTCCGATTCCTTCCAGGATCTCGGCGATGATCTCGGGTCTGAGTTCGAGGACATCGGAGACGAGTTTTCTGACGCTTTTTCTAAGCGCGCTTCTTAGGCGCTTTCCTGGCTTAAAAGACCCCAGGGACCCCCTGGGGTCTTTTTTTTATCCTCCGCATGGAAAATCCCTGCCCTTGACAAGCCCAAAAAAAGGATTAGTATTTCATGTAGGTTTTGGCACTGACAATCCATGAGTGCCAAGTGTATATGTTTTTTCTCGGCCATAACGGCCATGTTCGTCCTTTGACCCTATTAATCAACCAAAAATGGGAGGTTGCTATGCGCGTACGGCCTTTGTACGACCGAATCCTCGTGCAACGGATGCAGGAGGAAGAAAAGACCAAGGGAGGAATCATAATCCCCGAAACGGCAAAAGAAAAATCCGTCGAGGGGAAGGTAGTGGCCGCTGGCAAGGGGAAGCTCAATGAAAAGGGTGAGCTTGCCCCGCTCGAAGTCAAACCGGGAGATCGGGTGATGTTCGGCAAGTATGCTGGGACGGAGATCCAGATTGAGGGCGAAGATTACCTCATCATGCGAGAGGATGATCTTTTGGCCATCATCGAAGAGTAATCGAACGCAAAAGTAATTTAGAAGGAGGTAGCCTTATGGCAGGGAAGGAAATCCGCTTGGGCGATGAGGCCAGGCGGGCGATTTTGAAGGGTGTGAACGTCCTTGCGGACACCGTCAAGACAACGCTAGGTCCCAGGGGCCGTAATGTCTTGATCGAAAAGACGTTCGGGTCGCCGACCGTCACAAAGGATGGCGTCACGGTCGCCAAGGAAATTGAGTTAACGGATAAGTTTGAAAACATGGGTGCCCAGATGGTCCGCGAGGTCGCCTCAAAAACCTCGGACGTGGCAGGCGACGGAACGACTACGGCTACCGTGCTTGCTCAGGCAATTTACAAGGAAGGCATCAAGCTTTTGGCCGCTGGCCACAACCCTGTGGACCTCAAACGTGGGATTGACAAGGCCGTCTCAAGTGTCGTCTCCGAGCTCAAGACCCTTAGCACGGCCATCAAGGGCGAAAAAGAAATTGCTCAGGTAGGAACGATCTCGGCCAACAACGACGAGACGATCGGGAGTATTATCGCCGAGGCAATGGAAAAGGTTGGGAAAGAAGGCGTTATCACGGTCGAGGAGGCCAAGAGCATGGAAACGACCCTCGAGCTCGTCGAGGGCATGCAGTTCGACCGGGGCTACATCTCGCCCTACTTCGTGACCGATGCCGAGAGAATGGAAGCGGTTATCGAAGATCCCTATATTTTGATCCACGAAAAGAAGCTTTCTTCGATGAAGGACCTCCTGCCCGTTTTGGAGCAGGTGGCTCGTTCTGGCAAGCCTTTGGTGATTATCGCCGAGGATATCGAAGGCGAGGCCTTGGCCACGCTCGTCGTCAACAAGCTTCGCGGAACGCTTACCTGCTGCGCTGTGAAGGCGCCAGGGTTCGGCGACAGGCGCAAGGCGATGCTAGAGGATATCGCGATCCTAACGGGTGGACGGGCGATCACCGAAGAACTCGGCATCAAGCTGGAGGGCCTCACGCTCAACGACCTCGGCCGTGCGCACAGGGTCACAGTGGACAAGGACAACACGACGATTGTGGACGGGGCCGGCTCAAAAGATGCGATCGAGGCTAGGGTCAAGCAAATTCGCGCCCAGATCGAAGAAACCACCTCGGATTACGACCGAGAAAAGCTTCAAGAGCGCCTTGCCAAACTAGTCGGCGGCGTAGCCGTTATCCGTGTAGGCGCGGCTACCGAATCCGAGATGAAAGAGAAGAAGGCTCGCGTGGAAGACGCGCTGCACGCAACCCGAGCGGCCGTTGAGGAAGGCATCGTTCCCGGCGGCGGTGTTGCGTTGCTAAGGGCCAGCATAAAGCTTGAGGCCTCCAAGTCCGACAATCCTACAACCCAAGCCGGGGTAGCCATTGTCAAGAAGGCGCTCGAAGAGCCGATTCGTCAGATCGCCGAGAACGCCGGTGTCGATGGATCGATCGTCATCGAAAAAGTCCGTCAGGGTAGCGGCTCTTTTGGGTTTAACGCGGCTACCGAAGTCTACGAAGACTTAATGGAAGCAGGAATTATAGACCCTACCAAGGTAACGCGGTTTGCCCTTCAGAACGCTGCTAGCGTGGCCTCGCTACTGCTGATGACAGAGGCAAGCATCGCAGAAAAGCCTAAGGAAGATAAAATGCCCCCGATGCCCGGCGGCATGGGCGGCATGGGCGGCATGGGCGGCATGGATATGTAAGCCGCCTTCAGCCTTCAGCCATACCCCGCCGGGATTTCCCGGCGGGGTTTTTTTATTGGAGCAGCTTGACAAGGGGGCATCCAAAGACTTAGATAAAGCGTAGGCGTTTGAAGGACAACAAGCTGGGAAAGGGACATGGAAGAAAACCCTCAAGCTCCTGAAGAACAAGAAGTTGGCGAAGACCCTCAAGAAAAGGCTTCGGACGCTCGAAAAGAGGCGTTTATCGAGGAGTTCATCCGGGCCCATGAAGAGCTTCTTTTAGCCGAAAATTCGTTCTTTAAGCGTCTAGCACCAGCAGGCTTCCTTTTGGACGCAGTGTTGTTTTTCTACGCAACGCTCGTCGTTTTTAACACAATCCATACATTGGCCTCCAGGCCGCAGATTCCTATAGGGTCGCTCCTTATGAGCGTTGCGATATCCCCTTTTATGTTTCTCGTTCCATTCGCAATCTTGGCGTACTTGCTTTTTTTCATACCCCAACGGCTTTTCTTCGGCGCAGGAAGCCTGTTGATGACGCTGAAGGCCGTGTTATACGCAGCCTCCAAGCTGTTCGTCCTCGTTCTTCCGATGGATCTCGGGCTTGCCCTGCTTGGAGCCAACAAGGATCCCTTTCTTCTTGCGATGTTGCCGTTGAGCCCCGCGGGTTCCATCATGCAGCTCTCTCAATTGGCCTACTTTGCGTTGGTCCTGGTTGCATTTTTAGGCTCGCTTCGTAACATTCTTCTCGAAGTCCACGGCCTTCCCAGAAAGAAAGCTTCACTTGCACTTGTGGTTTGTTTTGGCGTTATTCTCGGCGTTCTCGTAGGCCTTAAAGCCTTGCAGCAGGGTTGATGGTTCGCGTCTCAATATGGAATCAGCAGGAGGACAAAGGTGATCTCATCCGAGGACATTAGTCGTATTCGTGACATTGTCGCCCCATACGACAAAGGGCCTGTCCTTTCTTTGTACGCCGACCTAGACCCATCCAAGCCCGAGAACGCAGGCAAGGCCTACCTGCTAAGAGCCAAGCAAACGCTCAAGGCAATGGGGGTTCAAGAACCCTACGCCAAAAAGGCCCTTGAATGCCTTGATCACGCTTTGCCTTTTAAAAAAACTCGTGCAATGTTCGTTGCAGACGAACTGTTTGCCTATTTCGATTTTCAGGTTGACCTTCCGATCGTTGACCTCGCGCATGGAAGGCTCGAAGCACGGCTTGGTAAGCCCTATGTCCTGCCCCTTTTACTCGCCCTTGATGAATACAAGCGCTACGGGGTTATTGTCCTCAGCCAAGAGCGCTGGCGGTTTCTCGAAGTCAACATGATGGAAATAGAGGAAATCCAGGAAGCGTTCCTGACGATCAACCGCGAAGATTGGTGCCGGTATACCGAAGCCAAGCCTCCTTCCATGATTGGAAGGGCAGGAAGAGGGGGCTCCGGGAAAGACCTGTTCGACAGGCGGATGCTTATGTGGCTCATTCGTTTCTACAAGCAGGCCGCGACGCTCCTAGAGCGTACAATCCAGGAAAAGGGCATCGAAAGGCTCATTCTCATAGGCACACACGAGGAAATAGCCCTTTTTGAATCCTACCTACCCAAAGGGCTTCAGCAGCGTGTCATCTTCCATGCCACATCCTTGTCCAACCTAGAGGCAACCCCGGGCGAGATCCTCCACGCAATCCGAGAAGAGATCGTCTCGATCGAGAGGAAAGAAGAAGCCGCTCTGCTCGAGAAGATACGCGAAGAAGGGGTCTGGGGGTTCGAGCAAACGCTCGAAGCCCTTCAAGAAGGGCGGATCTATCTGCTTGCCGTTCCTTGGAAGTTGTCCAGAGACGTATTCGTTTGCGAAGACTCTAGGCTAGCTCTTCCAAGCCTAGAACTCGCCGAACAATCATGCCCTGGAGACATTCTCAAGGAAGACTTTAAAAACATCGTCGTCGAGTTGGCGCAATCTTACGGCGCTGGCCTCGAATTTTTCCAAGGCGAGCAAGGCGAAAGCCTCATGAAAGAGTTTGGCGGCCTGGCAGGCCTCAAGCGTTGGTAGCCCTGGCGTTGTTTAAGAGCCGGAAAGAACCAGGACAATCTTCTTTTGCCCGATGGTTACGGGGGCTTGGGTAGCCGCCTCGAGATCTCCGGGTTGGTGTGTCATAGGGTCGCCGTCTTGGTCCATCCTCGCAGCCAGGAATACTGGCCGGGAAGATAGGCTATCGCTCGGGGCGAACAGGTCGCCTCCGCTTACTTCGAACGGCAAGGGGAAACTTGGGGCATCGAGGAGCTTCCCGCCGACCATCTGCCCCTTTGGGCTTTCAAGACGGACGATCAGGAAAAGCTTCGCCCCTTGAGGAGACCTAACCCCCGGCCCAAGTACGACTTGCCCGGTATAGAGCGCTTCGGTTTTCTCCGCTTGAGGGCCCAAGATTTTTTGCATATCCGTTTCGCCTAGATCTTCCAATTTCAGCTTCTCTGGCGTGCTGTTCTGGCCGCACCCCGCCCCCAAAAGCCCTAGAACGGCCAACGCCCCTATGGCGGCCTTCAAGGAAACTCTCAACCCTTCCACGCGAGCCTCTCCTCGTTTACGATCAACCTTTTACCAAGACTACTGACGCTCAAGAAAGACACAATAAGCGCCGAAAGCAAAATCAGCGAATGAATGAGCATTTGGTAGCGAACCGCCTGGTTCGGCGAGGCCCCCGCAAGAATCTGGCCCGTCATCATCCCAGGAAGAGAAACCACCCCGACGACCATCATTGTGTTGAGCGTGGGCATAAGAGAAACGCGCAAGGCCTGTCGTTTATGGCTTTCAAGGGCCTTTTCGGCGCTCATGCCCAAAGCGAGCAAGGATTCGATCAAATGGGCATCCTGCACGACAACCCCAATAAAACGCTCGGCGGCAAGCGTAGAAACGTTCATGGTATTGCCGGTCACCATGCCCACTAAGGGGATGAGGTACTGTGGATCGAACCAAGGAACGGGCCGGAGAATCGCCCCGATACCCAGCGCGGAAGCCAGCCCTACACCACAGGCAAGCGCTACCAAGAACGGAAACGGACGAGGTCGAAAGGGACCAGCCTGCGTACTCCTAACCCTGCTCCATGCGGTATAAGCGGCCACTCCGACCATGGCCAAAGCTACGCCTACGCTAACCCAAACGTTCTTTGCATGAAAAACCCACAAGAGCACCCAGCCGACAACGAACAACTGTCCAAACATCCTCAAGCCGGCAACGAAGAAGTCGCGCGTCAACCGAAGACCTAGCATGAATTGAAGGCCTACGGCTAACAAAAAAACGACAACCGCCAGGCAGATGTCGGAAAAACCGAGGCTTAGGTATGCCGGATTCACGCCTTTTGCCCGCAAACGCCCTTAGGCCTGAGACTTTTCAAATAAAACCGGCCGGCAAGGCATTGTGCGCGCCCCAATAAAGCCATCCCCTTCGAAGCGTTCGACGAGCGTTGAGCTATGTAAGAGGCTTTTGGCTTGCTTGCCCATTCCTCTCCAAAGCTTACCCCTTTTGCGTAGGGTACCATGAGGCCCGCTTATTGACAACGCCTTTCGTCCGGCCCCCGGAACCGGCACTTCAGGGGCGGTTCCGGTTGCTTCCGAAGGAGCCCGCTACCAAGTGAATGCATTTTTTGGCAGCCAGACCTTAGCGTACCTTGACATGCCATACGGATCGTTTGATAATAGCGAATGAGGGCGGGCATAGCTCAGCTGGTAGAGTACGAGCTTCCCAAGCTCGGTGTCGCGGGTTCGAATCCCGTTGCCCGCTCCACCCATGAATCCTACGAAGCATCCTTTTTAACCGCCTCCCTAGGCTTGCTAAGCCATGACCAGTGTTCCGGGTATTTCCGGATGATTGCGGTCAGCCTGTCGGCACACGCTTGGGCGATGGCGGGGATATCCTTCCGGTTGGGCCCTGTTTCTACAGGATGCTCCACGCGGACCGTGTAGTGTCCATCTTCCCTAAAGATATACACAGGAATGATTGGGAAGCCGTAGCGGGCGTGCAAGACGGCGGGTCCTCCCGGCAGGCAAACAGCACGATTTAGGAATCGAACAGGAATACCGCCTTCCTTCTCCGGCTCGTCTACAAACAGGCACACGAGCTCTCCTGCCTTCAAGCATCTAACCAGCTCCATCGTAAGGGCCTGCTGCTGTTTTGGAGCAATACGACGCGGGATCAAAAGTGGCTCTAGGTTTTGATGGGCGATGGTGGCCTTGTATCGCTCGGCAAGCCATTCGTTGTTCGGCAGTTTGATCAAAAACCTCAAGGGATACCCAAGCTTTGCCAAGGCAAGCTGAAGTAACGGAAAGGGCCCAAAATGCGCCGAAATGAGAATTGCCCCCTTGCCTTCACCGCAAAAGGCCCTTAACCCGAAATCGTCTTGAACCCGAACCCTGCGAAGAAAGTCCGAGGGCGGGCGAAAGTAGGCATGAATCGATTCAAAAAAGCTCGAAATAACGTTGGCAGCGACTTTCAGGGCAAGCCTTCGTCTTTCCTCCGGGGACATCTCGGTCCCCGTATAGTCAAGGATATTGCGCTCAAACGGACTCAAAGGCAATGGAAGATTACCTAGGCACCACACGATGCCCCGCGACAGCCAAGGAAAAAACCCAAGCGGGAGAAGGGCAATGACAGGAGTAGCGATTGCAAGTACAACCCTTCCGATACCATAGCGCAGCTTTTTGCTCCATCGTCTCCAACGCATACTCCGCCATCCTTCAAGTTTTTTGTCCGCAAAGAAGAGTGGTATAATAATATTTAGAGAATGTTCGTTTATACTCGAACTAGCGCCGTGAGGCTTGGAAAGTCATGAACTTAGTGTTGTATTATCAACCCTTCTGTCCGTATTGCCAACGGGTGCTCAGGGTCGTAGAACAGCTAAAGGCACCTCTCGAGCTCAAGAACATCCAAGAAAGTTCTGCATCGCTCGAAGAGCTCAAGAGGCTTACGGGGAAAACCCAGGTACCTTGCCTTGTGATCGACGGCAAGCCTATGCTCGAGAGCGAGGGCATCAGCCGCTGGCTCGAAGAGCACTACGCAGCGTCCAAATAGGGGTTGCACTGCTTTAAGGCGTGGTTATTGTAAAGGAATGAAGACGTACGCAATCAACCGCAAAGCCTACCACGATTACGACATCCTCGAAGAGTACGAGGCCGGCCTTGAGCTTAAAGGTCCAGAGGTAAAGGCAATCAGGGATGGCGGAGTCGAGCTTAAGGGGGCTTTTGCGCTCGCCCGGGGAAGGGAGCTTGTCGTCGAAGGGATGCGCATTGCGCCCTACGGGCAGGCAAGACTTGCTGAACAGGACCCGTTGCGTACCAAAAGGCTCCTGCTGCATCGCCTGGAGATCGAGCGTATTCGTGGCCGCATCCAGGAAAAAGGGCTCACGATGATTCCATTGAAGGTGTACGCCAAAGGGCCTTGGGTCAAGATTACCCTTGGACTAGGCAAGGGGAAAAAGCTCTTTGACAAGCGAGAAGACATTAAGAAGCGCGACATCGAACGGGAAGAGCGAAGAGTTTTAAAAGGCTAAAAAGGCTTAAAAACAACGAACGGGGGCGAACTGGGTTCGACGGGATCTAAGGGTTTGGCAGGAAGGCATGCAGGGTTCCCCAGGAGGCCCTTAAAAACCTGGGACACTACAGGTGCCGACGAAGACGTCGAGTACGCTCTAGCCGCCTAACACCGGCTAGCATCCCTTGAAGGAGGTGCCTTAGGCTCCTTTAAAGGGGTGGAATACGACCTGGGGCTGGAAGTTTGACCCTTAAGGCCTTGGGGGCCAGGCTTCGAGAGCTACAAGGCCCGCCGGAGGATATCCCCCGCCCTTTGGGAAACCTCCCAAGCGTAGAAAAGAAGGGCTAAGCATGTAGTCTTCCGCTGGGCTCAGGTCTCGGACGCGGGTTCGATTCCCGCCGCCTCCACCATTTACAAAAGACAACCCGTCTCTCTGGGGTCAAACTCCTAGGTGACGGGTTTTCTTTTTCTGCGTATCATCAGCGACTTACGTGCTTTTAGGGTGTCGGCGCTACCGCCGCGATCACTCCATTTTCGGGAAATCCGCCATATCCCTCTTCTCTTTCGCCTCAAAATTCTCCGTATTCTTACCCCCTCTCCGGACCTCGTCCGGTTATGAAAGTGAACACGGCATTGTGCGCGGAGCCGCTGCCTCCGTCAAGACGGCGATGATGTTCGGCGAATTCTACCCCAATCCGACCGCAGGGCCAGCGGCCAGGGTGTCTATGCTGAGCGCCACGGGTGCAGAGGCGTTGAGAACGTTTCTGCTGGTCATCATGATCTTTGCGCTTACGAAGGGAGCAACCTGGGCCGGCCGGAGAACCATCTTTCGCCCCTGTTCATAGATCTGACCGTGAGTTCCATCATCTGTCCGATTGCCCCGTTGACCCAGGCCGGAATCAATCCCGCTCGTGATTTGGGTCCAAGGGAATTCGCATGGCTTGCGGGATGAAGAGGAACGGCATTCCCCGATCACCAGGGCGGCTTTCTTATCGTCTACGTATTGGCGCCAATATTTGGCGGGGTAGTAGCCTCTTTGATGTTTGTTTGTCTGCTGGAGCCTGTCATGATGAAGACGAGCGACAAATGCGACTGTATAGACTCAGAAAGGAAGGGCTTTCGGGAAGGGGGTTTCTGAGGAATATGGTAACTGGACTATTTGGAGTTGGAGGACGACATGAGTATGCATGATTTGGATCAAAAACGATTAAATACCTTCCGTGATCGGGTTGCACAAGAAGAAGGGCAGCCCCTTAAGTCTCTAAGTATAGACACGATACAGATGAATCTGGGATTGCGCTGCAACATGAAGTGCCGTCACTGCCATGTGGCAGCTGGTCCCAAGCGCCGTGAGCAGATGAGCTGGGAGACGATGGGGGCGATCGTGAAGGCCGCGCGCGAATGTGGTTGCTGGATGATAGATCTGACTGGTGGAGCGCCCGAGATGAATCCTCATTTTCAACGCTTTGTCCAGGCTCTGCGCGACGAAACATTCCAGGTCCAAGTGCGAACGAATCTGACCATTCTGCTGGAGCCGGGCTATGAAGATATGGCGTCCTTCATGGCTGATAGCATGGTCTCCCTCGTCGCATCTCTGCCCTGCTACCTGGAGAAAAATGTCGATCTGCAGAGAGGTCCGGGCGCTTACCACCGAAGCATCGAAGCGTTGCGCATGCTGAATGGACTAGGCTATGGCATGCGCGATGATCTGCCTCTGGATTTGATATTCAATCCGATTGGCCCAACCCTTCCGCCATCGCAGGCGGAACTGGAAGCAACCTATCGCAGGGAACTCGAGGAACGCCTTGGAATTCACTTCAGCCACCTGCACACAATCACCAACATGCCGATTGGCCGCTTCTGGGCCAAACTGCGCGTCCAGAAGAGGGAGGAAGCGTATCTTGCTGTTCTGCGTGACAATTTCAACCCCCAAACGCTCCCCGGTCTGATGTGCCGCCACCAGATCAGCGTGGACTGGAATGGCACGATCCACGATTGTGATTTCAACCTGGCGTTGGGGTTGCCGGTCAATCATGGCACGCCGAGTCACATTCGGGAGTTCGATATCGAGGCCCTCCAGCGCCGCCGGATCGTCACGGGTCTACACTGTTTCGGATGCACTGCCGGATGCGGATCTTCGTGTGCAGGTGCGTTGGTGAACCCAACACGTACACAAAAGAACACAGGAGGATAACCATGAACAATACCAGACAAAAGGGTTTCGGCAAGCCGATGCGTCTGTTCGACCGGTTTTGGAATTCACCTCGCGTCATGTGAGCGATGAAGATGCGCAATACCTCGAAAAGCAAGAGTACCGAATCGATTGCTTGGATTATGACCGGCCTCTGGACGAACAGCGCTGATGCGCGAAACTGCTGTCAGGAATGACGAGATTCCCAGACCTAATATACCTGAGGACAATGCGGAATGAACCAAGCAATCCACTCATCGCCCCGGCCGAATAAATGGGTACGACCGGCCCTCCTGGCATGCCTTGCTCTGGCGATCGTCGCCATCCTCGCGTTCCTGCCGGTCAAGGGATATATCTCGGCAATGCTGGAATGGACTCGGGGGATTGGATACTGGGGCTACCTGGTTCTGGCTGGCGCCTATGTCGTTGCCACTGTGCTCTTTATCCCTGGCTTGCTCTTGACGCTGCCCGCCGGATTTCTTTTCGGGGTCGTGGCAGGCTCGTTAACCGTGTCTGTGGGGAGCACAGTGGGTGCTAGTGCCGCCTTCCTCGTCGGGCGCTACTTCGCGCGGGACTTCATCGAGCGAAAAATCGAGCGAAACCCCAAATTCGCGGCGATTGACGAGGCGGTTGGGCGACAAGGTTTCAAAATCGTTCTCTTGACACGTTTGTCGCCCGTATTCCCCTTTAATATGCTCAATTACGCGTTCGGGCTGACCCGAGTCCGGTTTTCTATCTACGTTCTCGCCTCCTGGCTCGGAATGATCCCCGGTACGGTGCTTTATGTTTATCTGGGTTCGACGGCCAAGGACCTGGCCCAGGTCTTTACCGGTTCGGTCGAAGGGGGTATGAGCCAACAAGTCTTCAAGATCATCGGTTTGTTGGCCACAGTGGCGGTGACGATCTACATTACCCACGTTGCTCGGGCTGCCCTGCGCAATTAGGTTCCGAATGAGCGTCAGGTATTACAAAATCTGATCGGCAATGCCATCAAATTCTGTGCGGGTGGTAATCGCGTAACTGAAACCAGTTCTGGCCTTGGCCTCCATATCTGCAAACAACTTGTCGAACTCCATGGCAGGCGGATCGGCGTGCGCAATAATCAATAATAATGACCGAGGCGCCACGTTTTGGTTTGAGCTGCCAAGGATGGACACCCTACGAATGGGCATTACACCCATGTGGGAAAATTCAACTATCAGAGAGGACTGGACTGGCATGGATAGCAATGAACGAATTGGCCGAATCGAGCCGATGGACCGCTACAACTCCGAACTGGTACAGAACGCGCATCCGGACGACTGGGACAATCCCCAGCCCCGGGGGCGATACAATCTGGTCGTTCTCGGGGCAGGCACCGCGGGTTTGGTTTCCGCCGCGATTGCGGCAAGCCTGGGCGGGCATGTCGCTCTTGTGGAACGCCACCTGATGGGCGGCGACTGCCTGAATGTCGGCTGCGTTCCCTCCAAGGCGATGATCCGATCTTCGCGTGCGGCCTTCGATTTGCAAAATGCCTCGAATTTTGGCATCAAAGGTCCATCTGACTGTTCCGTGGATTTCGTGGCGGTGATGGAACGAATGCGCCGCCTGCGCAGCGGCATCAGCCCGAATGACTCAGTGAACCGATTTGCCGGGCTTGGAGTCGATGTGTTTCTCGGCGACGCCCGCTTCACCGGCCCGGACGCCGTTGAGGTAGGGGGCCAAAGGCTGCGCTTCAAGAAGGCGATCATCGCCACCGGCGCGAGGGCGGCTTCACCACCGATCGACGGTTTGGCCGAAGCGGGTTATCTGACTAACGAGACCGTCTTTTCTCTCACCCAACTGCCGCGCGAATTAGTCGTGATCGGCGGTGGACCGATCGGCTGCGAGCTGGCGCAAGCCTTCCACCGGCTCGGTTCCGCCGTGACCATAATCCATCACGGGCCACAGTTTCTGAGCAAGGAAGATCCCGATGCCGCCACGATTCTGGCCCAGACGTTCGCACGCGAGGGAATTGAGATTCTGCTTAACGCCGAAGTGGAGCGCGCAAGTGTCGAGAATGGCGTCAAGACGATTCACGTGAATCAAAGCGGTCGGTCATTGGCACTCACAGCCGACCAGATTCTTGTCGGCGTCGGGCGGGCGCCGAATGTGGAGGGACTGAATCTCGAAGCGGCTGGCGTCGCATATGGTCGCTCGGGTGTTCAGGTCGATGATGCGCTGCAGACATCCAATTCCAACATCTACGCAGCGGGCGACATCTGTTCGGCTTTTAAGTTCACGCACGCCGCCGACTTTGGCGCGCGAATTGCGGTTCAAAATGCGCTCTTTCCTTTTCTGCCCAGGAAAAAGTTCAGCGGCCTTGTCATCCCCTGGTGCACCTATACCGATCCGGAGATCGCTCACGTTGGGGCCTACGCACGCCAATTGGATGAGCAGGGAATCAGATACGACACGATCAAGGTGGAACTCAGTGATGTCGACCGGGCTGTGCTCGATGGTGACGAGGAAGGATTTCTCAAGGTGCATGTGAACGTCAGGGATGGCCACGTCCTTGGGGCTACCCTCGTTGCCCGGCATGCCGGCGAAATGATCAGCGAGTTGACATTGGCGATGACCCAGAAGATCAAGCTGGGCAGTGTCGGCAACGTGATTCACCCCTACCCGACACAAGCAGAAGTCATTCGCAAGGCGGCCGACCAGTATAATCGCAAACGCCTGACGCCTGGCCGGAAGAAAATGCTCGAATGGATGTTGAAGGTCATGCGCTAGCCCAAACGGAGCAGATCGCTCGGGCTTATCCACCCTCAATCGCTCAAGGAGTCCGCGATGATAGTTCACAAGGAAAATCCTGCTTTCGGTTCACCGGGCATCGAGCCGAAATGGACACGCCAGCGATAAGGACGCGGTCGGTTGCGCCTATGCGGCTTCGAGCACGATCTGGTTCACCCTCTCGGCCGGGGTGCTGAACGAGGTGTAGTATCCCACGATTGACCCGTTGTGAAGCGCCCAGAGGAGAGACGATGACATTGCAGGACAAGAATGCCCCGCTGGTAATTCTCTTCACTCGCCTGCCAAAGCCCGGCCTCACGAAGACGCGCCTGATCCCAGCCTTGGGGCCGAAGGGGGCGGCCGATCTTCAACGCCGGATGACCGTGCATACGCTAGACCTCGTCCAAAGCGCGGCTCGACGCCATGGGTTTGCACTGGAGGTGCATTATACGGGAGGCGAGCACGCCGATTTCCAGCAATGGCTAGGGGCTGACCTAGAGTATTGGCAGCAGGCGCCGGGTGACTTGGGCGCGAGAATGGCCCAGGCGTTTACCTCGGCCTTCGAACGCGGTTACCGGTCCGTTGTTCTTATAGGCACCGATTGTCCACAGCTTGACGGGAACATTCTCGGAGAGGCTTTTTCGTCCCTCGAAAGCAAGGACCTTGTGCTTGGTCCCGCCCGCGATGGCGGCTATTACCTGGTAGGTCTGCGGCGTCCCTGCCCCGAGCTCTTTCACGAGATTACATGGGGAACCGCAACCGTCCTCGAAGAAACGCTGTTCAGGGCGAAAGATGCCGGACGTTCATATCGTCAGCTTGAAATGCTGAGCGATGTCGATCGTCCGGAGGATCTGGCGCTTTGGACAGCCATCAGTAAGGAGACAGCCCCATGCTCTGGCGCCGAACGAATCAGCGTCATCATCCCCACCCTGAATGAGGCGGCGCGAATCGGGGTGATTCTAGGAAGGGTGATGGATGAACCGGACGTCGAAGCGATCATTGCCGATGGGGGCAGCACCGATACAACCTGCGCCATTGCCCAAGGTTTTGGAGCCACGGTCACTCGATCCCTGCCTGGACGTGGACGGCAGATGAACGCTGGCGCGGAAATTGCCACCGGCACAATCCTTCTGTTTCTCCACGCAGATACATTGCTCTCGCCGGGTTTCTCGCATTCGATCCGCGACGCTCTCAAGCAACCGGACAATGTCGCCGGCGCCTTTCGCTTTCGAGTTGATAAACATTCCCCTTTGTTGGCCATTGTCGAATGGTTGACCAATGTACGATCCTCGGCCTTCCATGAACCTTACGGCGATCAAGGACTGTTCCTGCGGGCATCCACCTTTGCTGAGATTGGCGGCTTCCGAGCGGCGCCTGTTCTGGAGGATGTCATCATCGTGCGCGCTCTCAAGCGGATGGGGAAGATCGTCATCTTGCCGGAATCCGCGGTCACCTCGGCTCGTCGCTGGCAAAGACTCGGTATCCTAAAGACCTTTCTGCTCCACCGGGGGGTTATTATGGCCTATGCCATGGGGGCAAGCCCCGGCACCATCGCCGTGTGGCTGAATAGGTTAGGGTACTATCCCACACACAAGGGGAATTTGACGCAGATAGCGAGTCGCGAAAGTGCCGGGGAACGAGGGTGAACACGCCACCGGTGATATTGCTTCTATCCATAATCGAGGCCAACCTCTGACCCGTCAAAGGAGGTAGGGGAGTGACCATATTCAGCGATGAGCGTCCACTGGCTCTTGCCGTGACCATCGCGGTTCTCTGGACGGCGGAAAGCCTCGCGCCCCATTTCGCCGCTTTTAGCCTTGATGCGCGCGCTCGATGGGTTCACGGTTTTCGCAACGCGGCGCTTGGATTAACCAATGGCCTGTTGGGAATCGTGTTTCTTGGCGCAATGATTGCCGTTTCGATCCGGTGGGCGGAGGCCCATGATTTAGGATTGACGCGCTGGCTGATGGGTCCAGAGTGGGGCAAAGCGTTGGTCGCCCTGCTCTTCTTCGATGCATGGATGTACTGGTGGCATCGAATCAATCACACCATGCCATTCCTGTGGCGCTTCCATCGAGTGCATCATTCGGACCCGCGCATGGATGTCTCGACCTCACTGAGATTTCATCCTGGCGAGATCGTGCTTTCCACTGCCGCCAGGCTGATCGTGGTGGCTTTGCTTGGCATGGAGCTATGGCATTTGGCGTTGTATGAATTGATCGCCGCACAGATCGTCGCCTTTCATCACAGCAACGTCAATCTGCCCCGGCGGGTGGATAACGCATTGCGATGGCTGATGGTGACGCCGTGGATGCACTGGGTGCATCACTCGCGGCTGGCGCGAGAGACAAATTCGAATTACTCGAGCGTCCTGTCCATATGGGACCGCATCTTTGGGAGCTACCGGTTTCGAGAAGACGCCGAAATGATACGCTTCGGCCTGGACGGCTTCCCGGATGAGCAGACGCATCAAAGCTTGAGCGGTATGCTGCGGACCCCGATCGGATGATGAGCGTGCATGCGAAGGCATGTCGTTGATTTGTCAGGGTCTTGACCGTGTTGGCGCCCCCTGGGTCCACAAGCAGGAGGACGCCGTTCTTCTTAGCCCCGGGCCAACTCCTCGATAAGCTCTTCGAGATAACCAAAACCCTTGACTCTCCCGGCTTGGAAGTCCTCATCGACCCCATTTTATAAGCCCCAAGACTGGCAGCTTGCCATCTTATGGCGACACCGGCTATAATGGATAAACTTGTCTGTTTTTTAGTCCTGTAACCGACTGTCTTCAAGGCCTTTTCAAGGTTTTTTGTCTCGGTTTATCGAAAACCTGGAATATGGGAATAGCCCATCGTCCAGGAGTGCTCTTTTGTTTGAAGCTCAAAGGGTCATCTTAAGGGGCGGCCCGCACCAATCGGGAATCTAGCCAATGAATCGAGCGTTTCTTTCGGTGCTGGGTGCCGGAGCTTGGGGAACGGCGCTAGGTTGTGTGCTCTCCAGACACGGCCGCCCTGTCCTTCTTTGGGGGCGGGATGCGAGCGTCATGGCCACGATCGCCAAGAAGCGCAGACACCCGCGCACTCTGACAGAAGTCCCCCTTCCTCGGGCCCTCATTCCAACGACGGAGCTCAAAGAGGCCCTTAGCGTTCCCCTGGCCCTGGTCGCCGTGCCTACCCAGGCCTTAAGGGGGCTCTTGGAATCCATCAGGCACCTCTCGCCGCTTCCTGCTCTTCTCATCGCCTGCAAGGGGATCGAAAAGCACACACAGCTTTTCCCCCTGGAAATAGCCCAAGAAGTCCTGCCCCGGACAAAAAGGGCCGTCCTTTCCGGCCCCAATTTCGCCGTTGAAATCGCCCAAGGGTTGCCATCGGCCACGACGATCGCTACGCGGGATTTCGCCTTCCCATGGCTCGAGCCTTTGGCCTCGGATATCTTCCGACCCTACCTATCGGATGACCCTATGGGGGTTCAGCTCTGCGGGGCCCTTAAGAATGTGCTGGCAATCGCCTGCGGGGCGATAGCCGGAAAAGGCTTAGGAGAGAGCGCCAAGGCAGCGGCGCTGTCGAGAGGGGCTATGGAAATCGCAAGGCTGGGCGAAAGGATGGGGGCCAAGACCGAAACCCTCCTGGGCCTGGCCGGACTTGGAGACATGACCCTTACCTGCATGAGTCCAAAATCCAGGAATTTCTCCCTGGGGTATGCCCTGGTCCAAGGCCAGACCTTAGCCGAGGCGACGGAGGATGGCCGAAAGACCTGCGAAGGGATGCACACGGTGCGCTCCGTAAGTGCGCTGGCCGAGCGCTACGGCGTGGACATGCCCCTTTGTAAGGCCATTGCCCAGCTCCTCTACGGAGGCGTTTCACTCGAAACCCTCCTCAAGCGCTTGATGAGGCGCCCCCTCAAGCAGGAGACCATCGAGGCCAAACCCGTAGAAACATCGAGAAAGGAGGTGGCATGGTTCCAAAACCTCTCATTCTTGCAACCGATTTAGACGGCACTTTCTTAGGCGGGTCGAAGGAGGCCAAGGAGCGTCTTTACCGCCTCTTGTCCCGCAGATCAAAAGAGGATGCCCTCATTTTCGTCACGGGTCGCGATTTAGGCTTTATCCGCAGAATCATCCAAGAAGACGGTGTCCCCAGGCCCGATTACATCATCGGGGATGTGGGAACGAGCGTGTTTGAAGGCAAAGATTTTTCCCCTTATCTTTCCATAGAGTCCGATATTGCCAGAAATTGGCAGGATAAGCCCGAGCGTGTCCATCCCATACTCAACCGCATCCGAGGGCTCACCCCCCAGCCCGGCCCCTTTCGGCACCGGTTGTCCTACTACTACGACAAGGCTTTCGACCCCGGGACTCTCGATCTCCTTAAAGAGACGGAGGTGGACGTTTTGATGTCGGCAGGGGTTTACCTCGATATCCTGCCCAAAGGGGTCAACAAAGGGACAACGCTGCTTCGGCTGCTCAACGCCCTCTCCCTGCCCAAGGAGGCCGTGGTATGCGCTGGCGACACCCTGAACGATTGGGCCTTGTTCGAAACCGGCCTTCGTGGGATTGTTGTCGGCAATGCCGAACCTGCCCTCGTTCAAAAGACTAGGGCCATGCCGAACATCTACCACAGCGTAGCGCATGGCACCGAAGGCATCTTTGAAGGCTTGAACCATTTTGGCTATGAGGAGTGATGGAATCATGAACAACCTCGTTATTCTTTACCACCGTCAGCCCTTTGCCGAAGTCATCCAAAACGGCAGGGCGAGCTTTGTCGATCACGCGAGCCCGAACGGAATCCTGCCTTCCTTGAGGGGTTTCTTTCAGAACGTCGAACACGGGTCGTGGATAGCTTGGAAAGAAGAGAAGACGGACGAACCCTTTATAGAAAAGCTACCGGCCCCAGGAAACGCCAATTATTTCATACGTCGCATTCCCTTAAGCACGGAAGAGATCAGGGATTTTTACCACATCACCTCCAAAGAGGCCTTGTGGCCGCTTTTGCACTCGTTTCCCAGTTATCACTCCTCCGAGAGGGCAAACTGGGGTAATTTCGTTGCCATCAACGAACGCTTTGCCAAGGCGGCTCTCGAAGAGGCCGGGGACGATACCATCATCTGGGTACACGACTACAACCTCTGGCTGGCCCCCGCCTTTATCCGCAGGGTCAAGCCGGATGCCAAGATTGCCTTCTTTCACCATACGCCTTTCCCTGCATCGGACATCTTCAACATCATCCCCTGGAGTCAAGAAATCCTGGAGAGCCTGTTGACGTGCGACCTCATCGGTTTTCACATCCCCCGCTACGCGGAAAACTTCGTACGGACCGCCAAGGGGCTGGAGGATGTCCGCATCCTGGAAAGGGAGCCCATCGAGGAGGAGGCTTTTACACCCAGGGGATCGGCCCTGACCGAGCCGGAAGCCACCAAGAAACTCCTCTTCCGTGGCCGACACGTCAAGATCGATTCCTTCCCCGTGGGGATCAACCCTGAAGCGATCACGGCGATCCAGGCCCAGGACATTCACCGGGCCAGGGTTGAGAGGATTTCCGAGGAGCTTCATGGCCGAAAGATGCTCTTTAGCGTGGGTCGTGTGGATTATGTCAAGGGTACCCTGGAGCTGCTTGGTGCCTTCGAGCGTCTTCTCGAAAGAAGGCCTGAGTTACGCGAGAAAATCAAGCTGGTCGTGGGTACGGCCCCGGCTGCCAAGGGGATGGAGGTCTACACGACCACTCAAAACGAAATCGAGCAACGGGTGGGAGCCATCAACGGCCGGTTAGCTAAGCTCGACTGGATTCCCGTGACCCACTTTGCCCGACTGATCCCGTTCGATGAGATCATCGCCTACTACGAATGCGCCGACGTTTGCCTCGTTACGCCACTCAGGGATGGACTGAACCTCGTCGCCAAGGAGTATATCGCCACCAAAAAGGGCAAGGGGGGGGTTCTGGTCCTCTCCGAGTTCACGGGGGCGGCCGTCGAGCTTAAGGATGCGGTCCTCGTCAACCCCTACGCAGTGGAATCCATGGACAAGGCCATCGAAACCTCCATCGATATGCCTCAACAGGAAGCGAAGAGCCGAATGGAGCGCCTTTACGACCACGTTCAGCAGTTCACGCTCAAGCGTTGGGGGGAGCACCTTTTCGAGGAGTTTTCGGCACTGGACCAAGGCAGGTGGAACAAAAAGGTCGTGGCATGAAAACCCGGGAACGTTCTTTTTTCCTTTAGAGCCCAGAAGAACTTGAAAGGGTAGTTCTCCGTTGGCGTTACTTGACTTTCTGACGTTCGGTCTTTATTTTTTGG
>WOYI011038503.1_pt1 | contig 44139 bp, 46 predicted proteins | sample 6423411 | NCBI WGS metagenome assembly WOYI01 (sample SAMN13441803, study PRJNA592873) | oil field metagenome | biome: oil field; feature: oil-well bore; material: oil-contaminated soil; isolation source: oil-contaminated soil from oil-well borehole | place: Germany: Wietze | collected 2016-10-18 ... | reverse complement strand
AGCTATTCGCCTGCGCCGCAGGCTGTATCGCCGCACTGCATATGGCAGTACTTATGAATAGCAACGCTATGGCTAACATGCCCACACATCTGACCTTTCTGTTCATAACTCTCTCCTTTCCGGTTGTGCATCTTAATTTGTTGTGCATCTTAATTTAAGGTTGATGACTTCGTAAAAAGTCGTCAAGGTTTACGCTTTGCCAGCCGCCCCACTTGCGGCCATTGCAAGTGGTTAAGATGGTTAAGATTTAATATAAGCAGGCTTTTCATTATCTTCCACTTACCTTATAAGTGAGTTGAAATGAAAACCCTTCTTCACATAAAAAAGCGAACCACAATAAAATGATTTTGTCAATAAAATTTTAGCCAAAGGGAGTAGTAAAAAAGATACGTTGACTCATAAATCGATGTTACCGAAAGAAGAATCGGAAACGGAGGTTTACAGATATGGGTCCCCAGTCGAAAGAGGAGTATTTTGAAGTTCTTTATAAGCGATATCAAGAAGCATCACGGAAAGAAAAGACGATTATCATCACTGAATGTTGCGCTGTTTGTGGCTATCATCGGAAACACGCCATCAGACGCAGAGGGTCGATTTCCGCAATGGGAGCAGCCCATGTCAACAAACCGCTGACGGCGGCGAAAGCAATCACGACCGCAAAAGATGGAAGCCCGTTACGCGTGGGCCAGCAAAAGGGCAGGCTGTTGTTCATTGTTGGCTTCCTTCTTGGTGTGATAGATTTGGTCAAGAGTGTGTTGATCAAGTTCATTGGTGTGACCGTCAAAAACGATTTGTCCCGTATTCAGTCCGATGATGCGAGAGGCAAAACGTTTGACCAGGTCCACCTGATGCAGATTGACAACAACGGTTATGCCGTCGCGGTCACAAATTTCCCGCAGGAGTTGCATGATTTCCTCGCTGGTCACCGGATCAAGACTTGCGACCGGCTCATCGGCCAGCAGAATACGGGGCTGTTGCGCCAACGCCCGGGCAATCCCCACGCGCTGTTGCTGCCCGCCGGAAAGCCTGTCGGCCCGATCCCGGGCGCGATCAAGCAGACCTACCCGGTCGAGTGCCTGAAAAGCATGATCCATGTCGCTTTTGAGAAAGAGATACAACATGCTTCCCACCCAGGAGCGGTATTTCACTCTTCCGGCCAGGATGTTGGTCATGACGGACAGGCGGCTCACGAGATTGTAATGCTGGAAAATGATCCCCACGTCGCCGCGAACATCTCTCAGATTCAATCGGTTGACGACCCGATCCGCCACTTTCACCTCGCCGCTTGTCGGCAGCTCCAGTCCATTGATCATCCGGAGCATGGTGGATTTACCCGCCCCTGAAGGGCCGATGATAGCCGTCAGGCTGCCGGGCTTGAAGTCAACGGTTACACACCGCGCAATGCCTGAAAACCATTTTTGAATTCCTTGATAACCCCTTGCAGGGAAATGCTGGCCATTTGTTCGTCTCCTTTGAAGAAATTGTTGTGGAATTAGTGGAATTACTTGAGCATATCTTTTTTCCGCAACCCAAGCTCCCGCACCATATCGCGTACGACCTGGTAGTCTTTGGGAGACACGGCGACATAATGGCTCAACTCACCATATCCGGTGACCTGAATATCCTTGTGAGCATTGAGGACCGCCCCCCGGATCCTGGCTTTCAGATCCTCGGGAAGAGCCTTGCGATAGACGAGAGGAGAGCCGGGCAAAGGATCGGATTCCAGCAGAACACGGTTCGTTCCTTTGGTGATCAATCCTTTTTTCAACATCTTGCCGTATGTGATGTCGTTGTCGGCAGCGGCATCAACGGTTTTGTTCTTGACGGCCAGTTCTGCGGCGTCATGGGAGCCCGAGTAGGTGAATTTGCCGAAGAAGTCCTGAGGCATCATGCCGGTAGCCTTTTTCACCATGAATGTGGGCATAAGCCACCCTGAAGTGGAAGCGGGATCGACAAAGGCCACGCTTTCCCCCTTCAGGTCCTGAATAGCACTGATGGCACTGTCGCCAGAACGACAAAAATGCTCTTATAGGTGTGGGAGTTACTGCCCTTGCGGATACCAGCCGCAAACGCCTCCGCGCCCGCTTCCTGCTCGGCAAGGTAAGAGGACCAAACCACGCGATATCGACCCGCTTCTTGCGCATTGCCTCGATAACGCCGACATAATCGGTGGCGGTAAACACTTTGACTTTTTGGCCGGTTTTTGATTCAAGATATGCCCGCATCGGCTCGAACTGCTTGATCATTTCTTCGTTGTTCTCGGCGGGGATCAGACCCATGACGAGTTCCCCGGCCATAGCCGGAACCGCAAGCATCGTGAATGCCGCCACACCCGCGCAAAACACACTAAATTTTTTCAAAATCGCCTTCATCTCTTTTTTCTTTTAAGGATGTTGAGGAAGTCGAGTTGATCGACAAGGGACGCGTGAGCTGTTACGCTCAAAAGGTCAAGGGGGGATATATCGTCAACGGCAGCAAGATATTTATCTCCATCCAGTATGCTGTCGGGGTAACCAGACCCGCCGTGGGGGCTTTCGGCACCGGTGTCGCCAGGGGTGCTTATGAAGCAGCTCTAATTGCCTGCCCGGCTGTAGATCTAAAGCTGGCAGGAGTCAGCGGCACTCTTATCGGTGGGGAAGAAGAAGGAGCAAAATGCTTCGATCAGGCCTCCGACCGTATGCATGCTGCCGTCGCCGCGATACAGTGCGGCATCATGAAGGGATCGTTTCAGGAGGCCCTGGCTTATAGTCAGGAGCGTTTACAGGGCGGATGGGAAATCATTAATTGGTCGGGATTGCGTATGTTGCTGGCTGAAATGGCTGTGCAGGCCAAGGTCGCCGAGATGGTGGTATCCGAAGCGGCACTGGCCGTGGAACAACACGCATTGGCATGATGTAATTGTATGCTATAAATTTTAATCTGGTTTCTTTAACTCCGATAAAGGAGTGAACGGTATGGTTAATTCATAGATTCCACTTGTCAATACGGTCTGGACAGGGAATGGCGCTTTTTCATACACTTTTAACATTGCTTTATTGGAAGCCAGAACATCGGCGGTAAATCCCTGGATACCCTCCTCGCGAGCCACACGAATCAATAATTCAAAGAGATAAGAAGCAATGCCCTTGCCTTGATACTCTTCGTCAACAATAAATGCCGTGTCGGCAAAAGCATCCGGTTTCATACGTACATACCGTGCTTCCGCAATTATTTTTTCGGTGCCGGCCACCTCGATAGTGCCCACAATAGACATGCTCAAGCGGTAATTCACACTAACATATTCCTGCATCTTTTTATGGGGCATTGTCTTTATGGAAGTGAAGTACCGGTAATAGACTGACTGATCTGAGAATCGATAGAACAAAAGACGCATTTTATCCTCATCAGAAGGTTTGATTGGCCGGAAACAGACCTTCAGGCCACCTTTAAATTCACGGAAAGTGCATAATTTAGCGGGATAAAGTGACCCTGATTCTTCAATATAAATCTGATCGGCATAAATCAATTTTGCTTCTTTAGCCTGCCTGACGAGTTCAGCCCGATCATCGGGATGTGCAATGTCAATTAGTTCCAGCGCTCGTTCCCGCATCGTCTTTCCCATGAGGGAAGCTACTCCATGTTCTGTCACGACCAAATCCATGGATTCACGATTGGTAAACTGAAACGGCAGATTATCGACAGACAAGACAATATTCGGCATACCCTTGAGGTTACGGCTGGGAAGGCCAAAAATTGTCCGGCCTTTTTTCGACAGCCCGGCGCCCATCAAAAGTTCCTGCACGTTTCCCGGACCCGCAGTAACATTCCCCTTGCCGGTGTGCAGAGCAACATTCCCCGTCAGATCAATTTTTCTTGCCGGAAGAATAGCTATCATCCGGTCATTGCTGCCGATCACCTTCGGGTCAAGAATTACATCTTCGGGCTGAAATTCAACGAGCGGGTTCTTATTCAGCCACCGCATTAATTCTTCGGTACCCATCAAATAAGACACGGAACTTTTACCTCGAAAAACACCTTTATAACGATTAGTCACCGCGCCGCTCTTTACAAGATCCATTACGGCATCTGTAAAAAAAGGAGAGTGAATTCCCAGGTGCTTTTTCTTAGCCAATTGAACGGCAAGAGCTTCATAGAGAGGCCCGATGCCGAGAGCTAAGCAGCTTCCATCTTCAACAATTGTCGCTATATTCGCCGCAATTTTCAGGAAAACATCCGCCACCGGCCAGCGGGGAATGTGAATAGGATACTCTGTTGATTCGATAAAATAATCAAATTCATCCATATGAACCAGGGTGTCTCCCATGATGCGCGGAGCATGGGCATTGACTTCGCCGACAACAAGATGAGCAGATTCCATGGCTTGCCGTTCTACATCCACTCCCAGCAAACAAGCATATCCATTTTCATCCGGTGGTGAAATCTGAATAAAGGTTGCATCAATGTGGATGGCTCCTGACTTTAATAATCCGGGTATGCGTGAAAACCTGCTTGGGATAAGATCCACTCTGCCCGCGCTGACAGCCTCGGAAGCAATCCAGCCGGAGAAAAACGTCTTCAACCGGAATTTACGCGAATATCTTTCATCAATGGGTATCGTATCTCCAAGACTCACGAGTTGCAGTAATTCTAAATCCTGTAGATTAGGTTCATTCGAAGCCATAAGATGTTTAACCAGCGTTCGCGGCTCCGCCATGCCCGTACCGAGGAAAATAACCATGCCCGGTTCGATTTTAGAAAGAACCTCTTGGGGAGGGACGACTTTATACTTCCACATAAATTTTTACCTTTTTAATCTGTAGGTTAAAATCTTACACCATATATAATACCCTACTGTATCATATGGATATTAACGTTCATAAGAAAATTATACCACGTTACTTTCAAAAAATATAGCTTGCTGATTTCTTTGCTTTAGAAATTTTCAGAATTCATCAATTAACTTTTTTAGAAAATTGTTTGTCAAAAGCATCTAATGACAGATGTATTGATCTATTCCAGGGATTCAGGCATCGGTTCTAATCCTCGCATCCAGAGCCACAACACCGGATCCATCCGCAAGAACCCTTACAGGATTAATATCCAGTTCTCTGATAGAAGGGAACTGATGGAGAAGATGGGCCACTCTCTCGATCATGGCCACATAGCCGGCAATATCACCTGCACCTTTCCCTCTGGTCCCTTGCAGGATTTTACAGGATTTCAGTTTTCGAACTTTGTCATTAATCTCTTGCCTATTGGCGGGACAGAGGATGTTGGCGATGTCCTTAAAAACCTCAATGTATATCCCACCGTAGCCAAAAGGTCATACAAATCGAATGCCATATTGTCTGGCTTTCTGCAAAGCCAGATCAGAGAGTTTTTTGCCTTCTTCCCCCATTTCATTAAATCCGCCGGAGGGAATGGCCATGCGTTTTACTCCTGCCTTGCCGCATGATTCGATAGCATCAGGCACAAAACGCGCGGGAATCAGAACGTAAACGAGATCGGGAACAATTGGCAAATCACCAACTTCTTTGTACATTTTAATACCATCCACATGGAGATCGTTGGAAAGTGGATTTATACCGAAAATGCGCCCCCTTATAGCCCCCAGCAAATGAGGTTTTCCAAAACGAGGCGTGAAATATTATTGGGTTTTGACGACAAGCCGATGATAGCGATAGATTCAGGGTAAAACAGCTTTTCCATTATATCCTCCAGAATAAACCAGTTTTGCAGGGTCTGCTTTGCTATACTTTTGACGGCATCTCTGAAGGGAAAAACCAATACTATGTGCCCAATTATTGACTTGACAGTGCTTTATATCGATACCATGTTTCTCTTTGAGGTACTTAAGATACCAGACAATATTCGTCTCGTTCATTTACCGCCTTATTCTCCAGAACTTAATCCGGTAGAGCATATAGGGAATGATTTAATGGAATAAGTCCACAGGGGAATATGTTCTTATGGATTCTTTCACAGGAAAAACTTAATCTCTCAAATCTGAACATCTGCGGATTTTGGGTAATCGTATGCCATTAACATATTAATAGTTTTTAATTTACTTTTGATGGTCTCGTAAAAAGTCGCTTTTGCCCTTTTTTGTCATTCCCGCGAAGGCGGGAATCCAGTTATTTCAATAGGTTCTGGATACCGGCCTTCACCGGTATGACGGTTTTTCGACTTTTTACGACTTCATCACTTTTTGCTTCGCAACTCTGCTAAAAGGTTTTTAACATAATCCAAGTCGTCTTTTGAGTAATATCCCTTTGCGGCAAATTCATCCCACACAGGAAGGAGTTTCTTTTTAAAAGCATCAATCTCGGCCGGTGTCATCTTGACCTCTTTCATTCCGTGTTGATACATAGCTGCAATGCCCTTTGCATTAATTGCGCGGATTTTCTGCCTAAATTCCTTTTCTGTTGATTTTACGTAATTATCAATAGCAAGTTGATCTTCCTTGGGAAGCTTGTTCCATGCTTTTAACGATACAACACCGCCAGCCGGTGAATATCGTATATGAACTGGATTGATGTATTTCATAACAGTATAAAACTGAGAACCAACCGCCCAGATTGCGGGGCTGATAAGAGCATCGCATATCCCTGTACGGACTGCCGCAGATACTTCAATAGGTCGAACTGGTACGGGACTTGCGCCCAAAGCCTTAAGGGTCTTTTCTTCCATTGGACCATACCATGTTTGAAAGCGGCTTTTCTTAATATCATCAAAAGTCCTGATTTCGCGCTTTGTGGAGTAAATTTGATCAAAGCCCTGCTCTGCCAAAATAACAAGGTGATATCCTCTTTTTTCAAACCATTCATTAATGCGCGGCCTCATCTTTGAATAAACATATTCAACTTCGTCATAATTATCAAACAAGAACGGAAGCGCAAACAAGGTCATCTCCGGACAAAGTATCACCATTCCATGACCGGAAAATCCGCCTCCCTGCAACTGCCCGTTTATCATTTTGGCCAATATATCCGTATCATCTCCCATCCTGCCGCCGTAATACCAGTCCAAGACAACTCGGCCATTTGTCGCCTTATCTATCCCGGGATTAACAATATCTCTTATTAAAGCAGCCCATCCCAACTGTTCTGGAGCTATTGTAGCCATCTTAAAAACGTAGGTCGTTTTATCACCTTGGGTTTGTTCAATGTTCTCCCCCCATGCCATAGAGGAAGAGCCTATAAAAATTACAGCAATTCCTATACACATAAGCCATATTACATTGCGTTTCATAAAAATCTCCTTTCTGAAATATTTTTAAAATATGATTATAAGATTTTCTTTTCCAGATAAGTATAACACATAATAACACTATTAAATTTTTTTAAAAGAGAAAAAACTGTTCCATTTAGAAACAATTGGAATGTTTTGTTAATTAGGGTACTCTTCTTGTTGGGATAATGTAATTTGTTTCTGGTACAGCAAAAAATCTGACCTACTGAAACTCCTCGCTATACGTACGACATTTTTTCCCAAAAATCAAATAGGCATAAGTGCCGCCGAAAGAAATGCCGGCTAGAGCCGCGTTATTGATGCCCAGTGCTTTTTTCTCTTTTGTTACAAACGCAAGTGGCTGTAGTGGATTTTCAAGTCCAACTACGGGAGGCAAAATATTATTCTCCAAGGAAAGTGCCAAAGCGCAAGCTCTTATGCCGCCGCTGGAAAAACTCTCTCCTGTTGCTCCTTTTATGGACGTGACAAACGGTTTTTTCTCCGAAGAGTTAAATATTTCTTTGTAAGCTTCAGCTTCCACAGCATCAAGTATTTTGTCGCCGTTAGCCGATGCGAAAATAGCCTGAATATCATTAATCGAAGTGTTCGTGTTTTTCAGCGCGTGACTAAATGTTGATTTTATTCCTTCTGAGTTTTGCGGCCATTGGGTTGGTTTGGCCGGTGATGAGCCCATGCCCGCGCCTTTGATTTCGCAATAAGGCTGGCGACCTCTGGCGATTGCCGATTGCAGGCTCTCCAGACAAATTATTCCGCATCCTTCTCCGGCAATCATTCCGTTTCGTTCTTTGTCGAATGGTCGGCAGGTTTCTTTTTCTTTGTTTTGCGGAGACAGTGCGTGAAATTTTGTCAGCGATTTGTAGTAAAATTCAGACAAAATGTCCGCGCCGCCGGCAAAAATAAAATCGGCAGTGCCGCGTCTGATTTCCGCTGCGGCATAAGCAATCGCGTTTTCGGCGGAAACGGCAAAATGCGTTACAGTCGTGTTGATGCCGCGAAATCCCAGTTCGATGGAAGTATGACCGGCAGCGGCGTTCATAACAGTATTGGGTACCAGTATCGGGTTGACAGATGCGGGTCCTCCGGAAAACAGCGTTCCCAAAAATTGAGCGGTTATATCAGTTGCTCCGAAAGCAATACCGAGAACAATGCCGACGCAGTCACGGTTTGCTTCTGTGATTTGAAATCCGGCATCATCCAGAGCAATGCGTGCCGAGGCCGCCGTCATCAGGGATATCTTGTCCATCCGTCGCATATTTTTAACGGAGATAAAATCCCGCGGACTGAAATTGGTGACTTCCGCGCCCAGATGAGAAGAAAGTTTGCTTGTGTCAAATGATTTGATTTCAGAGATTCCTGTTTCACCGCAAAAAAGTCTGCGGCCAAATTCTTCCTTGCCGATTCCCAGAGGCGTTACCATGCCGACGCCTGTTACAACCACACGTTGGGAGCTGTCTGTCTGCTGATTTTTATTCATGGGCAGCACCCCTTTCAGCATACCTGCTGAAAATAAGCGTGGTGTTGTTTCCACCGAAAGCAAAGGAATTGGAAAGAACGGTGCGCAACGAGGCCTTTCTGGAACCGGAGGTGACATAATCCAGATCACACTGCGGGTCGCTTTCCTGATAATTAATTGTCGGTGGTATAAAACCGCGCTGCAATGCCAGCGTCGAAACAATGCCCTCGATCGCGCCGGAAGCTCCCAGCGTATGCGCGTGCATGGATTTGGTGGAACTGACCGGAATTTCGTACGCGCGTTTTCCAAAGACTTCTTTGATGGCTTTGGTTTCAGTAACATCGTTGACCGGAGTGGCCGTGCCGTGCGCGTTGATATAATCGATGTCATTGATGGAGAGCCCGCTATCTTTTAACGCCGCCTGCATAGAACGGACAGCACCGGAAGCCTGTTCATCGGGAGCGGTCATGTGAAAAGAGTCGCAGGTAATACCGTAGCCCAGAACCTCGCCGTAAATTTTCGCTCCTCGGCTGATGGCGTTATCCAGTGATTCCAGAACCATTATGGCCGCAGCTTCGCCTAACGAGAGCCCGGCGCGATTTTTATCGAAAGGACGGCATGTTTCAGGATCCACCGATTTGAGGGCATTAAAGGCGGCGTAAGTAAGCCGGCACATCGGCTCTACGCCTCCGGCAATCATGATAGAGGCATGACCATTGGCGATTAAATCCCGCGCATAGCCAATGGCTGTGGCGCCTGCGGAACAGGCTGTCATAAAAGTTGATTTAGGCCCCATAAAGCCGAAAGCGGAGGCGATACGGTCAACCGAAGATGCGCAAAACAAAGACGAGAGGGTGGAAAACTTCGCGTTCCGGTCATTGTTTTTTAAATAATATTTGTAGAATTCTTCCGCTTCCAGAAGTCCGCCGGCGCCGCCACCGATGGCAAGGCCTGTTTCTTCTTTCAATTCTTCCGGTGGAGGATAAAGCCCGGCGTCGCGCAATGCTTCCAATGTTGCGGCAAAGGAAAGCATATCCGCCCGCGACATTCGTTTAATAGAGAAATTTTCGGGAACATAATCGCTGGCGACAAAGTTTTTTATCTGGCCACCTGTTTGCGAACGAAATTCGGAGGTATCGAAAAGATCAATAGCTCCTATGCCGCAGGCGCCTTCTTTGAGGGCGCGTGCAAAATCCGGCACATTGTTGGCTATAGCGTTTAATGTTCCCAATCCGGTGATGACAATTCGTTTTTTCAAATCAAAGTCCTGTCTTTATAAAACCAGCAATTATGTCATGATTTGTCATTGCGAATCCTGATTTATCGGGATGTGGCAATCTAAAAATATTACTTTTTTACAGTTTCATCAAATTCTCTAAAACTTAAATTGACGATTCCAAAAAGTCAAACAAATATTGCCGGTGGATCAATCTGTTCCGTATGTATTTGGTCACGAATGTTTTAGTGCGAAGTTGTTTTAGTAGCAGATGTAAAGATGAACAGCAAATCATATTTACAGTAAGTCTGTTTTTCTGATTCCGCCGTCCTGTAAAGTATTTAAAGCAAAAATGATCAATATTGATCAGATGATGTGGCCGAGAAGTGGCAAATATGTATCTTAAAATGATGACAAAATATCCTGACGATAACAGTTTAGGAAACAGAGTTGTGTCGGTTGCGGTGCGAACAACTCTTGAAGGATGATCGTGATGATGAACTTACCATTTATTCGCCGGAGAACATTTTAAACTGCTGCAGGTTATTGGTACGCAGGATCAAAGAATTATAATTTGCTTAATCGGAGCCGCGGCATTTGGCGCGGTTGTGGGAGTATGGAATCCTTCAGAAAAAGTGAACGCTCTATGGAGCTGCCGGGCGATTGCGGTCATTTGTCTTTTCTTTGTGAGAGCGAGGTACTGCGCGACAAAGTTAATCACTTCATGGAATGATTGACCGATCATTTTAATTGACATACACGATTACCCATCGTATTATTTTAACTGTGCAGTGGAGCGGTTCAGGGAATATTTGGAATAAAAAAATAATAAAGGTGGAAGAGAATGATTCAAGATCGTCTTGATAAAATTGAAGAAAAACTGAAGCAGAGCAATACGGTTAAAGAAAACGATAAAGCTGAATTATTGAATCTCCTGAAGACTCTGCGAACGGAAATTGCCGGCCTTTCCCAAACTCACCGTGAGCAGGCGGAAAGCGTTGCAAGATTTGCCGAATTATCAGCCCATGAGGCCACGCGCAGCGAAAAGAGTTCGGACCTCATTAATTTGTCGATTGAAGGTTTGACTTCATCAGTTCAGGGTTTCGAAGTATCTCATCCAAGACTGGTGGAGATTATCAATACTTTTTGCACAATGCTTGCTAAGCTTGGAATATAGAGCCTCTGTTTCGGATGCCTGTCCCATTGATTTATTTACTTCTGAAGTTGATTATCACTCTGATCAGAAATGCAGCAACGAAATGTATGGAAATGGGTAAGTTGAATCACGATACAGCGAGACAAACCGGATAATATACATGGTTGACATAAAAGAGCGATATCCCTATACTGTCTGCGCAAAAAAAAAGATTTTTATCAAACTTAGGCAGTCGTTGCAGAGATGTGTTAATGCAAAAAAATCGTAATTATAAATTATGATGGGGATGTATTTATGTTGAAAATAGCTAAAATATGCTTTGTTATATCCGGATTTCTCCTTATCGCAGATTCCACTTTGATGATTCTGAATAAGCCGAATCCCCTTGGACTTCCGCTTCCCTGTCCCATAACACTCTCTATATTAGGTATAGGTTTGATTTTATTTTCACTGGCAAAAAAATAAGACTGAAGGGTGTTCGAGATCACGGCGTTGCTATTGGTAAATCGACTTTAAGCGTGTCAAAACAAAGCACAGTAGAATATACGTTGATGGATCATGGTTCTTGTAACTCAACCATGAATAAATATTTTGTAAAATAAAATTTATGATTCAAGAAAGGAGTTTTATGCGTAGATTTATTATTTGTATTTTTATTTTTCTGTTGGCTGTTCCGGCATGGGCTGCTCAGCCGCAAACTGAAGACCAGAAAGCTCTCTATGCACTGGGTGCTGATCTGGCAAAAAAACTGTCTATTTTTAACCTGTCAGCCGATGAGTTTGACTTTGTCAAGCAGGGCATGAGCGATGCCGCTGCCGGTAAAAAGTTAGACGCAGAGCCGGAAGCCTATCAGCAGGCCATTGGTGTCTTGTTTCAAACAAGAATGCTGGCCGCCGCGCAAAAGCAAAAAGAATTGTCCAAACCTTTTTTAGAGAAAGCAGCCAAGGAAAAAGACGCGCAGAAGACGGCCTCAGGTCTTATTTACCAGCCCATTAAGGCCGGAACCGGCGCTCAACCCAAATCCTCAGACGTCGTCAAAGTCCATTACACAGGCACTTTTATTGACGGCAAGGAATTTGACAGCTCTGTTAAGCGCGGTCAACCTTTGGAATTTCAGTTGGGTCAGGTTATTCCCTGCTGGACAGAAGGTCTCACGAAGATGAAAGTCGGCGGCAAGGCTAAATTGATATGTCCTTCGGATATTGCCTACGGCGATCAGGGCAGGCCGCCTATCGTTCCCGGAGGATCAACACTGATCTTTGAAGTGGAACTGCTGGATACGAAACATGCTCCCGCCGCTGCTTCAACTCCCAAGAAACCATCGGCGTCCAAGGCAAAAGCAAAGAAATAGTTCGTTTTAAAAATCATATTAACGTAAGAGCGGGCTCCAAACCCGCTCTTATTGACATATGAAGATGATTCTTCTATACTCACTTCCCACAGACAAATTCTTTATTATCTGCATAATTTCAGAAGGATTAAGTTATTATGAAATATGAAAGTGTCGCGGATGTTCAGTCACGACTCATCAAGGCCGGATACATCCCCTCTAAAGAAATTGCTACAGTCGTTTTTCTGGCAGCGGCGACGCAAAAACCGGTTTTAGTTGAAGGGCCGGCCGGTGTCGGCAAGACAGAACTGGCCAAAGCCGTAGCCCGTTCTCTGGACCGGGAGCTTATTCGTCTCCAGTGCTATGAAGGATTGGATGAAGCCAAGGCTCTTTATGAATGGGAGTATGCCAAACAGCTTCTTTATACCCAAATGGTTAAGGACAGGCTCAACGATATCATTTCTTCCGCCGCGACCCTGACTCAGGCAGTTGATCAAATAGCCGCTCAGGAAGACGCTTTTTTCTCTGACCGTTTCATTCAGTCCCGGCCGCTTCTGCAGGCCATCAGTTCGGAGAAACCTGTTGTGCTCCTGATCGACGAAGTGGATAAATCTGATCCGGAATTCGAAGCGTTTCTTCTGGAGCTGTTAAGCGACTTTCAGGTTTCCATTCCCGAACTGGGCACACGCAAGGCCATTCAGATTCCCTTTGTACTTTTGACATCCAACAACTACCGCGATATGAGCGATGCGCTGAAACGCCGCTGTGTCCATCTCTACATCGATTATCCCGCGCGGGACGCGGAAATTTCCATTGTCCGGCTTAAAATTCCGGGAATCGAGGAAAAACTATGTAACTCACTGGTTGACGCGATCCGTAAAATTCGCACACTGAATTTGAAGAAAAGCCCCAGCATTTCCGAGACTATTGATTGGGCGCAATCGCTTATCGCCCTGCAGATCAACGAACTGACGCCGGAGGTTGTTTCGGAGACACTCAATATCATCTGCAAATACCAGATTGATATGGAAAAGGTGCGGAAGAATATTAATCGGGTTTTGCAGTAGCGTAAAAATATATGGTAAAACTCATCCAACAATTTGTTTCCTGCTGCCGCGCGGCGGGAATGCGCGTATCAACTTCTGAAGTTCTTGACAGTCTCAACCAGATGAAACTGATTAATCCGACCGATGAGTCGCAATTCCGGTCTCTGCTTCGCGCCAATTTTGCCAAAAGTATGCGCGACGTGCAGCACTTCGACCGCCTCTATCATCTCTTCTTTCATGAAATGCGCATGGACACCACCGATATTAAACAGGCGGCCTCTTATGCCGGGCAAATAAAAAAAGCTGCGGGAATTCTCAAACAAATGCCGCATGATGATGCTGTTTACGACGCCGTCGTGGACTTTATGCAGGGCAATCCCATGTCCCTGCTTAGGGAAATGCGCCGGATTCAAACGGAAGAAGAAGTGACCATGCTGCGCTTTAACCTGGGGCCTTTGGGCAATCGCCTCAACGTGATGATTCAGATTAATAAAGCTGCATCCGCCGCTAAAGATCTGGTAGAGGACAACTATGCCAAAACTGATTCAGTAGCCGGACGCGAGCTTGCCGCCTATTTCGAAGAACGCGTGGCTGCTGCCCGCTCCATTCTTGCCTATGAACCTCATCAGGGAGATTCCGGCACCAGGAAAACAAAACCTGAAGAACAAAAAATCAAAGGGCTGGGTGAGAAATCATTTTCTTCATTTACCCGCGAGGAAGTCGAAGAAATGCGCGAAGCAATTGATAAGCTGGTGCGCAAATTAAAAAACATTGTCAGCCGCCGTTATGCCGTTCGCAACAGGGGAAGTATAGATGTTAAAAAGACTCTGCGCGCTTCGGCCAAATACAATGGCGTTCCGGTGGAGATCAAATACCGCCGTAGGGCAAAACGCAAAAGCAAAATAGTCACACTGTGCGATGTCTCCGGCTCCGTCTGGGCGGCGGCGCGTTTCATGCTGAATCTGCTTTACTCCTTGCAGGATTGCTTTGACAAGGTAAACAGCTTTGTCTTTATTGATCAATTGTCTGATGTAACCCCTATATTCGAGGAACATGAGATTAACGAAGCGATTCGTATGGTACTGGAAAAATCAGATATTAATTATAATGCGTCAACTGATTATGGTGAAACTCTGCGGAATTTTAAAAAAGATCACATGGAGCTTCTGACCAAGAAAACAACGCTGATTATCGTCGGCGACGGCCGCACCAATTATATGAATCCCGAAGACGCGATTCTCGGCCAGATGCGGGAAAAATGTCGTAGAGTTATCTGGCTCAATCCAGAGCAAGAAAATCTCTGGGGTTCCGGTGACAGCGAAATCAGGTCTTATACGCCTCACTGTCATGAGGTGCGCCAGTGCCGCAACGTCAATCAATTATTTACTTTCATCGAGGAGCTGGTTTTATAAAATGAATACTATCGCATCAGAAAAATCTTACAGTTGGATATCTCGCTTTGCCATTGAACACATCGCTTCACGCTCAGATTTACAGACATTACAGAATTTCCCTCAGGACATCTGGCAGAAAATGGGTGAAGCCGGATTTTTTAAAATAGGAATAGCGCCGGAGTATGGTGGCAGCGGCGGCGGATTCAAGCAACTTACCGAAGCGGGAGAAGTTTTCGTTCGCAGTGGTTACAATATGGGGCTGGCACTGTCATGGCTGTACCAGCAGATTATTGCCATGCGCGTTATCTCTGCTTTTGGCAATGAGAAACAACGTAAGCAATATCTGCCGCTGATGGCCCAGGGAAAGTTAATCGTGTCCTTTGCCGTTTCCGAACCAAAGCACGGAGCGCGTCCCAAATTACTGACCTCTACAGCAGTGCCTGACGGTAATTTCTACAAGATCAATGCGGACAAAATTTATTTAACCAACGCGCCAATTGCCGGACTTTTTATTGTCATAGCGATAACCGGTGAAGAGAAAGGACATAAAAAATTCAGCGCCTTTCTGGTTTCGACTAATGATAATAGCGTTATCGTCAAACCACAGATGAAATTCGACTTCCTCAAACCCGCACCGCACGGCGGAATCAAATTAAATGACTGCCGTATGCCTTCTTCTGCCATTTTGGGTGAAAAAGACACTGCTTATACGAATATTGTCATACCATTTAGTGATGCGGAAAGTGTTGTTCTGATGGGCGCAGTGACAGGCGGAATGGGTGCTGAACTTATGGACTTAATCGTGGAAAGCGATAAAAGCAATATTCATAAGGATAAATCTCTGCAAAGCGAAGTAGGGTCGCTGGACTCTCTGCTGGAAACGATGCGCGCCATCGCCCGCGATGCGGCGCAAAAGCTGGACGAACAAGATAATGCCGCAGTACCTCTGATAGTCACATTCAAAGAACTGGTTGCCGGTTTTCAATTGAGGATATCTGCTACGGTTGCTAAATGGGAAATCAAAACAAAAGAACGTTATACTGTTCTTCAGACGGACATCAACGTTCTGGGAGCGCTGCAGGAAAAAACCTTGCAGGACAAGCAGGCAAAGCTGGGAGATGAACTGCTACACGGAGCCAGATAAAAAATCTGGCCGGAAAATGAAAAATGAAGATTTTTGTTATTTAATTTCGTCGATCCACTTTATTATGGATTTATTGAGAATTTGGTAGATAACTTGAAAGATTGCATCTGCTCCTGGGGTAATTAATTTCCACGTCATTTATTAATACAAAAGCTTCATTAGCGCTTTTAATTATATCAAAGAGTTTTTGTCCCGGTAAAACATTAATAGAACATTTTATGGAAGTGCCATCAGTGCAAATAATAGTTGTTTGCTTTTTTTGCATTTCTATCATTCTTATTACCTCCTGTCCGCCGATATCGACAAGGGTTTTGATGGCCGGGGCGCAGGAAAACGTGCCCATGGCATGGCATCTGATCTCCGAAATGTTTTCATTGGCGAAAGCCACTTCGTTGTGGCCGTAGCCCGTGCCCACAAGATATGCCAGGTTCTTATAGCTGCCGAGGCCTGAAGCCTGGGCGCAAGCCTTTTCCAGTGCCTGTATGGAAGTTATTTCCGGATCTATCTCGCTGGGCACTATGGCACTGGCAACCATATTGCCGTTTTCATCCAATATTACCGCTTTGCCGGTGGTGGAGCCTACGTCGCATCCGCCAAAATTTTTTTGCCATGTTTATTATTCTCCCTGTTAATATAAAATTACCTTGTAGAATCAAAGAAGCAACAATCACCTTTATTGATCAATTGGTTTAGCCTTCATGACGTTTTCCATAAAAAAATCAGTGTAGCAACTTCATCTTTTCCGGAACACCAGCGATGGCGATAGCAAACATCCTGGAAAATATTCCTGAAAATTATTAATGACTATGACTATGCATAGAAGAACATGTGCAGCTCGGATTAAAAATTTCCAGTGGAGTAATTCGCATAGTTTCCAGACATTGGCGAACCGAATTGAGCGCGGTACAATCCGGGAGCATTAAAAAACTCTTCCCCTCGATGTCGCTGTTTCTTATGTTCTCGTCCTCGGGAATAAACCCCAGAAATTCTATGTCTTCAGGTAACTGCATCTTGCCCAGTTCCTGTTTATCGCGTATCCGGTTAATAATATATCCTACACGTTCGTAGTGTACGGCATCAGAGGCCACCTTTTTAAGTGTGGAAATCACTCCGACACCTTTGGCCGATTGGTCGGACACAAGAATGAGGTGAGTAACGCTTTCCATGACGCGCCGGTTGATCTGTTCGACCCCGGCTTCGCCGTCAATCACCACGTAATCAAAATTACTGGAAAGCGATTTGATAATATCTTTCAGCATATCATTTACCTTGCAATAGCATCCTTCCGTTTCCGGCCTGCCGATGGCCAGAAAAGCCAGGTTTCCCCGCTCTTCCAGGGCATTCGTAAGTTCATAATCGAGCAGCGAGATGATCTGTTTTTTATCGCCGCCCTCACGTTTCTCGATTTTATTTATCAGCAAATTGCGCACGTCATCCACGGTACAGCGCACGCTGATGTCCAGAGCGGATGCGAGGCCCACGGCGGGATCAGCGTCAATGGCCAGTACCCGTGCCCGGGGATCCTCTATGAGAATTTTCGTTACTGCCGCGGATATCGATGTTTTTCCCACTCCGCCCTTGCCGCAGATGGCTATAATTTTGGTCTTTCTCTTAGCGACGCACATTTGTTTCTTCCTTTTTTAAATTATTCCTGATATTCCGGAGGTCCTCCACTTCATCGCACACATCGACAAATTCGCAGGAATCGCATTCGAAGGACATTTCCGCGGCCATTTTGTTTAGTGCTCCGATAAGCCGCGACGCTTTGTCGCCTAACACACCCAACTCCCGAACATCCGCAGGCGACGATGTCACGAAAACGATTTCTACCGATTCCACGAAATCGACATTACGGTACATCTGGGCCAGGGCGCTGCCAAGGGTTGCGAAATTCATCCCCTGGCTTATTGCTTTCTTGCTTACCCGGCTCCACTCCCGTCCATACTGCGAAACGGATCTCATCATGTATCCGGAGAGGTTGAGATCGTACCGGGCCATTTCCAGCTCCCGGTGTCGTTCGTAACAGTTGTCCTCCGTCATTCCCCGTACTCCCAGGAGTACCACTTTACCGAAGGGAAGATTCTTCTGTTTCGAGTCACCAATATCCGGACCAATAAGTGTTATCCGCCCATCGTTGATTATTTTTGCATCGTTGGACCACAGCATGAAGGAAGCGGACTCATCCCGTGGATTGCCCAGCTCAATTGCAGTATCGGGCTCCAGCACTACGTTTCCTTTGCCGGCAATGGGCCAGCTCGACAATCTCGGAATTGCGTATTCCCTGCTTCCTTCGGAATTTTTCCTTTGAAGGTAATCCCGCAGGTCGGCTATGACATTATCAAAGAGATTCATTTTCCTCTCATTTTGTAGCGGCGGTTCTCTCTGTTTTTCACTTCTTTTTAGACGATTTCAGCGCGTCCATGGCAAGGAGAGCCGCACCAAGGGCTCCATTAATCTGGGGATTTTCCACCCGATGCAATTTCACACCGAGGGCTCTCTCCAGAGCGGAAAACATTCCGGAGTTTTTCGCCACGCCACCGGTCATTACGGCATCAGGAACTACAAGAATGCTCTTGGCCAGTGAAGCTGCCCGGTTGGCAACGGCCTGGTGTAGCGCACTGATTATATCAGGAATCTCTTTTCCCTCGTTTACCAATGAAATAATTTCTGTTTCGGCAAAAATCACACACTGGTTGGATAGAGTAAGTTTTTCCTTGGCCTGCTCGGCTATAGCGCCCATATCATCCAATTTTATATCAAGGGAATCGGCGATAATTTCGAGAAATCGTCCTGTGCCTGAAGCGCACTTGTCGTTATATACATAACGTTCTACATTTCCTTTTTCATCAATCCTGATGGCTTTCGCATCCTGCCCACCGATATCAACTACCGTACGTGCTGACGGCACCTGCCAGACTGCTCCTCTGCCATGACAGACAATTTCAGATTCTGAAGAGTTCATAAAGGGGATATGCTTGCGACCGTAGCCGGTACCTACACTGTACTCAATGTCCTCAATTTTTATGCCGGCTTTTTCAACGGTGCGTTTGATTACGTCAAGTGCCGACTTTTCCGGTTGCGCCGACGCGAGAATAACCTCCGAAGCCAGCATTTTCCCATCCTTTAAAATAACGGCCTTGGCCGTGAGAGATCCGATATCACAACCTGCCGTAATCATTTGGCACCTCCACTGACTTTTTCCATGGCGAAGAGCGCGGCTCCAATAGCTCCGGCAATCTGCGGGTCTTCGCGGCGTATCCTTTTAATTCGTATTCCCAGATTCTTTTCCAGTGCGTTGACCACGCCGTTGTTTTTGGCCACTCCACCCGTCATACACACATCACTTTCCAGTCCAATGTTGTTGGCCAGAGTGGACATGCGGCTGGCCATGGCGTTATTGACTCCCGCGGCAATATCTTCAATAGGAACCTTGTCATTCAGATGCTGTATTACGTCGGCCTGGGCCCAAACCGTGCATGCCGATGCAAAGGTGACGGGATGTTTGGAACGAAGCGACATCTCTCCCATCTCCTCGAGTTTCAGATTCATCACCTTGGCCATTACTTCGAGAAAACGGCCGGTTCCGGAAGCGCACTTGTCGTTGGTGATAAATTTCACCATGTCGCCTTTGCCATCCAAACGCAGGGCCTTGCAATCCTGTCCGCCGATATCGATGATAGTTCTTACCGAGGGCACCAGCCAGCGGGCGCCTTTGCCGTGACAGGCAATCTCTGAAATGGCTTCATTAATAAAGGATATCTTGTCGCGGCCGTATCCGGTTCCTACGCATCTTTTTATATCTTTTATGGTCAGGCCGGCCTTGGACAGGACTATGCCCATTACCTCATCTGCCGATTCCCAGGGGCGAGCCTTTGATTTGATAATAACCGATTCAATAATTTTGCCGTTCTTCATGATGACGGCCTTGGACGTTAATGATCCTACATCGCATCCCGCTACAAACATTATACAAGCCTCCTTACCTTAAGAAATTCCATAAAACGCTCTTCCGTGGCTTCCCAGGACTGCACGCGCACGTCAAAGGCGTCGGCATACATTATATATGTCGGATATCCTGCTTTTTCCGTGTCTCGAGCCAGGAGTTTCACCATTCCCCAAGTATTGCGGCACCCCGGTGTTCCGTTGTAAACAATGAAGTCCGCGCTGTAAATCTTAGCCAGGCCAAGAGTATCTTCCAACCACATATTGGGAGCATCATAAGGGCCGCGAATAGATTTGACCATGGGCATGCGCGAATTAATCATGCTTACGCTGTCAATCAAAGCATCAGGACTCTTCGTATCAATAATATAGGCTGACTCTTCTTTGTGGTAGTGTGCCACATGCGGTGCGTTGTGTGACCAGAAATGACTCAGAATATTGCCCTGATAACAGATGCCATTGCTGTCCAACATTTGCCAAAACTGCAAATTCTGAGCGTAATGATCGATGTAACAGAAGAAAGCCCGCAGCTTTTCAACGCCGCCGCTTAATCCGGGAATATTTTTTGCGGCGTTTTCCCGTGCTATTTTCAGCATGGATTCGAGCACACCGGTACATTCCGGCATTCCCGCGAAAAGAAACCGTGAGGCATACACCATCAGATTGTAAGGGACAGGCAAAGGGCTGGGTATTAGCCGAGCCAGATCTTCCAATTCGGCAATGAGTTCATCCTGTTTCGCCACTTCCAGAAGATTCACTTTCAACCGATCATAATCGAGCTTTTTACCCGTCTGTTCTTCCAGGAAGCGGATGAGCGCCTTGAAGTCATCCCTGTGGTATTCATGGGAACGCTCACCAGTGAGATCCGGCGGAAAATCAAGCTGAAAGAAAGGTTTCTTAAGGTAGGCTGAGGCGAAGGAGAACGCATTGGCGTTAGTGTCGCAAACACCCGGCGTGTCAGTGACGATCATGTCTATATCCGTACCGATACCTGCCAGGTAAGCGCCAATAGTGCCGCGCTGGGAAGAGCAGGATGTTTCAGTGAAGCCCACCTCGTTGCAGTAGTCCAGAAACTCTGCAGTCCCTCTTTTATAGGTGAAGGTCATCATAACGGAAAGGACCTCCAGGCAGATTGGCATGATGTCCATGGCGTAAAATATGGCCGGGGAAAAACAAAAAGTGGTGATAGCAGTCTTTTTACCTTTTTCCTTGGCAAAAACCAGATTTTCCATATATTTTGAACATATCCCGAGAAACTTCTCTCCGGGCTCGCCGGTGCTCAATATTGCATTAACAACCCCTTTAAAATAGGGGATATATTTAAGTATTGTTTGATATTCCTTTTCCGTTCCGCTTTTCAAGCGTGAAGCTGCCGAAAAGGCATTCCACATCATCCAATCAAAATTATACTCTCGCGTTTCTTTTCTCATGCGGCAGCCCTCCTCTGCTGTATTCTTTCGATAAAGGCGTCAACACGCATTTTCATTCTACCCGTTTCTACCAAGGGGCCGTACTCGCGCTCCAAACGCATACAAGGTATGCCCTGTGCTTCCAAGTCCTTCTCGAACAGTCCGTTTTCGGCACCATGAAGATCGCAAAATCGGATGTTTTGCAGAATAACGCCTTCAATTTTCGCCTTTTCTACTTTTTGTGTGAGTATGTCTAATCTTCTACGATAATCTCCATACATACGGGGACAATCATTGTGCCCCAGATATCGCTTGCAGAGTGCTGATACTGGATCACCATCTTCGTCCACTCTGTCGCTATAAAAGCGCGAACCGAAACAAAGATTGTCGGCAACTACTAAGGATTTTCCCCCTTCAATCACCTTGACCAGTTCCACATCATCATTGGCGCTGCCCACGAGCATCAAACGCACGCGTCCTTTAATCCCCGGTGATTTTTCGGCATTAGAAATAAACTGCTCCAGTAATTTATTGTATTCTTCCCGGGGCATGGTAGTGCCGGAAAGTATAACCGCCAAAGCTTCTTCTCCGGTGAAGGGCGGGGCATCCAGAGTGCGCAGCGCTTCGAAACGATCAAGGAGAACTCTGCTTTGATTATACAGTTTGATAGACTTTTTCAGATCGGCTTCGGCAATCTTCACCTTAAAGTGTTCTTCCACTGCCGCAATTAGACGTCGGGTTTCATCAGTCAGCCACTTAATAGTGTAGTCCGAGTATTTATGAGGGACGCCGTAATGAAAAAAGAAAGGGGGGATGACACCCTCTACGTCGCTGCCAGCCTTGCGCCAGCACTCATCGAGCCTGCGCATCGAATCGCAACCCGGGGTGATAATTGCGCCGTCTAAAAAATTAAACTTGCCCTCTCCGGCCAACTGCAGCATGCATTTGGGAAGGCTGCAAATGAAAGGTCCGAAATAGGTATCACCGATTGTAGTGTCGGTGGCGCCAAAGCCGCGTATTCTAAAGGGAAGTATTCCCGCAGCATGAAAGATTTCATCGGGCACATACGAACAAGTATAGCCTACCACTTTTTCCCCGCTTTCTTTCCATTGCTTTACATATTTATTGTTGAGTACGGTGGAAGTCTCAAAAAATTCTTTCATCATACGACGGCCTCCTTGCTGTTAATGGCGCTTTTCAAATATGCCAGCGCTTCCTCAATTTCCGCGGGAACACCCGCAACATCCGGTCTCAAAAGATCTGCTATTCCTCTGATAAGGGGCGGCAGCACTTCGGAAGCTATCGGTTTAAGAGATTCCACAACGTCATCTGTCAACCAGCGTACCGTTTCCCCGACCTCATTCGCATCGACAGAGTTTATTGCCTGCGACAAGGTGTTTCGTATGATTCCGGGAGTGGTCGCGCGTACGCGATTTAACATTCCGCACAATCTGCTGATTGTGTTCGCTATCTCCTGGGCATCAATTTCACCCATTCCCTTGGCAAATTCACGAGCGATGTCTTCGTCGGAAAACAGGCGCTCAAAGGCGTCGGCCTTACGACTCCATTTTCGAATGGAAGCAATCATCGAAACAAAATGGCTCTGAAAGAATTCCCTGGATAACTCCGGACTCTGCTCCAGCATATCAATAAAATTCTGCAACGCCATTTCTTTGATTTCCGCCAAAGAATTTTTGGTTTTGAGTAGAAGATTGATATCAATCGTGCTCATAGTTTCACGCGTGAGGCGCGACAAGGTATTGGCCGATTGAGGTTTGCCCGGCTCTCCCAGGAGAGCACTGCCGGTATGGATCTTTCGAACCATCTCGCTAAGTTCATTAATAAGCAGTCCGATTTCTTTGCCGTCGATTTCATCAGCCAGAGACAACACAACGTCGGCAAGAAGGTCCGGCGCCAGATTATTGATTGGTGTTAAAGTTTCTTTCACTGCCGAAACGGCTGTATTCGCGACTGATGGAAGCAGTGACAGCAAACAAACAACCTTGGCCGGATACCGCCACATTTCTTCATTGGCCATTTTAACCACAGCAGTAATATCGTCTTGAGAGCAGTCCATCGCTTCCTTCAGTTCACCAAAATCGATCTTTTCAATTAATTCCAGGAACCCGGGACGTAGAATTTCCGCATAATCCACATCGCCGTCTATATTGGTTTCGGCTTTATCTTTAGTGGACAGAACATCATCGAAGATTTTTTCAACGTTTGCGGACATACGCATTTTGAGCTTGCTGTCACCCGACCAGTCTTTAAGCGCCGCGTGAACAATAGACATCACTAATTTTCTCGCCGCGGGTGTTTTTACGATCTTCCACACAACCATGCCCGTCATGTCGGCGACAGTATCTGGTTGAACCGGTTTCTCAACACATTTCATGGAATCTGCCTCCATTTTCAGTTAATATAATTACCACCCAATAATTTTTAAAAACGACCCTTACGCTACTTCCGGCTTTTCATTCTTTTCCGGATAAGCTGCCATCCCCAGGAAAACAAAGGCGGTTTCTGATCGAGGACAGCATTAACGATGGTATGAGTCGCATCACGAAGCTCATCACCGTCGATATTTGCCACTACGTCAGATACAAATTTGCTCACCAGGCGCGGGTCGTTATGACTGACTTCATTTATAAAACGGGTTGCCGAATTGATTCCCTGACCGATTAGCGGCGGAACTTCTTGAGTTATTGTCTTGCTGACCGCTTCCCTCAGTTCGGGTGAAGCTTCCCAAAGATTTTTTATCATCGTGGAGTAGGCATCGACCAGGGCTTTAAATTCATCAGTGTCAATATCATTGATAATACTGCCAAGATAATCTCTGAGCAGTTCCGGTGAAAATTTTTCATTGAGTTGATTTCCCGTTTCCGCCAGAGCGCCGACACAGGAGTTGACGATAGGTGGAAGGGAGCCCAAAATAGACAGAATGACTTCCGGGTCCTGCCAGATAAGAGCTACTACAAGCGGATGGGATTTGTCCGGTTTTCTGCTTTGCAATGAACTACGTATTATATCTTTCACGAAGGGTGTGCTTAATACCTCTTTCAGCACTCCTCCCTTGGCGGGCATCACGGCGCTATTTTCCATGTTCTCCTCCCTCCGTATTAATATGGGAATCATTTTGTTCCTGGTATGTTTCTTCCGCTATGGTCCACAATTCTGTCGCCAGTAATTTGCCGTTGCGGGCGATACTTTCCAGAGATTTTTTATCAATTGATAAGACAAGCGACTTCATAAAATCATGAAGCAGTTGAGATGAAAATTTTTCGTTAAGCTGAATGAGCAGTTCATCCAGGCTTTGAATTAAGACATTGGCGATAGAAGGAACAGCGCCCAGCAATCCCAGAAAAAACTCCGGATCCTGCCACATCATCGTCCTGACAAGTTTTCGACTGGATTCCGAATCGATATTTTGCAGTACCGTTCTTATGCCTTCTTTGAAGCCCGGCTTTTTGAGCAGTTCCTTAAAAACTCGGTCGGTTAAGTCAATGACTCCTTTATTGGCTTCTTCCATGATTTGTTCTCCTATAATGTCTTACAGTTGAAGAAATACCGGGCTGCTTCCATCTGACAGAGCTGCTTGCCGCCCATCCATAACTGAATGATTTTGATATCGCGCCAATGCTTTTCAATATCGTATTCACGGTCGGCGCCATATGGGCCGAGAACATCCATGGCCTTGCCGAAAATATCCACCGCTCTGTCGGAAACGAAGTCTTTGAGGTTACGCATCTTACAGACCACTTCATCCGAATAGATAGGATAGCCGTAAGGTTTGTTGCGTCTGTCGCCCATCTTTGCCGCTTCATAGGTCAGAATTCTGCAGACATCTATATCGCCGGCGATCCGGCCGATAATGCTGGCAATGTGGTCGTCTTCTTTCAAGGGTTTGTTCTTGTAAGTTTTCGTCGATACGAAATCATAGAGAATTTCGTAGAGGTTGAGCATAGCACCACACAGAAATCCCATGCTGGCTGCCAATCCCCAGGGAATGATTTCGCGGAAGACCTGAGCGTCCATCCCCGGTCCATGAGCGCGATACCATGCGGGAACCCTTACTTCCTCAAACCAGATGTCGCCGTTTTTGTCGGCGGCCATACCTGCTTTTTCGTAAGGCCCTCCCTGGGTTACGCCTTTGGTATCGGCGGGAACGAAGATCATGGCAAAATCGTTGGGATCATTCGATCCTAATTTCGTTGTACACGGAACGCTGAACAGCTTGGCTACGCCACCGGTATTGGTAGGCCAGAGCTTGTGACCGTTTATAACCCATTCATCGCCCTCTAAACGGGCGGTGGTGCGGATGGTTTTGCCTCCGAGAATGTCCATGTTTTCGATATCCGCTCCGCCCTGAGGTTCCGTCATAGCATTGGCCGCGAAGACCGCTTTGTCAGCATTGCAGAACATGGGTGCGAATTCTTTGGCGAGTCGCCAGTTGACATGAGGATCGACGAGGATTGTCGTCAATGGCCAATAGGTAACCATAAAAGCCACGGCCATAGCCGTGTCTGCCCGTCCTACCTCTTCCGCCAACGCGCAGGAGATGGTGAAGGCGGAATCGGATTGTCCAATACCCCATCCTCCAAGTTCCGGCGGGAATAGCGCTTTTTGAAGGCCTATGCCACTATTTCCCATAAGTTTGTCGAAGGCCGGCTCGATCAGGTGATGGTTTTTCCAGTCTTCATCGTATTTGCGTCTGAAGGGCATTACTTCCTTGGCGGCCCAGTTTCTAACGACGCTACGGATGTGTTTGTCCATAGGTGATATATATTCTTCCGGTTTTGAGAATTCATCGAAGTTTTTCATCATTTATCTCCTTTTTAAATCTCTTTGCAGTCAAAGAAAAACCGCGCCGTATCCATCTTTACCGGCGCCTCGGCACCGACTCCGCAAAGGTATGACTGGATGGTCTTGACATCACGCCAGTGTTTTTCCACATGCCACTCCTTGGAGTAGCCGGCGGACCCCATAAGTTCCAGTCCTCTATTTATTGCCCGCATTACATTCTGTTGTACTTTTGAACCGATAACCTGCGAAATTGTGTATACCCTTTGGCTGCCGCTTTGTCCCCAGTCATTCGGCTTGGACATTATTTGGGCAAGACTATAAAGAAGTAATCTGGAGGTGAAGACCTCATCCGCTACGTCGGCCAGAACAGAGGCACAGAGGGGATTTTCTTTCATCATATAACCGCCCTTGATGGTTCTGGTCTCTGACCAGTCGCCGACCATTTCAAAGAAATTCATACCCGTTCCTACACTAACGCTGCCGAGCAGGAGATTTACCCAGGTGTAGATTTCCTCGACGATGTCCTGGCGGGAGATAACATATGATTTGGGAATTTTTACATTATTAAAACTAACATCGGCGTTAAAGGTGGAGTTTAAACCGGTTTCCAGAAGAGTTTTGCCGCGAACTATATTGGTGTCGTTACCGGGGACAAAAGCTATACAGGGCTTGCCTGCTTTGTCGGCGCAAACTACACAAAAAAGATCAGCTATGGCGCCGCTGTTAATCGGCCGGAGATCTTTACCATTAACGACATAACCATCACCTTCCGGCTCAATGGTCGCAAGAATAGATCTGCCCAGGAATAAGGGGGTATCCTGTCCGACATTTCCCATGCCGGGAAGCATAAGAGAAAAGTTTTTTAATTCCTCAGCACAGTAAATTGGTGCCAAAGCGTCACATAAGGCTTTGTCGAAATTTGGCGCCATAGTGATCGTGGCTAAGATTGTGTATTTGACGGCGGTTGCTACGCCTATAGCAGCGTCTGCTCGTCCGATTTCGGTGAGAATGGAAACTAAGCCCGGCGCGTTGGCAGGATTAGTCCAGCCAAATCCGCCGTGTTCTTCGGGCAGGATAAGTCTTTGCAGGCCGATAGTGAGATTGAGCGTTTTACTCTTTTCAATAAAGAGCTTTTCGTAATTTTCCCGATACTCCTGACGCTTGGAAATAATCTCTTTGTCGGCCCATTGCCTTACCAGATTAATAATAGGTTTCGACTCCTCATCCACCAATTCCTTTGGGTAAACAAACAACTCATCCAGGGATTTATTCATGACTCCTCCTTTTCCCGATTATTGTTTTTGTTTTATTTTTTTCGAGGTCCGGTTTTTCTTTTCAACGGTTGTCTTTTTAGGATCTATTGGATTCATCAAGACAGTGCGGATTACTTTTTTGAATTTTTGCGTAGCTTTTTCCAGATCATTTGGTGCATCCACGATAGGAGGCCTGAGGATTGTGTTAAGGAAATCTATCTGATTGTCGTATTCGTTGGGTTCATCAAAGGCCAGCGAATGGAAAGAAAGTCCTAGAAAATAAATGAATATTGCCCGGGCAAACTGCCGCGAGATGTTTAGCCGCTCCGCCATGCCGGCCGTATAGCGTTCAGCAAGAAACGAATATACCTCCCTCCACTGCTTGATATCTACATTCCGGTAAACATCAATAGCCAGAAGCATGATGTCCTCATAAAGCCCGCCGTTTTCCCTCCAGTAATCTACAATCATGTCAAAACGTTCGCGGATGCTTTCGATAGACTCCGTCCGGTGGATATATTCATCCACGTTTTCATCGCCGAGCCAGGCAATCATCTGGGCGAGCATATTTTCTTTAGAGGGGAAGTAATGATAGAGCGATCCTGTAGATACGCCGTTCTCAGCGGCAATCTCCTTCATGTTGATGTTGTGATAACCCCTGCGGGTAAACAGACGTAAACTTTTTTTCAATAACTCTTGACGATATTCATCATGATTGACGATTTTTGGCATGGTCAAGTCCTCCCTTGTTTTATATTGAATATGCGTTATAAAAAAGCATACAGACGAATTTTTGTCAAGAAACATTTTGATTATTTTCAAAGTATTTTTCTGACCGGAAGTCATTAAAAATGCCATGTTGACATAAAGGTGCGATCTGCAACTAAAATGAGTAAATCATTGCCGGACAACGCACATTTTCTAATTTGGCAAAGAAATAATTATATGTTATGAGTCAGCAGAAGGATATTCTTCCGTACCGCTCAAAAATACGAATAAGCGCGGAAAGAATTTTTTGAAAAACATGACTACACCGATCATATCTATTGTCGGTAAATCCAATTCCGGCAAAACAACTTTAATAGAAAAGCTGATTCCGGAACTGGTTAAAAGAGGATATCAGGTGGCTACAATCAAGCATAATGTTCATGGGTTTGACATAGATCATGAAGGGAAGGACAGTTGGCGTCATAAAAAAGCCGGTGCTCATACAACGGTGATTTCCTCCGCTCACCGGGTAGCTTTAATTGAAGACCTGGACCATGATCATTCATTAGATGAAATCAGAGATAAATATATCAAAGGCGCGGACATAATTATTTCCGAAGGTTACAAAGGCAATCCATTTCCCAAAATTGAAATTTTCCGTTCTGAACTAAAACGTGATTTGTTATGTAAAAAAGAAGATAATTTGTTGGCCATTGCTTCAGACATAACTATGGATACCGGTGTTCCTTGTTTCGATATCAACGACGCCAAAAGCATTGTTGATTTAATTGAAAGTAAATTTTTAAAATAGTTATCAATTCAGGGGCCTATTGATAATAGGTCGGATGGGTAGCATGTATCGATTGCGATAGTAAAGGATAAAAAGTAATGTTTGATTTCCAAAATAGTGCAAAGTTTAGAATATTTCTATTTATTTTTCTGGTTTTGACGCTGGCTGCTTGCGCTACTGTGCCGCCAACTGTTCCTCCCAAACCGGCCCAAATTGCAGTTGTCCTGGGCGGTGGGGGGTCCAAGGGTTTTGCGCATATCGGCGTGCTGAAGGTGCTGGAAGCTCAGAAGATTCCGATCCACATGATTGTAGGTACAAGCGCCGGCAGTCTGGTTGGCAGTTTATATGCCTCGGGCAAGACCGCCTTCGAACTGCAGGGAATTGCCATGAAGATGGAGGCGGACAACGTTATCGATTATGATTGGAAGATATGGAAGGGCGGACTCATTAAGGGAGAGAAAATCGAAAGTTTTATCAACGCAAACATTCATAATACTCCCATAGAAAAACTGAAAATCCGTTACTACGCTGTGGCTACTAATTCCGCTACCGGAGAAGAAGTGGTCTTTGCCAGAGGCAATACCGGTATGGCTGTGCATGCCAGCTGCTCAGTACCGGGCGTGTTTCAGCCTTTGAAGATCGGAAACAGCACCTATATAGATGGCGGTGTGGTTAGTCCTGTAGCCGTTGATGTAGCACGCCGTAACGGGGCGGATATTGTCATTGCCGTGGATATCTCCGGTGGTATCAATTCCAATGTGCCCGATGGAATCATGGACACGATGAGAAAGTCTGTAGACATAATGTATGCCCGAATCGCTGAATATCAGATTAAAAACGCCGACGTTGTGATCCGTCCGAATATGAAGAATATCGGCTCCACCGATATGGACAAATTTAACGAGGCGATTTTTGAGGGTGAAAAGGCGGCCAGCGCAAAATTGCCGGAGATTCAGAAAATTATTGAAAAGCTGAAATGGGAAGGAAGGCTTTAAAAAACCTCAGTCCGAATGCCATTTCTAAATCAAGGATGATATTGAGGCGGCAGAAAGGCGACGGCCAATGTAGGGCGCGTTCCCCTGAACACGCCGAAAATCGCGGGCTGTTCGGGGAACAGCCCCTACCTATACGTTGAGGTTAATCAGCATGATCACGATTGGCGGAAGGGCCCATACAATTGAAGAACTTCTAGAGGTAAGCAAGCTCGGCTACCCGTTTGTGGAAATTTCTCTTAATGATCCCGCGACCGTTACCGGTTGGATTCCTCAGCTTCTGGAAATAAAAGGTAAATACGGCGTTTCATTTCTGGCCCACTATCCCAACGAAGATAATCCTCTTGATGTGCATGTGCTTCAAAATAAATTTCTTCCGCGCATCAAAAACCTGATGGATCTGTCACGACGGCTTGATATTACCAAAGCAACTATTCATTTCTGGATCGATCAAAGGTGGCTCCCGGCAGATCTACTGCCCGGGAAGCTGGAGTTGCTGTCCCGGATAGTGGACTATGGCAATGAATATGGAATTACTGTCTGCATAGAGAATTTAAGCGAACGCGTGGAGAGCTTCGGACCGGCATTCGAGGCCATCCCTGATCTCAGGATGACTTTAGATATCGGACATGCCCAGCTTCTGGCGAAAAAGAACACATCGTTTCGTTTTATAGAAGATCACTTTCCCAGAATTGCTCATCTCCATGTACATGACAATCGTGGCGGAACAAGCGTTAAAGATGATCTCCATCTGCCACTGGGAGAAGGGATTGTGGATTATACCGCCATTATAAAATCCCTCCTTGAAAAGGGGTATGACTCAACGATCACCATGGAAGTAAAACCCGGGGACATGTCCAGGACAAAAAAGTCTTTGGAGGATTGTCTCCGAAAGACATAGCGTGTTGGGCCTGCATCAGAAATAATATCTTATCAAAAAATAAAATAAATTATTCTAACTCCTTTATTCTCTTGAAAAAAAATAGGTTGTCATGTTAATGTAATCAGCAATTTTTATGTGGAGGTTATTAATCCCATTAATTTAATACAATTACTGAGAGAGTCGGTGCAAAAATATGGTAATCGCACCGCATTGATCAGCGAAAAGCAATATATTACTTATAGTCAGTTAAACAGGGCCATAAATAGTGTTGCCGGTATAATTAAGCAGTCAGGTATTGGAAAGGGAGATAAAGTGGCTCTCATGCTCCCCAACATACCGGAATTTGTTTACAGTTATTTCGGTGCACTTAAAAACGGAGCGGCTATTGTTCCGCTGAACACATCTTCCACTTCATTCGAATTAACCTATTTGCTGAACAATTCGGATTCCAAAATTTTAATAACCCAGACGTCCCTGATCAAAAAATATCAGGATGCTAAAGATAAGCTTTTGTCTTGTCATAAAGTAATTGCCGTGGATTCATTAAATCAGGACGGAGAGTTGCTTGCCGGTGCGGATAGCGATGATTCGTCTTTCTGTTCGGAAGAAATTAATCCGGAAGATACGGCTGTAATTGTGTACACGGCAGGGTTGACCGGTAAACCTCTGGGCGCTGTACTTACCCATCGCAATCTATGCGAACAGCTCGATATGATTCAACCCGTTTTTCGAAGAGAGATGCACGATGTCGGGCTTTGTCTTATTCCACTGTTTCACTCTTTCGGAGCCACCGTGAACATGCTGAACGTTATTCAAGTGGGATGTTCCACAGTCATGATGGATCGATTAACAATGGAAAGTCTTTTTGGGGCAATTGAAAGAGAAAAAATTACATACATCGCGGCGGTGCCACGCCTTTATTTGGGAATGATATTATATGAAAAAGCATCCAAATATGATTTGAGTTCTTTGAAAATATGCGTCACCGGCGGCTCAGCCATGCCGCCTGATTTCATACCTGTTTTTGAGCAGAAATTCAACGTGCGCATTCTGGAAGGCTATGGCCTGACGGAAGCATCACCCGCCTGTTCTTTCAACCGGATCGAGTCCGTAGCCAAACCCGGATCTATCGGCACTCCTTTGCCTGGAATCGATATCAAAATTATTGATGATCAAGGCCGGGAACTGCCGCGCAATGAAATCGGCGAGATAGTTGTCCGGGGCGGCAACGTTATGAAAGGCTACTATAAAGATGATGCGGCTACCGCTTCAGTAATCAAAGATGGCTGGCTTTACACCGGAGACCTGGGCAGAATGGACGAAAAAAATTACATTTTTTTGACCGGGCTCAAGAAAAGAATGATCATCATCAGCGGATTTAACGTATATCCGCGTGAAGTGGAAATGGTGTTAAACATGCATCCCGCAGTGCAGGTCTCACGCGTATCGGGCAAGCCGGATTTAATGCGCGGCGAACTGGTGAAAGCGGAAATTGTTCTCAAAGAAGGATATGCTCCCGACGATAAAGAAATTATCCGGTATTGTAAAGTATATCTATCCAACTATAAGGTTCCACGGGAAATTGAATTCGTCAGAACGCTGTCAAGTTAGAGAGTTAAATTATATGGATATATTTTCACGAACTCAAAATTTCATCAGCAAAAAGTCTGATTCCAATTTAATCATTGCGATATTCGGAATTATTTATTTTGCCTCGCAGATAAAAATCGCTTCAATCGTTCATCCGTTGGGTATTGATATGTTGCGTATTCAGACAACCCTGTCGAGCAATTCCTTCAAAGAAATAGCTTCCGGATGGATTGCGTTGGGTCAAATCGGACTTTATTATAAGCATTTTTATTTCGATAATTTTCATCCGATCTGGTACAGCATATTTTTAAGCCTGCTCATCGCCAGAGCGTTTAAAATCAACAATATTAATCCGAAATTCAACTTTATTATCCTGACACCGTTTGTCGCCGGTGTCTGCGATTTGATCGAAAACATGATGCACCTGTACTTTCTCGCTGACTTAAAGCGCGCAACACCTGTACTTGTTGCATTGTCCGGATTGGCGACAAATACCAAGTGGTTTCTGGCTTTATCCGGTGTTGCTATCGTTACCATTTTGATAGGTGTCTGGGTGGTGAAGACTTTCATAATAAAGAAAAAATAAGTTACAGGAGATAGTTTACATGAAGCTACTTAATTTTCAGGCTGCATCAGGCGGTGCGCCAAAGTTCGGAATTGTCATCAAGGGTTACGCTGTATCTTTTGAGACGCTACAGCAGAAAACCGGGCAAACGCATGTCCAGCTTGCGGATGTTTATTCCTATCTGAAAAACCTGCCGTCAAGTGAAGACGCGGCGAGAGAATTTTTGAAGTACGGAGAAACTTACATTGCCTCTTTCAATGATGATGAAAAAATGCCTCTCGAAAAAGCTAAAATCCTGTCCCCTGTACCCGTTCCCCGGGCGCTGATTGATTTCGGTCTGTCACCGCGTCATCTGGGAAATTCAGCAGCGACTTTAATAAAGCATGCATTCGGTATTTTTGGTTCGATTATCGCGCCGATTGTTAAAAACAGAATAAAAGCGGTAACCAGTGGGAAGATGATTTATTACAAAGGTAACCATAATGCGATTATCGGCGACAACGATACGATTCATTGGCCTGCGTATTCGTCTTATCTGGATATTGAACCGGAACTGGCGATAATCACGGGAAACGAATCCGTACCGATAGCCGGATATACTATTTTCAACGATTCGTCGGCGCGCGATGTACAGTTTAAGGAAATGCTGGGATTAGGAGGCCCGGCCAGAAGCAAGGATTTTGACTGCAGTAACGGATTGGGACCATTTATAGTTACTCCCGATGAAGTTGGCGATCCTTTGTCACTGAATGTGAAGGTGAAAATAGGAGAGCGTTACGAATGGAAGGGGAGCACCTCCGAATATTGCGCGCGCCCCGAGGAGGCGGTCAAGTTTCTCAAAACAGTATTCACGCTTTTACCGGGTACAGTTATCGGTCTGGGAACCATACCTGATTGCACGGGACTGGATAATGATTTATGGATAAACCCCGGCGAAAAAATAGAAATCATTTTTGATAAACTGGGAATTCTGAGGCAGAACATTCCGGAAAATTTAGGCAAGATTGAACCATCACCTTGGGGGGACAGGGAAAAGTTAAGCAAATTTTACTAACTGATTTTTTAGGTAAATTATTATTCCGGCAATAAATCCGTATGTGTTTTTGCGTGTCCCCCGCTGGCGGGGGTAGGGGGTGGATGTTTTAATTTAGCCGTAATTTTATCCACCTCCGTTACTGCGTGACACCTCCGCCAGCGGAGGATATGCAATGACATTCTTTGCTATTGCGAAACTGTATCGTTAGCGTAAATCCAGTAATAACTATTCTTTGCTTTTTAAATTATTCTGCAGATATTTTTTAAAATCGTTGTAATTGTTAGTGATGGAAACGGCGTTGCCTTCTCTTTGGTCAATATTTTTCATGCTCTCCGGTACAGGTATGGTTATGCCCAGCAATTTTTGAATCTCTTCCGGGAATTTTGCCGGATGCGCGGTTTCCAGACAAATGGATAGTTTTTGTCCAGGTGCTGTTTTTAGATATTCTTCCAGTCCCGCCCAGCCCACAGCTCCATGCTGTTCCAGAATTACGTTATAATTTTTATAGACGCTCTTGATAGTTTCTCTGGTTTGCTCATCGGTGACGCTTACTGAAAAAATATGCCGACGCATTTCTTCCAGGTCGGGGTATTGATGAACCTGTCCCACACGGTCAACCGTACCGCCGTATAAATCAAAAAAGCGCGCCAGATTGCTGGGGTGCCCAACGTTCATCGCGTTGGAAATGCAGGCACGGGAGGGAGATACCTTATTATACTTCCCTGTCGTCATAAAAATAGGGAATTCATCATTTTCATTGGTGGGCATAACGAGTTTGGCCACCGGCAGACCCATTCGACGCGCGTATTCGCATCCCAGGGCGTCGCCGAAATTTCCCGAAGGAACGGAGAAAATTACCTGCTCAACTTTTTCGGCAAGCTGGGCGTACGCGTAGATATAATAAATTATCTGCGGAAGGATTCGGCCGAAGTTAATGGAGTTGGCCGAAGTCAGATTACATTTAACCAGGTCTGAATCAGAAAATGCCTGCTTAACTAAGTTCTGGCAGTCGTCGAATTTACCATCAACACTCAGCGCTTTTACATTGCCGCCGATTGTGTCGAGTTGTTTTTTCTGTCGGTTGCTGACTTCTTTATCCGGATATAAAATGGTGACATCGATGCCCGCCACGCCCTTGAAAGCTTCGCCCACAGCACTGCCGGTGTCACCGGAAGTGGCAACAAGAATATTGAGCCTTTCACCTTTCGGGCGGCAGTTGCTCATCAATCTGGCCATCATGCGTGCGGCAAAATCCTTGAAGGATGCTGTCGGCCCCTGATCCAAACGCATTACATAGGTTTTGGATTTTACCTCTTCCAATGGGACCGGATAGTTGTAAGCATCTTTGACTACTTTTTTAAGAACTTCCAGGGGAAACTCATCGGCAAGAAACGCTTTGGAGACCAGTAATGCCGTATCGCGGTAAGGCTTGCCTTTCAGCTTCTGAATGTCTTTTAAGGAAAGCTGCGGAATAGTCTCCGGCATAAACAGGCCTTCATCCGCAGCCTGCCCCTTAAGCAGAGCTTCTTTGAAAGATACCTTGCCGGTGAAGGGAGTAATTCCCGTGACATTTTTCAAATTACGATTTGTGCTGTAATAACGGATAGACATACCATTAGCTTCTTATTAATTCGTTAAGCGAATTTGCACAACATATCAATTCATCAATTTTGTCATACCTCTGGCGAAAGCCGGTATCCAGTATTTTCAAATATTTCCTAGATTCCGGTTTTCACCGGAATGACCCAAAAAGGATTTATACAAAGCTCTCTTTAAGCCTTTTAAACTTATTTACGCAAAAAAATCAATTTAAAAGACAGCAGCGATACATCTCTTTTTCAGCAATCGACATCATGACCTTCAATTTTCTTTGCACTAATCATTTTCTTGACATTATATCCGTATGGGTATATAAGCTGATCAGGAAATAATTATGAGGCTCATATTCTTCGCAGCTGCCGACGGGAAAAGTCCTGCTCTGGAAGTCATCAAAAGTCTTGGCAAGCCCGACCGATCTAAAATATTCGGTTGCCTTGAAAGCATTGAATTGCTTGGCTTTGATACACCGAGAGTCGAATTTCGTCATATTGAAGGAAAACTTTGGGAGATTAAAATAAAAGCTGTTTCAGGCGGCTATCGTGTTTTCTATGTCGTTATTAAGAAAAGCACGCTTGTCTTGCTTCATGCGTATAAAAAGCAGTCACAGAAAGCGCCGGAGAGGGAAATTAAAACCGCCATGAAACGATTAAAGGAGGTACTTGCTAATGAAACCGATTACATTGAAAGAAGCGATTTCGGAAGAATTAAAAGATAAGGAATTTGCAATTTTATATGAAAAAGAACGCATAATAAACAGAATTGCCTGCACTGTTGTTGAATTACGGCAGAGACAGGGATTGACCCAGTTAGAACTTGCTCAAAAAGCTTATACAACACAACCAGTCATTGCCAGACTGGAAAGAGGTTCTGATTCCAGAATTCCTTCTCTTGAACTGCTCGGTCGCATTGCTCATGCGCTTGGTAAGGAAATTGTCATTGATTTTAAAGCAAGTCAGTGCCATTAAGCAAAGGAGATTATACTTGCCAGCAAAAACCAAAAACGTAGTCCGGGTCTTCAGACCAGTAAAGAAGGCGAACCTAATAACCTGAAGGTCACACGAGGTTCGGACCACATTGTCATCAACGTGTTAATTGTAGGGCGCGTTTCCCAAACGCGCCGCTTCGGACTGCGAGGCCTGCCCGGCGTATGCCGGGGGAGCAGTCCCTACAATGTCATCCCCTTCTAATCTTATTATTTCTTGACAACGCCGAATATTCTTTACATAAAAGTGCATGCTGTGGGGAGGAAACAATGTTCAACTTTTTTAAGAAGCAAATCCATGAATCTTTGACAAATCAGCTTGCCGACTTTAATCAATATCCTCCAGAATTCGCAAAATTAATTTCTATGGGATTGGACTGCGATTCTTTACCCGGTGGCAGTGGACCGTTTGGTGAACTTTCAAATCCAATTCCGGTGAATGGCGCTCTTGGAGAGATCAAGTACTTGGGCAAACTCCGAGGCGCATCGGAGTTTGCCTTGTTCTTTCATAGAATCGGTAGTTCTGCTTCACCTGTTTCTAAGCAGTCGGTTGACATCTATGAGACGGTCTGTATGGATGGTAGCCAATGGTCAACACTTTACTTTGATATGTATCACCCTCGAAGATCAAATCTCTCGCCAGATGGTTTCACTCTAACGCCTTTTAATAGAAAACTCAAAATGGATTTACCATGCGCTTACGGTATTAACGCTTTAGTTAATGATTTTCCTTATGGCCTTCCTGATGCGTTGGTAAAATTTTATGGAAAACATTTAGGTACTACATTTGCACGACATGCGCAGGAAAAACTCGATAAATATAATTTCCGCAAATGAAGCAAAAGCAATATTGGTGCAGATATTCATATTTAAATGAAAAGAATAATATTTAGGAGATAATTAAGTGCATTTATATCATGATCTCTATCGCTGTGAGTCCTGTTCTGAATTTACTGATCCTAAGGGTGTAGCGCCATTTACCAATCATGGTGCTGGCCAGACTATTCCGGTTTCGCATTTTGGAGACATCGACAAGAGCAAAATATGGGTGGTGTTCAACAACCCCATAGGAGATAGAAACGACCCGAACGTGGGTACCACGCCAGAAATGTTCGGTGCCGCTGGAGGTCGTTTATCACTTTCTGATACAAATGCTCAGAAAGTGAAGGAGCATTTCGACCGATACTTCACAAATGGTGGAGGTCATAAATTCTTCGAAAAGTGGAAAACAATGCTGAATGGGCTAAATATAAAAGGAGAGGTATTAACATTCGAAAATGGTGGGATATGTGCGGTTGATTTAATAAAATGCCCGACAGCAGGTTCTTTTATGGGATATGTCATGAAACCAGAGGGTAAGAAAGTCTGGGATAATTGTTTGAGGTGTTCTGACGGTAATAAATTTTTATTAAAACAGATAGAGCACCACACACCACCAGTGATAATCTTTGCCGGAACCCAGACGTGTGTGAAAAAGCAATGGAAAGGCGGAAAAGATAAAGAGCTTTCATCTCTTGTTACGCACTATCCATCAAAGTTAGTTGAAACCGTTTGGACCATAAGATTACCGCAACGATTATCGGTGGGTCTGCCAAGTCAGCGCAAGATAGCGTCACTAGATAATGAAACCCTTAGTAACGAGAAAAACGTTATACAATCAGTCATCGATAAATGGATGTAAAAGGATCGACTCTGCCTTCGACAGTTTAAAAATAATGATTGCAGAAGGTATCACACTTTTCGCTTGAAACAATCCTGATGGAGCCATTTTGTATGAGTAAATTCGCGTTTGTGCTTAATCCTTTCAATATCCAGAATGTTCATGATTATAGTTTCCTTTCTAAACTAGCCCCTCCGGCAATCCTGAAAATAATTTTACGGCTGCTGCCGCCGTTTAAAATTCATTATGAAAAGAATTTGCGTTCGGCTCAAGGCGCTGCAATCGACGGATGCTTTGTTGTGTGCCCGTTGCTTTCCAAACAAGTGCTGGCCATGAAAGAAGAGGTAGTTCTGAATAAAATATTAAAAGCGGTGCGGCAGGGCGAACAAACCGGGGCAAACGTGATTGGCTTGGGAGCATTGATGGGAATTGCCGGAAAAGGAGGCCAGTGGATTGCTGAAAAAACATCTGTCGCTGTAACTACCGGGTCCAGTCTTGCTGCTGCGGCAATTCTGGAAACACTGGAGCGGGCGGCGGATTTGCGCAAGGTTGATTTCTCCAAGGCAAAAGTAGCGATTGTGGGGGCAACTAACGCCATCGGACAGAACTGCGCTCTGGGATTTCTGAACAAGGCTGACACTATTTTTCTTCTCGCAAAAAATGCTGAAAGACTGGCAGAGCTCAAGAAATTTCTTAACTCTCAAAAATCAAAAACAAATATCATTGATAAAGGCCTGGCGCTGGATGCCGTAATCAAGGAAGCAGATATTATAATCTTTACGACGTCCGCCATAGAAGTGCCTTTTGCGGCTACAGCCAACAATCTCAAAAAAGGCGCGATTATCTGCGATATTCCTTCTCCGCGTAATATAACCCAAGAAATATGCGAGAACCGCAAAGATGTTCTCGTTATCGATGGCGCTGTTATCGAGCCGCCCCCAACAGCCAGAATCGGATTAAAATTACCAATAAAGGATGGTTTTATTTTTGCCTGCATGGCGGAAACCATGATTCTGGCGTTTGAAGGCCAGACACAGGAAGATTTTTCGACCGGTTTTAAACCGGATTTGAACAAGTTGGCCCGGATCAAAGCCCTGGCTGCCAAGCACGGCTTTGAAATTAAATTCACTAGTTTTGGTGTTCCTATTCTGCGATGAGCAAAATAACGCTCCGCACACACATTTCATACCATTCGCTTTCAAAGGATAACGCGGCGGCAGTGAAACTCGAATTACAGTTACGCAGTAAACTGTAATTCGTAAGTTGTAATGAGACTCAAAATTCAGAAACAAAGTGAACTGAATTTTGTTAATCGAATTATCCAATCTCGATATCGGGATTGGGAACTGTTCTGTTTAAGCGGGGCAAGGAGAATGCCAGGCATACGCCGGGCAAGAAGCCGATCCCGATAAATCGGGACCAACAAAGTTAGCCACGGAAAGCGCATTGGTATAACGATCAATATTCCCTTGACATATAAGGCTTTTCTCCATATAAGCCTGTCCCCAGCGCTCTAAATTTAAAAATTCAAATTTTTGTTAATTTTCTGAGGAGGTGTTTTATGATTGATGAAACAAAAGTGTTCGGTATGCCGCCGGAAAGCGGCAGATGGTTGTATGTTGTGCTAGGATTGGTTATGAACGTTTGTCTTGGCGCGGTGTATGCTTACAGTATCTTTCTGGGACCTGTAAAAAATGCTTTCAATTCTTCCGCGTCCTTATCCATTCTGCCCTTTATGGTTTTTCTGGCCTTCTTTGCCATTTTGATGTTTTTTGGCGGCCATTTAATGGAAAAACTTGGGCCGCGTAATGTTTCAATCATCGGCGGTGTTATTGTGGGACTGGGATGGCTCCTTTCCAGCTTTGCTACCAATATCTGGTTTCTGATCTTAACATACGGTGTTATTGCCGGATCGGGTGTCGGTCTGGTTTATGGTTGTCCTATTGCTGTGGGTGCGAAATGGTTTCCGGATAAAAAAGGCCTCGCTGTCGGTTTGATAGTTGCCGGTTTCGGCGGCTCAGCCCTGATTACGGGAAAAATCGCTAATGCCATGATCCCATCTGTTGGATTATCAACAACCTTCTTGTATTTTGGAATAGCTTTCGGAATTATCCTTTTTATCCTGAGTTTGCCTTTAAAGTTTCCTGCTGCCGGCTGGACTCCCCAAGGCTGGAAACCGGCTGCCGGCGTAGCTGCCGCTGTAAATTTTACGCCGGGCGAAATGATTAAAACCGGAACATATTGGGGATTATTTCTTTGTTTCATTATAGGCTCTATTGCCGGTTTGATGGCTATCGGAATATCCAAGCCGGTCGGCAACGAAATTATCAAAATATCCGGCGAAACAGCAGCCACACTGGTCGGCGTTTTCGCTTGTTTTAACGCTCTGGGACGCCCGATTTTTGGCTTGCTTACCGATAAGATTACTCCCCGCTATGCGGCCATGTTGAATCTGGCGATCATCCTCATTGTTTCTATTATCATGATTATTGCCAAAGAAGGTGATACCAATCTTTATGTGATCAGCTTTGTCGGTTTCTGGATGTGTCTGGGCGGATGGCTGGCCATAGCTCCTACGGCGACGGCCACATTCTTCGGCATGCAAAATTATACGCGTAATTATGGCGTCGTGTTTTTTGCCTATGGATTGGGTGCAATTGTCGGTGGCATCATTTCCGGTCAGGCCAAGGATGTTTTCGGAGCATATACGTTTGCATTTTATCCGACAGCGGTATTAGCGGCTGCCGGACTGGTTCTGGCGGCTATATTGCTGAAACCTCCGAAGAAGGCATAGAAACGGATTCCCTTGAGAATGAAAAAGCGGGCGTTGAGCCCGCTTTTTTTTGCTATCATTACAAATGGAAATCAGTTATTCTTTACATTAAGGAGACATTGTAATGAATACAAACAATGGCAAAAATGTTCTGGTTACCGGAGCTGGTGGATTTATCGGTACAGTCCTCTGCAAGAGACTCGTGGAGGATAAATTTAATGTTACCGGTCTGGCCATGCCGGGGGAAAAAACCGAAAATCTTGAACAAATGGGTGTTGCCATTGTGAGAGGCAACCTTACAATGCCTGAAACGATCCGCGGCATTTGCGATGGTATCGATACTGTATACCACTTGGCTGCGCGCGTTACCTACTGGGGCACCAGAAAGGAATTTTACGATACCATATATGAGGCCACAAAAAACATGCTGGAGGAAGCAGCCGGCAGGGTGCGGAGTTTCGTGTATGTCAGTTCCGTCGTAGCTATTGGTCTGGGTCCGGAACACCATAAGGGACATAGAGAAAATGATCCTGTGCGTAAGACAGGTATCTTCTACGGCGATGCCAAGCTCGATGCTGAAGGGCTGGTATGGAATTACCACCGCGACGGAAAAATTTCCGGCACGGTAATCAGACCCACTAATGTCATAGGTCCCGCAAGCGTATGGGTCCGTGACGCCGTCGATAACCTGAACAATCCTTTTCTTCCTCTCATCGATGGCGGCCGCTGGAGCGCCAGTCTCCTTTACGTGGACAATTTGGTAGATGCTCTCGTGCTCGCCGGGATAAAAGAAATTGCGGCGGGGCAGACTTATCATATCAGAGACGACTACTCGGCTACGTGGCGCCAATATTTTACAGATATTGCCGGCCTTATGGGAAAGAATGTCAAGGCAACGACATTCTTTTCGATACCCTTTGCCCTGGCCTGGCCCAGCGCCGGTTTTGTGGGGACGATCTGCGCTGCACTTCACATAAAGACAACCATGACCAGGCACAACGTTGCCATGATGGGTCGCGATAACGATATCGATAATTCGAAAGCGAAACGCGAATTAGGATGGAATACGCGCGTGACATACGAAGATGCCCTGCGACGCATAGGCGCTTGGATGAAAAAAGAAGGGCTCGCGCCATAATCATGACGCTGACATTGCATATCAGTGCAATCGCCGGGTTTTACAGCGAGGATTTCATTGACATACAATTCTGTTTTCATTATAATTTTAGCGTTAGATAATCTCAGATAATATCTTATTTAAACGATCTAACCAAAAGGAGGACACCATGAAGATAAGTGCGCGTAATATACTAAAGGGAAAAGTAATCAAAGTTTCAGAAGGTGCGGTGAATACAGAAATACTATTAGAGCTTGCAGGCGGCGCTAAGGTTGTTTCGATCATTTCCAAAGAATCCGCGAACAAGCTGGGCTTGAAACCAGGCAAAAAAGCTTATGCTATTATAAAAGCTTCCAATGTAATGATGGCTGTTGATTAAGCCTTTTATTTTCGGACGCAACTTTGATGTTAAATAAAGGGGGAAGACATTCCCCCTTTATTTAATTAGGACACGATATGAGTGATGAAAAATTGTACATTGTTCTGATGGGACTGCCCGCACGTGGCAAATCCACACTGGCCGGTCGTCTGCGTGATGCCTTCCTGAAAGATGGCATACCTACGCGAATATTCAATAACGGAAAACTGCGAAGGACATATCTGCCGCTTCAAGAGACGGCGAGCTCCGAATTTTATTCACCGGAAAATTCCGTGGCTATGGCGTTGAGGGAAAGATTTGCCCGCATTAATATGGACAGAGCCAAGGCCTATTTGCGCAACAGCGGTTTGGTCGCGATTCTGGATGCCAACAATGCCAGAAGAAAGAGGCGCTCTATAATTGAAAAACAGTTAGACGATCATCCGATTCTTTACATTGAATGTATTAACGATGATGAGTATATTCTGAATCTGATCATCCAGGAAAAGGTCAAACTTCCTGAATTCTCTCATCTTAAAGATAAAGCGGTAAAAGAGTTTCTGAAGAGGATTGATTACTACAAAATGATTTATGTACCATTGAAAGTGGAACGAAATTATTTGCGTATAGATTCTTTACAAAACATGATTATCGAGGAAAAACACAGCGACGCGATTCCCTTTTATGACCGGCTGCGTGACTATCTTGTTACAGATGAAGTAAAGAACCTTTTTCTGATCCGTCACACCGAGACAGAAGATAACGTCGAGAACCGCATAGGAGGCGATTCAAAGATAACAGCAAAGGGCAAAATGCAGGCAACGGCCCTGGGAGCGTTTTTTAAAAATAAAAAGATTTCTTATGTATTTACCAGCGCAAAAATCAGAACTATCGATACGGCCAGAGCTATTAGTGCCATGCAGGATGATTGCAGGATTATTTCTCTTAAGGAGTTTGATGAAATCAACGCAGGAATTTGCGAAAGAATGACTTATGAAGAGATTGAGCGAAAGCTTCCACAAGTTTTCAAGAAGCGAGGTGCGGATAAATATCATTATGTTTATCCGGAAGGCGAAAGTTATGAAACAATGAAACATCGGATAACGCAGGGAATCAAAAAATCGTTTTTCCTGAACCAGCAGGCGAAGAACATTATGATCGTCGGGCATCAGGCCGTCAACAGGATGATCCTGTCTCTTTTCCTTTATCGAAGGGAAGACGACGTTCCCTATATCTACGTTCCACAGGATCGTTTTTATCATATTGTTTCCAGCCATTATAAAAAACTTTTTGAACTCAAACGATATGATTAATTATTTAATAAATATACCATTTGACAATTGTCTTATGGTAATTTTTTGTGTTACTGTAGTCCAGGCAGAAACAAAGGAAGGAACTACCGGTACCGCTAAGCAATGGTGGCAAGATGGCTATGTTCCTCCTCCTAAGGCTGAAGAACCAGCCGCTCCGGCGGAAGTAGCTGCGCCTAAGGCTGAAAAACCGCTGCCGGAGAAGGTCTCTATGCCGCTTGATGTGAAATTCGATACGGCCAAGTCCGATATTAAAATGGTAAAGACAAAATAATTATTTAACGGATTCATAGTTTCGAAAATACTTAAGGCCTCATAACCACTAAAAGGTTATGGGGCCTTAGTCAGAACTTTCGCCAATAGAACAGCTTAATCGCTGAAAGCCTTATCTGGTGTGGCT
>WOYI010648789.1_pt1 | contig 44222 bp, 46 predicted proteins | sample 6423411 | NCBI WGS metagenome assembly WOYI01 (sample SAMN13441803, study PRJNA592873) | oil field metagenome | biome: oil field; feature: oil-well bore; material: oil-contaminated soil; isolation source: oil-contaminated soil from oil-well borehole | place: Germany: Wietze | collected 2016-10-18 ... | reverse complement strand
TGCGATCGGGGTCGTAGCTGAAACCCATGCGGCGGAAGGAGGCAGCCTGGGTCTCGATGTTGGCATACGTCCACTTGGCGGGATGCGTGGCGTTCTTGATTGCGGCGTTCTCCGCGGGCAGGCCGAATGCGTCCCACCCGATCGGGTGCAGCACGCTGAAGCCGCGCATCGTGGAGAAGCGCGCCACCACATCACCGATGGAGTAGTTGCGCACGTGACCCATGTGGATGTCACCCGACGGGTACGGGAACATCTCGAGGACGTACTTCTTGGGCTTGTCGGGGTCTTCGGTGACCGAATAGAGTCCCTCGGCGTCCCAGACTGCCTGCCACTTCTCCTCGATCTCGTGCGGTTCGTACAGACGGGTCACGTACTGCCTCCACATCCCGGATGCGATAACGCGCCCCATTGTAGCGGAAGCAGCGGGCAGGCCCGCCTACTGTACGACGACCTCGACCTCGAAGGTCCCGGCCGCGTCGGACTCCTCTTCCCAGGGGCTGCGGTACTCGAGCCGCAGGGTGCCCTCCCCGGGTTCGATCGCGGTGAACCGCCAGGTCTCCTGGCCACCGGCGCCCATCAGCCCGGGAGGCGCGTCCGAGTCGTACCCGGCGTCTCCCTCCTGCTCCAGGATGCTCCCGCCGTTGTCGCCGTCGTCGATCCGCGCCGCGCAGAACAGCATCACCATGCCGAAGGACGCCGCGCGCTTCATCGGACCTCCCCGCCTCGTCTCTCGCCCCACCTTCCACCCTTGAGACGCGACGATGCCCACCGCGAATCGCGACGGGCATCGGGACTGTGCTTTGGTGGAGCCAAGGGGGATCGAACCCCTGACCTCATGGCTGCCAGCCATGCGCTCTCCCAGCTGAGCTATGGCCCCACATCTGGGTGCTGCTCGCGCAGCAAACGGAAGTATACCAGGCGCGTCGGCCGGGTCAACCCGCCGCGCCGGTCACCCGGCCGCGTTCTCGGAACCGTCCTCGACCAGCAGCACCGGTGGCCCCTCAATGCTCGGCTCGTACTCCACGACGCCCTCGGCAGGTCTCGGATCACCACCGAGCAGTTCGGCCACCACCATGCCCGAGAGGATCAGCAGCGCGCCCACGAACCCGCCCACGCCCAGGCGCTCGCCGGCGAACCACCCGAAGATGCCGCCGAACGCCGGCTCCGTGATGAGGATGAGCGCGGTCTTCGTCGGAGAGAGGATTCGCTGTGCGTACGTCTGAACGGCGAAGGCCACCGCCGAGGCGAACACGCCGGTCACGACGAGCGCGAGCCAGACGCTGCCGTCGCCGGGGAGCGCCACCGGCTCGCTCGCCAGCGAGACTGCGCCACACAGCACCGCCACCGTCGCCAGTTGCACCAGCGTGAGCGGCCGGACGTCGTGCCGGTCACCGAGAGCGCCGAGGACGACCATGTGCGCGGCGTATGCTGCGGCGCAGAGCAGCACGCGCGTATCGCCCGCGTTCCATCCCCCGCCGCCACCGCCGGAGAGAAGCCACAGCCCGATCACGGCGAGCACCACGCCGAGCACGGTGATGCGGCGCGGGATGCGGCGGAGGATCAGCGCCTGCATCGCGGGCGTGATGACCACGAACATCCCGGTGATGAAGGCCGCCTTCGAGGCACTCGTGTCCTGCAGCCCCCACGTCTGGAACACATAGCCTGCCGTGAGGAAGACACCCGCGATAACACCCGCGCCAAGGGTATCGCGACGCATCAGCCTGATCGACGACGGGAGGACCACGGCGAAGGCGAGCACCGCGATCAGGAATCGCAGCGAAAGGAACGCGTACAGAGGGTAGATGCCGACGGCATCCTTGACCACCACGAACGTGCCGCCCCAGACCGCCGCAACCGCGATCAGGGCGAGCTGCACCCCGTACGCCTTGAGGGCACGCCTCACGAGCCGGCGACCTCGGCAGGTGCCTCCGGCGCCTCGACCGCATCTCCGGGCAGCGGCACTCGAGGCGCGTCGGACCACAGCTTCTCGAGACGGTAGAAGTCGCGCTCGTCGGGCTGGAACACGTGCACGACCACGTCGGCGAAGTCGAGCAGGATCCACCTGCCCTCACGCTCGCCCTCGCGGCCGATCGGCTTGATGCCGGCCGTCTCCCGGAGCTGGTCCTCTACCTCATCGGCGATACTGCGCACGTGCCGGTCGGTGGTGCCGGTGGCGATCACGAAGTACCCGGTGATCACGAGCGTCTGTGCAACATCGAGCACCACCACGTCGCCTGCCTTCTTGTCGCTCGCTGCCTCGGCAGCGAGCAGTGCGATCTCACGAGCTTCCAACAGCGAGCACTCCTTCGGTCACTGACTGGCGGCAGGGGGCACAAAGTCCCTGCCGATGATCACGATCACGTCCGCAACGTCCTGCTCCGACGGTTGGTCGACGATCTCCCCCACGCCGAGGGCGGTGCGCACCTGCTCGCCCTGCGCGGTCTCGCCGCTCTGGATGATCACCATCGTGGTGTCGTAGTCGAAGCGGTCGGCGTTCTTCGTGTCGACGACCCGCATCCCCGCCGCGATAAGCTGCTGCGCGGCCTGACCGGCGATGCCGGGTGTCCCCGCACCGTTGTACAGGATGACCCGCACCGCGGTGTCCTCGGCGCCGACCTTCACCTCCCACCACTGCAGGAGCAGATCGGCGATCTGGTCGCGCTGCGGCTCGTAGTACGTTTGTCCGCCGAGGTCGATCGGCTTGACGGGCAGCGGAACGAGCGCCGTGTGATCACCTGTGACGGATGCGATGAACTCGGTGATCTCTTCGAGCTCGTCCCCGGTAAGGTCGGTTTCTTTCGCGTTGGCCATGATGTCCCGAAGACTCTGGTTCGTCATCGCGTCCTGGTACACGCTCGCATCGACGACCACGTAGTGCTCGAACGGCACCGTGAGGTAGTTCGAGATGGCGGCAAGCGAAACGCCCACGCCGGCCCCGTAGCTGTCACCCACACGCTCGAAGCCCTGCCCCGGCACCTCCATGAATGCGCCACTGGGCACAGCGATCCCGAGGATCTGCTCATCGGTGCTGTCCAGCCGCACGGCCAGGAAGTCCGCCGACGTGTCGCTCACGCCGATGATGAGCAGGTTCTCCCGCGCCTTCTCCGCCTGCGCCTCGGGAGTCGCCTGCTGCTCAGCCTGACGTTTGGCGAGCCACCGGGCCCCCGCGTTCACGCCGAGCGCCAGCACGAACAGAACCAGGGCGAGAACGAGCGCACCGCCGATGGTCATACCGATGATCTGCAGGCCGCCGAGCACGCGGTTCTTCGTCATACGCAGGCCATCGCTCACCTGCTGCCTGCGTTGCTCGGTACGGGCGTCGCGCCGCACCTGCTTCCCGAGCTTCGAGGAGCGCTTCGAGGCCCGCCATCCGGGCTCGGGGCGCGACGCGGGCTCGTGATGCGTCCTGCGCCGCGGGTAGTCGGCCCCCGAGGGTGTGCGCGGCTCGTCCGGGCGCTCGTGCTCGGCATGTTTTTGACGGCGCGGACTCATCGGCGAGACCTCGCGGCGATGTCGTTCCAGGTGGAGACCGTCTGCGGATGGATGCGGCGGCGGCGATCCACCAGGTGGTGGAGCGAGGCCGCGTACGCATCGGCGAAGAGGTCCTCCAGCGGGCGCGCGCCGGATGAGGAGCGCAGCCCGTCGACACCCGTCTGGTGCCGGCCAGGCTCGATCACGTCGGCCACGTACACGAGCATCGACAGCGGCGCCATGTCGGGCGTGCCGTAGGTATGGGCGCCGACGGCGGCGAGCACGTCGTCCGGCAGATCCGGGAACTCCATCTCCAGATCGGCCTGCGCCACCGGACCGTGCAGGAGGTACGGCACCGCCTCATCCACGTCGGTCACATCAAGTCCGAGCCGGCGGGCGCGGGCCACCAACTCCTCGGCCGGCGTCTCGCGGTGCCAGTCGTGGAGCAGGCCAGCCAGGCGCGCATGCTCGACATGGATGCCGTACAGCGCGGCCAGATGAGCCGCCGTCGCAGCTACCCGCTCGGAGTGACCCATCGCCGTCGGTGACAGCCGCTGACTGAGCTGCTGGTGTGCTCTGTCGTAGAGTGTGGTCACCTTCAGGACAGCCCCTCGTAGAGGCGGTTCTTGCGAGCGTACGTGGCCACTTCCTCGGGCAGCAGGTAGCGCACCGGACGGCGCGCCGCGATGCGAGCGCGGATGTCCGTGGAGGAGATCGCGAGTGCGGGCACCTCCATGAGCTCGATCGAGAACGCCTCGGCCCCCGGTCGTGTGGAGATGCGCGACAGGTCGTACCCGGGGCGCGTGGCTGCGATGAGCGTGCATGTGTCCGCCAGCCGCGCCGAGTCCTTCCACGTGAGGATGTCGAGGATCGCGTCGGCGCCGGTGATGAAGAACAGGTCCGTGTCCGGACCATGGACGGCGCGCATCTCCAGCATCGTATCCACGGTGTACGTCACGCCGGGCCGGTCGACCTCGAGACGGCTCACCGTGAAGTCGGGGTTGCTCGCTGTCGCGATCACGGTCATGAGATAGCGGTGTTCGGAAGGCGTCACCTGAAGGTGCGACTTGCGTGCCGGTTTGCCTGTGGGCATGAACACGACGCGGTCCAGACTGAACTGGACCAGCGCCTCTTCGGCCGCAACGAGATGGCCGTAGTGGATCGGGTCGAACGTGCCGCCCATGATGCCGAGCCGGAGTTGCTTTCTCACTCCCGTATCTGACCGCTTCCCATCGCGACGTACTTGGTGGTCGTCAGCGCGCCGAGTCCCATCGGGCCGCGCGCATGCAGCTTCTGAGTGGAGATGCCGATCTCGGCGCCGAGGCCGAACTCACCACCATCGGTGAAGCGCGTCGAGGCGTTCACGTACACCGCCGCGGCGTCCACCTCGTTCAGAAAGCGTACGGCCGCCGAGTAGTCCTCGGTGATGATGGCCTCACTGTGCTTGGTGCCGTAGGTGTTGATGTGCCGAATGGCCTCGTCGAGGCCCGTGACCACCTTGCAGGCGATCTTGAGGTCGAGGTACTCGGTCGCCCAGTCCTCCTCCGTGGCTGGATTCACGCGCATGACCGCACCGAGAGCGCGGGTCTTGTCGTCGGCGTAGATCGTCACGCCGGCCTCTTCGAGCGCCCGGAGGATGGGCGGGAGGACCGTCTCATAGACAGCGTCGTCGACCAGCAGCGTCTCGGCGGCGTTGCAGACGCCCGGGCGCGAGACCTTCGCGTTGAGCACGATCCGCTTGGCCATCTGCGGGTCGGCCTTCTCGTGCACGTACACGTGGCAGTTGCCGACACCCGTCTCGATCACGGGGACCTTCGCGTTCTCCACCACGCTCTTGATGAGTCCGGCACCACCGCGCGGGATGAGCACGTCGATCATGCCGTGCAGGCTCATCAGCTCCTCGGCGGCTTCGCGATCCGTAGAGGCGATGGACTGGATGCTCCCCTCGGGAAGACCGGCGCTCACCGCGGCGTTCGAAAGCACCTTGGTGATCGCGAGGTTCGAGTTCACGGCCAGCGTGCCCCCGCGCAGGATGACGGCGTTGCCGGTCTTGACGCACAGGCCGGCCGCATCGGCCGTGACGTTCGGGCGGGCCTCGTAGATGATGGCCACGACACCCATCGGAACGCGGACCTGCTGCAGCCAGATGCCGTTTGCGAGTCGCGAGCCGGTGAGTACCTCGCCGATGGGATCGGGCAGCACCGAGAGGCTCTTGAGCGCCTCGGAGATCGCCTTGATGCGCACGGGATCGAGTTCGAGACGGTCGAGAAGCGCCGGCGACGTGCCCTTGGCCCTGGCTTCGGCCATGTCCTTCTCGTTGGCCGCCAGCACCTCGTCCTGGTTGGCCACGAGTGCGTGCGACATCACCAGGAGCGCCCGATTGCGCTGGTCGGTGGAGGTACTTCCAAGCGCTATGGCCGCCTCGCGCGCGCGTCCCGCGAGTACACGAACCTCCGACATCGGCCGTCCCCTCTCGTCAGTTACAGGATCACCAGGTGGTCGCGGTGGATGACCTCTGAGCCGTTCCATGCCACCAGCACCCGCGCGATCTCGCTCGTCTTGAGCCCGCGGACCTTCTGCAGGTCCTCGGCCGAGATACCCGCCAGACCGCGTGCCACGACAGCCCCCTCCCGGTCTTTCACCGAGATGGGGTCGCCTACGACAAAACTCCCGGTCACGTCGAGAACACCGGCCGGGAGCAGGCTCTTGCCGCCCAAGCATAGGGCGACCTTCGCGCCATCGTCAATCGTGACGGAACCCTGCGGATGGCCGGCGTAGGCAAGCCAGAGCTTCTTTCCTTTGACTGCGGCGTCCCCTCCCGCGAAGAGCGTTCCCACCGGTTTGCCCGCGGCCGCATCTGCGATGACCCCGCTGCGCCGGCCATCACACACGACCATCGGGATCCCTGCCTTCATGAGCGCGCGCGCCGCCTCCAGCTTTGTGGACATGCCGCCGCTTCCCACCGCCGAGCCCGCGCCTCCCGCCGCGGCCACGTGCTCATCAGTGAGCGCGGCGACCACCTCCACGAGGTGCGCGCCGGAATCAACCCGCGGGTCGGCCGTGTACAGCCCCTCGATGTCGGTCAGGAGCACCACGAGGTCGGCATGGACCATCATGCCCACCAGTGCGGCGAGATAGTCGTTGTCGCCGAAGCGGATCTCCTCGACCGCGGTGGTATCGTTCTCGTTCACGATCGGGACCACGCCGAGCTGGAGCAGCCGCTCGAGCGTCGCGCACGCATGAACGTACTGCTGCCGCTGACCCACGTCGTGACGGGTCACCAGTACCTGGCCGACCTTCGCGCCCTGCGCGTCGAACGCATCGCGGTAGGCGTCCAGCAGCCGGACCTGCCCGATCGCAGCCGCCGCCTGGAGTGTCGGCATGTCGCCCGGACGTGTGGTGATGCCCAGCGCCTCGAGGCCGGCCGCAATGGCACCGCTGGTGACAACGACCACCCGGTCACCGGCCGCACGCAGCGTGCCCACCTGCTCGGCGAGCGCGGAGAGATACTCACCGTCGATCCGCCCATCAGGTCCGGTGACGGTCGAGCTCCCTGCCTTGATGACCACAGTGCGCTTAGCCACGCCCCTCCCCGTCCCCCAGGTGCGATTCGAACTCGAATGATACCGGCCCGATGTGCACGGTGTCGCCGTCGGCGGCCCCCGCTTCGGTGAGACGCGTCTCGATGCCCATCTTCATGAGCCGTCGCTGGAGATACGCCACAGCCTCCTCGTTGTTCATGTCGGTCTTGATGACCGCGCGCTCGATCCCGGGACCCGTGACGTCCCAGCCGCCATCGATGGCGCGCGTGACCGTGACCTCGCGACCTCTGCCGGGAGCGTGCACATACTCGGCATCGAACTCGGCGGGCTCCTTGGGCAACGCTTCCCTGATCTCGTGCACGGCCTCGGCCACCGCACGCACCAGCGGTCCGATACCCTCGCCGGTGACCGCCGAGACCGCGAAGTACGGCCGCCCCTGCTCCGCGCACCATGCGGCCACCCGCTCCGAGTTCTCGGCTGCGCCTTCCATGTCGAGCTTGTTGCCCACGACGATCTGCGGCCTCACCGCCAACTCTTCCGCATGTGCCGCGAGCTCGCCATCGATGACTGCGAGATCCTCGAGCGGGTCGCGGCCCTCGTAGCTGCCGGAGAGGTCGACCACATGCAGGATGAGCGCCGTTCGTTCGATGTGTCGCAGGAACGCATGACCGAGCCCGGCGCCCTCGCTCGCGCCCTCGATCAGCCCGGGCACATCGGCGATGACGAACGAGCGGTCACCGCTCGACACCACGCCGAGGTTCGGCACGAGCGTCGTGAACGGGTAGTCGGCGATCTTGGGCCGGGCAGCGCTCACCCGTGCGATCAGCGACGACTTCCCCACACTCGGCAGGCCCACCAGCGCGGCATCGGCAAGCAGTTTGAGCTCGAGCTCGATCCAGCGCTCCTCGCCCGGCTCGCCGAGCTCGGCGAAGGTCGGCGCACGACGTGTGGATGTGACGAAGTGGCGATTGCCGAGTCCGCCGCCGCCGCCGCGAGCAACGATGAGCCGCTGCCCGTCGCGCGTCAGGTCGCCGAGGATCTCGCCGGTGTCCGCGTCGCGCGCGATGGTACCCTTCGGCACCTTCAGCACCAGGCCGGGACCGTGGGCACCGTCCTTGCCGGCGCCCTTGCCGTGGGTGCCGCGAACCGCCTTGAAGTGACGCTTGTAGTGGAAGTCGATCAGCGTGGTGAGCGTGCCGTCTGCCTCAAGCACCACATCACCACCGGGACCGCCGTCCCCACCGTCGGGACCACCTTTGGGCACGTGTGCCTCGCGCCGGAACGAGGCGCACCCCGCACCGCCGTCGCCCGCCTTGACGTTGATCTTCACTTCATCGATGAACATGATGCTCCTGGTGGTATCGCCGGACTTCCATTCTAGTCGAGCGCGCCCCGGGAATGCAGAAGACCCCCCGCACGCAAGCGGGAGGCCTTCGGGCGTTCGGTGTCAGGTATGACGCTTAGGCCTGCGGCAGAACGTGCACGCGGCGGTCCTTGCCGTGAGTGAACTCCACGACACCGTCGATCTTGGCGAAGAGCGTGTCGTCGCGACCGAGGCCGACGTTCTGTCCCGGCTTCAGACGCGTACCGCGCTGACGGACGAGGATCGAGCCGGCGGTGACGGCCTGACCGGAGAAGCGCTTCACGCCAAGGCGCTGCGCCTGGGAGTCGCGGCCGTTCCTGGTCGACCCCATACCTTTCTTGTGAGCCATTTCAGTTCACCTTCGCATCCGTCGGGCAACGCCCGAATAGTGTATCAGCCTTCGAGCTTCTTGGCGTGGACGCCGCAGTACTTCGAGCCTTCCTTTGCCTTGTTGGCGCACTGCGTGCCGTCCGGCTTGATGGCGGCGCACCGTGCGGCCTCGGCAGGAGCCTCGGGCGCCGCAGCTGCGGCCGGCTTCTCCGCCTTCTCGGTCTTCTTCGGTGCGGCCTCGGGCTTCGCGACCTTCTCCGCCTTCGGCTTCGCTGCGCCCTCGGCGGCGATATCCAGGATCACGACACTCGTGAGCACCTGGCGGTGACCCTTCGTGCGCTTGTAGCCCTTGCGCTTCTTGAACTTGAAGATCATCTGCTTCTCGCCCTTGAAGTGCTCGAGCACCTTGGCCGAGACAGCCGCACCGGCGATCTCAGCGGGCGTGGCCAGCACGGTCTCGCCGTCGGCGATCATCAGAACGGGTAGCGACACGGTGTCGCCGACCTCGGCGTTCAGCTTCTCGACCGCGATGATCGAGCCGACTTCGACCTTGGCCTGCTTGCCGCCGATATTGACCACTGCATACATGGATGTCGCTCCAGTCAGAGGGGAATACACGCGAGGCAGTAGCCTAGCAGAACGCGCAGGTCAGCGTCAACGCCGCCGGGCGTATCCACCGCCCGCCGCCTGCGCGCCGATGGAGGCGTCACTCGGCATCCAGCCCGATCGAACCCGCCTTACCCTCGATCAATATGCGCACCTCGGTGGGCGCGACATCCGGGTCCGCGATCACACTCAGTTGCTTCCCGGACTCCGACCTGAGTACCGCGATGGCGTTGTGGCCGGGCGCGCTCACCAGCGCGTACGTCTGCGGGTTGAGGCCCACCAGGTACGCCGAGGATCTGCCGGTGAGCAGGATCTCGCGCAGCCGACGCTCGACGGTGATCCTCCGCGTGGCGTCCGACAGCACGCGTCCCTCCCCGTGACAGGTGGGGCACGGCGTGGTCAGCACGCCGTACAGGCCGTCGGTGACGTTCTTGCGCGTGAGTTCCACCAGGCCGAGACGGGACATCTCCGACACCCGCGTCTTCGTCCGGTCCCGTTCGAGCGCCTCGGCGAGACGGGTCATGACGAGCTGCCGGTTCGCTGGGTCCTCCATGTCGATGAAGTCGATGACGATGATCCCGCCGATGTCGCGAAGGCGGAGCTGCCTGACGACCTCGGTGGCCGCCTCGAGGTTCGTGCGGACCACGGTGTCCTCGAGGCTCTTGCGGCCCACGTAGCTGCCGGTGTTCACGTCGATGGCGGTCAGCGCCTCGGCGGTGTCGATCGTGATGTGCCCGCCCGAGGGCAGCGGCACCTCGCGCAACACCGCGGCCTCGATGTCTCCCCGCAGGTTGTACGTCTCGAACAGCGGCAGCCGGTCCTTGTGCATCTGCACGCGGCGCACCAGCTTCGGCGTCGTCTTCTTGAGGAAGGATGTGACCTTCTCGTACACACGCTTGTCGTCGATCACCAGCCGCCGGTAGTCCTCGCCGAAAGCGTCGCGGACGAGGCGGAGCGCCACGTCCATCTCTGTGTAGACGACCTCGGGCGCAAGACCCTCGCGTGCCTGGTTCTGCACACGACGCCACAGACGCAGCAGGAACTCGAGATCGCCCACGAGGTCCGTCTCGCTGGCCCCGACGGCCGCCGTGCGAACGATCACGCCGATACCGTCCGGCACGAGCGGTGTGATCGTCCGTTCGAGACGCTCACGCTCCTCCTCGGAAAGCTTGCGGGAGAGCCCCACGAACGGCGAGAAGGGCATGAGGACGAGGAAGCGGCCGGGCAGCGTGATCTCGGTGGTGACGCGCGCGCCCTTCGTACCCATGGGGTCCTTGAGGACCTGCACCATGAGCTGCTGGCCGGGCCGAAGGAGCGCCTGGATGTCGCGACGGGCGGCCGGCGCGATGTCCTCGGGCGCGACGACCTCGTCGACATAGAGGAAGGCGTTCTTCTCAAGCCCGATGTCGACGAACGCCGCCTGCATACCCGGCAGCACGTCCTTCACCTTGCCGAGGTACACGTTGCCGACGACGCTTCGCTTGGGGCGCTCGATGTAGAGCTCCACAAGCCGGCGGTCTTCGACGATCGCCACGCGCGTCTCGTGCGTGTCGTGCGAGATGAGCATCTCGCGTGTGATGTCCGTCACGTGAGTCCCCGCTACAGGGGGCGGCGCCAGACTCCCTCGTCGTCTATGAGGAGATCGGTACGGGTCACGGCCGCAGGGACGTCATGTCCGAGCGCGGTGCGCACCAGCACGTCGGGTCTGAGTGATCCCTGTTCGCCCATCCTGACGGTGAGCCGAACAGTGGTTCGATCCTCGAACGATCGTACCTCGGGCTCCTTCGGGAGCGCCGCGGCAAGATCGAAAACCTTTGTCTTGCCCTTGTGCTCGGTGCTGAGGGTACCGGCCCTCACTAGCGCGTCGAGAGCGTGCCGCAGGTCCTCCGGCGGGATCCCCCCTTTCACGTCCAGATCGTAGGCGGCTATCGTCAAAGCGGCCGCGAGCGACGGCTCCCTCCCCGACACGTACGCGCAGTGCAGCGGGGCGAGATCGTCTGCGGTGACCGCTGTCAATGAGGCGCACACCTCGTCGGCCGGGATGTAGCGGGTCAGTATGAGGTCGAAGTACTCTCGCTCCCCCGCCGTCCCCACCGGGAGTGCCGGACCGAACGCGATCCGCATCCTCGGCGTGAAACCCTGGCTCACAGCATACGGCAAGTGTGCGCGGCGTGCAGCGCGCTCGCACGCGCGTACGAGCTCGAGATGCGAGAGGTAGCGCAGCCGGCCGGTCTTGCGGTGACACACCCGCAGGCGGAAGCCCTCAGCCACGGCGCTCACCGCCCGCCAGCACGAGATCGGCCGAGAGTGACGGGCAGACACCGCACCCGGTGCAGCCGCCGAAGGTACAGTCGGGGGTGGTCTCGGCGATTCGTGCACGCTTGCGTTCTGCCCGCAGGAACGCCGGATCGAGGCCGCTGTCGATATGCGACCACGGGAGCGGGGCGTCCTCCGAGAACGGCGTGCTGGCGGCGGCCTCCGCGTCGACGCCGGCGGCCTCGAAGCCCGAGCGCCATCGCGCCAGCGAGAAGTGCTCGGTCCATGCGTCGAAGCAGGCGCCCGAACGCCACGCGGCCTCGATGACGTCGGCCATGGGGCGGCCGCCGCGAGCGAGCGCCGCCTCGAGGAACGACGTCTCGGCGTCGTGCCACGACAACTCGACGCCCTTCTGCGGCATCGCTTCGCGCAGGACCGCCTGACGATGGCGCACCTCGGCGAGCGGCAGCTGGCCCTCCCATTGGAACGGCGTGTGGGCCTTCGGCACGAAGGTCGAGACCGAGACCGCGATGCGGATCCCGCCTCGCTCCTTGGGCGGCGTGACCTCCTTCGCCGCAGCGAGCACGCGGGCGACGAGGTGGCCGATCTCGGCCACATCCTCGTCGGTCTCGGTGGGCAGCCCGAGCATGAAGTAGAGCTTCAGCCTGCGCCATCCCGCGCCGAACGCGGCGCGCACGGTGGCCAGAAGCTCATCCTCGGTCACGTTCTTGTTTATGGCGTCGCGCAACCGTTGCGATCCCGCCTCCGGGGCGAACGTCAGCCCGCTCTTGCGCCCACCGCCCAGGAGGCGTGCGAGCGACAGCGTGAAGGAGTCGACGCGCAGCGACGGGACCGAGACCGCGATACCGGTACCCTCGAGCCTGCGCGCGAGACGCCGAAGCACGTCCTCGAGCTGCGAGTGGTCCGCGGTGGAGAGCGAGGTGAGCGAGATCTCTTCGTGGCCGGTGCAGGTGAGCGCCGCCACCGCGTCGCGCACAATCGAGTCCGAGGAGCGCTCGCGCACCGGGCGGTAGACCATCCCCGCCTGGCAGAAGCGGCATCCCCTCGAGCAACCGCGCTGCACCTCCACGGTTGCGCGGTCGTGCACCACCTCGGCGTACGGCACTACCGGACAGGCCGGGCTCTCGAACGCGTTGAGGTCCCGCACCACGCGACGCTTGACGCGCTCGGGCACGCCTGCCGGGGGCACGAGCCGTCCGTCGGGCCCCATGCTGTAGAGCGAGGGGACGTACACGCCCTCCACACCGGCGAGCGCACGCACGGTCTCCTCGCGGCTCTCCTGGGCGGCGCGCGCGGAGCGGTGCGCCGAGACCAGCTCGAGCACCGCCTCTTCACCATCGCCGATAAGGATCGCATCGAAGAAGGGTGCCATGGGCTCCGGATTATGCGCCGCGGGACCACCCCCGATCACGAGCGGGTCCGACTCGCCGCGGTCCGCCGCACGGAGCGGGATCCCGGCAAGATCGAGAGCGCCGAGGATGTTCGTGTACGTAAGCTCGTGCGGCAGTGTGATGCCGAGCAGGTCGCACTCGGCCACCGGGAGGCACGACTCGAGCGTGAAGAGCGGCACTCCGGCGTCGCGCATCTCGGCCGCCATGTCGACCCACGGCACGAAGACCCGCTCGCATGCGACGTCGGGCAGCGTGGCGAGCCGGTCAGCGAGCACCTGCAGCGCCTGGTTCGCCATGCCGACCTCGTACGTGTCGGGATACATGAGCGCGACGCGATAGCCGGCATCAGGCCGGTGCGCGGCGCCCCATTCGCGATCGATGTAGCGGGACGGACGCTCTATCCGGGGCAGCAGCGCCTCGACGCGTCCCCACAGATCACTCACCGGCAGGCACGTCCCCGTCGAAGGGCAGTGCCGGCTGATCGAACTCGGCGGGAACCTCATCCGAGACGATCGTGACGGGACGGGGCTCCGGGTGTCCGGCGGCAGGGTATGCCGCCGGAGAAAGCGCCTCCTGGCCGCGGGACAACCTTCGGCGGCCGAGCGTGGACCCGGTCCTGAGCGCCTTGTCCCGCACGCTGCGGAAGTACGCCGTGACCTGACCCAGGTCGGCGCCGTCCTCGAAGTACTTCACCGCCGCCCGGCCCATCGCCGTGGTCCCCGTGTAGCCGATGCCGCCCTTGATAGCCCAACCGAGGACGGGCAGTACCACAAGGCCCTGGCGCGCGACAGCGCGCAGGAGGTAGCCACCGGCCACCACGCCGGCGAGCTCCTTGATGCGGTCCATGCCCAGCGGTTGGCCGTAGGCGGCCGCGATCTGCAGCAGCATCTTGACCTGGTTGGCTGTCATCAGCGGCATGTCCGCACCCGGCACGGGCGTGACCGCGCCGATGAGTCCGTTCTGAAGCGCCGTGGTCCTGACGGCGTCCTCGGCCACCGCGCGCCGCATGAACGCGAAGTTGTGTGCGAGTGCCAGTCGCTTGCTGCCGACGTTGTCCGAGAGCCACGAGCCGAGGCGCTCGACAGCGGCATCGGCATCCTCGCGCACGACAAGGTCACCCGTGGGCTGGAGAAGCACATCGGCCAGCGCGGCCGCGCGACCGTCATCGCCGAGTGCCACGACCACCACGGGAAGGCGTGAGCGCCGGGGACCGGCGAGCGCCTGTTGCAGGCCGATGTTGCCGCTGCCAGCGATTGCGATCACGACATCGGTGCCCGGCATGACGACCGGAGTCGCGCCGAGCTCGGCGACCTCGATCTGCAGCGCCACGGCCGCAGTCGCGGGTCTGAGCTCACGGCGCACAGCGTCTATCAGTGCGTCGGGGGCGTCGACCTCGACAAGCACGGCGATGCCGAGTTGTTGGGAGCGCTCCTCGGTGAAGCGAGCGCCTGTTCTCATGAGATCGCGTATGTCGAGCGGGAGTGCCATGACGTGCCCTCCTCAAACCATCAGGTGCCGTAGCGCCTGGACCACACCGAGAGTAGCAGACCCACGGCCCCGAGGTTCGTGACCATGGCCGAGCTACCGAAGCTCATGAACGGCAGCGGAATGCCTGTGATAGGCATCATACCCACCGTCATGCCGATGTTCTCCAGAATCTGGAACAGCCACATGCCGAGAACACCCACCGCGATGAGCGCGCCGAACAGATCACGCGACGATGTGGCGATCGCCAGAGCACTCAGCAGTAGCGCGAGATAGAGTCCAAGCAGCAGGATGGCGCCGAGGAACCCCAGCTCCTCCCCCAGCACCGAGAAGATGAAATCAGTGTGCCGCGCGGGGATGAAGTGAAGGTTGGACTGCGTCCCCGAGCCGAGCCCCTGACCGGTCAGACCGCCCGAACCGATCGCGATCTTGGACTGCGCGAGGTTGTAGCCCGCACCGTCCGGGTCGCGGTCCGGCTCGATGAACACGAGCAGGCGATCCTCCTGGTACTCGGCCAGGAGGTGGAACTGCGTGACCGCGAGCGTGGCGAGGACCGCCAGCAGGGCGACCACCGCGAAGTAGCGGCCCTTCATCCCGCCCGCGACGAGCATCACCATCGTGATAGCGACGAACACCAGGCCGGTCCCGAGGTCGGGCTGCAGCAGGATGAGTCCGACCGCCCCGGCGAGGTAGGCGAAGACCTTAAGCGCGTCGGCAGGCTTGTCGATCTTCCCCTTGAACGAGGCGATCGACGCGGCCACGACGACGATGAAGATGAGCTTCGCGGGCTCGGACGGCTGGAACAGCCGGATGCCGAAGATCTGGACCCACGACGTGGCACCGCCGGCCTCGACGCCCAGTCCGGGGATACGCGGGCTGATCAGCAGGAACGCACCGAACGTCACGAGCACGCTCAGCCATCCCTGAAGGCGCTTGTAGTCGATCGCCCAGACGAGTGCGAGCGGCACCAGTCCGACGACCACGCCCACAACGTGACGCAGGAGCATCCCCGCGCCGCCGTTCATCCCGGAGGTGGCCGAGGCGACCATCACCGTGCCATAGATGATGAGCGCCGCCGTCCACAGCATCAGCGGCACGTTGACCGCGTCGAGGAATCGTTGCGAACGTGACTTATCCATCCGCACTCACCTCGACTGGTCCGTGGTCCGAACGGTCTTGATCGGCTCTCCGAGCAGCTGCGCAAGGATGTTGCGTGCCGCGGGGCCCGTCACCGAACCGCCGTGTCCACCTTGTTCGAGCACGACGGCCACCGCGTACTGCGGTGCGTTCGCCGGTGCGTATGCGCAGAACCACGCATAGTCGTCCTTGCCCTTGACCTCGGCCGTTCCCGTCTTGCCGGCCACCGTCACACGGAAGCCTGCGAATGCACCGGCGGCCGTCCCCGACTCGGTCACGTCGATGAGCGAGCGTGTGATGACGCCGAGGCTCGCGTCAGAGACCGATGTGTCATACAGAACCTCTGGTTGGGTGGTCAGTGTCGGCGTACCCTCGCGGTCAAGGACGCTCTTGAGAACGTGCGGCTTCATCACGGCCCCGCCGTTGGCGATACCCGCGTACATGCTCGCCATCTGCAGCGGCGTGGCGAGCATGTCGCCCTGGCCGATGGCCATGTTCACCGTGTCGCCGGGAAGCCACATCTGGTATTCGGGATAGTTCGCGTTGTACTGCTTCTTCCAGGCGGCGTCGGGCACACGGCCCGAAACCTCCCCGGGCAGATCGATGCCCGTCTTGGACCCTAGACCGAAGGCGCGCGCCTGGGCCTGGAGTTCCTCGGCCTTGCGCTTGTAGAGCTCGTAGCCGATCTCGTAGAAGACCGTGTCGCACGAGTTCTTCATACCGCTGCGCAGCGAAAGCGTGCCGTGGCCGGTGCGTTTCCAACACCACTTCGGCCACTGCGTGCCCATGTCGGTCCACCGGCCGGTGCAGGTGTACGTCGTGTTCTCCCCCGCGATCCCCGCCTCCAACGCCGCCAGCGCTGTGACGACCTTGAAGGTCGATGCCGGAGGATACGCCGCCATGATGGCGCGGTCGTTCAGCGGGTACTCGCTCGACTTCTCGTTGAGCGCCGCCCACTCCTCCGTGCTGATGCCGCCGAGGAACGCCGAAGGGTCGTACGAGGGAGCGCTCGCCATGGCGAGCACCTCGCCCGACGCGATGTCGAGCACGACCATAGCTCCGGCCTTCGCGCTCGAATAGCCCTGGCGTCTGGCCTCGGCGATCGCGTCGGCGAGCTGCTCCTCCGCGACACGCTGCACGTTCATGTCGATGGTGAGCGTGATGTCGTTGCCGGCGCGAGGCGCCTGCTCGCTCACCACTCCCTGCGACTTGCCCGCCGCATTCACCTCGATACGACGCCAACCCTTGTCGCCCTGGAGCACGCCCTCGAACTGACGCTCGGCTCCCGTCTTGCCGACGACATCGCCGATCTCATAGCCGGCGTACTCGTCCGACTCCTTGAACTGCGCCTCGGAGATGGCGCCCGTGTAACCCACCACGTGCGCGGCGAGCGATCCGTACGGATACTCGCGGACCGCGATCTCCTCCACCTGCACCCACGGGAAGTCGGTCTGCCGCTCGAGAAGCTGCGCTACGACCTCGATCGGGACGTCGATGGCCACGATGCGTGGCCGCAGTGCCTCCTGGTTGATATCGGCCACCTTGTCGAAGACCTCCTGCGAGGAGATGCCGAGCATCCCCGCCATCTCGCCGAACACGTCCTCGAGCTCCCGGCGGGTGGGATCGTCCGCTGTGTCCTCACTGCGATGCCGGATGAGCAGGTCGCCCACGTCCTCATGCGTCGGGTCGACGTACACCGCCAGCGCCGAGCGGTTCGTCACCAACGCCACGCCGTTGCGGTCGAAGATCCTCCCCCTCGGCGCCTCGAGCGAGATCTCACGCACCCGGTTGTTCTCGGCCTGCGCAGCATACGAGTCACCGTTGAGCACCTGCATCGTCCACAGGCGCACCAGCAGCGCGGCCAGCACCACGATGATGATGATGCCGAGTGCCGCGAAGCGTGATTTCAGGTCCTGGCGATACGTAGCCATGGTTGTGCGAGACTCCCCTACGTGCGGGCGGACGGCCGTCGCTTATGCGAGGCGGCGGAACGACTTCATCGACCGGTCAGCGCGCAAGAACCGCGCCAACCACGGATACGCGAGCATGACGAGCACCGCATTGTACAGCGCACGCGGGAGCACGGCCCTCACGAGCGACTGCCAGAACGCCGGCCCGACACCAAGGATGGTGACCGCGAGCAGGTACGAGAAATCGGCCAGCAGTCCGGCGATTATGGCCACCGTCACCGGCGCCAGCCAACCCTCGGCGAACAGATTCTCCGACAGCATGCCGGCGGTGTACCCCGTGACGGACAGAACCAGCGCCCACGCCCCGACCGGGCCTGTGGAAAGCAGATCCAGGAGCAGTCCGGCCACGAACCCCGCGATCGCTCCGGCGGATGGCCCCTCCACGAACGACAGCGTCACGACCACCAGCAGAGGGACGTTGGGGATCGCGCCGCCGATCGACAGGTGCGGCGCGAGCATGACTTGAAGGACGATCGCACCGGCGAGCGCTCCGGCCGTGGTCCACCAACGCTTCACTCGACCTCACCTGCCCCGGTCTCAAGGGTGGAGCCGACGAGTATGAATACCTCTTCGAGCCGATCGGTCCTGATGCGCGACTCGACGGTCACGCGCGGGTACAGTTCACTGCGGCGGTCCTCCACGACCGTCACGTCGCCCACGACGATCCCGCTCGGGTAGACGCCACCGAGGCCGCTCGTCATGACCACATCGCCCTCCACCGGAAGGATCGCCCGGTCGACGAAGTCGAGCGAGAGCCCTCCGCTGACCGAGCCACGCAACACCCCTGTGGCGCGACTGGACTGGATCATCGCGGCGACGCCGCTCTGCTGGTCGGTGATGAGCCGCACCGTGCACGAGTCCGGAGCCACCTCGGCCACCTGGCCCACCAGCCCGTCGGCGGCGATCACGGGCATCCCCGGCTCGACGCCATCGGTGGAACCGCGGTCGAGCTGGATCACGCCCTCCCAGATGCTCACCGGCCGCCGGATGACCTTCGCGCCGAGCTTGGCAAGCTTGCGCTCTTCGGCGAACTCAACGAGTGCACGCAGGCGCTCGTTCTCCTGGCGGGCCTCCTCGAGTTCGGCCAGACGTGCACGGAGCTCCGCGTTCTGCGCCTCGAGCGTCTCGAGCCGCTCACGGGAGGCACCGAGGCCCTCCGCCCAGTCGCCCACGGCCCGGAAGGGGCTCGTGATCGCCGTACCGAGCTTCGCGATGGGGGCGGTGACCTCGATCATGACCCCGCGCGCCGTGTGCAGAACGCCGGAGTCACTCTCCCGGAAGTAGACGGTCACGCATAGGAGCGAGAGCGCGACGAGGGTGACGAGCAGTCGGGGATTGCCCCGTTTCGGCTCGGGCTGCCCTATACGCATACGACCGGCCTCCGCCGCTACCGTGAGACGGTCAGGACCTTCTTGAGGACGTCGATCTCCTCGAGAGCCTGAGCCGAACCGAGGACCACGTTGATAAGCGCGTTCTCGGAAACATGGACGGGCATGCCGGTCTCGTAGCGGAGCCGCTCATCGAGTGCGCGCAGGAGCGCGCCGCCGCCCGTAAGGACGATGCCGTACTCCATGATGTCGCTCGAGAGTTCCGGCGGAGTCTTCTCCAGCGTGCCCTTGATCGCCTGGATGATCGCCATCGTTGGCTCTTCGATCGCGACACGGATCTCCTCCGAGGAGACCTGGAACGTACGCGGCAGACCCGTCAGGAGGTCGCGCCCACGGACTTCGACGTCGAGTTCCTCCGTGAGCGGGAAGGCAGAGCCGATCTCGAACTTGATCTCCTCGGCGGTGCGCTCGCCGATGAGTACGTTGTACTCCTTCTTGATGTGGGCGACGATCGCCTCATCGAACTCGTCTCCGCCGATGCGTATCGACTGAGCGACGACGATGCCGCCGAGGGAGATGACCGCCACCTCGGTGGTGCCGCCTCCGATGTCCACGACCATGTTGCCCGTCGGCTCCTGGATGGGGAGTCCGGCGCCGATCGCGGCGGCCATGGGCTCTTCGATCAGATAGGCACTGCGTGCACCGGCCTGCATCGTGGCCTCGAAGACCGCACGCTTCTCGACCTCGGTCACGCCTGAGGGCACGCACACGACCACGCGCGGCTTCGGCTGCCACGGAAAGCGCTGCACACGAGTCTTGTTGATGAAGTACCGCAGCATCGCCTCGGTGACCTCGAAGTCGGCGATGACGCCGTCCTTGAGCGGGCGGATGGCCACGATGCTCCCCGGCGTGCGGCCGAGCATCCTCTTGGCATCCACACCCACCGCGAGAACGCGCTTGGTGTCCCGCTCGATCGCGACGACAGAGGGCTCGATGAGCACGATGCCACGACCGCGGACTGAGACGAGGGTGTTCGCGGTGCCGAGATCGACCGCCATGTCCCCGCCCCACGAGTCGAAGAACATATCGATGAGCGACAAGTCGCCTGCTCCCTTCAAGGCGGCGCCCGCATGGAGCGGAACGACCGCCGGTGCTGTTCAACGTGCGTGCGGGCGCGCGACAAAGAAGCGGCAATCTCCGCACATGCCGTGAAGTGTATCAGACTGGACGCGGTGCGACACCCGTGCGACAGGTTGTGCTTCGGCAACGGCGCAGGTAGGGGGCGGTTTTCGCTACATGAGGCCGAGGTCCCGCAAACTCGCGTGTTCTCCCGAATCCCCGATGACCACGTGGTCGAGCACCTCGATGCCGAGCACATCACCCGCCTTGATCAGACGTCTCGTGAGTTGGATGTCCGCGCCCGAAGGCGTCGGGTCGCCGCTCGGATGGTTGTGCACCACCACCACGGAGGCCGCCGACAGCCGGACCGCCTCTTTGAACAGCTCCCGCGGATGGACGATCGAAGCGTTCAGGCTGCCCACCGAGACCTCGATGATGCGGATGAGCTGGTTCTTCGTGTTGAGCGCGAGTGCCCAGAAGTGCTCCCGGTCGGATCCGCGCAGCTGTGAGGCGCACAACCGGACCACGTCTTCGGCAGAGGCGACCAGCGGCCTGCGCTCGGTTGCTCGCACCGAGGCCCTCCGGCTCAACTCAAGCGAGCCGAGGAATCGCGCGGCTCCCGCGGGACCAACTCCCTCGTATGAGAACAGGTCCTCCGCGCAGACGCGCCACAGGCCGTCGGGAAGCGGATGCTGCTCGAGAACCCCTCTGCCGACAGCGTCCTCGCGAGTCCCGAGCACAAGCGCCACCAGCGCCGCGTCGGAGACCGCACCCGCCTGTCCGCACAACACAAGATCACGCGCGTGCGAGCCCTCCGCTACAAGTCGCGGTGCCACAGTCCATCCCCCTCGATCCGAAGCTACCCGATGCGGAGACGGGAGGCTGCGATCAGGGCGAGGTAGCCCACGAGTGCGCCGAGGACGAGCGCGACGAGCATGGATGGTGGTACGAGCACGAGGAGCGACCCGCTTCCGAGCAGGACGGATGCGGCGAGGAACTGCGCCGCGACGTGTGCGGCGGATCCCGCGGCCGACCAGCCGACGGGTGACGTGCCGGGCACGTGGCGAGCAAGAACCCACATCGCCACAAGCGAGGCCAGGGCCCCCGCAGCAGCCAACACCGAAGTGGGCCCGAGAAGCGAGCCGGTCGCAAGCCCGACGATGCCGACCCGGCCGACGCTCACAACGGCGGCCATCTTCACGCCGAAGAGTGCGAGAGCGATCACTACCGCGATGTTGGCGAATCCGAAACGCAACCACGGCGCGAAGGGCACGCCCGGGAGCGCGGCCTCGACAAGACCCAGCACGCATGCGACCGCGAGCAGTGCGGAGCCCGCCGCCACCCTGCGTGATGGCGTGAGCACGGCGTCAGCGCTCCTGTCAGCGAATGCGAGCGTCGAACTCATCGGCACGCTCACCCCCGATCCGCACCACGACGCGGTTCGGGACACAGGCGATCACTTCGCCGGCTGCCGAGATGCCGCCCGTGTGTACGCATGTCTGGCCGGGACACCCTGAGTCGACCACACAGACACTGCCGCCGCTCACGCGAACGATGACCTCGCTCACTGCGCCCGCGATGTGATAGTCGGCATCGCTCGATAGCGGCACGGCGGTCTGACCACCGGGACCGTTGATCACCGCGGATCCGCCCTCTGCACCGGCCACAGCCGAAGCCAAGGGCCACGCCACCAGGGCGAGTGCCGCCAGCACGGCGATGATCAGGCGGTCCGCGCGGGTCATGTGACTACGCACCAACCTCGAGCGATGCGGCCTCGCTCCCGGCGCCTGCGCCGTCCGCGACCTTCGCATCGACGCCGGCGCCACGACCGTAGAGATCGATGCACTTCTGCGGACAGACCGACACGCACGTACCGCACCCGGTGCACTTGTCGTAGTCGACGACCGCGAGCATGTCGATGACGTGGATCGCGCCGGACGGACACTCCCGCTCGCACTTCTTGCACGCGATGCAACACATCGAGCAGTTCACCTTCCGGCCCTTCACCTTGTCGTGCGCATTGCAGCGCACGACCACGGGGGCCGCCTCGGGCACCATCTCGAGCAGCGAGATCTGCCCTCGCGGACACTCGCGCGCGCAGATGCCGCAGCCCGTGCACTTCACCAGATCGATGACAGGGAGGCCTCGCTCGTCCATCGTGATGGCATCGAAGGGGCAGGCGCGGACGCAGTCGCCGAAGCCGAGACAGCCCGCCATGCACGCGAGCGGACCACCCGCGAGCCTGTTGGCCGCAGCACATGACGCCACGCCAGCGTACGTATGCGAGCGGACCGCATTGACGCCCCCGCCGCAGTGACGCGCTGAGACGACTGCCACTGCCTCGCAGGAATCAGCCCCAAGGATGAGCGCGACCGCGTCCGCGACCTTCTGACCACCCGCCACACAGGAGTTGACCGGCTTCTCTCCCGCCGCTATCCCCTCGGCTGCCGCGAAACATGAGGCGTTCCCGCAGGCGCCGCAGTTCGAGCCGGGGAGGACTGCCGCCACCGCCTCCACCCGCGGATCCACCTCGACATGGAAGCGCTTCGCGGCCGTTGCGAGCACCGCCGATGTGCCCAGGCCGATGACCGCGAGGGCGCCGATCGCCTTTGCTATCAGCATCAAGTCCACGTCGCTACCTCACAGACCGAACCAGCCGGACATGCCAACGTACGCCAGGGACAGCAGTCCCGCGGTGATGAACGCGATGGGGCTTCCCTTGAACAGCCGCGACACGGGCGCAAGGTCGAGACGCTCCCGCATTGCCGCGAAGGTCACGAGCGCGAATCCGAATCCGACCGAGACCCCGAGGGTGTAGATGAGCGCCTCGCCCAGGCTCAGCGATGCCCCGAGGGCGATATTCATCTTGAAGAACCCGGGCTTCGCCGCCTCGGTGGCGGTGGCGAGCACCGCGCAGTTCGTGGTGATGAGGGGCAGGTAGATGCCCATCGCGCGATAGAGGATCGGACTCGCCTTACGCAGGTACATCTCCACGAACTGGACCAGCGACGCGATGATCAGGATGAATGCGGGGATGTACAGAAACTCACCCACCCCGAGGGGCGCGAGGACATACTCCCACACGGCCCAGGTCGCGCTCGAGGCCATCATCATGACGAACACCACGGCGAGGCTCATGCCGACGGAGGTCTCCATATTGCCTGACACGCCGAAGAACGGGCACAGCCCGATGAACCGCGTCAGGAGGATGTTATTCACGAGGGCGGCACCGATGAACAGCAGCGCCAGCTGACTGACCGTACTCATGCCTCCCCCTCCTTCCGGCCCTCGAACCGCTCGTTGATCAGCCGCGCCCCGGCGATCATGAACGCGAAGACGAAGAAGGCTCCGGGGAACAGGAGCAGCAGACTCGGGGGCGCGTAGCCGCCAGGGAGGCTCAGGAGCGTCGACTCGAACCAGACGATCTTGCCGCTCCCGAACAGCTCGCGGATCACCGCGAGCAGCGCGATGACGATCCAGTATCCGGTGCCCATGCCGAGGCCGTCGGCGATGGATAGTGCGACGCCGTTTCGGTACGCGAACGCTTCGGCCCGGCCGAGGATGATGCAGTTGACCACGATGAGCGGTATCCAGATGCCGAGCACCTGGTAGACGCTCGGAATGTATGCCTTCATGACCAGGTCGACGATGGTCACGAACGAAGCGATGACCACGATGAAGATCGGGATCCTGACCTGATCCGGGATCACGCGACGGAACAGCGACACCAGCACGTTGCTCATCGTGAGGACGAAGATCACGGCGAGCCCCATGAACAGCGCGTTCTGGAACTGCGTAGAGACGGCCAGCGTCGCACACAGACCGATCATGAGGACGGTGAGAGGGTTCTCGATGCTGAGACCCTGTCGGAACACCCGCATCCATTCGCTCATTCGGTCCCCCCCTCCATCCCGCTCAGCACCTCGGCGTGGACACGACCCGCGGCGGCAACGCCGTTGCGGATACCGTTCGATGAGCGGGTGGAGCCGCTGATGGCGTCCAGTGCGCGAACATCCGCGTCCGTGTAGCCACCCGGCAGTCCGATGAACTGCTCGAGGAACCACGGCTCGGTCTGGACCTTCGTTCCAAGACCCGGCGTCTCGTTCATAGTGAGAATACTGACACCGGTGGTTGAACCAGATGTATCCAATCCTACAACCAGGATGATCGGACCGCCGTAGCCGCGGGACGAGACCTTGACCGCCCATCCGATCGGCTCGTCATCCGCAGTCGCGCGGAACACATCGACGACCCGGACGGGATCTGCGGCGGCCTGCGCCTGTTCGATCACGCTGCTGTCCTCGATACAACCGAACGCGTCCGCCTCGGGCAGCACCGCTTTAAGCGAACGCTCCTCGGCAAGGCGGTCCTGTTCGGCGATCTTCGGCGCTGTGAGCGTGTACGTGAGCGACAGGCCCGTCGCCGCCACGACGCAGGTCACCAGCACCGGCAGAATGAGCTTCAGAGCACTATTCATCCGTCTTCACCCACCCGAATGTCCGCGGCTTGAACAGCCGGTCGATCAGCGGCGCAAGGCCGTTCATGAACAGGATCGCGTACGTGGTCACCTCGGGCATCGAGCCGAAGAATCGGCCGACCGCGTTGAACAGGCCGCACCCGATGCCGAACACGAGCCGTCCATTCTTGCTCATCGGTGAGGTGACGTAGTCCGTCGCCATGAAGAAGGCGCCGAGCATCACGCCGCCGGCAAGCACGTTGAAGATGGGATCCGAGCCGAACGCCCAGCTCAGCAGGCCCATGGCTCCGATGTAGCCAGCGGGGATCCGCCAGTCGATGATGCCGCGCACGATGAGCACCAGCCCGCCCAGGATGAGCAGTGCTGCCGACACCTCGCCGAGCGAGCCCTCCAGGTTGCGAAACAGCAGCGGCTGGTACTGCGCGGCCAGGTCGTACCCGTACGCCCCCGAGGCCGCGCGGTCCGCCGCGGCCAGCGCCAATCGCGTGGCCCCCGAGATCGCGTCGTACTCGCCTGCCGCCGGTAGCGACAGGACGCGGAACCAACCGAAGTTCTCGGTCGCAGAGATCACGCCCGCCCAGGACAGAGTGACGAACGCACGCCCGACGAGCGCGGGGTTGAAGATGTTCCACCCGAGCCCCCCGAAGATCATCTTGCCGAGTGCGATTGCGACGAAGGCCGCCGCAAGGCAGATCCACCACGGGGTCCGTGGCGGCATGCTCATCGCCAGCAGCAGACCGGTCACGAGCGCACTACCGTCGAGCAGCGTTTGCGGCTTCCGCGCGATCGCATTCCACGCAGCCTCGGTCCCGAGCGCGGCACCGATGCACACGACGAGCGTGGTGATGGCCGGAGCGCCCATCGAGATCGCCGCCCACAGGGCAGCGGGCGTGAGCGCTCCCACGACCCACAGCATGATGCCGCCACAGGACTCCCCGGAGGTGATGTGCGGCGCGGGCCCGACGACGCGTGACGTGAGGGGTTCGCTCATGACTTCACCCCTTTCGCCATCGCGGCCGCCTTGGCGACCTTGATGAGTTGCGCCAGGGGGCGATTGGTCGGACAGACGTAGGAACAGATGCCGCATTCGATGCAGTCGAGTGCATCGCGTTTGGCGGCGGCATCCCACATCCTGCGATGGGAGTAGTTCGCTATCGCGTAGGGCTCGAGACCCATCGGGCAGGCCTCGGGGCAGCGCCCGCAACGCATGCACGGCTGGTCGTCGGAGACCGCGGGGGCGGCCGTACCCTTCGGCAACGCGACAATCCCCGACATGCCCTTGGTGACGGGGACGTCGAGCGACCCGAGCGCCATGCCGGTCATGGGACCGCCCGAGATGACCCGCTCGACGTCGCCCACCAGGCCGCCGGCAGCCTCGATGAGTTCGCTTACGAGAGTGCCCAGCAGTACGCGGTAGTTGCCGGGGCGCGCTACCGAGCCGGTCACGGTCACCACGCGTTCGGTGAGCGGCTTGTCTCGCTCGAGCGCATCAGCGATGGCGGCGGCCGTAGCGACGTTGTGCACGATCACACCGACCGCGGCCGGCAGCTTCCCATGCGGGACTTCCTTCTTCACGAGCGCATAGATCAGCTGCTTCTCCGCACCCTGCGGGTACCGGGTGGGAAGCACGGTGACTTCCACGCTCTCAGCGGCCACCGCCTTGAGGGCCGCAGCCGCGTCGGGCTTGTTGGACTCCACGGCGATGATCACGCGCTTCGCGCCGACCATGTCCCGGATGTAGCCTGCGCCCGCCACGATCCGCTCGGGTTGCTCGAGCATGAGCCGGTGATCGCACGTGAGGAACGGCTCGCACTCGCACCCGTTCAGGATCACCGTTGTGATCTCCATGCCCTTGGGCGGAGTCAGCTTCACTACGCTCGGGAATGTCGCGCCACCCATCCCCACGATGCCGGCGGCCCTCACGCGCGTACGCTGGTCATCCGCCACGGGCACCGGCACGAACGAATCGAGATCCTGCTCCTCGTCACGGTCGATCACCACGCACCCGACCACCGATCCTCCGGCGGTGAGCGTCGTCCCGATTTCGACGACCGAGCCGCTCACGGGGCTGTGCACGGGTGACGAGACCATGGCCTCTATATCGCCCACGATCTGCCCACGCTCGACCCGGTCGCCCGCGGCGACGGTCGCCTTGCATGGCGCCCCCAGGTGCTGGCTCAGCGGCACCACCAGGCGTGCGGGCAAGGGGGCCCACTCCACCGGCGAGCCGGCGGTCGCCTCCTTGTGCTCAGGCGGGTGCACCCCACCCCTGAACACGGCTCTTCCCACGTGTATCCCTCCCTGTTCGTGCCTCTGTTCGGCGCGAATCCCGCGTATAAGCCACCCAGATTCGGCGTCTACACGGCCTTCCCTGCAAATACAGACCGGCCGCATATGCGACCGGTGTGTAGACGACCCCGGAACAGTCCTCCCCGCGATGCTAGCCGAAGAAGATCGAGATCTCGCGCTCGGCGCTCTCAGGAGAATCCGAACCGTGCACGATGTTCGCATCGAGCGTGAGTCCGAAGTCACCGCGGATCGTGCCCGGGGCCGCGTCCTTCGGATTGGTGACGCCCATGAGCTTGCGCACCACGGACACGGCTTCCGGACCGCTGAGGACCATCTTCACCACCGGACCAGAGGTGATGTACGCCACGAGGCCCTCGTAAAACGGCTTGCCCTCATGCTCGGCATAGTTCGCCGCGGCCTGTTCAGGCGTGACGCGACCGAGTTCGAGACGCTCGACCGTGAGCCCAACGGCCTCGAAGCGGCTCACGATAGGGCCGACGAGCCCCCTCGCCACGGCGTCGGGCTTGATCATGCAGTAGGTCTTCTGGCTCACGCGTGCTCCTTAGATACTATCGACATACGATTCGGACTGTGCAATAAGCAGTGCTCTCGTGCAACACAACGCATACCTCAGGCTCCGACCTCAGACGCCGCCGTCCATCGAGTTGAACGACGTCGAGACACCGTTGACCTTCCACCCAACACCCTCGCGCACCAGCGACACCTGATAGGTGACCACGCCACCGCGATCGAGTGTCACCGTGACATCGACCTTCGATGTCCGCGCCGAGCGTTCGATACCGCCGATCTCGTACGAGACCCACTCGGTCGGCAGGCTCGACATCGCCTTCTCTACATCGGTTGCAGGCACCGCCACCCAGTACGAGGTGACATCGTCGCCGTCAGCGTGCGCCTCCATGAGACCGTTCACGGTCATCTGCTGGGTCGGGTACCCGAGGCCGTACGCATACGCGCCGATGAGCCCGGCCGCAATGACGACGGCCAGCGCCACCCACATGAGGCCTGTCACCCAGCCCGCTCGCTTCGCCGGACGCTCACGCCGCTCACGCCGACGGGCGTCGCGGTCGGCCACCTTCATCTCGGTGTCGGTCCTGGCGAAGAAGCGCTCGACGTCCTCGTCGGCATCGTCAGCGAAGTCGTATGTCTTGGCTGCCGGCACCGGCATCATCTCGCCGGTGGTCCATCCCTCCACGCGATCAGACGCTGCTGCCGGCACGATAGTCCCACGTGCCGCAAGACTCGCGCGATACGCGGCATCAACCGACGGGGAGAACGCATGCCCGAACTCGTCGCGAGCGCGCTCGAACGAGGCCACGGCACGATCGTGCATGCCGAGCGACGCGTACGCCATGCCGAGATTGGCCGCCGCACGTCCGCGGCCCTTGTAGCCAGGCAGCTCGACGGCGGCCCGGTACGCCTCGACGGCATCTTCCGACCGGTCGAGCGACACGAAACACAGGCCGAGGTTGTTGAGTGCCTTGCCAGGATCCGGGTTGCCGGCATCGAGGGCCGCCTGCCGGTAGGCTTCGGCCGCGTCCTCGATCCGCCCCATCTCGTAGTAGGCGCCCCCCAGCCCCTGTAACGCCTTGTAGCGCATGGTGTAGCCCGCGTCATCGAGAGCACGCTGGAACGCGCGCGCGGCCTCATCGTGTGCGCCGAGCGAGGCCTTCGCCGTACCGAGGTTGCAGGACACCGTGGCCTTGTCTGGGTAGTCACCGTCGAGGAGTGCGCGCTCGTATACCGCGCACGCATCATCCAGGCGCTTGAGCTTCATAAGGGCGTTACCGGCCCGGTGGAACGCGTAGCCGCTCCCCTGCGTCTCGCCCGCGGCGGCGCCGAGGTACTCGCGAGCCGCGGCCGTCCAATCGCCGGCCGCATACGCGGTCTCGGCTGCCTCAAGGCGGGTCTGGTCCAACGCCGTTCCCCCCTCTAGTGTTCGATGGTGATCGACTCGATCGTGTCGCCGACCTCGATGGCCTGCACCACGTCCATCCCCTCGGTGACCTGGCCGAAGACGGTGTACTGACCGTCGAGCGACGGCTGTGGCGCGAGGCAGATGTAGAACTGCGAACCGGCGGAGTCGGGGTGCTGCGCGCGCGCCATGGCCAGCGTGCCCGTCTCGTGCTTCCGGCTGTTGAACTCGGCCTTCTGCGTCCAACCCGGGCCGCCCGTCCCGGCGCCACCCACACCCGCACGGATCTGCTCGACCGTGAGGTCCCGAGTGAGCGGATCCCCGCCCTGCGCGACGAACCCGGAGATCACGCGGTGGAACTTCAGCCCGTCGTAGAAACCCGAATCGGCGAGCTCTATGAAGCTCGCGACGGTGTTGGGGGCGTCGGCCGGATAGAGCGCGAGTTTGATGGTGCCCTTGGACGTCTGGATGGCCGCCGTCTCGGTGCCGGTGACGTTCACGGTCGATACATGCATGGTTTCCTCCTCGAAGACAGCCGCCGGCTCTTCGGTGTTCTCCGGAGACTCCAGCGGCGCGTTGGCGTGCATCTGATCGGACTCGGCCTCGGAGGAGGCCGTCGTGGCGCAACCGCCGAGAGCGGCAGCCGTCATCAACAGAGCGAGGCAGATGAGCAGGTCTGCCAGGCGGTGGGAACGTGCGAGCTTCACTCGGCCTCCACAAAGACGCGGGACAACACGGTGCCGCCGGCTCTCCCCGCGGCCGTCCCATTCTAACAGTGACCGGGACGCGCGTCAGTGTATCGCAGGGCCCTTCGGCACACAGGGCTTGTGCTATCGTGTGCATCACGCCGCCGCCTCGTCCGGGCGACCGGCGCTTCGCGTGAACCGGGCCCCTCGTCGGACCGCAGTCGCGCTTCGCACGCGACATACGCGCGCCGTTGAGACCGGCCCGTCCGGTATCCGTCGCGTGTCGCACGAGGAGGCGTTGCTCATGGGAGCGTCCAGCACGGAGAACGTCCGGAACGTCGTCCTGCTTGGCCATGGAGATGCGGGTAAGACATCACTCGCCGAGGCGATGCTCTTCATGGCAGGACAGACCAAGCGTCTCGGCAGTGTGGCTGAAGGCCACTCCAACCTCGACTACGAGGCCGAGGAGATCAAGCGCAAGATCACACTGAATCTCGCGATGGCACCGGTCGAACACAAGGGCGTCAAGATCAACGTCATCGACACGCCCGGCTATGCCGACTTCATCGGGGACGCGGTCGCCGGTATGGAAGCCGCCGAGATGGCGCTGTTCGTGGTGGACGCGGTCGCCGGTCCCCAGGTGCAGACGCGCAAGCTCTGGAGGCTTGCCGACGAGATGGGTATCGCCAGGGCGGTCTTCATCAACCGTATGGACAAGGAGCACGCGGACTTCGACGCGGCGATGAAGGCGCTCGACGCCGCCTTCGGCCACCGCGTGGGCGCGGTGCAGATCCCCCTCGGCGCCGAGCAGGACTTCCGCGGTGTGATCGACATCATCCGCATGAAGGCCTATCACCACGAGGGCGACCAGGAAGAGGTCCTCGAGATCCCGGCGAACCTCACGGACGCCGCCGAGGCAGCCCGAGAGAAGCTCTGCGAACTCGTGGCCGAGGCCGATGACGATCTCATGGAGAAGTACCTCGAAGGCGAGCGCCTCTCACAGGAGGAGCTCGAGACCCTGCTCGACAAGGCGATCGCGCAGGGGCTCTTCATCCCGGTGTTCGTTGGCTCGGCAACCATGATGCAGGGTGTCGAGGACCTGATCGACGACATCGTCACGTTCTTCCCACAGCCGACGGCCCACGGTCCACTCACCACTGTGGACGGCACTGACGTCCCGTTCTCGGTGGAGGGCGACGTGGCGGTACACGTCTTCAAGACGCTCTCGGACCCGTACGTCGGCCGCATCAACTTCGTGAAGGTCGTGTCCGGCACGCTCACGCCCGGCGTGGAGCTCATCAACTCCCGCACGGGCAAGAAGGAGCGCATCCCGCACCTGTTCAAGATGACCGGCAAGGAGACCACCGATATCGACGCAGCGGTCGCCGGAGACATCGCGGTGCTCACCAAGCTCGCCGACACGCTCACCAACGACACGCTCTCGGCCAAGGGCGACGTCGCGTTCGCCCCCCTGCCGCTGCCGGAGCCGCTCTATCCCGTGGCTATCGTCGCTAAGACCAAGGCCGACGAGGACAAGCTCGGCAGCGCGCTCAAGGGCATCGTGGATGAAGACCCGTCACTCCTGATGCGCCGCGACGAGGAGACCCACCAGACCGTCATCACCGCGTACGGGGACGCCGCTATCGACGTGTTGCTCAACCGCCTCCACGATCGCTTCCACGTGGAGGCGGAGATCGTCGACATGCGCATCCCCTACCGTGAGACGATCCGCAAGACCGCACAGGCCCAGGGCCGCCACAAGAAGCAGACCGGCGGCTCGGGCCAGTTCGCCGACTGCTGGCTTCGCCTCGAGCCCAATCCCGGCGCGGGCTACGAGTTTCTCGACGAGATCGTGGGCGGCCGCATCTCCAAGCCCTATATCGTGGCCATCGACAAGGGCGTCCAGGACACCATGACCTCCGGTGCGATCGCCGGCTACCCGGTGCAGGACGTGAAGGTCGCGGTGTACGACGGTTCGATGCACGCCGTCGACTCCAACGAGATGGCGTTCAAGACGGCCGCGCGCATCGGCTTCCGCGCCGCCGCCGAGAAGGCAGACCCGGTCATCCTCGAGCCGATCGCCACGCTCACGATCGAGGTGCCTGACGAGCACGCCGGAGCGGTCATGGGCGACATCTCTTCGATCCGCGGCCGCATCCTCGGCATGGACGCCCCCGAGGCAGGGGTCCAGACGATCCGCGCCCAGGCTCCGTATGCCGAGGTCGTCCACTACTCGCCGCACCTGCGGTCGATCACGAGCGGCACCGGCGCCTACACGCTCTCCATCGACAGCTACGAGCAGGTCCCCGGCGACATCCAAAAGAAGCTCGTCGAGGAGTACCAGAAGGAGAAGGCCGAGGGTCACTAGCACCCCACCGTGTGACGCAAGCGAGAGGCCGGTACGTCGATTGCGACGTACCGGCCTCTCGTATCAGTGCGATGGCGCCCTCTGTAGGATTCGAACCTACGACCTTCTGCTCCGGAGGCAGACGCTCTATCCCCTGAGCTAAGAGGGCGGGGACGCCCGAGAACAGTAGCATACGCATCACGCGGTTTCCAACCGCTGCCGCGCCCGCTATCCTAGCCCCCAAGACCCGCGACGACAGGCGGCATGGGATGACTTCCGGTAGAATGCTCCTCATCGTCAATCCGGCCGCCAAGCATGGTGAGACCGCGAACCTCGTGCCCGCGATCGAGCAACTTCTGCAGAGCGTGCCCCACGACCTCGTTCTCACCACGCACATGGGCAACGCCGCACAGATCGCCGAAGAGGCGAAGGGCTACGACACGCTCGTGGCTGTCGGCGGGGACGGGACGGCCCACGAGGTCCTCAACGGGATCATGCGCCGCCCCGAAGGCGACCACCCCGCGCTCGGGCTGATCCCCACCGGCAGCGGTAATGACACCCGGCGCACGCTCGGCATCCCTGCCGACATAGCCGATGCGACACTCGCGCTCGCGGGGGGCGTTCGCCGCCCCTTCGACGTGGGCCTGTGCAACGGCCTGTACTTCAACAACTCGTTCGCAGCGGGCCTCGACGCACGGGTGACCGCCAAGGCGGTCGAGTACAAGGTGACCACGAAGCGATCCGGGCTCTGGCTGTATCTCACGGCGCTCCTCCACGTGCTCTTCCACGAGCTCTACTCTCATGAAGTACGAATGTCGTGGGATGGCGAGGAGCCGGTCGACGACGAGTTCCTCGCCCTGGCCGCGACCATCGGCCCCACCTACGGTGGTGGCTTCTTCATCACACCTGAAGCCGTACCCGATGATGGCCTGCTTGAAGTCTGCGTCATCGGTCCGCTGTCACTTCCCGGAGCCCTCCTGCGGCTCCCGTTCGTGGTCTTCGGCAAGCACACGAAGTTCAAGGTGGTCAGGATGTCCCGGCGCAGCTCGATCGTGATCGAGAGCGCCGAGCCGATGCCCGCACAACTCGACGGCGAGGTGATGGTGGACCGCCGCTTCGAGATCTCGATCCTGCCCGGCGCTATCGAGTGCGTCGTCCCGAAGGGATGATCACGTCGTGAGTGCATTCTTCGCCGGATTCGACGCCACGGCCGCGCTGGCCATCCTGGGCACGGCACTCGCGGCGTACGCCATCGGCTCCATCCCGTGGGCCTACACGATCGTGCGGCTGGTGAGCGGCGAAGATGTCACCACCCACGGCACCGGAAACGTCGGCGCCATGAACGTGCGGCGCACGACCGGTTCGTGGGGCTGGTTCACGGTGGCGATGCTCGCGGACATCATCAAGGGCGTTGTCCCTGTCGCAATCGCCAAGTGGTTCGCGCTCGGAACGGTCCTCACCCCGCTGGGAATCGCAGCCGGCTCCGGGGACCTGACGCACCCATGGCTCGTGCTCGTGCCGATGGCCGCGGTGGCTGGAGCCGTCGTCGGACACAACTACTCGGCGTGGATGGCGCTCATCAATCATCGGTTCGGTCGCACGGGCAAGGGCCTGTCCACCGGCGCCGGTGCGCTGCTCGCCTACGATTGGCGGTACTTCGTGGCGGTGGTGGTGGTCGGCCTGACCACCATCGCGATAACCCGCTACATGATGGCCGGCCAGGTGGTCGCGGCAGCCACGCTGCCGGTCACCGCCGTGCTGGTGCGCTCCCCCGACTGGGCGTTCGCGCTCCTCATGGGCGTCGTCGTCTACGTCGCCCACCACAAGCGTTTCACGGGGCTGCTCCGGGGCGAGGAGCCGAAGTTCTACATCAACGACCGGAGTGGCCCGCGGGGCTGAGCATCGTGCAGATGAGAAGGGCCGGACCCCATCGGGATCCGGCCCTTTCGGCTTCGTGCAGCGCGCGCTACTTGAGGGTGATGGCCTCGTTCGGGCACACGTCGGCGCAGGTGCCGCACTCAGTGCAGTCATCGGGACGAGCGAGAACAGCCGTGTCCTCAAGGTCGAGAGCGCTGGTGGGGCACTCGTCGACGCAGATGCCGCAGGCGGTGCACAGATCGGGATCGACAACCGGCTTACCCATGATGTGAGTCCTCTCCACGTAACGGGCGTACCGCACCCGTCACGGGGCGGTGCCGTACATTCTAGCACCCGTGACACATCGCGCTAGCGGACCTTGTCCGCGACCTCACGGGGGTCCCATAGGCAGTACGGATACGTGCGGTCCGTGAGCACCGCCGAGGCGGCACGCTCCTCCTTTGCGCGGACAAGGGCCTCGGCGAGGCACTGGCCCACCGGCTCCAGCATCGCGGTCAGCGCCGCATTCACCTCGCGGATCTCGGCGCCCAGCGCCTTGCGGTCGGCATCCGGCTGTGCGATCGCCGCGATCGCCGCGGCCTTTCGCGCAGCAAGCCCGTCGGCGCGCTCCCGCTCGGCGGGGGTGTCGAACTCCACCTCGGCCAGCAGTTCGTCAGGGTTGTGCTCGAAGCGCTTGAGCTCCCGCTCCGCGGCGGCCACATCTTCATCGGTGACGATGCGGCCACCGAGGGGCAGCAGGAGCGTCATCGATGCCACGGCGAAGGACGGCGGCTCAACACCGTAGTACGACCTGATGACCGCGTCGGTGACCTGGTCGTAGCGGCCGCCTCCGGTGCCGTGCACGAACAGGTCGGCCACGAACACCCGCTGGAACAGTGTGAGCGTGACCGCGCGCGGCGCGAGCAACAGGTCATTCCCCGCAAGCGCGCGGGCGGCCGACTCCGCTGAACCGCCGAGGGCGCACACCACCTCGCCTCCCGCGACCAGCGTGCCGTCCGCGCCCACGCTCACCGCGAGGCGCCGGCCGTCGCGGAGCAGCCAGAACGGAGCCTCGATGCGGCCCCCGTCCCCGGCGAGGTCCGGGAACGGCTGGGCTGCCGAGCGTGTGCCGGTGCACGCCCGATACTCCGCGAGTGCTGCATTGAGAACCGTGCGGAACCGCGCGGCGTCCGCCAGGAGCGACCCGGCGAACGCCCGGTAGGATGGCAGTCGGCACTGCGATGAGGCCTGCACCTCGAGATAGGCGGTCTCGGCCGGGGATTCGTAGCACCGGCGTGCGACCGTCATCAGCGTGCCGAGGTCGGCCGAGCGTCCGGCGGCCGCATCCAGACAGTCGCAGAACGCGCCGAAGTGTCGCCCGAGCGCCGGAGCCGGTACACCTCCGAGCGCTTCAAGCCCCGCCGCGCGAAAGGCGCTCAGCCGGGACCGCGACGGCACGGCGGTCTGCACGTACGCCGCCCCGTTGCCGGCGCCGGTCAGCTCGATCTCGCGCACGCCCGGGTGCTTCCCCGGCTGCGGCACCCGCAGCCTCACCGGGTCGCATACGTCGGTGTCGACCACGACGTCAAGGCCCAGCGCGCCGGTCTCGGCGGCGAGCCGGTCGACCAGGAAGCCCTTCACCCACACGCCCGGGTGATAGAGCTCGGGCTGATGCCCGGTCATCGCGATCGGGCCGCCCGGCCACGGCCGCGCGGGGGCGATGCCGAAGGTGGCCGAGAAGCGTTCCGCCTCGGCCACGGTCTCGGCGCGCGCCTGCTCGCGGAGGGCGCGCACCTCCTGCGGCCACGTTGCGACTGCAGCCGCAGTCCGCTCCACCAGACCACGCCACGTCTCGAACGGCGGCGCACAGAGCACCTCTCCGTGCCCCTCGGGCGGCTTCTGTCGCTCGTGAACGGTCATCCGGGAGCCCTACAGCAGTTCCAGCACGGAGCGCACCACAGGCGGCTCGAGTGCGAAGAACGGCTCCGCGGCGCCCACGCGGCCTATGCCGCCCCACATGTGCGCGGTCTGCTCCATCAGAGTGATGATCTCGGCGTTCGCCGGGTTGTCCCCGAACTGCGACACGTACGCGCCGAGAGCGGCGAGCTTGGCCGGCAGCGTCGCCGTGATGTCCGAGAGGAACGTGGGCTCGCGGACGAGCCTAAGGTGCACGGCCATGTAGCGGTACACGCGCGCCGCGTAGTGCGGCTCGCCGCCCATGCCGGTCTTCGTGAGCTTGGCGTAGAACCGGGCGGCCTCGGCGATACGCGAGGCGGCAAGGTGGTCCGGATGCGCGTCCTCCGGATACGGCGCGAAGATCACGGACGGTCGCTCGGCGCGAAGCACCTCGGCGAGAGCGGTGCGCGCCTCGACGCTGTCGAAGAGATAGCGGTTCGGCAGGTCGAGTGTGACGCGCCTGCAGCCCAGCAGTCCGGCGGCCCCCGCCGCCTCGGCCATCCGCCGCTCGTGTGTGCCGTGCGGCGTCGGCTCGCCGTCGGTGAGATCGACGATCAGCACGTCGGTGCCGCGTGCCGCGAGCGCAGCGACGGTGCCGCCCATACCGATCTCCACGTCGTCGGGATGCGCCCCGACGCAGACCACGTCAGCCACCTAGTCCTCCTTCTCGAGCGCGTGCGCCCACACCCGCAGATAGTACCCGAGACGGTGCTCGGGATCGTCGAGGTCCTGACCGAAGGACCGGTCGCCATCGAAGTAGATCCGCGCCACCGGCAGCTCGATCACGCAGAGCCCGGCCCGGTATGCCTGCGCCCACAGCTCGAGCGGCATGGCATACCCCGGCTCCGTGAGCCGCATCGCCCTGAGAGCGCTCGCCCTGTAGGCCTTGAACCCGCAGAACGCGTCGGTGAGCGACCATCCCGTGACCTCGTTGATCGCTGACGTGATCCGCCGGTTCACGTCCTGGCGTGACGGCGGCGCTGTGCCGAGCACCTCGCTGTCCGCCAGATAGCGGCTGCCCGAGGCGAGATCACAATCGCCGAGCGCCGCAAGGAACTCCGGGATGTGCTCCGGCTCGTGCTGGCCGTCGCAGTCCATCGTGACCACCGCGTCGGCGCCATCGGCGAGCGCCCGGGCAAACCCGTCGATGAGCGCCCGCCCGTACCCGATGTTGGCCGGGTGCGTGACCACCTCGATGTCATCGCGATCCGCCAGCGCGGCGGCGGTGCCGTCCGAGGACCCGTCGTCCACGACGATCACCGGGCCGTCGAACACGCGCCGGACGGCATCGAGAACGCATCCGACCGTCGCGGCCTCGTTGTAGACCGGCAGGACCACCACCGGCGCCTGCGGCATGGTCACCTAGCGGTCCGCCTCGATGATGCGATAACTGGTGACGACCTCCACCTGTGGCCCGAACATCCCGCGCACCGAACAGTACTTCTCCTCGGAGAGCTCGATCGCCCGCTCCACAGCCTCGGGCTTCACGGCGACGCCGGTCACGACGTACTCGAGCTCGATGTGCTTGTAGTAGTGAGGATAGTCATCCTCCTGCTGGACGCCGCGCACCACCATGGCGAAGTCGGTGACGATCTGACGCTTCTTCTCCAGGATGGAGATCACGTCCATGCCGGTACAGCCCGCGAGCGCGTAGAGCACGAGCTCGACGGGGCGCGCCCCGCTGCCATCACCGGTGCCTGTGGCGGGCGCATCCATGACCACGCCGTGGCCCGCCTCGTCCCAGCCGACGAAGCGACGCTTGCCGTTCCACTTCACGTTGACGACATCCACGGTCCACTCCTCTCGATGAGCGAGGGCGGGTCTCGGATGAGGCCCGCCCGTCGCGACAGCGCGCGTGGGACTCCTAGATCTTCCGGCCCAGCATCTGGGCGAGCTCGCGGGGCTCCTTCGCCTTCTGGATGGCCTCTTCGTAGGTGACCTTTCCGCCCTGCAGCAGGACCTTGAGATGCTGATCCAGTGTCTGCATACCCATCGAGGCGCCGCCCTGGATGATGGTGGCCATCTGATGGGTCTTGCCCTCACGGATGAGGTTGCTGATGGCGGGGATGCCGAGCATGATCTCCATCGCCATCACGCGGCTGCGACCATCGGTGGAGCGGAGCAGCGTCTGCGAGAGCACGCCTTCGAGCGTGGTCGACAACTGCATGCGCACCTGCTGCTGCTGATGTGGCGGGAAGACGTCGATGATACGGTCGACGGTCTCGGGACCACCGGTCGTGTGCAGGGTGGCGAGCACCAGGTGGCCCGTCTCGGCCGCGGTGAGGGCCGCGGAGATCGTTTCGAGGTCGCGCATCTCGCCGACCAGGATCACGTCGGGGTCCTGGCGCAACACACGCTTGAGCGCCGAAGTGAAGGAGTGCGTGTCCTCGCCCACCTCGCGCTGGTTCACGTACGCCCGCTTGTTCTTGTGCATGAACTCGATCGGGTCCTCCATCGTCATGATGTGGACCGGCCGATTCGAGTTGATGTGGTCGATCATCGCGGCGAGCGTGGTGGACTTACCCGCGCCGGTCGGCCCGGTCACCAGCACCATGCCGCGCGGCCGCTCGGCGAGGAACTTGCACACCTTCGGGAGCTGAAGGTCGTCCAGCGTCGGGATCTTCAGTGGGATAACGCGGAAGACGGCGCCCATGGAGTTGCGCTGCTGGAAGACGTTCGTTCTGAAACGGGAGAGCCCCGGGATGCTGTACGCGAAGTCCAGCTCGAGCTCGGTCTCGAAGCGACGACGCTGTTCCTCGGAGAGCAGGCTGAGCAGCATCTCCTGCGTGTCCTTCGGAAGCAGCATCCGCATGCCCTCTACCGGCTGGATCTCGCCTCTCACGCGTATCCCGGGAGGGCTGCCGACCGTGATGTGCAGGTCGGATCCGCCGAGGTCGATCATCGTCCTCAGGAGGTCGTCCACGTGTGGGATATCGGCACCGGGCGCCCTGACCACGCTGGCCGCGCCGGCCGTCACCTGTGGTGCGCCGTACCCCTCCGGCAGCTCCTGCGGAGCCCCGTACCCGGGTCTGGACGCCGGGGCGGGACCACGCTGCGCGGCGGCCGGGGGTACGGAAACGCCCATCGGCGCCTGCGCTGCCACACCGAGCGGCTCGACCGGCGCGGTGGGCACGCTTGATGCCGGTGGTGACGCGGGAGCGACGGCGGCCTGTGATGTGGCGCCTGTGAGCGCGCTGATCTTCTGGACGAGCGTCTGACTGTCCACTGCCGACGCAAGGTGCCCGGCCGCGCCGACCTGACGCGCCTTGAGTGCGCTCGCCTCGCTGGGGTCGTTCGCCACTATGAGTACGGGGATGCCACGGAGCTCGGGATCACCCTTGAGCTCGGCAGTGAACGCGTACCCGTCCATACCCTCGAGGTCACCATCGGCTATCACGACACTCGGCTTGTGCTGATGCGCCATACCCAGCGCGCGCGGTGCCGAGATCGCCCCGATCACCTCGCAGCCGGGCAGCGCGGCGACGAGCGCGGCCTTAGTGTTCTCGAAGAACGCCGCGTCGTCATGGACGATGAGAACGGTTGTATCCACGTAGTGCCTCCTCGGCGAAACTCACGCGGCCGCGACTCGACCTGTATGCCCCTCCAGCCACCCATGCCTCTGGGTATCGGCAAACGCCGACGGCACCTCACCACGCACCTTCGGCGCGCCCGCTATGATGTGCGGTGACGACGAAAGGGCGGCATGCACCCCATACGAGTGACCATAGAGAGCCTAGCACACGGCGGTGACGGCGTGAGTAGGCTTCCAGACGGACGGACGGTGTTCGTACCCTACTCGTGTCCGGGCGACGAAGTAGCCATCACGGTCACCGAGGAGCACGGGCGTTGGGCACGGGCGCAGCTCCACTCCATCGAGATGCCCTCGCCCGACCGCGTGACACCACCCTGCCCGTACTTCACCGCATGCGGCGGCTGCAACTGGCAGCACATCGCCTACGCCGCGCAGACGGCCGCCAAGCGCCAGACACTCGTCGACGCGCTCACCCGGATCGGCGGGCTCACGGCTCCGGACGTGGCGGAAACGGTCGCGTCGCCCACCGAGTACGGGTATCGCAACAAGATCGAACTCACCGCCGGACCGGACGGCGGTCGCACCCTCGGATTCCTCAGAGCCCGCACGAACACGGTTCTCGCCATCGACGCGTGCCCGTTGCTGCCGAAGCGCGCTGCGAAACTCCCCCGCTCGCTCTCCGGCGCACTGCGCTTCATCGCCTCACGCGGTGCCGAGGGCATCGTGCGCGCATCGGTACGCGTCTCCTCGTCCGGTGAGATCGCAGTGGACGTGTGGACGCGTCCGGGGCCCTTCCCCCGCGCCGCGGCCGCCCGCGTCATCTCCGAGGCTGTCGGCGCCCGCACCGTCACGCGCACGATCATGCGTGACATCGAGAAGAGGGATGTCTCACAGGTGGAGGTCCTGTCCGGCTCGGGCGCGTGGCACGAGACGGTCGGCGGGGATCGCTACGCCGTCTCAGCGCCATCGTTCTTCCAGGTGAACACCGCTGCTACCGTCGCGCTGCGGGAGCACGCGCTCGACATGCTGGCGCCCGACGGCACCATGCGCGTGGCCGATCTCTATGCGGGGGCCGGGACGTTCACACTGCCGATCACCCGTGCCGCAGGCGAGGTCGTAGCCGTGGAGGCGTCGCGCTATGCCCTCGCCGATCTCCGCGAGAACCTCGACGGCGCGAGCCTCGACGCTGACGTCGTCCCGGGCGACGCGGCCTACGCGCTCAAGGACCTCGGCCATCTCGACGCTGCGCTCATCGACCCACCCCGTTCGGGCATCTCGGACAAAGCGATGCAAGCGCTCGAAAGCGCCCGCATCCCTCGGATCGTCTATGTCTCGTGCGACCCGGCCACGCTGGCGCGCGACGTCTCGCGACTCTCAGCGGCCGGCTATGCGGCCCGACGCTTCGTGCCCGTCGACCTGTTCCCGCAGACCTACCACCTCGAGACGATCGCGCTGCTCGAACTCGGCTAGACCAGCGTGCCGACAACCGGGAAGTCGACGATGTGCGCATCGTGCGGCGCATCATCGTGGGCCGCTGTGAGGTCGTCGCCTGCTTCGTGTGAGCCCATGTGGTCGCCGTCGTCCCACATCGAGCTGTCGGAGACATCGTAGACGGTGCCGTCGTACGCAACGTAGGCCGGACTGCCATCGCGGCCGTTGAACTGCTTGAGCTCGTCGAGCGTGAACTCTCTCATGGGTGCTCCTTGTCGCCGGGGGATGTTTCGAATCAGTTCATACCCAGCGCTATGGGACCTCATGCCGGGCGTAACCGCAGGCGATGAAGGCCTAGTCGTGCTCCACCAAGTCGCGGAGACCGAAGAGGTCCACAACGATCTTGCGGCCCTTGGTGGCGACCACGCCGTCACGCTGCAGGTTCGAGATGACGCGGCTGGCGGTCTCCCGCGAGGTGCCCGCCAGCGTCGCGATCTCGTAGTGGGTGAGGCCCTCGATCACCGGGACGCCCCTGGACTCGTAGGAGGCGGTCGCCACGTTGAGCAAGACGCGCATGACCCGATGTGTCGCATCGTGGAATGCCATACCCTCGAGGCGGACGATCATGTCGCGCAGGCGGCGCGACAGCGTCGCCATGAGTGCGATGGCAAGCTCCGGACGCATGCTGAAGACGCGTGCGAGGTCTTTTCCCTCGACGCTCAGGACTTCGATGTCCGTGGTAGCGATCACGTCAGCGGCACGCGGCGATGGCTCGGCCGCGCCCATCTCGCCGAAGTACGACGGCGCCTCGAGGTAGCTGAGCGCAAGCTCCTTGCCCTCGGGAGAAGCGATGGAGACCTTCACCCGACCCGAGACCAGCACGTAGAGGGTGGAGTTCTCGTCGTTCTTCGTGATGACGAAGGAACCCTTCGGGTACTCCCGATGGCCCATCATCATGGAGAGTGCCTTGAGGTCGGCGTCGTCCACGCCTGAGAGCGCCGGGTCGCGGCGCAGTAGATTGACTATGGTATCCCTGGAGGCAGACATACTCATGTCCCCACTCATCGGCAGACGACGAACACTCCTAGAGTGTGACTTGCGACCGCGTCGCAGTCCACGGTGAGAAGACTACCGCATCAGCGCCGATGCGGCACACCGAAGGGCCGAGAAGCCGCATGCTATGATGCCTCCCACCACGCGACCCGAAGGAGCCCCGCACCGTGCGCGCCATACTCTTCGATCTCGACGGCACCTTGCTCGACCTGGATCTCAACGCCTTCCTCAAGCACTACTTCGCGGCTCTCGACACGGCATCGGCACGACTCGCCGAGCGCTGCGCGCCGGGGTTGTTCATGCCCGCACTCCACGCAGCGGTGGGAACCATGATGGAACCTCACCCCGGCCGTACGAACCGGGACGTGTTCTATGATGATCTTCTCGCTCGCACCGGCGTGGACCTGAACGAGCACTGGTCCACGTACGAACGCTTCTATCGGGACGTGTTCCCGACGCTCGGTGATACTGCGGGACCCGCGAGGGGTGCGCGCAGGGCGGTCACGACGGCGCTGGATCTCGGTCTCGAGGTCGCCATCGCGACCAACCCGATCTTCCCGCGCGCCGCTGTCGACCATCGACTCGCCTGGGCGGGCCTGGGCGACTTGACGTTTTCCGTCGTCACCACGTACGAAGGCATGGTCGCGTGCAAACCGCACGCCGACTACTTCCGGCAGACGGCGGAACTGCTCGGCATGTCTCCGCAGGATTGCCTGATGGTCGGCGACGATCGCGCGCTGGATATGCCCGCGGCCGATGTGGGTATGCGCACATACTACGTAGGGACCGATGAGTCGGCTCCGGCGGATATGCGCGGCGACCTGGATGAGCTGGCGGATCTGCTGCCCCGCATCGTCTAGAGGATGCGCCTCCGGATCAGCGCCACCCAGGCGCCGTCCAGCCTCTGATCGCAGTCGAACTCGAACATGCCGCGCGACTCCCGGCGCAGATCGAGCTGGTAGCCGAGACCCGAGGGATCGTGGTCGCAGATCACCACGACGCTGTCATGGCAGTCGATGTCGATCATGCGGTCGACGACCGCGAACACCAGTGGACGGCGCATGGCCGGGGTGACCCCCCGGATATCCATCACCATGCCGTTGGCGGACTGTGCCATCTCCCAGCGCCCCTCTGCTCGCTGTGCGACCCCTCGCCTGTATGATTACGCGTCTTGACCCCGATTCCTGCCTCGCTTGTCCGCAGGCTTCACGTCACTTCGAAAGCCTTCGGCAGTATGCGTGAATCCGTGGACGCGTACGGGTGGTTTCGGTATGCTATCCCAAGGGTTCACAGTATGCATCCGAGGGGACGATGGACAGCAGACTCGAGTCACCCGCCGCCGTCTTTCATGCGGTTGCCCTGGACGAGTCCCGGGGCGATGTCCACGACCTCTCGTGTCGCCTCTCCCGCTCCCGAGCAGAGCTCTCCGATGGGCGTAGCGCTCCTTGATGTACTCCCGGGACAGGTCTGTCCCGGAGCGGTTCACACCACCGGCCGGCACCACGTCCGGTCCTCCACCCCATGCAAGCCACGCGCCCTTCACCCGGACCGCATCACCCCGGCATGAGGGCGCGTTCGTGGCTTCAGGCTTCTGTGCGTAGACAAGGAAGGAGGAGGGAGACACGCACGCCGGGTGTCCGACCCGGAACCACGGTTTGCCTGTGAAAGCAGGCTTCTTCCAACACCAAGGAGGTGTATGGCATGGCGCAAGAGGCGCACGGTGCGTTCTACGACCTGCTTGCGGTCCGCGGCGTAAGCCGTCGTGACTTTCTCAAGTACTGCAGCTACGTTGCTGCAACGCTTGGGTTGGCCGAGACCGCTGCTCCGCAGATCGCCACCGCGCTGGAGAAGGGCGCGAAGCTCAAGCCCGCACTCTGGCTCAACGGCGGTTCGTGCACCGGTTGTACGGAGTCGATGGCCCAGGTGGACACGCCCGACGTGGCCGCGATCGTCCTCGAACTGCTCTCACTCAACTACTTCGAGACGATCATGGCCGCTGCGGGTGCGGAGGCCGAGGAGAACATCGCCAAGACGATAGAAGACGGCAACTTCCTGTTGATCTATGAAGGCGCTGTCATGACCGGCGAAGAGGGCCACACGCTGATCGTCGGCAACAACGAGGACGGCTCGCCCAAGAAGAGCATCGATATCCTCGCCGAGGCGGCCGCCGCAGCCCAGGCAGTCATCTCGGTGGGCGCGTGCGCGGTCGACGGTGGCTGGGTTGCCGCCCACCCGAATCCCGCGGGTGCCATGGGCGTGCAGGCGTTCCTGAGCCAGGAGGGCATCGCCACTCCGGTCGTGAACATCCCCTGCTGCCCGATGAACCCCGAGTGGGTCGTCGCGATGGTCGTACAGTGGCTGCTCGTGGCCGATGACGATCCGGCGCTGTTCCTCGAGAAGACGGCCCTCGTCCAGAAGTCCTACACGGATTACCTCACGGGCGCGGACGTCACGCTCAACTATCCCGAGTACGTCGTCGGCTCGACGATCCACGACAACTGCCCGCGCCGTGGCCACTTCGAGAACGGCGAGTTCGTCACCGAGTTCGGCAGCGAAGAAGAAGCCAAGGGGTACTGCCTGTACAAGGTCGGCTGCAAGGGTCCGCAGACCTTCACGCAGTGCCCGGTCACCCGCTGGAACCG